>SKEP01000003.1_pt1 | contig 224834 bp, 231 predicted proteins | sample 4826901 | NCBI WGS metagenome assembly SKEP01 (sample SAMN11008806, study PRJNA524170) | human gut metagenome | biome: Human fecal sample; material: Feces; isolation source: fecal sample from pouch patient p4, p43, p49, p54, p55 | host: Homo sapiens | place: Israel: Tel-Aviv | collected 2014-03-20
TAATAATACCTTTAGGTATTATTTAATTATATATTTTAATATATATTTATTTTAATAAATATAAATATATTAAATAAATATATTAATAATATAATTATTATATATAATATATATTATATATAAATATATATAAAACGCGCGCGATCCTTATTATGAGATCTGATCTCGCCCTGACCCCCATCCAGGGGGAGGGGATCGGTGAGCGGTATTTTCCAGAAAAACCCGAAAATCGTACCTGGGGTAATTCGCCAGGGTAAAATCCCCACCTGGGGGATCGGGTAGGGGTCTACCCATCCGAGGTGAGATCCTGAACACCTGACCGAGGGGTAAAAAACCCATTCCCCTTTTCCGAACGTTAAAACCCTATGGTATGTTCGGAGGATTTGCGTGGGGTTGATTTACAACCACGAAGATTTTTCGGAGTTCAGGTATTACTGCTCACAGCTCAACACGATTACTGTCTGCGATGATTCAGCAGAGCTCGAACCCCCTGGTTGGTTATTGGCCAGGGGTGTTTTTTCAAGTGCATGGATTTTGGTTCACCGTGTGCTGGGAAAAACAAAACGTTCGGCCTAACACTGGCGATTTGTTTTACTATGGGGTTTCCGTGACTTCGGATAAAAACCTCAGGGGTTGGTAAACCCCACGATTTCAGGTGCTCGGTACCGTTCCCGCGACTTACGAAGTTTGGGGGAAGCCGCGCTATCAGCGACGCGTGGCCGACATGAGAAAATCCGAGTGAACCGTGGCAGCCTCTGGGGGCGACGTTGGCGAGAGGTCCGTAGAACTTACCTGCGGGCAGCCGACGGTGGGATGCGCTCCCAGAGGTGCGGCCAGAATCCGAATTACGACGTTGCGTCGAAACAACCCTGCTCCAGGTAGCGCTGGCAGTGTGATGTCCTCTAGCTTGACGGCTCGCAAAGACGAGAGGGGTGCGTACTCCCGTTGAGAAACGCCGGTACGCAGCTGAATTAAATTTTTTACAGAGTTTCCTGTTGGTGTGACACAAACCACGGCAGGAGATTTTAATATGGATTCCAAAGACGTTCCGAACATTGGTTCGAATGTCCCGTACCGACTCGATGAATTGGGCAGGCTGCTAAAGGTGCCCGAGAATTGGGGTTGTTATGATTCGTCGCTGCTAAACTGCATCGAGACAGTGTCAGTGAACCATTGGCGAAACACAGAGCTTGTTACGGTTTGTGTTAAACTCACCGATGGTCAGTTGGTTACTCACACTCCGTCTCCCAAGGAGTCGCATGTGAGTTATCGGCCTTATCTGCTCTCAGCGGTTCGCAGGGGCTTGCACAAAGCTATCATGAAACACGCCGAGCAATGCATGGCTACGTTCATCATGGATTGGGGTTCGCCAGAATGACCACGATTGTTTTTGACGGAAAGACGTTAGCTTGCGATGGCCAAGTCACCGTGGAAGAGCGAAGCGCTGCTACGCAATACCGTAAGATTCACACGCCGCCTGAGGGTACGACGTGGAAGCTTTTGGGTGAAGACGTAAAAGCGATTGGTTTGGCAGGTGATGTCGCCGCATTGCAATCCGTGCGTCAAGAACTCACGCTTGAACGTTTCGGCGGTATCGAACGGGGTGGGGTTAGATTCGAAACGACGTATCCCGAACAGATTGATTTTATCGTACTTGCTGTTTTGACAGACGGACGCGTTATCGACGCCTCGAAGTGTAAAGACAACAAATACGCCAGCTACGTGTTTGTAGAACCGCCGTATGCGATAGGCTCAGGTGCTCAGTATGCCCTGGGTGCATTAGGCGCAGGTGTTGACGCCCCCACTGCGGTGGAAGTGGCGAAACGCTACGACCTGTACAGCGGCGGACAAACGCAATCGCTTAAGCTGTTCTGATGGATTTAGACCATTGAAGTTAGAGGAATTAACACCCGACTAATAATCGGATATTTCGCAGGTTCGAATCCTGCCATTGGTCACCCAGATTAGAACAATCGAATAAGAGTTACAAACTCGTCAGCCTTCAACTGAGCGTCGGTTGTTCTGATAACTTCTGCTCTTGCTCACGGGTAGAAAGCTCCTTAAAAACGTGTAAACACCTACCGATTAAGTTCGGACTTACGTTAGGGTCGTGAGACCCTGGTGGGTTAGACCACCTAAACGGTTGTACGGTGGGAGGATAAAACCTCCCACCTGCACCCACCAAGAATTTAATTATTGGGTATTTCCCCTAAGTGTAACGTGAATACCCTGTAATGTGAATTGAGAGTTACGTGTTAACTCGACGGTACTGGTCGTTGATCACCTGTAAACCTTCATCGTCCCATGTCATGCTGTGTTTGACCAGTACCGAACTTTGTCGCTATGCCTGGTGACGTGGCTACACACCGAGGCTGGGGCTCGACACCCGTTAGCGACACCCTTTTTGCGTTATTGTCAGTATTCTGAAGCTGTGTTCAGTGACAATAGCGTTTTTTATTCGCGTTGGCGTTTGTACCATTGCTGCCCTTGCTGTCATTGCTGCCACTGCCTGCTGCGCCTCAACAAACGGTCAACGCGTCCCATTAACCCACACGTCGGGGTATAGCGACGTACAACAGAACGAGTAGTAGTAACAGAACGAGGCAACAGAAATGCTTACAGTAAAACGCATTATTAACGGTGACCGTGTCATCACTGTTCACGAACGTGTACGTTTGGGTGACAAAATGTCCCGTGTTTACAAAGAAGCACTTAAAATCGTTAACGGCGAAAATAACGAATTGTGTTTTAACACAGCCGTCGATTTGCCGAGAAAACCCACTCGGATTGAGTATGAGACCCTGATGGGGTTAGATCCTCTACTTATAGCGGCGACGCTGTCCAGTATTTACCCATTCTTGAAAAACGTTGATCGTTGGACTTGGGCATTTCCTGGACAGAAAGTTTCTGCGCACTACGAACGTGTTGTTTATATCCGTCCGTATAATCCGTTTACTGGGGAAATGGAAGTCGGCGAACAGTACATTCCCGACACGACGCCAGATTTTGTGTGTAAATTTTACGGCTTTACTCCCGAAGAGATGACGATTGTAATGCCGTCCCAAGAAGTCGAATTAGTCCGCGAGTTGATTAACGAAGACGGTGATACCTTCTATCAGAATCAGCTCCGTAGCGGTAAGCACTCCGTTGACGAGGCGATTGGCGTTTTACTCGTCGACGATGCTTACGAATTTTTCTATCCAGGGGATGTGGTTTACATCATGAACAATGAAGGTAAAACCATTGATACCCTGCGATAACCAGTTTAGCTCTGCCGAAAGCTAAAGCCCGCCCTTCGAGAATGCCCATTCTCATGCCCTGAAGGGTTTAATCCTGTAGTTTCATGCCGATGCCAGGGAACGTACCTACCTCCGAAAGGAGGTAGGTATATTCTTTTTTATCGCAAAATTTTAGAGATAGATATTATTTTAGTGAATGTTCGCGTGAAACGTTTACTTCGACTTTTTAGGAACTGATAAAATGAAATTAGATGCGATTGAAGGATTAATGGGTATGGGTTATTCATTCGAAGAAGCGGCGGTTATTCGTCCGTTTCTGTCACGACATTTTTCCGTGTGGCAAGCGTTACCTGAAGATGGTCCAACCGGTAAGTTAGTAGAGCGATTTGTTGAACGTGTATTGAATCGTAATCGGAATGAATTTAGTTTACGGTGGGCGGATGGGAAAGAGCGTAAGCACCTAAACCCTAATCCGTGGTGTATGTTGGTGTTTCGTTGTGACGGTGAAGAATTTACGTTCCCGGCTATTGAATTTGTAAGACGGTACGGTTTAGCGATTTATACCGAGTTAGGAACAAACGGGGCAGGTCGGGTATTAGTTTACGACAGAGGTGAGTTACGCATTAAAACGAAGCAGTTAGCAGAACTCTACCACGAACGACACGTTGCCGAATTAGTATAACTATAAATCAGCTATAGAGGGTGTTTGGGGACTGCGTGTCCCCATTTTTTTTTGATTTTTACGGTACTGGTATGTATTTATAGGAGGTGGTACCGTGAACGAACAACCACAATACGATTTCTATAGTTTACTAGAACAAAAGCGTTTTCCGAACGAAGTTGCAATTCGTAGTCGATTGGGGTTTCATGTCATCTACATGCTAATGCCGATTATTACTGAATACCCTGCTTTTAAAGAATGGTTTGATAGCATGGAGTCTGAAGATGTGTCTTCTGTTTTAATGCATGAAGATGTCCCTGTTATCAGGACGAATTATCACATTACCCGAAACGAAGTCTGTGCTACAACGTCAAAGTTTGTACAGTCGTTTATGGTTGAAATCAGTCATGCTGTTATAAACCAACAGATTACCGTTATGGAAGCTTTCTCTGTGTTATTGGATGCAATCTGTAGTTTCCAGTACCAGGCAACCAATAAGCTGTCTAATGTCCATTGAGTTATAGTGGGAGAGAAAAATGAATACTACACTGCGTCCGCTGGACGTGATTTTGGTGCACCCGGACGCATTGAGTAAAATTACTCTACGGTGCGAGTTAGACAAAAAACTTATCTCGTCTTTAGAGTGGGGGTTTGTATTACATCCTGACGAATACAAAAATACACGCTACAGCGATATTGCTGAAGGCTCAGTCATCGACTGGGGTGTACCTGAAGGTTACGATGATGTCGTGCAATATATGGCAGAGATGACGGTTCCGTACAGCTTACCGATTGCTGGCCCTGCGGAGAATATCATTTCTTTACGTCGACTTGTGAATGCCCAACCTGAAAACATTCGCAACGGTGTGGCATGGACAACAGGAACCGCATGTCATTTAAAAAATATGTTGCAGTGAAAACGATAAGACCCACTACTCGAACGGAGTAGTGGGTAGGTTTTCTTTTTTTTGTTAAGATTTGAAACGACCGCCAGACATGTAGTTGTAACGGTTGCCTGCGTCGTCGTTGTGAACCATCGCACGCTGTAGGCGCGGTAGGTTGTCGTTGAACATTTCCCCGGCGTCGGAATAGCCTTCGATAACGTTTTTAAACGCCCCGAACTCCATACCGTTTTCAAGATGACCTGAATCCATATCGAAAATCATTTTGTTGTAGATGACCTGTTTAGTGGCGTACAGTGCCATATCTGCAACTACCGGATAGAACGCCGGTTTGATTTCGTTTAAGTCATCAGACATTGCAAACTTAACTTGAAGCTTAGTTGCGTAGACGAACATCCCAGGGTCTTTGATTTTGATGGTGTTCGGTCCAAGTTTCTTAACTTCGGGTGAGGAAATACGTGGCATTGCAGATTGACTATCCACTACCTGTTGCGTGGAGGCCAGCACCCCTGAAGTTGCCCCGTCTAAATAAGACCCTGCTGGGGGTAAGGTGTACGCTTGCCCTGCCACTGGTGTTACCGCAATGTGGACGTCCAGTATCGGTCTACCCCCGGTCTTAATGTCATCCAGGTAATAGATACGTGAATAGTAATCCTGGGTGTCGTTCTCAAAAGGTAAACCTTGGAGGTCGATTTCTGTGTATTGACCTAGACGGGAAACTTCTGGGATAAGGTATTCTTTAAATACCTTTTCAGTAATCTCGTTGTCTAAGGAAGACGCAACACCGTAATAGCGAAGATTTTTGGGTACAAACGCAGCGCGAAGAATCGGTTCTGGAATCTCTCGACGTATTCTCCGTAGACAGTAGTCGATGACACTCATTGTGTGCTCCTGTTAGCTCTGTAAAACGGTTCATAGGATCGGGTAATGGGTAACTACGACATTACTAAAAAATACACTCCACGCCCTTCCTGTGCGCACTATACTCGAACTTTTTTCGTATAGATATTATCTCTGTGATGTTCCCTTAAAGGAGTATTTAAAGTTAATGACGCGCGTACTTTTTGGTTTTCTGCCAGACTCTAGCCATTCAGTTCGCTATCGTCCTGAGGAAATTCTAACAGCGATGCAGGAACTGATTTATCCTGGGATACACAATCTCCCCAGCGATTGCTTAAAGATTGCAGAAAGATATTTTGGTTCGGACGCTTGGTTTATGATCGGCGCTTTAGGTCGTGACCATTCCAGTCCATTTTCTTATAAAAACGGAGTTGTGCAAACGTGGTCAAAATACACTTCAATCCAGCTACAGTTTATCATAACTTCTGGGCAGCGGTGGAAGAAACAACCTACGCTCCCGCTTTGCGGATGACCGTAAAGGAGAAACAGGCCGTTACTGTACAACTGATACACACTGCATTGGAGGACATTTTTTATTCTATTCCGCGAATGCCTAATACACGATTACCGGACTTTTTAGAAGACTACACAGATTCTTTTGTATTGACGGACCTTCTGGTGAACAGTGGCAAAATGAATCCACCGAAAACGATTCAAACACGTCGGTTACGTATTGAGCAAACCGTGTTTGGCGAAACACCCGTAGGGTTCGAAAAGCGTGAAGTTTGTGTTTTACGTCCAAAGTCGTATCTATTGGGATTGGCTTTTGATGATTGTTACGATGTGTTGTTGTGTGAGGTTGAGCAGTTAGTAAAACAAGGGTTCGAAGCGGTGAACCAACCGTTTAATCCTTACCTTACAGTTGAGATAGAACCCCACTTAACACCTCGCGGTCAGATTGCAATGATGGAGCTTCGTGTTGGAGAAGATATCCGATTTGTCCACTACCGCAACTGTTTCCCAGAAAAAAGATACGATCCGAATTACCCTACTCGAACACGTGACGTATAAAGCGTACCAACGCATACTCGCGGACGATAGGTTGTCGTCGTATTCTGGTACAGATGCGGAACAACTGAAGTACGTGATTCTGTCATTACTTGAGTATCTCATTCCGAACTTTACAGAGACCGGTTTATGGGATACTCATTGTGTGACCACGATAGTCAGGTCGTTTAGACCGAAATCAACGGAAGAAGATGTTCGTTTGATAACGAGTTATGTACGAAACGCGTTGTGCGAGGAAATGGGCATTCCTCCACGCGGTTGGCGTTTCTACTTTCGTTTAGACGGACACTTCCTCCGATTTATTCCAAAGAAGGTAACTGATGCCTATGACGATCTTTATTGAGTTTCCGTGGACAACCGCAGAGATTCTAAAAGTAGTTAAACGGACAGCGTTTCTTCAGTACCTCGATGTGGCGGATACTGTGGACTATTATGTCGAACAGTTAGTAAGGCTGGAAGTGATGCGACGGAAGTTCCAAATCGATAAGCGGACAGTTCAAGAGTTGTTCTTAGATATAATGAAGCGGTATCCCATCGTTGAGTTGGAGAAACCGAACAGTTACTGCCTTAATCATGTTATTGAAACCGAGCTGTTAGCCTCTAAGTCGTTATGGGCACGCTTAGAGGAAGAAGTCCCATTCTTACCGAAATCAGATTTTCTTCTGTTTCATGTAGGTGGTGGTGTCTGGCGAATGTATACTACAGGAGTGATTTATGGTGCGTGAGAGCTACTTTATTATCCCGGACTATCAATTCATTTGTGGTCCATTAACCGAATTCGATCCCAATTCGATATTGCGAGAAATCAATACCGATCTTAACGAAGTGTTAAATTATGCAATTCAGTATGGAATAACCGGGGAGTTTCCTAAGCTGGATCGTTTTGCGATACAGGGTACCATTGAATTTATCTCTCGCGAGTTAAATGCCCAGGGGTATATCATTGAGGGTGAAAGAGCGCTCACTTATGTGAAAGCGGTTCAGGATGTGGCCAAAGCGTATTTACTCGCAGTGTCTAGTCATCCGCATTGGTTCACCCGTTTTGGTACATGGGTAGGCGCGCGTTATTGTGCCAATAAGCCTGGTGCTGTGGAGTTTCTGGTTCGTTACGAACAGGTAAAATACCCCGAATTCGAGAACCCTGAGGCTATTCAAACGATGTCGGTTGGACTTCTCAGCGTTGTTGAGTTATTGCTCGGTAACCTGGCAGGGAAGATGCTCTAATGAGATACTACTTTCACGTAGCACAACATGTACATGATTACGGTAGATTGAAGTTCTACGACGCCGTGCGCGAAGTTTTAGTGCAGGTTCTCGAAACAAGCAGGTTGACCGTATCAGAGTACGATATACGTCGACTCTATGAGGACTTTGCAACTGCGTACATTATCGGGGTGAAAAGCCGTAATCCTGAACTGTTTAAAGAAATGGTGATGACCGTTGCGTATGATGAGAATACCATCCCAGGTACTACGGTAGAAAGTATTAGCTTCCTTTCCACGCAGGGCACTGAGGACCAACATATTCTCGCAATCGGAACCGCTGCCGATATTCTCATTCGTGAATTGGAATCACAAACAGGGTTAGCCGGACTTATTAACTCTATGTTCCCAGGTCAGTTAGAAAACTGGTCAGGTGAGTCTTTTAGCGAATTGGTGATTATCTGTTATGATACTCTATATGGAAGTTTCGGAAGTGTTCTTTCGGGACCAACTGCTTTCGCGAGTTAAAATGGCGGATCAATGTAAGGTGAAACCTGATTTGGCGTATCTGTTTCTGGCGAAGTATGCTGAGGAATCGGTACGCTCTATCGTTAAACGCATGGGCGAGGGTGAAACGTTTTTGACGTTCATCCCGCCCAACCGCTATTTTATTCTCACCCAGTTGTCACAAATGTATCCTGAAGATGAGGTTATTATCTTTTCGCATTCTTTAATGTGGGAAGAGATTGATAAAGGCATCGACTACCATCGTATACGTTTGTTGGTGGAGAGTTTGTGGCGAGAAAGCGGCTATACCGCAGAGGAAGGATCAAAAAGGTCGAGAGTCTCTTTGTTTATGAAAGAGATGGGAAAAGGTTTTATTCGAGTAGAGGTTTGAATGTATAAAGTGCGTGGCGATCACTTTGTTCAGCCGAATTTAGGTTTACTGGAATATGTTTCCGGCGGTGACTTCTATAAAGAGTTGCTGATAAAATCGATGAATTTGTTTGACCAGCTAACGATTTCATTACCTACGGATATTGAAAATCCCGATGACGTCACGCGCATTTTCAACAAATGCTTGAACGAGCGTTCCGGTACGATTAAGTTTCCTGGTAACAAGAATGAGTTAGCCAAACTCGATAAATACCTAAAAGGGTTGAATAAGGAATATCGACAGTGGAATTTCATGTCAATGATGGAGACCTGTTATACAGACGCAGTTCTCGATGACATGAAGCCACTTTTGGAAATTTACGAGTTCTGTAAATTGCAAGGCGATTCCTCTTGGGATGTTCTTCGTGAGCACGCTGTTGAGACGTTTCGTGAGGAGCTGGTCAGAATGTTTGACGAGAAATGTCGACCTGCTTTAGAACTGTTTCGTACAGCGCATAAGGGAAAAGTCTCTGGACTGGAACTTGCTATTAAAGTCTATAATCCGGGTTATGGTCAGGGTAGTTTGTTCTTGTCATTTACATTCTTGATTAAAATGAAAGGGTGAAAAATGTACGACTTCAGTAACATCGAACCGGGTTCAATTGTAAACATCGTTTACGATACCCCGTTACGTGGTAACGAAACGCGAGTCCGTGTACTCGCGTCAAAGGTGGGTTATGAGCTCGCTAAAAACTCAGGTGAAGATTTAGCCGCTATCCAGAAAAACATTTACTCGTCTTTGGTTGGACAACCGGTTAACGATTTGACCGCGTACAACTACATGTTGTTTAAGGACTCAAGTAACCGCATCGGCGTCACTGCGGATGCGTGGGTACGTGAAGTTCGTGTGGTGAAAAGCCTCACTGCACGGTTTGTGGTTCAGTTGGACAACAAACAAGAAAAAGACGATCTGGTAGCAGCGCTCAACGCACGCGGATTCAATGACGTCGAAATCGAAATCATTGAAAACGAAGCCGGTTAAAGTTAAGACCCTCTCTTCGGAGAGGGTCTATTTTTTTCTTTTTTCACGTTACCTGCCATCCTTATAGCCGAGTTAAACTGCCTTTTTCGGGGACAGCCGTGGAATACAATTCTCCTTTTCGTTTATCGGTAGACGAGTACCATCGTGATATCGATATTAACGATGCTTATCGTGAACAGGTTGCGTTATACATTCACAACGTAACCGCACAAAAATACCCTTTGGAATTATGTCGCAAAGAAGTTGACGAGATGTTGGCACCTGGTGGTGAGTTATCAACCGAATCACCGCTGTGTAAGATGTGGGTGCGTAATCAGAAAACAGGAGACCGTGAAGAGAAATACACAACTGTTGATAAACTGTTTAAAACCGTAATCGATAAACAGATTATCTCCGCACCGTCGTTAACGTTTTATATCCCAGAACACATCAAACGTTCCAAGCTATCAGAATTCACTGCCGCTAACGTAGCTAAGCGTGCAGCGGTGAAAAAAGAGATGTTTGCTGCCGAAGCAGCAGGTAATAGAGTTTTACAGATTAACAAAAAGAATGAACAGAACGCAGTCAAGACTCTGAACAACGGGATGTCGGGCGCATTCTCTTCTCCGTACACGATCATCTTTAACCAGTCTTCACACTCTGTTTTAACATCAACCTGCCGTACTGCAACCTCATTCGGTAACGCAGGCAACGAACGTTTATTAGGCGGTAATCGCCACTACGACACACCGTCACGTATCATCGATCATTTCTTGTCCATCGGTACGTTAACCGATTGGAATAGCTTCAAGAAATGTATGGATACGTACGAGCTTCATTATCCGACCGTAGAAGAAGTGATGGACGTGATTCATTACTCTGCGGACTTTTACTTCAAGAATGAAGAGGGAATGGAGTTTGTCGAACACTATGTATCAAATGTTTCTCCGCTCACTCGCGCGGCATTTGTTTACATGGGTGATTTTTATCATCTTGCGAAGTACAACGATCAGTTCATGCGTGGTTTTATTACCGCGTTGATTTCTCGTGAGATGATTGATGAAGTCGAAGACTGGGATGCTGCGGAAAAAACCATCGATGGTGACATGCAGATCATCATCTCTCAGTTCCGTACTGACGTAGTACCGATGGGCAAAGCGTTCAGCCACGTTAAGAAACTCGACGATAAGAAAAAGCCGTTACCGTGGGATCAGCAGGACGACTATAAGGAGCTGATTCGTTCCGCACTGTTCTTACAGAAAACCATCGGTAAGTACGCACTTTTAATTCGCAATATCCTGACCACTAAAAACTTACCGATTAATATTGCAAGAATGCCAGATGTGGTTCGTCGTGTAGGTGTGGTTTCTGATACCGACTCTACAATGATGACCGCGCAATGGTGGGCGATTTGGTATACTGGCAAGCATTACGGTGAAGAAGCAACTCGTGTATCCAATGCAATGATTTATATTGCAACGCAACACCTCCGTCACCTGATGGCGAGTATGTCTGCGAATATCGGTGTAGCGAAAGAACGTCTGTTCTTGTACGCGATGAAGAACGAATTTAAGTTCGATTCGTTTGCATTAACGACTAAAGCAAAACACTACTTCTCACTGATTACCGGTCAGGAAGGTCAGTTGAAAAAAGATCCCGAGCTGGAAGTAAAAGGGGTGTCTTTACGTACCTCGAACATTCCACCGATTATCATGAAGGAGTTTAAGAATACCATTAAAGGACTGTGTGAAGTCGTAGCGCGTGGTGACCAGATTGAAATCATTCCGTTACTGGAAAAGGTTGCGCAGATCGAACACACCATTATGGATTCTATTCGTTCAGGTAATCCGGGTTATCTGAAAACAACGAACATTAAGGAGCGTAGCGCTTATAACGAGAAGGACGAGAAAAACTATCACTACCATCGAATGTACAACGCTATCTTTGGTCCGAAGTTTGGCCATTTGGAAGAACCGCCTTACGACGCTGTAAAACTACCGGTGGTTTTAGAAAACAAAACCAAGATTAAAGAGTGGTTGGACGGCATCGAAGATCCGATTATCCGAAACGGTGCAACTGCGTGGTTTGAGGAGAACAATTTCCGTAAATACAAAACGTTGATTCTGCCAGAGCACTTAGTAGAGAACTACGGTATTCCTAAAGAATTGATCGAAATTGCGGACATTCGTCGTACGGCGTTCTCCACCGTAGAACCGTACTATCACATCCTTGAATGTTTAGGTGTGTTCATGATGGATAAAAACCGTATGCGTTTACTGTCGGATTTCTACGATAAAACTGCTGAAGATGAAGGGTTGTATAAAGAGCTTGCGGAAGTACAGTATGTCAAGAAATCAGAAAGGGCAGGTGAGGATGATGAGGACGAAGATGAAGAAGAAACATTCGATGAGGAGTAACCGTTCAACGTTAGCCCCTAACGTTTTGCGATAAAATAAAGAGCTAACGTTGCACAAGTGTGCAACGTTATTACTCTATTATATGAGGATTCGAAAGAGTCCTCAGCGGGGGAGAGTAAGTCTTATTTTTCGAGTGCACTGTATAAAGGCAGAATTAACTCGTGTCGGTAGTAGTTTCTTGCCGAACGTGTGAGTTTCTCCAGGATCTTTGCATCCTCGAAACGGGCAATCCTTACCATCAGATTAGATTTGTATTTACCCATGCTCGCGTTGTCGTATTGTAGGCAGAACAATGCCCAATACCAGTTGACAATATTTCGATGCCAACTGCCTTGAATCGTCGAACCGGGTTCTTTAAACAGAATTCGATCCAACGCCGTGGACGGTTTATGCGGGTCTTCAAAAATCTGAGGTATGTGAGCCATGACAACCGCAGGTAGAGGTTTACCAGCACGTAACGATTTTGAAATCGCTTTCGCGTGACGGATTGCTAAATCGCGTAGAGGTGGAGTCGGAATAACTCGTAACGGGTTTTCTTCTTCTATCTCTTTACCGATGGCAATCGCACGATGGATATTTAAGAAAGCGATATCCATGTAACTGGGCAACATCCTGTAGATGATGTGTCGCTGCGCGTATACCAAGCGCGTGATGGGTTCTGGTTGTGTTCGGTAGTATTGTTCAGCAAGAACGTATTGCCACAGTAGTGCAACCAGATTTATCTCGATAATGCTGATCCCTCGGGGTTTGCCGTTACCGAGCGTCCAGTTAAGATTCGTGTATTCGTGATAAAGGTAAACCGCCGGTGTGTAGTCACGGAAAGAAAGATTAGGATCGACAGGTCTCGCAACTAACGAGATGATCTCATCCTGACCTTCTATAAAAGCGCCGTTAAAAACTTGACCATACTCCCCCACAGAAGTTAAGCGTAGAGCGTTGCCGATATCTGACAGCTTTCGACGACAAGCCCATTCGATTTCTTCGTACGTGGGTTCACCGGCATAGCCGATAGCTGCTAAGATTTTTAGGACGAGATGACCAGAACCAACGCTGGTTTGAATCGATTCTAAATAGTTGCGAATGCGCTGGTTATTATTTTTTACGGCATTGACCAATTGTATAGCAGAAGGGTCTTCGTAGCGCCCCTTTATGACTGCTTGGTTTAACTCGGCTTGACTGAACATGACTGACTCCTTGGGGTTACACATAGGAAACGGTCACATTCTACTCACATTGAAAAATATCTGAGAAAGATATTATCTATGTGATGGTTCGGTGGTTAACTATTTTGAGTTATGTGTGTTCTAGACGCATTCTAAAATATCTCAGGTATATGTTATCTACGTGAACCAACACTACAATTGTATTAAACCTTTAAAGGATAAATAAAATGGCTAAAGAGTTTAACGAAATTCCTAACAACGTAAATGCTGGCGCTGCTGGTGTAGACCCGGCTCCGTCTTTTGGTGGTGTGGGTGCTGGTGCAGGCAGTGTGGATAACACCCACGCAGCAAATGCTTTCGGTGGTATGTCTAAGAATATCTCCACGTTCGATAAAGCGTTCGGCTATATGTCCTACGTTTCTGCCGCTTCACATTTCACCGCACTGATTGCGAAGATGGTTGAACGTAACCCGTACCTGAGCAAATTCCGCTGCGGTGTTATCGATGGCGTGAATCCGGAAATGGGTTCTGCGGCATACGTTGCTGCGCCAGCAGATGAAAACGGCAGCCACTGGATGTACGGTATCCTGTTCTTCGAACACGGTCAGTCTGTACGCTTCCGTGAAATCAACGGTAAAGAAACTTATTACACTCTGGCATCTCTGTTCGGCCAAGCTGGTGTAATGGATTCCATCACCAAACAAATCTGCGAACAGCAGAACCTGTCGTCTGTGCAATTCATGGTAATGAACTGCATTCCAGACCTGGGTAAAACGTTGACTGAAGAGTGGGCTATCCAGCTGATGGGTCAGCTGACTCTGGGTATCTTTGGCCGTATTCCGGGCTACCTGGGTCAGCTGAAACTGACTCGTGGCGATCGCTTCGTTGCACAGGTAACTGCGGTAGACGAAGGTTCTCTGACTGACGTTAACGGCTCTGCACAACGTGCTGACCTGATGGTTCAGGTTGAACACACTCAGACCGGTAGCTTCGATACTAACCCGACGCTGATGTCCTCTGAACGTGTTCAGGGTTATCCGAGCGTTGCTGGTGTGGGTTACATCAACCTGCGTTATACTGGCCGCCGTGCACCTGAAAATGGCGTACAGGATTACAAACAGCTGCAAGCAGAAGTTGTTGTTTCTCTGATGGACTCCCAGTCTTCCGGGGCTATGGTACCGATCGAACGTCAGCTGATTGAACTGGCTGCCTTCGCAGAAATCGCCGCTATCGGTGGCTGGCGTGAACGCTTCATGCACTCTCTCAACAAAACCGATCGTCGTTTCTCCCGCGTTATGGAATACGTAGAGTGGGGTGACAAACGTCCGGACCTGAGCAAAATCGATGGCAACCGTGAAGCTATCGAAGAGTGTCTGAATATGTTCGCCTACCCAGAAGCTGCTCTGGTTGTGAACCATCGTGCTGGTAACGGTATCGGTGGTCTCTCCACGATGTTCAGTGAAGTTTCCCAGGGTAACACTGGTACACTGTCTAACATCCTGACCATCCTGGACAACATGGCTCCGAAAGGTGCTACGGTGTTCACGCAGCGTTTCGCTGAAATGCTGAAAGTTAATACCATCACCTGCAACCACGTTGTTATCGCTGGCGTACCGACTATTTCCGGTCAGTATTTCAGCAACAGCCAGAAACGTAGCTTCCAGGATCAGGACCTGGTGTCTGTTATGAGCAAAGTTGGTGATAACCAACACGACGCCTACACTTACCTGTACGCGCAATCTTACTCACACCGTCAGTTCAACGCGACTGAACAGCGTCTGTACCTGCTGAAGCTGGCCGCTTCCCTGTTCGGCAGCAAACAGCCGGTCGTAACTGGCGAGTCCACCGATTTGGCAATCAACCCGAAATTCGCCAAAGCGCTGCTGGACTACGTGCGTGATAACTGCATCTTCCAAGTGAATGGTGTTACCGCAGTCAATAGCCTGGCTAATACGTTGTTCTTCAACAACGGCGGTGAAAACTTCACTCTGTCTGGTAACGGCCCGAGCTCCTTCGGCAGTGACTACAACATGTCATTCGCTTCCGGTAACTACAGCCCTAACTGACAGATGTAGTAGTGCGTAATTGGTAGTAATTAGGGACAGGGGAAAAAACCCCCTGTCCCTTCCCTCTCTTTTTTTGTTGAGGATTTGGCGTGAAAGACAGATTACAATACTTCGGTGTATCAGGGCGATTAATCAGTCACGATAAAATGTTACGTGACGCTTTCAAAGAGGCGGAGGAAAAGGGCTATAAACCGCCGATGATTATCAATGATGTTGCGAAATATAAAGACACCATTGAGACGTCAGAGTTGATTAACCGAATCTTACAGAACCGGATAGTCGACGAGACGCTAAATTCGGCACCCATTTGTAGTATTGATTGTGAAGCACCTATCGTTCATCGATATAATCTCGGAATGCGATGTCCTACCTGCGGCTATGTGGTGACAGAACATCGTATTGTTTCAGAAGTCTGGATTCGTGCCCCGGAGGAAATAGGCAACTTTATTAACCCACGATTCTGGTCGATGTTTAACGCTTTCTTCGGCTCTAAACTTAAGAAGTTTAACCGAAACAAAGTGACCGTAGAACGTGGTTCTGATTTACTGATGTGGATGTTAGATCCGTGCTATAAACCTGATAAAGACGAAGGTACTCGATCCCGAATAATCAAACGTATCTTTAGCGAGTATCAAGTTCCACGCGGCATTAGGAATTTTATTGACCACCATCGAACAATATTCAATATCTTAACTTCCCCTGAAGTCTGGAAAGAAATTTATCCACCAACGAAAAATAACCGATATGAGAGCGAACGTACTCGCTTAGAGTGGAAAAAGTTCTTCGAAGAACAAGCACACACTTTCTTTCCGGTTCATCTTCCAATTATTTCACCCAAACTGATCGTTACGGAGGAACGACGTCAGGGTATCTTTATCGATCCTGTTTATACCAGTGCAATAGACGCGGTTAAGAACATCGCGTTACTTTATACCAATGCACGACGCATCCCAACCCATTTCATTATTAGTCGCGCATTAAAAGCAAATCGTCAGTTAGCGTACTTCTATATTGACCATCGTCAGGAGGTGATGGAAGGTAAACCTGGATTCTATCGTGCCAAGTTAGGTTCAACACACATCCCGTGGGGTGGTCGTGTAACAATCTCTCCAATTTCAGAACCACACGACGCTATGAAGGTTATTGCACCTTGGCGTTGGTTAGTGACGTTAGAATCTGTAGCTATTGAAAACAAACTCGGTCGACGGAACTTCACACCACGGCAGTGTGAACGTGTTATTGCATTTGCATCAATGCAGTACGTACCGTTGGTTCATGAAATTATCAACGAACTTATTAAGGAGTCTCGTGGCGGTTACGGCCTGATGATATCAGCGCTACGAAACCCGACGCTTGTACAGTTGTCTATTCAGACATTATTTATCTCAGCTGTTAACCCTGATGTTACACAGTGTTCGTTACGTATCTCCGATCGCGTCATTAAGGCACCTAACGCTGACTTTGATGGCGACCAATTACAGGTTAGACTTTTAGTCGATACCACGGAGATGGATTTGGCGCTGGCTTATCGTCCAGATAACGGATTTATGTCCAGCACAAACGTAGACGAAGTGTCTAGCAGCATGGTGTTACACAATGAGCTTATCAGCATGGAAAACCGTTTCTTACGCGATACCGAAGAAGATCTGGAGGCGGGTATCGCCATCGACTCAGAATTAATCTTAATGGCGGGGTAGTAAAACATGGGCATGTGGAATCTAGGCGGGTCTATTTGGCAGCGTCAAGACGAAAATAGCGGTATGTATCGTTATTTCAAAGAGAACTTTAACCTGTCTAGTTTCGCACCGGATATGGTTGAACGCGTGAAGCAGAAGTGTAATGAACTGATCTCATTGCAACGTTTCCGCGAAATGTACGCAGCTGCGCGTAAGGTTCAAAATAGCGATGCAACGAATGTAGTAAGGCAACTTGAAACTATCGGACAATTCCAGTTTGCGAATGAGGCGTTACAACCGTTCTTAATTGCAATGCCGGAATACCGACAACTCTACAACAATAACATGGCGACGGGCTTTGAGAACGGTTACTCTAAGGTAGACCGATTCCGAGGCTCGGCGTACATGCACACTGACGATAACTATCGTGAAGTTACGTCAGGTATGTCAACGGAGTATGACGAGGATCGTATCTGGAACTGGGTATCCAACGAAGATCGCTCCAATCGACTTACTCGCGTTCAGCAAGTTGACATGCAGATTAACTGGGCACGTATGCGAAGTTTTGACTGGGAAGATGAAGATCCCTGTTCAGAACTTGGTGCGTCCTGCTAAAGTGAGGGGCTTCGGCCCCTTATTTTTTCTTAATTACAGCTCGAGCTATCAATGTGATAGGAGAGTAAGATGGCTATTGCAGTAGGAACAGTTTCTACTCGCGGTTGGGCCAGAACTCCCCGCGAACGTATTCGTGAGGCAATGAATCACTATACAGAAGCAGGGTATAGCCAATCGCAGATTTATCAAGGGAATGTGCGTTCATTAGCAAAAGCACAGCAAATGTATGCACAAGATCCCGACGGTCTTGCTTCCAAAGTCAAATCTGACCTGACTGCTATTTACGGGAATATCTTCCCTGAGGGCGTTGAGGTCGAAACGAAATGGGAGTATCTCCCCGATACTGATGTTCGTTATCGTATCATTATTCAAGCACGTGCGAAATCGGGCGGGATTTGGTACGATGTTGAACGGTATGTCGAAACTGAAACTTCACGTATTGAGGACGAATAAAGATGAGTCAAGAACCAGGAAAATTTAATGGGGTTCCTATTAATGAACTTTCTGGCCGCGCTAAATTCGAATACGATAAACTTCTGGAAATGGAGAGCGTGCTCCAGCAAGGCCAGAATGTGTGCAGTGTTTTTACAGAATCGATGTTCCGTCGTCAGGGCTTACCTTTGTTGTCGGGGATGTTAGACGGTACGTTTAACGAAGACACTTGGGTAGACTACGTCGGTAGCGCGTTTGTTCCGTTACAGATTGTTTCGGATGCTGACCATTCTAAACTGTTATTCACTATCCCACCGTTGCTGAATACCGGTCGTTCTCTTCAACACGTTGAAGGTCAACCCTCATTAACGGAGGAGACGGAAGCTATTCGCCAGACGGCTGATATCATCTCCGAAGTGGGTGAGCAGCAGTTGCACCAGATGATCGATTACACGTTAGACGGTATCGAGAGACTGTCGTACGAAGAAAATGCACTGCGGGCAAAAAGAGTCATCGATCTCTTAAACTGGATTTTCCGTCGTTACCAAGTTAACGGTCAACTTCCTTATCCAGAAGGGTTGGAAGAACTTTGCAATCAGATTGAAGGTAAAAATAAACCTACTCAGGTTGTAGAGAAGAAACCCGAACCCGTTAAAACAAGACGTTTCGATGATTACGATTACTAATCCTCCGCCGAAACCTGCGGGCGTTAAACGTATCTTTTCAACAGGTGATGTACATCTCTTGCATCGCCGTGTACCGACGTGGCACATTGTTAATGTGTTGAAAGAGACGTTGGTGAAGTTTGAAAACACGATTGACGCTATTTATATAGCTGGTGATCTATTTGATGATTCCCGGCACTTGCGGCAGGAAGATTCTCAAGAAGCCATAGGGTTTTTAACTTGGTTGTTGTTCTGGGCTAAAAGCACCAATACGGCAATCCGTGTCCTGGAGGGAACGCCGTCCCACGATCATAAACAGTCAAAAATTGTCGAGGAGCTGAATTCAGCCGTTGGCGCAGATTGTTTGTATCTGGATAAGATTGGCGTTTTCTACGACGAGGCACTTGATGCTACGATTGGTTGGGTTCAGGACGAGTATAAAGCCCTAGGGTCGGAGACAATTGACGCCACCGCAACGGAAAAGGAAATGGCTGAACTTTTAGCCACGCGCGGTATAGAGCAGTTGGATTTCTGCTTTATGCATGGCTGTTTTCAGTTTCAAGTTCCTGTTGAGTCTACCCGTTTTTTCCACACTGATTTTTGGGAACCGTTAGTCAAGCATTTGATTATCATTCACCATGATCATCGTCGAAAACAGTTGGGTAAGATTCGTGTACCAGGCAGTCCCGATCGTCTGGTAATGGGTGAAGAAGAGGACAAAGGCTTTGCTATTGTCGATTTCACTCCTGAATTGGCCAGGGATTATTTCCTGGTTAATGAACGCGCTTGTCCGCAAATAAAAATTGCGGCAGAAGAAGACTACGAATCGCAGTATGCGAAGTGTCTCAAGGCGTTAGAGTATATTGATACTCATCCGTCCTACGAGATAGGGCGGTTGGAAATTGAATATTATCCTGATTCTCCATTGGCCGAGGCCATTACTAAATGGAAGTCGCAATATTCTTTCCATATTTCAGGCACGCGTATTCGTACGCCTGAAGAAGAGCAAGTTCTCGCAGCGGGTTTCGCTCTCGACGCTGAAGTCGAAGAAACTATCTCTGAAGAGAATGTTGAGTCGATTATGTTAGAAGCATTAGTGCCGTTTAAATACGATACACAAATTGTTACTGACATTATCAGGAGTATTAAATGACCCCAATCAGTGTTGATCGCACGTTTGGGTTTTATCAGATGTCAATTGCCACATCGTTGGCTTTTGAAGGGCTCCTCCATGAAGGAGAGTATGCCGACTGGAAGGGACCGATCCCTATCCACAAGTATCAGGAAATTTACCTGAATGTACGGACGCTGTTCCGTAACGCGTTTTACGCGTTTGAGACAAATCGTGAAAGATTAACGCCTGAAGTGATGCTGGCATCGATTGAAGAAGATATCAATACTATCTACGCTACCGCGAAAGCGGTAGCGCCTTCGGTGCTATGTGTCCCTTATCTCTGTACGTACAAAAGTGCGAACAGAATCTTTCCCGAAGCGTCGTTCCGTACTATCGCAGGTGGGCAGGAAAAGATGACGCCTAACCAGTTACACTATAACGCGTTAGAACACGACACGTTAAAGTTGTACGGTGAAAAATATGCTGAGAAGTTCAAAAGCTTTGATGTATACCCGAAAGGGCAGCACGACACGCTGATTTTAACCCATTACCCTGCCGACTTATTGGCCTACAAAGATTTCCCGTTACTGAATCTCTTAGAGTCACACACGGGTAAGATTAAAGGCCGATTAGAATGGTACACGAAACTTAACGGTAAACCCGAACAGATCCCGTTTAACAAAGCGTTCCTGACGTTATTTGGCGACGGGTATATGTTCGCTCCCCTGGACAGAAAAGTTCGTAAGGTGGTGTTGAAGACCGCTGAAAAATATCACTGGCGACAAGACACGACGATGGATCGTATCTACAGTTGCTTGAAGTTGGTAAACGAACCTTTCGTAATTGAGTTCCTTCACAGACTGGCTCGCTAATTTTACAGAACGTTTTGTTAGTTTGAGCACTCCGAAAATGTAGAATAGGATAAAGTAAATGGTTAACAAAAATTTCTTTAAAGAAAAATATCTTTACCCGCAAACCGAACCAGATCAGCAGGGACGTACCCGTAAACTGGGTATCGAGCTTAACGAATTCAACGGTGACGTTGAGCTGATGAAGTTCAGCTATTCTTTCGGTAAAGGCGAAGGTTTGTATTTCACCGCAGGCTATACCGTTTGTGTGGATATTTTTGAAACGCTGCGCACTGTGTTGGTGAAGGCAGAGAAGATCGTTCACAAATGGGAAGATGCTAAAGGGAAGAAATCGCCAGTTAGCTTGCACGTAGGCCGCGATGAAAACCTGACGCCGTTCATGGCTATCAGTGGTGAGATCCCAGGCGCTGGCGCACGCCAGAAGAAATTCTACTTCACCTACCCGAAAGGTTATCGTGTTTTCCGTAATGGCCAACAGGTTTCTGATTTAGAACTGGCAGAACGTACACTGCGTGCGTTTATTAAGAATGCTGATATCTTCCTGGAAGATTTCCGTGACAACTATAAACCTCGCGAGTTCAACAACACTGGTGGCGGTAGCTACGGTCGTGGCGGCTATAATAGCAACAATAACGGCGGTGGTTACAACCAACAGGCAACAAAAGCACCCGCACCAGACAGCAGTTTTGACGACATTATCTAATTAACGTAAAACAATAATTCAGCCCCAGGGAATCCTGGGGCTTCTTATCGTGTATGTGTGCAGAACACAGTCGAAGTTATCTTAGATAGATTTTATCTTTGTGGTCGACTATGTTATCCCTGGAGATTTTAAAATGCGTATTGAGAAAAATCGCGACCGTCTCATTATTAGTTACGGTGATAAGGAAGTAGGGTTTAACGGATTCCGTAATGGACGCAAAGATGCGAATGTGCCAGACGTACGCGATAGCTCCGGCAAAGTGGTTACTCATGACAAAATTATGTTCATGGAAATCGAACGTTATTGGTCAACGTTAACGTCGGAGGAAAAGGAAGAGCTATTCTCGGCGTACGAAGAGTTAGAAATGTTGGGTAATGAAGAACCCGAAACGATTCGTAAACATGCGCCAGAGATTGTTGCACAAATTGCCAAATTCCACCACGCGGACAGATTCCGCCAACTCTATCCACAAAGTTCCGTGTGGATTCCTCAAAACGTTCACGAAACTTACGAAGAAATGTCATCTAACTATCCAAAAGAGATGACGTATATCGTACAAGACTACTACGAACTGGTCATACTGTCGTTGATGGTAAAACCGTTCATTCCGGTATTCTTGGTCATGGATGCTTTCCCAACAACACGCGCCGCTGTGGACTCCAAGCGGAAAAGCGTTTATAACTTAACCCATTGCATGGAATTGCTTTACGACACCGAGATAGCACAACTACCAGCAATCAGTAAATTGCGGGACTTCTTAGTGTCGGTGATTTCGAAAGTACAGGACGGTGGTAATAAAGGACCGAACAGTGCGAACTTAACAGTGCTGGCCTCTATCTGTGGTTACGGTACGGATATGGTGGAAGAGTACATCATGGCATTCGCAGTGATTCGCCTAATCGCCATGAAACTCATCGGTGCAGAGTTACCCCCAGGTACGATGGTGGAGAACAACATCGTTGCAGGGATGTACTTTAATATCAAGCAGGAAATCGAAACGGGGTTTGCAGGAAAGATTTCGTCACAGAACGTCATCTTAAAAGCGCATCCTGAAAAGATTATGTTTAACGGTGAGAAAGGGAAAACTTGTGCGATAGACTTGGTTCAAGCGCGCTCTAAAGCGCCGATGAAAGAGTTTGTTCGTACCCAAGAGTTTTTCAACGATTATCGTCGTGTGGTGCGTTCCTTAGGGATCGATATCGCCCCTGCGGATGCTAAGGTACTGATTGATTCTATTCACCTGAATCATCAATATCCGTTCTACGAACTGTACGAGTGGTTGGTTGCAGCCGCACTGCATCGCTTTGCTGACCGCAGAACCTATAAGGACATTGACGCTGCTGCGTTTAAGAACGCAATGGGGATCGCACAAGCGATTTATATCTACTACGGAATGCATGAGATTGCACAGTTGCTAAGCTGTGAAATGGTTTTAGATCCCAACAATGGGGGTTATCCAATCGAACCTATTGATAATGAGATCAAAATAAAATCGGATAGATTTTATCCTCAGGCATACCGTACCAATCGCAATATCTACGAACAGTCAACGTTGAAGACGTCTTTGACGTTGTTGGTACGTGAACATATTGCACCGTTTAACTTCAATCTCAGGGCAACACCTGAAGCAGCAAGAATGCTTCGGAGTGGAGAAGTGATGTTAGGCTACACACCACACCCACGACTTCAGAACATGTTAGCAGAATTCCTGTTAATTCAGAACAGGAAGAAATGTGAAGAAGTGGCGTGGTTTAATCAGTAATTTATCGGCATAACCTAAAGGAGTATTTACAAAATGGCAATGAAACTTCTAAAGCTTCAAATCAACCCAGTGTACGAAATCCCTAAACAGATTCGTCGTCGTATTGGGTTCTTTGAATCTAAGTACGCTTTAGATGAACTCGTAAACGTTGTGGCGCAACATGGCGAGAATGCGACCAAGACTCGAGATTATCAAGAAGCGTTAGGGCAGATTGTAGGGTTTGATAATACTCCGACCGGCGTTGAAACTCCGCTGATTAACGTAAGCGATGATGAATCTCGCCCGGTACAATTCCAGTATAATTCCCGTGACACTGGCGTGTATAACTTCGTTGCGATTATCGTAGGTAACGTGATTAACGAAAGTCGTACGCAGGAAACCCGTTATGTCGTCTCGGGGTATACCTCCCAGGCAGAGCGTTCCGTATTTAACCACCTGCCAGATGACATGGTGTTATACATCAATGAAATCTACGGCTTGCAGTGTACGTACATTACCGATGCGTTCGGGGGACGTCGTATCAATCCAGATTCTTTCCGTCTGGTTGATAACTACGTGCTGTCTAAAACTCTAACAGTAGATAGCTACAGTGAACACACCATCGATGCAATCTCTACTGCAAAAGCAGCATCCACGATTCGTAATCTGATCAACGCAGGTGAGAAGTTCACTTACGATGACCAAACGGTTATCTCTGCGAACTGTCAATCCGCACCGCAGCTGATGTCTGGTCAACTGACTCGTCCTGAGTCTTTCGTTACAGCGATTGCGAATTCTTTCATCAACACGATGGGGATTGAAACAGAGCTGAGCACGGTAGACAGCTTCTTTGCAGGTGACCATTCTCTTGGCGTGGAATCTGAGCTGAACCAAATCGGGGTAATGCGCAATTTCAATAACTACGAACTGATCCGTGCTTTCCGTGCCGCGTTAACGAACGCAACGTCGGATGTGTCTGGTGGTTGGAACGCAGTCAACCGCGCAGCGTTTAAGTTAGCTGATTTGCGTAACGCAATAATGAACCCGCAAGATTTGGATATTGCGATTTCGCAATCTCTAGCGGTAGCTGACCGCCGTGGTTTCGGTGAGATTGAACGTACCGACGATTGGGTAGGACGTAATAACTATTCTACCCAAGGTTCTCTGGTTGCGTTTGATTTGGCGATGGTACTCGGTCCAATCGTGTCCCGTAACTTGATTGGTGAGATTACTTTCTTCTACGATAACCGCATGGCGGATATTTCCACACAACCGATGCTGCAAGTTGCTCACCACACTCTCGGTGCATTAACAGACGAAGGTTTGCCGGATGTATTAGCACGTCGTTTCATGAGCGATCTCCAGGGTTTGATGCTACAAGTGACCAAACACAACCGTATCCGTTGCTGCATGACAGTAACTTGTATCGTTGGTGTGGTAACTCGTATTGAGATTGAACTCGATGGTGAGATGCCTGAGTATTACACTTTCGCATCATTCATGAAAGCGCGTATCCACAGTGGGGTGACAACTGACCTTAACTACACCAATCAGTTGGCTGTTGAAACGGCACAGCTGATGAACAAAGTAGAAGAAGGTTATCAGGAATTCAACCGTGGACAAAACCGGACTAATATCCTGTCCAACATTCCTACGGCAGCGGCTGCGCCTACCAATAGCTTCGGTTCTTTCGGTAGCTTTGGTGCTCCTGACAATATTTCCACCACAGGCGGTGTATTCGGCGCTTTCGGCGAGTAAAAATATCAAGGATTAATAAATGAAAATTATTGAATTCTATAAATCGTTTCTTAAATCACAAGGATTCGATTTCGAGAACGATTTGCTTACCCGAGATGACGGTGAGCCAGCGGAATTTACCTACAACAAAGTGAAGCGCCGCCTGGCGCTTCCAACGTCAGCAATGATTAAGAAAGGAATGGAAGATGACGACGGACGTGAATGTCAGGCATTCCATCCTCTCTGTGAATCTGTGCTGGCCGGTGAATCGGGCACTATCCGTTTCTTGAAGAAATCCATCAATGCGAATTTGTTCATTCGTTCCTTTGCGTTGATTGACGCTATTCTGGAAACGGCTGCCAGTGGTAAAGCAATTCGTTCTGCGGCGTACAAGAAGTTCTTAACGGAACAGATTTGTGAAGGGATGAAAGATCCGACGTTTGACGATCGTTTGGTAAAATCCTGGGAAGCAGTTAAACAATACGTTTATGGCTTATTGGAGCGCGATAAAAAGCACAAAGTTACCCAGCTCTTTATTGCATCTGATTTAGTTATCGACGGTGTGAAGTTTAACCGCGTGGCTAACTATCGCCATATGTTCGAAGAAGAATCCTTAGACGGTACAGCAATGTACTTCTCGGTGAAGCTTCAACGTAAACAGGATAAGGTGATTATTCATCGTCTGCTGACCACTGTGTTCGGTTGGTATCCAAGTGTCACCGGTTCTAACGATTCCCGTCCGTACTTTGGATCGTTAGCACGCGGTTGGGCACAGTACGTGGTAAACTACAATAACGTAGTGAAAGGGCTACGTGACCACACACCACTGCGCCCGTTGGACGATGAGTGGATTTCACAGCTGGACAACATGGAGATTTACGATAATGTCATTCAGACCTTACCGTATAACACCGGTCCACGTTCAGACAATCCTGAGCGTGATACCAGTGCCCGTGAGTTCAGAATTGACAGATCGTCGGCAACGGAACAGATCCCGACGAAGAAGGCGTCTGATGCGGATAAACCGAACCTGGACGATCCGGTAGAGTTCTTCCGTGCGCGTAAGCAACGGATGACGCCAACGAACAGCTTCGGTAATCTTTCTCCAGCAATGCAGCGTTTTGTGGAAGAACACAACACAACTAACCTGGCTGGTACAGGAATGGTAGGACGGATTTCTGTAGTAGATGCTTTCGGTGGCGAGCGTAAGAACGGCGGTTTTGGTGACGTAGGTGGATTCGGTCAACCGAACTCGCTGTCGAATACGTTTGGTGGTGGGCACTCTTTTGGCGGGGGTTCATCATTCGGAGGCAGCTCTTTCGGCAGCCAGCCTCAGTTTGGTTCGTCTAGCGGATTTGGTAGTAGTACAAGCAACCCATTTGCCAGTGCTTCTACGAGTCCGTTTAAGAGCTCGTACTAAGGTAGTAAAAAGAAGGGACAGTGTCCCTTCTTTTTTTAATCGTCTACGATGGTGCTAAGAATACTGGCGACGACCCCGGCATCTGGAACTATCAGCTCTGTAATCTCAGGGGTGAAGTTCATAGGGTCTTCCAAGTTATTGAGTAGCATCATCGGGTAGATGATGTTTTCGGCATAACCTTTCAGTTTGCAATAAGCGTAGAAATTGTGAATCTCAGGATAACTGAATCGTGGGTCTACAGTTTCTACTTTAGTTTGTGGGTGTTTACGCAGAAAATCTGTGTAATCGTGCAGCACTTTCCAGGTGCTGGTATAGGGCGCAGGTATGATTTCTTTTAGGGTAATAAAATCTTCAAGCATAGTTGTTCCTAAATTAAGTGAGATAGATATTATCCTACCGAATCAACCTAAAGGAGCATTAAAATGAAAACGCCAGTTGAGCTATTGAGCAGCGTCGCTGACCGTGAAGTCAATATCGCACAGGTATCAGGTGCAAGGGCATCGATGGTAGGTAACCATATGAAGTCCTCGGTGCCGATTGACCATCCTGAACCGTCACCACACTTTACGGGCGCAGATACCAATTACCACGATTTTCTGTTTAACGATATTGTGGAAGACAGTGGGAGCATCTGTCATTACACAACTAAGGAAGGTAGACAACGTCGCGCAACGTTTACCCGTTATGGTCGTCGTGGGGATTCCCGTGCGCTGGAACACGCGATATTCTTCCGCCGTGCAGAATGTCGTATTCCGGGCAAAACAATGATAGACGTTATCGAGATTAACTTTTATACTAATCACGATAACGTGTTCTCTTCCGAGAAATGGGAATCGCCAAAACTGCGTAGTTTGTTACGTGGTGAAACCGACCAGTTAGAAAAGGATGAAATCCTGACGACGATGCCGTGTATGGTGGATGGTGAATTCGCAGACAGTGTGGTGCTGCCGACGGTTACCATCTCACACCCAGACATTATCGAGGATTCCTACACGATTTCCGAAGAAGCGGCACAGAAGCTTCACGGGTATGGGTTGAAGGTTATCGAGAAAACATTGCGTGAAGATGAATTCTTACTGGATACCTACGGTTATAACGATCCCGAGGGAAATCGTGTACCGCGCTATTTTCCAGACGTGGGTGAAGCAATTCGTGACGACGGCTTAGTTATTGCTTCTCGTCGTTTCGATGACCTGTACGCAGCGATTGATGCAACCTTAGGAGAAACCCAACACGTTTCTCCGTTCTTCGATAACTGTGATTACGTGGATGCCGATCCGATACACTATAAAGCACGTTTGGAAAACAACCACGAACTGATGGAGCGCAGCGGAACACGCATTGTTGATATTCAGGTTTGGCGTGATGAAACGTCATGCGGTAATGGAACGAATAACATTAACTGTACTGAAGAGAACAAACGTGAGCTTGACAAATACGCATTGGCGTTAAAGGACTACTACAATGCGATTGTTCGCTTCTATTTCTCCGTGTCGAGAGATAAAAACGTTATCTGGTCTCCCAAAGCGTGTGTGTTGCTGGAGAAAGCTTTTGCATCTGAAACGTACGAAGTCTACGCAGAGTTTCGTGAAGAAATTCGCGGAGTGATTGAAGACGCAATTCGTCGTGGCGAATACGGTAAAGAGAACGTAAGTCAACAGATTATCTCCAAATTGACTTCACCTGTTCAGCGTGGATTAAGCGATCCCATCAATACGTACACAATTCGTATCGCGGTACGTTATCCGATCCCGGTGACGGTGTCTTCTAAGATTACCGACCGTTCGGGTACGAAAGGGATTGTGGGTCGTGTACTGCCAGTTGAACAGATGCCAATTAACGAGTTCGGCGAACGTGTTCACGTACTACGTTCAATGAACGCCGTAATTCGTCGTTCTACCTACGCCGCACTGTTCCACATGTATTGGTCAGCAGCATCTGAACAGCTGAAGATGCGTCTTAAACCGATGCTGGATGAAGGACGTATTGGTGAGTGTTGGGAAATCCTGATGGACTACCTCTCACGCTATAATCCAGAATGGGCGAACACGTTACAGGCTACGCATCCTACGGAGGATTTGCAGCGAGAACTCTTTAAAGAGATTTACGATTTCACCATCCGCATTTACTTACCTCACGAACTTGATGACACTCCGGTGGAAATCAGTGAACGTTTAGGTGAGTTTAAACCTCGTAAGTCGAAACTGCTTATTACCAATTACGATGGTAAACAGGAATGGACAAAAGACGAGTTTTACGTGGGTGGTGTAGAAACATTACGGCTTGATAAAACGGGACGTGAATTCTCAAGTATTTCGTCGATGTACCTGAACTACCTGGGCACGATTGATGCGTCTAACCAAGGACGTGGTTCGTATCCGGTAAACTATAAAACGCTAAAATGGGCTGGTCCTTCGGAAGAACGACTATTAGCGGGTTATGGTCCAGGTAACTACGAAGAGGTTCACGATAGGGCAAATAACCCTGCTGTGCATCGAGAGATTTTAGTAGGGCTGTACCGATCTCAAACCCCTTCCAATCCGGGCGTACTGGTAGACCGGAATAAGCTCCCATTAGGAGATTCGCAGATTGACAGAATGATGAAAAACATTCATAGCTGCGAAGGGTTTGAATTGGTGAAAATGAAAAGGGGCGAAGAATAATGAAGGCGACTCCGGTTCACGTAAGAGACTTGTGCAAGTTGAATTCGGATCAGGTGTGGCTACTTCGGGGCGTTTACGACGTGTCCTTCGACGATGGGGTCACGTTGAGAATGTCCGGTCGACACATTAAGTTGAGCTGGCCGTATTGGGGATTAACCCAGTTTTATCCCCAGGTGCCAATCTCGTCGAACATGGCGTATAAGCATGGCGACACGGCAACTGACGATGCGCATCTGCGCTTTATGTCGTTGGCGGCTGTAGCAGCACGTAAGGCCGGAGTGGATCTGGCCGATACCCGTTACCTGTTATCACAGCACGTTTATGCAAACGCGTTTAACCTGACGGTGAAAAACCTGTTGTCGTATTGCGTTACCATTGACTACGATACGATGATGGAGATTTATCAGCATGAAAACTTCAAGCTGATTATCGAGTGGTCTAAACACTATCCGACGGGTTACGATGAGGAGGGTAACGATAAGGTAGAAGAAGCCTATCAGCTCATTGAGAAAATCTTTAAAGATCCGAGACTCTCAAACAACCCAGTCGTCATGTCTGTGTTAGACCGCACACTGAAAATGGATCAGATTCTCCAGGCTTACATTCGTGGTAAGACTTCAGAGATTGACTCCCGTGTGTATTCTAACCAGGTATGGGAAGGTTTCTTCACCGGCTTGCATTCTGTTATCAGTCGACTGAAAGAAGCAGGTGCGACATCGCGTTCTCACCTGTATAACACCGACAAGATTGCAGACGCAGAGTACGCATCACGTAAGTTGCAGTTAGCGGCTAACGTGCTGATGTTCTTCGATTACGAAGACTGTGGCACACATCACGTACACAGACACACCTTTACGAATTCGCCGTTGGAAGAAGCGAAATTCAAAGCGATGAAAGGAATGCGTTATCGCTTCGAAGGTACTGGTGGTCCGTGGTTACGATTCGAAGATGGTGAGTTTGAGAAAGTCTTGAACAAACCTATCGAGTTTCGTACCGCGATGTGTTGCAAAGGAATGTCACGACAGACTATCTGTGCAACGTGTATGGGTGACTTGATTTATAACCTGTCCCCTGGCACGTCACCGGGACACCTTGCGTCAACCGCAATCTCGGAAAAGGGTACTCAAGGTATTCTGTCGACGAAACACCTTGACTTCCTGCGCTATCTGCTGAACTTGGTTTTGTCACCAAGAATGCGTGATTATCTCACGGAGTATAAGCACAACTCCGTTAAAGGGATTAGTTTACTGGAGAAACCGCAATACGGTACCTGGGATGAATACCAACTGGTAATTTCGGATGAAGTGTATTCAGAGATTAGCCAGATTGCGTATCATGAAGACCTGGACGATATTGATGAAACGGCACTCCCGGAAATTAATGACCTTACGTTTGTTCGTTTAGATGCAGAAGGGAATATACTGGCAGAAGATCCGATTGACGTTCGAATGGGCGTGTGCGGTAACTTCTCTAAGTCGTTCCTTCGCTTCTTCTTGAAGAATCGTGATAAGCTCGTATTCCCCAGCAAGAAAACGGTGCGTGTTCCGCTAAAAGGATGGAAACCGTCCTGGCCGATCCTAATTTATACGAATCGGTCTGAATCTATGGCGGAGTTTGTAGCAGGGTTGGAATTGATTTTACGTTCGGTAGCATCGGACAAGTCAGATAACTTCGAACAGTTCTCGGACGAGTCAATGCGTTTGAGCAAGAAGAGTGGTAAGGTTAAACCGATTACCCTCGTTCAGATGCGTGGTGCCACGGAGAAACAATGTACTCATGCGTTGTTCTACGTGTTCAAATATATCCAACGTAAACTCAAAGGGATTCCGATGACGCACATCGCGATTATGTTGGCAATCTCTCGTGTTGAGTCACCTACTAACCCATTCCCGGCAGTAGGGTTTGACAGTGAGGATGCCGATGCCGCAGAAGGAAAACGCTTCGAAGATCACAATACGCTGATTGCGATGCGTTCTGCGATTCCGATGTTGCTGTTTGAGGGACAACAGAAGAACTTGGACAACGTACGTTTCTATACGTCACGTAAACGTCCTGCTTCGTTGTACGACAATTCTGTCGCGGCAACGATTATTGAGTAAACGAGAGGGGCCTGCGCCCCTCTTTTTTTGTAAGAGGGGAGCATGTACGAATTCCACATGACCTTTACCAGCATGGGGGTGAGGGTTGAAGTCCCGTGCCGACAGATAGAGTCGGCGATACTTAAGTGGGCAGAAGAACATATGCACGCTCCTAAGATGGGCAAGCAATACGGTCGTATATTCACTGAACGTGGCGATCCGTATTACGCGCATATACCTTCTCTCCGCTCGTTTATCTTCCACAGGAACTTTTCTGAGCGTTTACGCATTATTATTAATCGTACGGCCACCGAATTTGGCATTGAGTATAAGCTTTACGAGCATTACTTAACGCAGGGAACACCTTATCGGTGTAAGTTTGAAAACTATGGCTTTAAGATGGTGGAGGACGATGAGAAATCACGTTTCTTTTACCAGAACGCTGTGGTTGAAACGGCTTGCGAACCTAATCGTTTTCAAACCATCTTTGAAATTGGTACAGGGATGGGTAAGTCGAAAACGAACATGAAAGTAATGGTACGTAAGGGTGTCAGGACGCTACTGATTCACCGTCCGACGTACATCTCAAAATGGATGTTTGATTTAACTGAAGACCCAACGGGCTTACGTGAGTCGAAAGACGACGTTTTGGTTATCCAAGGCGTTCAGGCTATCTACGAGGCGTTAGAGATGGGGGAATCAGGCGAATTAGACAAACGTGGGATTAAGGTTATCATTATCTCAACGGTAACGTTGCAACGATTCCTTAAAGAGTACATTAACACTGCCGCAACTAACCCAGTGAACATTGACGATTTCTACAACACCTTAGGCGTTGGGTTCTTGTCAATGGATGAGGTGCACGAGCATTTCCATCTGGTATACATGGCAGGGATAATGCTCAACCCACCACCGTCTGTTGAGATGTCTGCGACGTTACAGCCGGGTGAATCAAAAGCGTTTTTAGCCGAACGGTATCGAGAGCGTTTTCCACAAGAGTCACGTATATTCATTCCGATTATTCCTGCCGTACACGTTAAAGCGTTGTACTACAGCATTGAGAATAAACGGTTTGCGTGGTGGGCGAATAAGATGACGCCGTATAACCACAAGCTATTCGAAGGTAAGTTAATAAGTGAGAACATGCACTTATCTTACGCGGATATGGTGTGGGACGTCATCGAGCGAACGTATCTGGCGAGTTACCAAGCTGGTCAGAAAGTGTTGGTGTTGTTTGCAACCGTTGCGATGTGTGAGTTCTTTACAGAGTACGTGCGAGAGAAACTGGCACAGTCTGATAAGTTCCACGCGCTGATGGTTGCGAAATACAACGCGGGGGATTCGTATGACGACTTTATTCAAGCGGATTTCTCGATTTCAACACCAGGGAAAGCAGGCACTGCGGTTGACAAACCGGGGTTGGTCCACATGTACATCACAACGCCTGTGGAAGACCAGCAGTTAAACCGTCAGATGGCAGGACGTCCGCGTAAGATACTTCACAACGATTGGGGTGAACTCGATCCCGTTGTGTGGTTATTCCATTCACTCTCGATAGGGAAACACTGCAATTACTTGAACGCGCGTCAGAAGTCGCTGAGTGATTCCGTGTTGTCGTTTAAGATAGCCTCTTCACCGTATGTTGTAAGGAAAACCAATGTTACTACCGCCGCAGCCGACCGAGCCAACAGCACCGTATGCCGGGCTGAACTTAGCAAGTTTTCTCGAAAAGGTTTTAAAGGCATACCCAGACGTCGAAAACGTCGTCGATAAACTGTGTACCGACCCAACAATGTCCGTAGCGTTCCACTACTATATGGTAACGGAACACTTCGCCGGTATGCAGATTTTCCAACGTGGTAAATGTTATTACATTACGCGTAACTCCAGTATCCGCAACACCTCGTCCTACGAGCTTTACAGTTGGGTGCTGTGGTCTGAAAACCCTGCGGGCAATATTGATGAAAACCCGAAGGTGGCTTATCGACTATACTCTGAGAAATGGCACAGTTGGGTAGCCGTTCCTCACGATAGCAATTAAAAAGTACAGAACGGGTGTATATTGTGTACACCCTTTCTTTTTTTGTTAAAGGAATATTAAAATGTCACGTCGTAAGAAGAAACCCGCTTATAACCCGCGTACTCTGGCGAAAAAAGAACTTCGCGATAGCGTGAAATCAGTGTATAAACTACTGGTTATCTTTGAAGAACAGATGAAGATTCTGGCGGAGCGTATCGACAAAGAACGTGAAGTCTTGGAAGCTCTGGAGGAGCCAGAATACAAAGCCTTTGCTATTAAAGCGTTGGACGAAGCCAAAGCTGCGTTTGTTGGCCTGATGGCAGAAGGGAAAGAAAAACTGGGTGCAAAACTTATTGAGATCGATAAGGTTGCGACCAATGCAAAAACCATGCTGGAAAACAACAGCTGGGCGTCTGTAAAAGACGAGTTTAGCGTGGAAAGCATGAACGTAACCACGTTAGAGACCGAAGCCGTGTGGCTGGGTAAAGATATCCAGGGCGCTGCCATTGAAATCCTGTCGCTGTATAACGGCCGCGCTGATTTTGTAAAACGCGCTATGCACCAGGGCCACACCTTTGCAGAAGCCTACGAACTGCTTCAACAAGCTGAAGCCGCAGTAAAACAACCCGACACTGAAGTCGTTACCGAGGTATAAAGATGTCTGATTCATTAGACCAACGTCCTGGCAATGGACGCCGTCGTCTACAGACGGAACCTGTACAGGTTCACATCCCTGAGCTCGACTACAGCACTATGTCAGCGGACGATGGGATTATGGCCATTAAACGTGCCAACCCACAACTGTCCTTTGCAGAAGCTGAAGAAGCGTACAAAGGACTGAACGTGGTGAAAGAAGAACCTATTCTTCAACCGCCTACGTTTGAAGAAGAACCCCTTCCTGAATCTCTACAGACCGAACTGACAGGGCATCCCGTCATTGCTGAAGTTGTAGAGCGTAAAGAAGTGGTCGTTGAAGAACGTAAACCGGAACCTGTCCTGGTAGCGGAGAAAACGCGGGAAGAATATGTTCCACCGGCTCCTGAGCCTCATGCACCTGCGGCGGATCACGAACCAGAAGCGACGCCCGCAGTAAAAGAGAAAGCTTCTACCGATCGTATCAACTTTGGCGATCAACCTGTTCATGAAGAGTTCTCGGAATTGGAAGAGGATTCAGAAGCCAGTGTAATGGCAAGCTTCGGCACGCTTATCGGTCTTTGTCAGGACCCGAACCTCGTCGGAAATGACTTGAAGAAGTTCTTCTCAAGTATTCCGAAAAGCAAAGACGGGCGCATGTTGTTCAAGTCCGAAGAACAGCGCGATTTGTACGAACGTCTGTATCGTGCCCTGAACATGTCCCCACCTCGCTTACAGAATAACCTGCAAGCGTTTGATGTGGCCCTGTCACGTGATGACACAGCGTGGGAACAGCGAGTACAGTTGCCGGGGATGAATAAACCGGTAGGTCTGATCAGTACCCGCCTCAACCAGCAGACAGGTGCAATTGCAGCCCTGCGCCGTCGCCGTAAATCCGGTATTCCTAACTGGGTATGGTTGCCTGCCACGGGTATCTTCGTCGGCTTCCGTGCACCGTTGGAGCGCGAGATTTGTGACTTCGATATTGAACTGGCGTTAGAAACCGCGAAGATTGGGATGCAGACTTACGGTCTGATGCTCTCTGCATCTTCTGGTGTGTACTTAAGCCACATGATCGAATTCGCTTTACGGTTTGTTACCGATTGTAGCTTAGACTGCGAAGGTAACGACATGAAGACCGTACTGATGGATACCATTGACATTGCAGACTACTGGTTACTGTTAATCGGTGTTATGCAGGCGAAGTTCCCGGGCGGTTTACCGTGGACGCTGATTTGTGGTCACGAAGGTTGTGGTCATCAGGAAGACGTTCGTCTGAACCTGGCACGTTGTATCCGTATGGGGACTTCTCTGTATACGGACATTCAACGTAACCTGTGGGCACTTCAACGCGGTAAAGACGACGCGACGATCACCCGTGCTGACCAACGTAAGTTCGTTGAAGAACACATCAAAGACCCATCAGCGATTTTCGAACAAGACGGTATTATCGTTAAGTTCGGTCGTTCTACTTTGGGTAAATTCTTCGACAACACCGAACGTTGGATTGAAGAAACTAATGCTGCCACGACCTCTGCGTTGGCAGAGAAGGGCACAGAACGTGAGCGTGAAGACCACTTACGCTTAACCGCCGAAGCTCGTCGTCTAACCCGTTATGCGCACATGGTTGAATCTATCACCGTTATGGAAGAAATCTACGACGGTGAAGAATCCCACGAAGAACCTATCGTAGAGAAAGATTACGATAAGATCGTCCAGATGCTGGAAGAACTGTCGTCCGATCGTAAATACGTGGCTAACTTCGAAGGCGCTATTGCGACGTACAACGACCGTAGCCGTCTGGCGGTGTTCGGGTATATGGGTCAACGTTGCCCAGCGTGTGGTAAAGCCGATGAAGGCGAGAAAGAAGGCGTGTATCGTGGTATCGTAACGATTTCCCCGGACCGCGTTTTTTTCGAGCTATCTCGAGTGGTGTTCGAGATTCAGCGGTTTATGAGGGATCAATTCGGCGTTACTGGCTAGACCCGAGAGAGATTCCTTCAGACCACGTCATTAACACGCTTAAGTTAGACACCACCTCTTTATTCAAGCAACGCAGCACCCGTCCTATCACTTATCAAGAAGCGCATGACGAATTGTTAGGTGCTTACGATTTGTCGATAGGACTGGACACCGGTTCAAAGCACGTCGGCTTGTCAGATTTCGAAAACCCGGAATACGGGAGCTTACACGAAATCTGGATGGAAGTTTATTTGCGTGAGCAGATAAATGAACATTATCGACTCTCGTTTGACGAGTGGCTTAATCGTCCTCGTTGGGAGATTATGATGATGCTCCGTGTGCTTAATCGTCGTAAAGCGTCGATTAAGAAAATCATGAACGATGTTGCTGGCAGTGACCCAGAACTGCAAAATCTTGAAAAAGAGCTTAAGTTGAAAGGTTGAATTTAAGGGAGTCTTAATAGACTCCCTTAGCTTTTTCTTTTTTTTGCTTTGGTATGAACCCCTTGTATTGGAAAAGGCTATGATTGACATTTATACAGATTACGCCGCCGTTCTTACCGTCAATCGTTCGGAGGAACGTGCTGCACCGTTTCTGGATTTAGTCACGCTTTGCATGGACTACGGATACGACGTTGCGTTAAGTGATGTATACTGGCAACCGTCTTCTGACCCGGCAGACGAAACGGTTCGATTAGAAGGCATTATCGTTAAGTGTGCGGTAGCGTTAGGTAACCGTCTAGGGATAGCGTTAAATCCCCAGGAAGTTTACCATAAACCCAAAGAGACCGTACGTATTCTGGACGGTATTACTTCCAAGTTTGAAGAGTTTGAAGACACCGATACGCTTTATGGTATTGTGATGTCGGGCGAGACGCCGGAATACATCCTGGAAAGTATCTGTCGTTATGTTTACGGTGACGACAATATCCATTTCGAAGATTTGGTTGTTCGGGTGTCTCCTCGTGTAATGACCGTGATGAGAAACTACCTGTCTTCTGTGACCGTGGATGAACAATTAGCGGCAGGTAACGACAGACGTTTGTCACGTATCGCTGATTACCTTCGTTTATATCCTCAAAACCCATCAGCATTCGTATTCCTTAACTTACCAGACCTGCCTGATTTGACCGTGGTTCAGCAGTCGCTGGTCTTCGATGTCGAAGACTACACGGAAGCCGAGCTGTTGGAAATGTATGCAGTGGGCTTAACGATTATCGATAACGAGGATTACGAAGATGCGTATGGTGCGTTATCAGAGAACTTGGAGAAGCTCAACAACGAAGGGTTAAAACCTATTCCTATCTTGCAACCTGCTCTGGAAAGCTTGAAGGAGATTTATAAGGTAGCGGAGGAAGACAATGACAAGATTTGAGTTTCTGGTGGCGGCGTGTAAAGCCGAAGCCTGGCGTCGTTTAGTGTGGCGTATTGCGATATTCAACATGTCAGTGTTCCCGTCGAATCGTGAAGAACCTGAAGCGTTCGATATTACGTATATTGACGGAATGCCGCACTATTACGCGGTAGAAGATGGGAAAGGCGATTGGCAGCCCATTACTGATGGCGTGAAAGACCAAGAACTGTTTATTCCCGAAGAACAGTTCGAATTGAAAGTCGATGACTACCCAGGATTAGAAGGACCGATTCCTACCACTGTGGGACGTTATATCTTTAACTGGATTGTTATCTGGTATGCGTTTGGTACACGCTTGCCGTATATGGGTATTTCACAAAACCCGTTAGAGTATCGAAAAGAGATGCACCGCCGTTGTTTGGATCACGAGACCGATGAACCTGAGAACGAAGGTGCTATTCGTCCGAGCATGATAGAACGCTTTGTAAGCGGCTTACACGAACTTGCACCGTTAACCGCTGGTATTGCACCAACAGGTACACTTAGAAGCCTTACGGTGCATCCTGATGCGTATAAAATACGTGATGCGTTGCTGTTAAAGCATAAGGACGAGTTAGACGACCCAGCAGTGATTGTTAAGATAGAAAAAGCACTGGACGAACTGGATAAACAGTGGTTGTCGGGTGACCAATCTATCGAGTTCTATAACTCACCGAAATCGCGAATGCGTCGCCGTAAGTTGATGCTGATGTACGGGATTGAATCGTCTTTCCAGGAAGGGGGTAACTATACGTTAATTCCTAACGCACTGGTGGAAGTTGATAAGGCGGGAATGGATAATCTGGTCGCGAAGTTTAACTCTATTCGTGAAGGTTCGTTCTCGCGCGGTGCGGAAACCGCGAAAGGTGGGGAACAGGTACGTATCATTCAGATGATTTTCCAGAACCACCGAATCGTTGCAGGTGACTGTGGGACGAAACTCACGCACCCTGTGGTTATCACAAAAGACAACGTAAAACGTTACGTTGGGATGAACGCGATGGTTAATGGGAAGTTAACCTCCCTGACGGAAGAGTTTTTGAATAGTCAGCTAGGGAAAGTTGTGCGTCTACGCCGACCCATCTTATGTCAATACGGCCACATCGACTGCTGTACTGCGTGCTCCTCCGAAGCGAAAGGTGAAGAACCTCGCGCTATCGCGGCGGATATTTCGTCAGCGTTCTCTAACGTTATGTCCGTGGCAATGGCCGCAATGCACGGTAAAGAAACCGTCGTTCAAGAATACGATCCGTTGATCCATATCACCTAAGGATTATTAGTAATGGCAACCAAAGACATTTCTACCCAAGATGCTCGTCCCGCTGCTGTTAAGCGCTCCGCAGAAGCGGCAGTAGCTTATAGCCAAGATGACTCTTATCAGGTAAACCTCATTGCTGCGCAGTTAGACGAAGCAGGGAATACCATCGGTACCAACAAACCGAAAAACACGCCGGAAGCAGACGACGCTTTCCGTAAACTGCATCAGTCTTTCCGTAGCCTGTTTGAACTGCGCGGTCAGGCGTTTATCGACGCTTTTAACGTTTTCGTTGCTGCTGCGATTAAACACAAGCGTAGCATCTTCTATTACCCGAATGTGAACTACCACCTGGATTGGTTCCACGATTCTGCTGAACGTGAAACTTACGTGGTGTTTATCAACATGCTGGTACGTTTTGCTAACTCTCAAGATAAAGCAAACTTCGCACAGCGTGACAACGTTAACCGTCTGCTACAACGCGTAGCTGACCCAGAGCTGCAACAGCTGCTGGCATACTGCTTCAACGCGGCTTAATAAGCATTACCCTACTCCCGAGAGGAGTAGGGTAGCTTTTATTTTTTCTTAGTGAGTGGTTTTGATGTATTCAAACGGATCGGTAATAGCCTCACCTTGACGGCGTAAGAATGCTTCTAAAACAACGTTCTTATCCGGCAATAAGAAGAAGTCTGTTGCGATTTCCATTGCATTAACACGCCCTGCGGTAAGGTTAATCCCTACACGACGACGTACTTCTTCAGGAACACCGTGAATGCTCAGTAACTCGATTAACGTTGTTTCACGAGACTGGTTCATCATGTTCGTTGCAGAAGGATACGCCTGAGTTAAGTCCGCATCTGCGGTTTGCCCACGGAATGCAGTGTAGAAATCATCAAACTCTTTAATGATTCCTCGCAGACCGTTTTCCGCGTTCATACACGCAGTTAACGTAACAATCCAACCGTCCGTACCGATAACTTCTTCATCGAAATCATTACGCATTGCACTACCTACACAACCGATAACCAACCCTTGTTCATAAAGGTAATAGGTGTAAGCAATACAAATACGTTTTGGTAACGAGGGGAAGATATCGTACATCGAATAACCTGCCAGTACGGAAATTGCCGAAGACAAGTCGTTCGTCTTTTTATCCAACAACACAATCATCAGGTTATCGAAGATGTTGTAAACGCAGTATTCGAGCGGGAACTCTTTCTGTGCTTTTAAGTGCCATTCCAGTTTCTCCTCGTAAGGCAGCTCTGGCAAGTCTAACTTGTTTAAGCCTAGTTCAGTTTCCAGAATAGCGTTAAGTTTGTAAGAAGGACGTTGACCTTCGTGAACACGCAGTGAACGGAACAGACACATTGCATCCACACAGTAGAACGATGCGGTACAATAAAGTACGTGCCACTGTTGTGAAGGCGCTTTGGTCAGTGATTTCGATTCCGTTTTCTTCGATGCTTCGTCTTTCTTGAAGTAAACACGGCGGTATTGTTTCGGTACATCAGGATGACAAAAGACGTCTTCCGGCGGAATCCCTGCGGCTTCCAGTGCTTCTAACATGCGTGAAATATCGAACTCGTGGTTCCATGCAACTAATAAGTCGGGTAGACGAGGGTGAATCTCTTCAAACATGCGTTGAATACAGCAGCCAGAGTTTAAGCATTCGTAAACGAAGATTTTATATCCAGCGATAACGTCCTTGATTTCGATCTTAGAATTGCCTTCTTTGTCTTTGCCACGAAAAGCAATTTTAGAAAGTAACTCCTGAGCACGTTTAATTAGTCGCGTTTCGAAGTTCTCACGACCACAACGCGCAACGTAGTCTTTCGTTGCGAAGAAATGAATTTCGTCATCCAAAACAAAACTCATAATCCAAGGGTCTCGAGATTTGTCTTCTTCTCGAGTTTCCACGTCGTATACGCAAATACGGTTAGGTGAAACGGCGTTAGGCCATTTCTTTACATATCTTTCTTTAATCCAGCTGGTGATGGGTAAGTCAGCCCAGTAAACGTACGGAGAGGTACAGACTTGACGTAATGAACGTTTTTTGTCAGGAAATCTTGCCCCTAGACCCATTTGAATAGTTTGTGACATCATCACATCCGTGGTCATGTATTCCTGACATTTACTGCGTTCTTCGTATTCTTTCTTTTCTTGATGGTTACGGTGTTGTGGTAAAGTAATGTAGATCGGCCGTTTCAGATTTTCACGCATGACGATACGCGGGATGAATCTGCCATCTTTAGTATGGACGACCTCCTTTATGAGCACGAAGTCGTTTTCTTTCTGCTGATCGGTTGCGTACGAAACAAATTTGCACTCTTTGGCAATAACGTCTTCCGGTGCGTAATAGTTATTCATGTTTTCACTCTCAAATCTAGCGGCTGCTATACTGATTTGTGGGTAATGTAATTTCTCAAAAGGAAACACAAATGGGATACTGGCAAAATCACATTGCATCAGTTGCGGATGCAAAGGTTGTAGCCGCAGAATCAATTAAATTCCAAGATAAAAAGAAACTCGCAGAACTGGCAGACATTATTGCTAAATTTCGTGCAGCCGGAGACTTCAGTCCGGCCGGTTACGAGAGCTCTGGCGTTTCTGATTGGGTATTTAAAACCAACGGTATTAGCATTAACTTTAAGAACGGTAGCGAACTCGGTTTATTCGACGTTGCCTTTGCAGGTGTAGAACCGCCTAAACTGGACGCGAACAGTCCGGTAATTGCGTCAATGGCGCGTGCACTGTACGCAGGTAATAAAGACCTGGACATGTACAGTAAGTTTATTAAAGAAAACGAACTGAACAGCACCATTGACGATTCCAGTGCGAAAATCAGCGGCGACTTGAGCAAAGTCAGTTCCCCGCTTTACCTGACTCCGGTGCTGTTGGAGAAACTGGAGCTCACCGATTTGGAGGTTGCTGCGGTAATCCTTCATGAAGTCGGTCACGTTTATTATTACTTCCGTACGCTGATGCGTACCGTGGTAACGGATTTACTGGCAGACGCTGCGGCTAACCGTATCATGGAAACCGAAGACCCGGCTGTTCGTTTACGTGTGGTTAAAGACGTTGAACGAATGCTGAACACGAAAGTGAATCAGCCAGAGACCATCTGTACCGAGTACAAGAAAGAAAACGTCTACATGCACCTGGTAACAGATTTGCTGTTAGACCGTCCGTTCATTAGCGGTAGTCAAGGCTTTGCAAACCGTACTTGGGAACGTGCAGCTGATGACTTCGCTGCCCGCTTTGGTGCTGCCCCGTACTTAGCTTCTGCGCTGTACAAAATGGAAACCAGCCCGTTCTATCTGCTGCGTAACTCGTCGTATATGAACATGGGTGTCCACCTGACGATTGAGTTGTTCCGTGTGACTGCGCTGATTGCCCAAGCTGCCATTCCGATTCTTCCGGTTATCTCTGTTACGTTCGGGATGATTCTGAACGACCCAGATAACACCATCTACGATCCGCCGCAGGAACGTTTTGAAGCGATGCGCCGTACGCTGGTAGAAGAACTGAATACCATCAAAGACAAAAACACGAAAGCGGCTAACGAGCAGCGTAAACGTATTCTGGATGGTATCGCGGTAATTGACCGAATTCTCCTTACGGTTAAAGACAAAGATAACCTGTATCAGTTTATCTGGAAGACGCTGACACCGAAAGGGCGTCGTGACCGTGCTGCGGTGGATTATCAGCGCGCTATCGGGAAGTATATGTCGAATGACCTCCGTATCGCTTCTGCCATGTTTAACGTCGATTAAGTAAAGGTAAAACCATGACGCATAAAGTTTCTCTGAATTCGTTAGTTCTGGATTTTAAACGTGCTAACGAAGGTAAAGGTGTTCAGGCGCAGCGTGCCCTGACTGGCCTGGTTGCATTCTCGCTGGCGTATAATGCCGATATGCCAGACAACGGACCGTATGGTTCTAACGAAGTTTCACAAATCAAACTTCGACCACTGATGAAAAACGTGGTATCCGACGTTAACGAACTTTACTGCGTTGACTTAGGCACTGTCGAAGACCTGACCGTTGCGTTGTTCTGTAATCGTTACGACAGCGCCTGGGGCGGACGTCGTGCAATTGAAAACTTCTCCGTACGTGAGATTTTCAACGAAGCCTTAGGTGATGATGTTTGGAACACTATCAACTTGTGGCTGGAACGTTTTGTCGACGCAGTGAAATTCTACATGGATGAAACGCGAGGCAAATTATCATGAGTATGGAAATGACAGCAAACATTGCACAACCGCAATGGAAACTCGACGAACTTCCAACTATTATCGAACAGCGAATGGAAGAACGTATCGATTCTGTCAGCCAGCTCAACCTCTACATGCAGCGTAACGAAGCCGATTTGATTTACGGTTCACGCATTATCGCGCAGATTGAAGCGATTCTTCGTGAAGTTCGTAAAGCGGGTCTAAACCGTGACGTTGCCGTAGCGACGGAATCTTTGCGTCCAGGTACCATTCCGAAAGCGGTGCAGAGCATCCTGACGTCGAACTACAGCCGTACTCATCAGAAAGAAACCGTCATCGCGCTAGAGTCTTACGCGAACTTCGGTAAGATCAGTCTTATCGTGATGGTAATGATGGGGATTATGAAAATCCTGAACTGGATTATCAGTAACGCTGTACCGTTTGCAGGGGCTGCTGACGTGGATGGGGACGAGTATCGTGACAAACTCTTAGAGAAGATCGATGCGGTTCCTTTCATTGAACGTCTGAAAATCACCGCGCTGAAAGAAGCGTATGTGGATGCATCGAAGGGACTGAAGGACGGCGAACTGAATAACCTGGAATTGGCTATTCTGATGGCGGATGAAGTCCTGACGAACATGAACGCAGAAGACCTGTTGAACAAGCTCAGTGCGGCACTGGGTCGTTCTCCGTTCGTAGGGATGTTTAAAGACTACACGAAACGTCGTCAGAATGAACAGCAGGTTATCCACGATATCCTCGATACGTTGCTGCGTACTAATATCGGTTGTGCGGTATTCAGTCAGCAGGTTTGTGACGAAGTGTACAAAGGTTTACCGGCGGACGTTCGTAAAGCAGGTGTCAACATTCCTAACGAAGCGTTCTACCGCCAGATGGGAAGAAACCTGGAGAACTTCTCCGCAGGGTTAAAACGTCTAGAACAGTCGTTAAAAGACCTCAAGATGTATTACTTGTCAGGTGACCGCACACTGGGCACAAATCAAGAAAACCGCATTAGTGCAACGGGCATCGTTCAAGCACTGGCGTTGCTTAACGGTGAAATCGAAATGGGGTTAACCGATTTTGCATCGTGCCGTGGTGCACCGCTACCAACGATGATGGTGAAATCCGATCGTGGCTTAATCGGCTATTCGTCTCGCGAGTTCGGTAATGGATTCATCATCGCTTCTGCGGGGGTTAACTCGTATTTCGGTTCTGCGGCTAATATGGAAATTATGCGCCAGGAGCTGAGCTTTACCAGTGGTGATTCTCGTGAACTGTTAGCGTGCCTGATTACGTTAGTCCGTAGCGGGATTACTAAAGGACCGGCCGATACGTCTCTCGACCGCTTCAAAGTGGTGGAGAAACAGATCGAGAAAGTGGTTAGCCAGTTGAAAGACATGTCTCGCCAATCGCGTTCTGGTATGAACAGCAAAGCTTGGCAGATGATGGAACAAGCGTTCCGTGACGAAGCACAACGTTCAGAGCTGTACGAACTGAACTTTGGTCGTGAGCTGACAACGATGACCGTGATGGACCCAGACCGAAACGTGTGGGATTCTGTTGCGTTTACGACGGAACTGATTAAGTCCTGGACAACTGCCGCCGGTGCGCTGGCGACGATTCTGAAACGGGCTAAGAACAACCCGCTGGTAAAAGGTGGGAAGTTTAATAAACTCGTCGACTAAAAAAGAAGTACCCTACTCCTTTTCGGGAGTAGGGTAGCTTTTTATTTTTTTTTTAGTCTGCGGTGGTGTCGTGACGGTTGTAAACGATAACAACATCGTCTTTCAGACCGATGTCACCACTGGCTTCAATATCCAGTTTCTTACCAATCGTTGCACGCGCAGCTTCGGATACCACAGTAAACAGACGCATGTCTTTGTCTGGCCCCATCGCATCCAACTCAACGCCGATAATCGACGTGTCAAGCGTTTCGCTGAGCTTATTACCAATTTCTGTTGCCGAGATAGTAAGATGTGAACCCAAGTAGTCGTTGATAACTTGAGATGTTTTCTTACGAATCTGTGTTAACAGATCGCTGTTGCTACGGTTAGCCGCAGTGAGGTAATAACGAACGGTAAACTGGTTTTCAGCCGGTATCGGTGTAACCACCCCGTCTTCGGTACGTGCATCGATATAACCCATCGTGGTGATAGGAACGAAATACCCTTCCGTACGCTCTAACAACATCGGTTTTAACGTCGGTAGAACCACGGTCACGTAGTTAACGATATTCTCAATAACTGCGTTCAGATAGGATTTCGCAGACGCTGTGGTAGCGAATTTATAACGTGCGTCGAAGACTGCCATTTCACTACGGAACTTAATAGAACGTGATTTCGCAATCTTAGGATTACCGTACTCGTCTTTTACTAAGTCTCCTTCGTGGTGCAGGATAATCTGCTGGCCGGTTTCGTCAAGTTTAGGATCGCCTTTACGGTGTTCGTAAGTGATTTGTAGCGGTGGTGTACGGCCTGCGTCGTACGTGTAAACCGGAACCCCATTCTCATCACGTTTCACCACGTCAATTTCCCACGTCGCTAATACGTCTTTGTCGTAATACTCGTAGTTGATACTGTCAGTAACAGCACGAGCTTTACGCCAATAGTACGTCATCGCTTTACCCAGTTCGATTTTGAATATCTCGTGGGTAATACCGATAGCGTCACGAGAAGGCGCTGTGATTAACGTATCCATCTCTACACGTTCGTAGTTCCCAGGGTAATAACCTGTGCAACCGTAAAACAGGTTAAAATCTGTCAGCAGTGCGACAGGGGTTTCCGTTGGGTTACTTCCGTTAATACGCGTGTTGGTCAGTACCAGTTCGTCGTTACGGTCAACGTCCAGGTTAGTTTCCAGCAAGAACTCCCAAACACGTTCACTGCCCTGCTTACCGACTAACGTACCGTTAATGTACGCCAAGGTGTTATCGGAATTACGAGGACGGAAAGACAGCTGTGCAAAGACTTGGTCATCAGCCAGTGCCTGGTAAGGTGCCTCTGACTTCGTAATCGTACGCAACACATAACCTGCTTCCGTTTTCTCGATAGTGTAGTCAGCAGTAACGACGCTGAGCTCCGTTGAGACGTTGGTCGCAATAAAGCGTTTGGAGTTTAATAGCGGTTTATCCAACTGGTAAATACGCACGTCAATCGCTTTGTTGTTAATGTCAACAACGTAATGGAACGGTGTAAACAAATAACGGTTCGTGTTTGCTGCGTTAATCAGGTCTTCCTTACGCATGGTCTTCGCTAACACCGTCATCTCGGCATCTACAGTCAGACTGGTATCCGTAAAGCGATAGAGTGTGTCAGGAAGAATGGTCAGGCGATTACCGTTGACTTTCACTGTCGGGAGATTAACCAGCTCGTTCCAGGAGAAATAGAACGGCGCAGTAATCGTACCAATCGGTGAACTGACGTTAGCAATCGTCGATTCCAACATCGGTGCTGTCATGAAGTACGTACGACTGGTCACGTAGTCGTTAGGTTTAGACAACGTGAGTCCGTAATCGGAAACCGTAGCTTCGAGCTGCTTTTCTGTCACAGGTAGTTTGCGAGCACCCACGGCGTTGTTAACAACGCGAGTACGTAAATCGCTGAACGAAAGCTGACTACGGCCACCCGATAGCATCTTCCCAGCTTTTGCTGCAAGCTGTTTAATAGAGAACGCTTTAATCGGGTTGATATAGTTCGCGTCGTACTCTTCGTTTAAGTCACGTAGACTGAAGCTATACTCATCAGACGGGTATGCAGAGATGTCCAATTCCAACGGCCCTAAGGTCGTATAGACGTCCATCCTGATAGTCCCACTGACGAGATTCTTCGCCATGTAAATAGACGGAATCGTACAACGGATGTTACCGTTACCCACCTGAATCAATGCCGTTGGTGTGTTCGGGTCGTAAACATCACGACTGTGAGTGTGCTGAATCTCTACCCACTTGTTGCTGCCCGTTGCTTTCATCCAAACACGAACGTAGAAGAACTTGTTAGTGTAAGCACGGGTCATGACGAAAGTGTTGTTACCTTCGACGGTGTTACTTTCTTCTTTCACCGCATACTGCATAACCGGGATATGGATAGCCAGCAGCTGTGACGACGTTGTGTTAGTGGACGTTAGTTCCCATTCCAGTGCGTTCGTGGAAACCGGTGAAATCGGTGATTGTGTTTCAGTAATCCACAGTACCTGGAAAGCCGGGTTCTCGTTCGTTCCGTATGGAAGCACACGGATTTCAATTGGATATTGAATAGCAAACGTGTAACCAGAAACCGTAAAGACCGTGTCACGTGGGATAACGACTTTACGAACCCCCGCGATTTGCAACGGATACGCTTTCGAGATTAAGCTGTCAACGTCAATTAACAGTAACAACTCTGTAGTAGCAGGTTGCGCAAAGACGTCAACGTAATCCACGTCTGACATGTGTCGGAACAGGTCATCGTAAGTCTGCGCCATTGACGGGAACGTTTTAGGAATAGATTCCTGGAGCCCCATCAACGTCGCGTGCCCCATCATCGTTCCCATTTCTGCCAAATAAACGACAGGGTCGGTAGGGTCACGGAGATAAATTTGACCATCGGCATCTTCAACATCTTGAAGCTGGTTTAGCAGCATTGTCTGCATCGCCGCAGGGTTGTGTGCGAACAGCAGAAGTTTCTTTGCCAAAGTATCGTAAGTTGTTGAACTCATCAGTTAGTACCTGCCTCTGTAACAAGACCATTGACGCTGTCAAGTAATCCTGCTTTCTTGAGAATATATTGATAGTCTGCTTGGTAGACATACCAGGTAAGCTTGCGCCGTACGGAATCGATATGTGGATAGCCGTAATAGTTAAATAAAGGCAATAACTGTGGCGCGATAGGAACAAGTTGGCTGCTGGCCATCGGGATAAAATTCCCCGAAGCGACTGAGCCGGGCTGCGGGAGCATATCCGGGTTAAACATCCCAACAGTTTTATTGAACATCTCCATGTAAAGCGGATCGTTAAACCGTGCCCCGATTGCTTGCCAGTTGATGTTAATCGTCACGTCGTCGTTTAACTGCGGTTTTGAGTTATCGACGTTCGCCATTTGTCCCGCGTTATCGTTCATCGGCCAGGCTACACAAATTGTCCAGAAACGGGTAATGTTCCCTAACGCATCGTAACGTAGACCGTAGATACGTGATTGGTAATCAATGCGTCGTTGGATGGAGTTGCGCATCTTCGGACGGAACTTACCCATCTTAACACCCGCCATATACTCCAACCACACGCCCATCATTCTCATTAATGGGTCACCGTAGGGGTTGTTTAGGGACATTGACACAGAGAACGCGTTGTTGATTTCGTGCGTAGAATCAACCATACCCCACTGTTCGCGCATCAAGCCTTCACTGGCCATCCAGTTATCGATGGACTGATCGGGTGTTCCGCTTAAACTGATCAGCTGTGTACTGAGTATTGGTATGAACGCTTGTAGATTATCGAATCTTACCTGCGGCATAAACGGAGTACCTAAGCGGTTTCTTCGTATCCCCGTTTTGCTCTCAACAGGTGAGTCCGAAAACCCTAATTCGAAATCAGGGTCGAGAGCAGCAAGTATCGAATAATCTAAAGAGTCCTTAGGCTGTAATGCCATGTTTGACATTTTACGCGACTTGGCAATGTTGTCGTAGCACAGGTTGAAATCGGGCCGGGTAATAAATGTTAGACCGCCGTATTCTCGGTTGATTGGCGTGGGGTTAGACGCCATCATATGGTTGAACCCCATGTAGGGGTTGGTCAAACGCTGCGCAGCAAGACCCAAACCTACAGTAAGGCGGATACGATCGTTCCATGCCGTAAGTTCGGTGTTTGCATCGTAAGGTGTTGCCGGATTGTTGTTGCTGAGTCGGTTATTAAAATACCCGGCAACAGAAGGCACCGCGTCCGCGTTATTCGGATTGTGGAGAGAATCGTCGTAATCAGTATTCGGGTCATACCCCGGATCGTTCTTATCTGTCTCGTCACTCATCTTTAACTCCGGAGTTCATTAGGAAAATGTTAGAAAAAACGTTTGAGACAAGCGTTGTCTCTTTCCTCTCCAGACTTCCCATGCTGTTTCGTTCGCGTGCGGAGTCGACGGAGGAATTTAACTCAGTGCTCTATAACGAGCACATTACCTTAGTCGAACAAAGCCTGCTGGGTTTAGATTACCTTCCGGGAATTCTGGAGAAAATCCAAGTTTTGCTGGCAGGAAACCAACTTACTGCAATCTCGCTGTTAACGGGCGTGCCTGACGTTGATATTATCGGTACGCTGGATCAAGTAAGTACCCGTCGTAGCGCACTCGATAACGCAGTGCGTAGCGGCTCACGCTTAGCAGCACTGGCAGTCGGCGAATCTTCCCGCCTAGGATTACCATCATACGATAAAATCGGCATTGCTGTGGGTGAATCCACCCGCCGCGTCGCGCAGGAATCCAAAGGTTCCGTTACTGGTGGTAAAGCAGACCCGATTAAACAACTGTTCGATCAGGAAGGACTGTCTAACGGGAAAATGTTCTCTGTAACGTTTGAACGTGACGGTAATAAAGTCGAACTTCCAATGCGTTTACGTTTGGACGTTAAGTCTCTTCCGACCGACCAGATTGAAACTCTGATTGCATTCAGCGACCAGACGAAAACGTTCTGGGAGCGTTGGCTGCGTGCGCGTGTAGGTGCACTGAGCTATGTTAAAGACATTGCGTTCTGTAACGACCTGGTAGAAGAATACCGTAAGAACCGTTATCGCGATAAGTCAGGTTACTATCGTAAGATGATGGAGAAGAAAAACGGCAACTGGCTGTCTGGCTTGCTGACGCTGGCACCGTCTATTAATAACGCTTCTTCTGTTATGGTGGTTTCTCAAGACACTATCGACGGTCTGACTGCCCAGCTAGGCGGTGAGTTTGACGATTTCAATATTCGTCAGCGTGTCTTTAAAGACACCTTAACCGTCTATTACGTGGTAGTGGACACTGCGTGGAACCGCGTTACTATTTATACTCGCGGTCAGAACGGTTCTCAGGAACTTGATAAATCCGATTTCAGCAAAGCGAAGTCCGGTAGCGCCGATGTGAACAAAATCATTGAAGCGTATCGCTCTGGCGCACAGCCAGTTCTTTAAGGGGTAAGGCATGGCATTCCCGAATATGCTCGCTATGTTGTTGCCGAGCTTTGAAGCAACAAACTTGAAAAATCAGCTTTCGTCCAACTGCGACGCAATTGGCGAACAACTTTTACCACGTTTCCAGTCTTTACAAGAACTGGTAGCGTCGAAAGAAGGCAAACCGTTTAAATCGAAAACGGTACAAGAAATATCCGATGAGGTGGTTAAATACCTGCGGACTTCCGGTCTGGAAGCCAAAGGTCTCCGCAATCCATCGATGTTAGAGTACATCGTTTCCTCGATGGAAAACGTGTTGCAGTTGCGTTCTTTCTTAGACCAATGTATTGCGCGTGACATTGGTAAATCGTTAGTCACGTCTTCAATGACGTTTAATAAATTAACGGTGCTCAGACTGCTTGACCTGATTGATTTCTTCACAGGTTACAGCGCTACGTTACTTAACTACGTTACCGCAGAAGAGATTGCCGCTGTCGAAGGCTCGAATATTGAAGTGAAGGGTATCGGTCCGAATGACCTTCAATACCTCAATACTCGTTCGGTCTCTTACTGCATCGCCATCCGTGTTTTGGCAACGCCGGTAAATAAACTGAAAGCGGATTATGCCGAAATCCCAGAAGCGATTTTCAATGACGAAACTTATGGTGAGTTGGTTCAGCAGTTCGGTTCGGGCTCGACTGACCCGCTGGGAATGAGCAGTGTACCGTTCCCAATCTCACTGGTACTTCGCGTTCGTTTGAATATTGCTGAAAGGCAGATGGATAAATACGACGAGTGCGTAGAAGCAGCGAAAGCTGCGGAGTTGCGTATCCTGCTTTACAAAAAGCAATTAGCGGAAGGTAAGGGAGATGCGCACATCGAAAAACTCATCGATCTAAGTGAAAAGCATCTGTTGGAACTCAAGCATAAGCGTGAGCGTCTTGAGAAGAAATACGGTTTAGTGTAAACCGTTAGGAGAGCCTCATGTTTGAGCACGATAGTCCCGATTTTAATGTGGCTGTAGAGCGCATTAAAACCTATATGTCGATTTTATCAAAAAACCCAATCGACACACACGATGACGAGCTTATTCACAAAACGCTGGAAGCGTGTGCGGTTGTATTACCGTACTTTCGTCTGTTAGCTGCTGACTCTGTGCAGCAGGTATTATATGACGAATATCCGCAGGTCGGATTTACCTTTAATACGTTTTATAACGAAAGCGTAGCCTTCCTGCTTGATGGTAAACGACGCACTGTGACGTTAGGACAGTGGTCCGTATTGCTGTCGTCGTACATGAATGATGTTCGCAATACGAAGAACGTTGAACAGACGGGGGGATTAGGCTCGCGTCTATTAGCTGCTGCGTTTGGTCGCCGAGGTACTGTACGTAATATGGGCTCTGCTCACCAATCTATTGAGTGTAGCAAACGTCTTTTATCTTATGCAGACCATGAACTGCTGGCACGCTGGATGACGCGCCCGAACGGGCTGTCCGACATGATCTCGTCGTTAGCAGTGTTTTTGAAAATCGCACGTCCCTAAGGGGGCCCCTCATTCTAGGGGCGTGTAATTGGGTTATATAACCAAAGGAAATAAACGAAATGGCAAATTTCGCAAAAACTCGCGCCGCTCGTGAATCAATGGAAGCGGCCGATGAAGTAATCGACGGTATCAGCAACGTTGAACCGGCAGAAGAGAACCTGGACGTCCAGCTTGCAGACGTAGCCTCTATCGACGGTCAGCTCGAACAGCTGGAAACCGACGGTGAAACCCTGGCTGCCGATACCGAGCGTACTGAAGACGCTATCGAGCAGGCGGAAGAAGCCGTTGCTAACGGTGAAGAAATGCCGGAAGAAGCGGTTGCCCTGCACGAAGTGGCACAGGAATCCATCGCACGTCGTTGGAACCTGGAGCGTACTAAACTGGCTCGCGAATCCTATCGCCGTGGCCGTGGCATGACTGCTGCTGCGCAGGAAGGCTGGAAAGAAACCCTGAAAGGTCTTTACGAGCGTTTCATTCAGTTCTGTAAAGAAGTAATTGCGAAAATCAAAGACCTGAAGCTGAAATATTTCAACGTCGGTAAGACCGCACAGAAACGTGCGAAGAAATATCAGGAAATGATCCGCAAGCTGGGCAAACAAGATAAAGACAACATTTCTGGCGGCTTTATCACCAAATTGTCCATCGAAGGTAAATTCGATGCTGCTGGCTCTATTGCCATCGCTAAAGAAGTGACCGCAGGTAAAGCGAAAGGTGCTATCAGTGCACTGGAAAAACAAGCTGGTGAAGCTGTGACTGCTGTTACCAAAGGTGATGATGACGCATTCAAAGCGATGCGTGGCGATCAGCCGGTTGAACTGTTTGGTAAAGCAGCGTCTAAACTGCATTCTCTGCCGAACTTTGAAAACGGCGATGCGTCTAAACTGCTGGCACTGCCGGGCAACGCTTACGTTCAGGCTGGTACTAAAGAACTGGCTGGCGGCCACAAGTTCACCGCAATTGCATTCATGAGCACCGGTGACGCTTCTGACGATAAAGAAGTGGCTACTCCGTCTGTTTCAGAAATGGCTGGCGCGGCATCTGCTCTGGAAGCGATCGGTAAAGGCTTCGAAGCCGTACTGAAAGATTTCCGTGCTTACGATTCTGAAATCGTGAAACTGCAACAGGCTGCTGAAAAAGCGTCCAACGCGCTGAACAACGAAAAAGACGAAAGTAAGTGGGAAGGACTGCGTAATGCACGTCAGGCCGCTGATCAGTCTGTGAAGAACTACCAGACCCTGAACCGTGCCGTTAGCTATGTTGCTAACACCGTTATTAGCGGTCTGAACGGTTACCTGGGTGCTGGTATCGGCGCGTACAAAAAGTCTAAATAATTAGACTTACGCTCGTACAGTTCTTGAAATAAATCAATAGGGGAACGACGTGTTCCCCTTAGAGGAAAAGCTTAAAATGGCAAATTTCGCAAAAACTCGCGCCGCTCGTGAATCGATGGAAGCTACTGCTACTGTAGTTCCAGACGGCATCGAACTGCCAGCAGAATCTGTTGAAGGTACTCTGGCCGATATCGAACATGATACCAAACCGATCGAAGCCCTGGACGCTGACGCTGAACTGCTGGCCGAAGACGGCGACGAAACTGATGCTCAACTGGATGTTCTGGATGAAGCTCAGGCCGCTGCTGACGGCGAAGGTGCTGGTGAAGACGGCGAAGAGCCGATGGACGCTGAAGAAGATATGCCGGACGACGCAGCGACTGCGCTGGACGTTGCTCAGGAATCTATCCGTTCTCGTTGGAACTTCGAACACCGTTCTTCCGTTGCACACGAATCCTACGGTTCTCGTAACCGTCGCCAGGTTGCTCGTGAATCCCTGTGGGAAGACATTAAAGCATTCCTGAAACGTATCTGGGAATGGCTGAAAGAACAAGGCCGTAAGATCAAAGATCGTTGGCTGAAATTCTCCAACCAGGGTAAATCCATTCAGGCTCGTTCTAAGAAATACGACGAAGCTATTCGTAAACTGGGCAAACAGAAGAAAGATGAAATCTCTGGTGGCTTCATCAAGTCTCTGTCTGTCGACGGTAAATTCGTTGGTGACGATCTGCCGCGCCTGAAGAATATCCTGAACCATGTCTCCACCTACTACAGTGGTAACGTTCAGAGCTTCCTGAACAACGGTACGGATATGGTTGGTAACGTCGTTAAAGGCGATGGTGCTAAAGTTGAGAAACTGAAAGCAGACTTCGCTGCTCTGGCCAAAGAAGACGTTAGCAAGTTCAAACTTGGTAACATGGCACTGAAGATGGAATACGACGAAGAAGGCGGATTTAGCTCCAGCTATGTGGAAGCTGAAAACCGTGCTGAAACCAACGTGAAAACTCCGTCTGTTAGCGAACTGGCTAAGACCAATGCCTTCTTCAACGAAGTGGGTAAACAGATCGAGAAGAACGTTCTGGAATATCGTAAGACTGAGCAGGCTCGCGAGAAATTCAGCCAGCAGATTGAGAAGCTGCTGAAAGAAATCGACAGCGTGAAGATCGACGAAAAACCGCAACTGACCGAATCTGTACGTACCGCACGTCGTTACATCAACAGCATTAACCAGGCAGTGTCTCTGGGCGAGAAAGTTATTTCCTCTACTCAGAAACATCTGGCTGGCGGTCTGAACGGCTATATCTCCGCAGGTATCGCTGCTTACGAAAAATCTAAATAATCTCTGATTGTTTAGTAAGAGAACCACCCCATTACAGGGTGGTTCTCCCTTTTCTTTTTTTTTCGATTAAAAATAAACTCAGATATATATTACCTTAGTGAGATTACACAGTAATCTTTTAACGACCTGTTTATTACGTTTAGGAGAATTATCATGACACGTTACAATTTAGCTGACTTCTACGATTGTGCCTTTTCTGTTGAAGGTGACAAACTTGTAATGGCTGCGCCAAACGCAAGAGTCTTATCGTTGTATCAAGCCGAAGTTATTGCAATTTCGATTTGGTTAGCAAGGGCTATAGACGGCGGCTGTAAGGACCTTGATAAAGAAGTGTTGAAAGTCGGTCGTCGTGAATTTGTGTATAAAGCAGAAATCCAGAACCGTTTACCACAGACCTTTTTAAGCAGCTTGCTTAAAGATGTCAACACCCCAGTTGTCAGCCGAACATTTGACGGGGTGAAATATTACTCTTTTGAAGATTCGCACGTTGCTATCTGTGAAGGCGAGAATAAGTTTTTTACGACTGTTATCTACTTTCGTATTGTTGAACCTACGAAAGAAGAACTGGTTTGCAACACTGCGAACGATGTGGCCGGGATGCGTATGGACGATATCACCAGTGTACTATCTGGATTAAATGACATACCGCGTATTGTGGAGCGGGTCTTGGAAGGAGACGATTACTTTAAGCTGCTTCCTCTGGTAGCAAGCGAAGAAACAGAACAGGAAAGCGCTTTTATTCAGGTTAACCTTACCGCTGCGCAGGCGGTAGATCGTTTCTTCGAAGCTTTATAATCAGAAAGCCCTCCGTAGAGGGCTTTATTTTTTCGACCTTTAGGAGAATAGAAATGAACAAATTTAATATCTTAGACGCTAAAGTCGTATCCGAGTCTTCTATTCAGCAAGAAATCTTTCGTGTTCAGTTCGGTGAGAAAGTTCTGAATATTCCGCGCCCAGTTATGATTGGCTTAGCGATATTCGTTAACAACAGCCATTGCAACGGTTCGGCGTTGTCAGTTCTTGAGTACGGTAACTATCAGTTCTATATTCCAGAACACCTCGAGTATAACCGTTTTATTGAACTTAAACCGTTCTATAAGTTCATGCTTGATGCAGGGTATTCGATTCTAACCAAAACGTATATTCGTGACTACTCGAAGTTAGAATCTTTCTATCGTGCTCGTGGTCTCCGTGTCCCGCAACCGTTCGACGGATACCAGACCCGTGTTGTGTTAACTGCGCCGTTAACGAAAGAATTGGCTTCCTACAAACTGGATATCGAGCAGAAACTGCTGCGTGACGACTTACTGAAAATCTATAACCAGTTGTCCGTGGTGCCTTCTTCAACTATCTCGAACATTGAACCAGAGTACGGAATAAGACAATACGTGGAAGGTTAAGATGAATCCGAGAGCCGACCGAATAGACGTGATACGTTTTGAAGAGTGTGAAACCGAGTACCAGGTTAAACGTATCGAATTACGTTTAGTTATCCCTAAGCTAAACGAACCTGAGTGGAACGGTGAGCTGATGGTACCGCTCGCCGAACCAATTAAAACGGGGGCAGGTGAGATTAACTATCTCCATTTAGAGGCGGCCGGTCGAAAAGTAACCGTTTGGCATCTTGCTGACGGTTACAAAACCAGTCAGCTTACACGTAAAGCATTTATTCGGAAATTAAGAGAGTCGATGGGAGTTGTGAAATGACAGTTACTGTATCGTTGATTGCAGCAGCGGGACTTAATAATGAAATAGGGAAAGACAATAAACTCCCTTGGCGTATTCCCGATGACTTGAAGAACTTCAAAGCACTTACGTCAGGTAAGGTTATCGTGATGGGTCGTAAGACGTGGGAGTCGTTGGGGTATAAACCCTTACCGAACCGTCACCATGTTATCTTAACACGAAAACAAGGCGGTGTTCCTGACATCGACGGTGTGTTGAACCTTAAAGGTGACATGGGGTCTGTTATTGAGTTTCTCAAGAAAGAGGTCGCGAAGAAAGATTACCCGAAAGAAATCTTTATTATTGGCGGCGCAGAGATTTACCAACAGGCGATGCCTTATGCGGATAAGATTTACTTGTCTCGTGTTGAGGTTAAGGTAGAGGGCGCGGATGCGTTCTTCCCTGAAATCGATCGTGACGTGTTTAAATTGACTTATAACTTAACACACTGCTCGAAACCAGAAAGTGGTATTCCGCGTTGGCATTATCAGATTTGGAAAAGAGATGGGAACTGAGTTTGTAACTTTAGAAAAACTCTTTTTAGGCAGCGTCGCGAAAAAGAAGATAGCCAGTTTCACTTGGAGCCGTACTCCCGTAAAATACGCGTTTCTACGTCGTTTACACTACGAGAAAAGCATCAAGCTGGTCTTGGTCGTGTTGTTCGAAAACAAACGCGGATTGTTGATTAATAATCATCGTTTTGCGGCGGAAATCTGGGCGACCACATCTGGCGGTGAAGAAGCGTCTGTTGGCTTTGCTAACGATAAGGTTATCTTTGAGGGTATACCTTATCTGTTATAGCACAGATAAACATAAAAGGGGACTTCGGTTCCCTTTTATTTTTTTTTCATTTCGCGCCTGTGATATGACTATAACGAAGGAACAAGCCAATGCAACAGTATTTTGAAATTCCGTCGTTAGACGCGACCATTCGCAAACCAATAATCGATGGCGTTATACAACGTGTACTTAATGAATCAGGTATTGATAAAGCAGCGGTTGTTTTCCTTGATGAATTCAATAGCGCACATCAACCCGATTCCACGTTAGGCGACGGTACAGAAGTTGAGTACAGCTCGCCTGAAAAGGTGTATGTTGAAGTAGAAGAAGAACGTGATGAGTGGGCCAGAATCAATCGTCAGGTTGGTCAGCAAGCCGAACCGTACTTCTTTGAAAATTCCGTCGATCAGGTGCGTGCCTGGCCCGTTAGAACGATGTATAACGTAACGGTGACGTTACGACGTACCAGTGCCTCACGTGATGAGTTATTGCGCTGGACAAACCGTTTAGACTCGTTAGTGGACATGGGTCGCTATTCGACAATGACCGAGTCAGAAGCGTTTTATTATATTCCGAAGCCAGCACTGAAACTGTTGAATGCCTGTTATGTCGCCGCAGGGACACGTGTACCGACGTTTGACGATTTTAAAGCCTATCTCAAGGCGTACTTTACACCCGACGTGTTTCGCGCTGCTAACGTTGCCGGTGGTCAGGAATCTATTGCGGTACGCTATGCGCCGACTCGCTTAGAGACTGTGTACGATGTTCAGACACCTGCCTGGGATAAAGACGAGAACCACTGGGAAGCCACATTCGTTGTACGTTTCTCTTATCAACGTCCTGAAGAGATTGTGGTTTCGTATCCGTATATCATCAACCAGACACCGCTTCCTGATGAATACTGGCCAGAGATAGACCCACCGTGGGTGTCTAACGAAGAACTGGTGTATCGTCATCCGCAACAAAAGAATCTCGATTCAACGTGGTGGATTAACGAAACTCGTCAGTATATTCGTTTACCGTATCTACTGTCACCGACAGAACAGTTCCACCGTACACATTCCCCGTTAAAAGATAAACTCTTACACGTTTTCGGAACAGACGTTGTATTTGATGAAGACAACATGAGTTCACCGAAAGTGTTGTCTGTCGAGGATTTACCGTACGAGTGGAATCCAGATTTGTTGCCGTATATCGAACACTGTCGTGCAATAGACCCTACCGGACAGACAGGTGTCTTCCGTGTGGAGTTGTTCGAAGAAGGACAAATCATCGAACCGCGTTTCTATCATTGGGAAGACAATACCTTCTTTTTGAAAGGACGTGATTTAAAAGTTAACAAGAGTTACTACCTAACCGAATCGGTGATGTTCGATTGGCGAGGGATGAACCTGTGGCCACTCCAGCTTTATCCTAAAGCCGCGAAAGTGTTGATAGAATGGTTATTCCCGAAATGGGATGTACCGGACTGGTGGTGGGATAAACCCGTATTACCGCCCAGCGTTGTCGACGACATTAATAAACTGATTCCTAACGTAGAAGCCCGCGTCTTGCTGACGGTGCTGAACTCGACTGTGATTACCATGCGAGGGACAGAGAATGCTCAAAGCGAAGCGTGATAAGCCGTCAACATTTCAACCCGTAGACCGGCCTATCCCCGAATTAAATAAACCCCAGGATGGCGTAAAAGAAACCACCAATATCGTTACGCAACCTACACGCACCACCGTTACTGATTTAGACCGTATTCCAAAGCAATACCTAATGAAGTATCTGGAAGGGTCAGCGTGGACGGTGGACTTCTTTAACTTCCTGAAAGGAAGAAACGACGCCAAGAAGTTTTTCGATTCGAAAGTGCTTACACCTGACCAACAGGTGGAGAAAATCGTCGGGTTGGAGCTGCGTGTAACAACACCGCTTGACCGAAGCCAAGACACCACGAACAAAACGTTCAGCATGTCAGGCGCTGCAACAATTGCAAACTCGATTATCCCTAACGAGGGTTGCTTTTTCATCGCCCCTATTGGTGATGGTCGTTTTGCGTTGTTTAACGTTACCAACGTTGTGCGTATGTCGAATAACAAAGTCGCGACGTACAACATCGAATACACGTTACTTTTCGAAGTTGACCCAGAAACCGCAGAAACGATTCGTCGTTGCACCGTACGTGAATACTACTACGTTGCAGAGCGTGCCTGGACAGGTGGTGACACGCTTCTCACACCGAAAGAGTACCGTGCGTTCCTGGAAGTCGTTGACGCGATTGAAGACATTGAACAGACGTATGTGAAACGTTTCTACGACGGTGAAACGGCCACGTTGTTGTTCCCACACGATCGTCGCAGCGACGGTTTGCGTAGCCGTGCTTACTACGACGTGTTCTTAGCGCTGTTTGTGCGTGCGGTGGGGTTACGCACCGTAGGTAAAGATATTCAGATTTATCCGCATCCGCCGATGAACGTGGAAGACATTGAAACGGTGTGGACAGCGCTGCTGCAACAGTCGCCAACGTTCTTAGCAGATTACAAACGTGACAGCACGGTGTGGCAAACGAAAACTTTCCGTACGATGCAACATCGTAACTCGGTAACGTGGTCGTTGATCTCTGATACCCGGTTCTTTACGGAAGAGTTAAAGCCAGGTTACGGGATGGCGCAACGTTTCCCCGGTCAGTGGCCAGAATGGAAACCGTTTGAACCGGTTGAAGTTGAAAACTATCGTGGGAACGAAGGGGAGTCTATTCCGGCCTTCCTACCGCTGTCCTTTAAACCGTATTTGCTGAGCGAGACGTTCTACGACGGTTCTTACAGTTCGTTGTTGGAATACGGCTTGTACTTGTACCTGCATAAACGTCCGCTACCGTCGGTAATTGCGTTAAAACTGTTTGAGGAAGTTTATAAGCTCCCGAAAGACGCACAGTTCTATTACATTCCGATGGTGTATCTGCTTTTAAGATATTCGAGGGATTAATGTGTCAGTGAAACGTAGTGCAGCATTTATGCTGTTCCATAAGTGGGTAGCATGGCGGGTTCCTGAATGGACAACCATCACCCAGTATATGTCGCAAGAACACGGATTGTTCTTGCCGGATGACGAAAAGAAAGCACGGGCGATTTTGTTGAACAAGAAAACGGTGTATATGCGGCCATTTGAAGTGGCGGTGTATGCAGAGACCGGTGCCGCGTTAGATGTTCACGATCCGAATGACGGTATTATCGTTTACGGGTATATCATGGAGCACCTGGCAGATTGGTTACATTACATGCAAGAGCCTCATCTGACGACGCGTAAAGTGCCGATAGAAGGACTCCGCCAGTTCAACGCCTTAGCGTGTAAACTCTTTCCCGTTGCTAACCGATACGGTTATTTTAAGAAACCGGAAGTGACGATGGCGACGTCGGTACAAGCGTTATTTGGAGAGGTGCGTTTAGAAACGCAGCAACACCGTTTTAACGATACGATAATGCGTCGTATAGAAGCGATTTATCGTAAAAGGGGAGGTATACTGTAATGTCGTTTGGTCGGTTACAGAACATAGCAAACGTGCATATAGCACAAGCGGCGGGATTACCGGCCATCGAATACGTACCTATCATTACGGTACGTGGCACAGTTATCAGCGTATTTAAAACGTTGTCGATAATCCATGCCAGTAACTTCGCACAGGACTTAACGACTATCACCCATCTTACCGTGATGATACCGTTAAGCCAACAGCGCGTGTTAACGTCTTCCGCAGACGGGGATTTGTCCGTGAAAATTCTAATGCGGACAATGAACAAGAAAACCGTTGCGAAACTCGACTATCGGGGTATCGTCGTGAACAACCACGATCCCGATATGGAATCACCCACGATGTTCTTAGGTGAGTCTGACCAGAAAGCGTTAGCGGTCGTCACCCTGGAGTTGATGGACGAGTCGATGTGGTTCTTACGTTGCCGTCAAGTCGGTGGGATTTATCACGAGACAGATGGTCTTAGTGTTGTTCGTGCACTGTTGGCAGATACGTTACCTACTGGTGACGCGCCAGAAGGTCAGTTGGTGGGTGTGGAGTACGAGGAAGAGGAGCAACAACCGTATCGGGATATTTTGATTCCTGACTCGGAAAGTTTCCTGTCTGTGTTCGATTACCTTCAGAATCGTTACGGGGTTTATAGCCAAGGGCTGGGGGTGTTCCTTTACAAACACCGTTGGTATATTTTCCAACCTTGGGACTCTAAGAAGTTTTCATCAGCGAAGAATAAGCTGGTGATTATAAACCTACCGAAAGAGAAAGCGGCGTATCTGAATAAGACCTGCCACATTGACGGTGATGTGATTTACCTGATATGTGGCGGCGATGTCCACACCTTCGAAGATAAAGACTCCTTAGCGCTAAACCAAGGTACCGGTTATCGTGTGGGGTCTATCCGTGCGTTGGATGGTCGTGCGTCTTCTTTCTCGTCAGGTGATGTTTCTGCTACAACGTCTGATTCGTTCGTGTCAGCGGCTGACCCGACGCAATATCCGGGTGGGGTAGTTAACGCACCAATTGACCCGAACCAACACTTCTCGGACACAGATAAACCGCAACGGTCTAAGTTGGCGGCGGCGAAAGGGACGCTAACAGCAACAACCTGGAACGCATCAACGTACGGCTTACTCCGTCCGGGGATGGCAGTAAAATACATTTATGCGAATAACTATGGTGTATACACGCGTTACGGAACATTAGTTGCAGAAGTTTTCCAAGGTGCAATTGATGGTGGTTCAGCGGCTTCACCACGGTTTAATACCATTAGTCAGTTGACGTTGTGGCTGACTAATGAAAATTTTACATCCACAACGTAAGTTATGTCGACAGCAACCTAAAGGATTTGTTAATGAGCAATTTACTTACTTTCCGCATGTCTGGTCAAACGTTAATGCAGATTGACGAGTACGAAAAAGAACATTTCGCTAAACCGTCTAAACTGTTAGAACGTTGCTTAAAGGTTATTCCAGGCGGCGAGCATTGTCAGCTAGATTTCGTTATGGCGTCTTCTGCTGACAAAACGGTCTCTGTTATCTACACGGTTGACGGAGTACAGGGCCATCGCTTATTACCGATTGAAGAAAAAGGTTCTTTGGGTAATTTGTTGTTCTTGCACGCAATCACGACTGCGGTAGTGACGGGAGCACTGGAAGCGCAGTACGGTTTCGCGTATTGTTATTTCTACGCACAGAAGCTGGCGAATGCGGTAGTTCCAGGAGAGCCGGAAACGTATCCGAAGTATATCGAACGTTTGCTTCCGACGCATTTTGCTGAGTCTGACGACTATGAGTTCAATGCTTTCCGTTTCACGTTGATTGGCGAAGCACGCGATCCGGAAAACACCATCGCGTTACGTGCTGTTGTTCGTTACGCGGTAATTTCGTCCGACAGCGGAATGGCAAGCAACTTCAACGAAGTGTTCCCGGTTATGCAACTCGGTCCGTATATCACGTTTAACGCGTACGTACCGTTTACTTGTCAGTTAATCGGCCCGCAGGATAACGATTCTATCCTCCCGATTACTGAAGAGAAAGGTCTGCATATTCGTGACGCCGTAGAAGTCATCAACGATAAACGTTTTACGATCTCATCGAAAAGCGGTATTGCTGATGAAGAACTTGCGGTCGTGAACAAAATGCAAGTGATGTAAAATTATCCCGTTACCTTTGTGGGTAACGGGATGTCCTTTTATTTACTCGTAAACGCGTCTTAGACGCTGTTTTACACCTTAAGACGATTAATGGTGTTTAAAAAATAAAAGGTCGTCAGAATGCGATACAGCGCGTTTTAGAGGGTGTTTTAATTAAAATATTTTCAGATATATATTACTTAGGTGAGAGAATTACGTAATACTCATTTATCGAATACCTAATTAGGAGCTATATCATGATTTCTGTAAAACACAAAAAAGCTATCTTCGCTGTTGTTATCGCTGTTGTTCTGGGTTGCCTGTACCTGGATATCGATAAAGGCTACGACACTTGCATCGACAACGGTAACTCCGTTGCGCAGTGCACTGGTCGTGGTTAATGTATAAGGCACCTTCGGGTGCCCTTAATTTTTTTATTAATTGGAGCATAAAAGATGATTACTATTAAAGATTATTTTCCGCGTGGGCTGAGCAATGAAAACTTCGTTCCAACTGAAGACATTGCCATCGTTGCAGAGTCCAGCGATAAGTCTTTTAAACTCTACTTGAGTACGGCAGCAGGAAAATCCACTCTTATCCTTCGTGAACCTGAAGTGATAAGCATCTGCTCGTTTGGGGGTGGTGTAGAAGGAACGATTAACTGGTTGAAATCCAGAATGCATCGTTTGCTTATCGTGAATACCGATCCTGTGATTCGTTTACAGCAATTGAAATCGTTGAATGAAGTTATCGTCGGATTATTGGAACATGAAACGTTCGGTAATGCTGAGATTGCGGAAGCGATTAAATCTGTAGAACTAATCGAGTGGAGCGATATCGAATACGAACGTGCTGGGTTATTCGCAATGTACGGTGATGATAATCCCGTTGCGTTTGCACAAACGTTGGATAACGTAACGGTAACTGCACGTGTGTTGTTTGGTTTACAGCGCGTAGAGTTTGAATTGAAACACGTCTACGTGAGCAATAAACCGGAGATGGTGGAAACGTTGATTCGTGCTTTCGCATACCCGTTAGACGGTGAATGGGAACAGCAGATTAATGAAGCGTTAGGAGCCATGCATTTCCTGGCCGAAACGTTAAGGAAGGATGAGAAATTGAAAGGTCGTGTTTATCCAGAACACGATTTTGTTTGTGAAGAATGTGGAGCACAATATCAAATCCGTGTTCCTTTAACCGGCCTAACATTCCCGCAAGCCAATGTGCAATGTAAGGAATGTGGTCATGTTCAATACGTAGCGATTAAATAAAAGCAACCCCTAATCCTTTTCGGGATTAGGGGTACACTTTATTTATTTTCGCAACTTCAACATAGGAGAAAAGTTCATGAAACATGAACAGTTGTTTCAAAGGTTAAACGAGTTGTCCGTAAAACAGCTCGAATTTCAACGAAGGGTTAGTGAAATAGCGCAACCAACGTTAACTCAGCCCAAAGTTGCTTATCCAAGAAACACCCAGATGATAGTTGAAAGGAGAAGTAACTGATAAAAAACAAGGGGTGGTGACACACCCCTTATCATAGCTTTATCTTTTCGAAAGAGAAGATAAAGCAGTAGGGACTGTTACCGCAGTCCCTACTTAGGCGGCTAACGAACTGTTAGCCTAACATTAAGACACTAAGTGAGGTATCAAAATGTCTGTTTTACGTAAGGAAGTTTTAAAACAAACGAAATTATCACAGCTTAGGGAGAGTAAGTTCAAGGCACACATGAACGACTACGCCATGCGTGGTCTGATTACTGTCCCTAGACCACAGCACAGCCGTGCAACTGTGAAGCGCAAAGCTTCGTACAGTAACCTGCCGAGTTGGTGGTCGTAAGTATTAAAAAGGGGTGTGTCAGCACCCCTTTTCTTAGCTTTAACTTTTCCGAAGAGAAGTTAAAGCAAGGTACGCTGCACCAACAGCGTACCTTTTACAGCACCATTACGGAAACGTAATGGATTTCTTTAATCACCCTACAAAGAGGGCTTATACCATGAACAATGGTTACTACTTTACTGACAAAATGCTTGCAGAACAATATGCAGCAAAAACCAATTTACAGCAACGTATCTACGAGTATAGTCAACTCGGTGCGAATAAACGATTAAAACCATCAACCAACCGCTTCACACAGATAATCACTGAGAAAAGGGGTGAACGCTACTAATTAAAAGAGGGGGGTGTGCTACCACCCCCTACTTAGTTCAGTAGTTGTCTTTCGTTCATAATTATTAGGTGTCTTGTTTTTTTGCTTTTCGGGACGCATAAGGGGTCGTAGGGGGAGCCGAAGCTCCCCAGACTCAAAAGAGTTCGTCTCCCATACCGCCTGTAAAGACGTTAATCGACGATGCAGTCACTGTTTCTTCTTTATCGCAATCCCAAGGCAGAATGCCAACTTCACGGAAAGGTATTACTGTATAATGGTAAGCTTCTTTAGTATCGATAATTGTACGGTGTTTACCACGTTGTACTTCTAAGTAACTATGTCCATTGACAACACGTTTGTTAAAATACATCTCACCGTCAGCTTCGTTATCCAAGCTGGAGCAGTTATCGTAAAGACCGCGACCTGGTAAGTTCTTACAGAAACTTGCTGGGTCTAACGCTTTTAATTTTTTGCCTTCTGGTGAGATTTGGTGTGGTGCTAACAAGAAACCACGGTTACGTACTACCTGGATGTTTCGAGCGATACGATAAATTTCTTTAATGTCGCTACCGGCAATCCCGTTACCGTGACCTGCTTTACTGATAGTCCCGAAATAGTCTCCGCGAATCCCAGCTACATGATAACCTCGACGCTTTAAGTCCAGTATTAAGTCGTTTAAGTAGTGTATTTTAAAATCTGAGTTTGTGTGTTTCTGAAAGATGTATTCCCAACCGTTAGCCCGCATTTTACTACAGAGGTAGTCCGACATTTTTGTGTTGTGTAAAGCTTTCTCTTCGTCGGTAGCGTTTTCAGAAGCAACCATAACCGGTGCTTCACCTTCAAAATGACCGTAGAGCGCTTGGTACGCATACGCCAAGTTAACGTCCAGTTCGTTCTCTAAACTTAAATCGAGAATAACCGGCTGCAAATCCCCTTTAACGTTTTCCATTACTTTTTCAGGTGTATTGAATACCGGAATACTGATAGACAATAACAGACTAAAAAGTGATTTACAGTTAAAAGGCAGTGCAGGCATCAGCCAAAGCTCTTCGGTAATCCCTTTGTTACAACCCAGCATCTGGTTAATGGCTTTCCATCCGGTACGTAAACCGTTACCCGCTGCTTTCTTACTGATGGAGTCGAACACATGTACGAACGGTGCACGGTTATCCGTAATAAGCTCGCCTACGAGTGAGGGAATCTTATTATGAGAGCGTTCACTGAACGTAGAGAGACTATCTCTGAGGTCGTTGAGCGCCGTTTGTAAATCAACGCGCGTTTCGGTTCCGTTCAGTGCGCCTAACGTACGACCTAATTTTTGTTTCAGTTGTACGCCTTGAATAGCTTGACGTAATTGGAAGTAGTATTGTGCTACTTGACGGTTAAGATGCTCGATGCGTGCTTCTGGTTCTTCTGGAATATCATCTTCCAGGAATTTGGTAATCGTATCGTATAGAGGACGTATTTGCGTAGTGGCCAACTTCAAGCGTTTCATGACGTTTGTGTGGTCGTAAGGCATACCGCCGTCTATGATGGATGTGATGATATCCTTGATTTCGACGAGGGCGGCACGTTCGTCACCTTCCTCTACGTAATCAGGAAGCTTAGCCTCTAACAGCACTTTTCTTATGACCTCATGATCCTTCTCAGGGTCGGTCAACAGACTTTCAGTGTATAGTGTGGCTAATGCGGTTATCAACATCATTTTGTTATTCATGGAGCATCCTTAAATGCAAATTCGTTTTAGTCCACCGTGGGAAGTTCAGCCTAACATAGATAAAGGCGCTGCCGTTAAAAGTGTAGAATTGCTCCAGGCAGGGTTCTTTAACTGGTTATATGACTGTCCGAATGGTTTCAGTTCCATCATTATACCTGAAGTAAGTCGTTCTGCTATTTATAAAGCGTTAATGGCTCCGCCTGTGCTTCCAGGTAAATATTATGATCAGGTGTTACGTCTGGTCGAATCAGGCGAAAAGGTTTCCCTTGACGATTTATATGGGGAAACAATTCCTTGTCGCTTACGCTGGGTCTTTACCCAACGTGGTGATACGATTGTGGCGTCATTTGCAGAAGCGAAGTCCGGTTCGGGTTTTTCTTCGGGTGAAGACCACGCTGCGAAAAAGATGTTCTGCGCAGAACTTTTTAAATATATGCGTACCAAGACTCGCGTCGTGGATGACTGCTTCAGTACCTCAACGCAGTTTGCCGCTAACGAAGTGCTGACGCAATTATACGCATGTCATTTATCTCATTAAGGTATTAAACAAATGAAAGATACCCGAATCTCTAATTTAGAGAAACTCGTAGAAGCCGGTACTAGTCTGGCCCAAAACGTCATCGGCAACAACACCGCCAGCGAAATGTGGAATACGATTGTTGCAGGCGAGTCCGTACGCAGCAACGCAAAAGTGTTTGGCGCTCTGCGTGACGAAGCATCACAGCATTATGCCAACGCTTTTGGTGGCAAGCAAATGTCTCATGCTGCGACTGTCGCCTCCGCAATGATTCTGGGTGCAGCTAACCACGGTAAAGACCTGCAAGAACGTGTTGCCCAGGAATACGCTAAGCCGGAATTCCACACCAAGTATAACCTGGATATTGGTATCCCTGGCGCGCAAGGCGGTGACTGGGGTCGTGAGCGCATGGTTGTTGCTCAGGAATACTACAGCAACAAAGACTACGACAAAAACCTGGGTCTGACCTGGACCCTGAACGTACGTGCTCTGGAAACTCAGTCCAAGTTTGCTGAAACACTGTTCCCGACCATTACCGTTGATACCAACGATGTTGGTATTACCGTACGTACTAAAGTGACTACCGTTTCTCGCGGTATCATGAACGCGCTGCTGAGCAAAGACGTCGTTGAAGATCATCGTCGTCCGCTGCACAACGCACTGACTGACCACACCGTTCTCCAGGACGAAGCGATCAACATCGTTCCTTACGTAATGGAAACCGGTGAAAACCAGGAATACTTCGTAAGCGAAGAACTGGTTCCGAACGAAACCGTTCGCCTGGGTCGTGTACCTCCGTATCCGACTAACTACCTGAGCTTTGCAAACGACACGCTGAACCTGTTCCAGCTGTCTGCGCATCCGGGTATCGTTCAGGAAGGTTACGATGAAACTGATGAAATCGCACCGGCTTGTGCTCTGGGCAGCCTGCTGATTTCTGTACGTAAACCGGCCGAAGAAGCGAAAGCGGGTAAATTCATCAAACTGCACGTTCGTGACATGCAGTTCGCAACCTTCCAGCGTCCTGCTGAAGGTGACGGCCGTGAACTGGTTCTGCAATTCCGTCGTACCGCATTCTCTCTGAATGCGAAAACCACTGACTGGAAAGGCGACGCTATTCCGGCTCTGCAAGCACTGGGCCAGAACTCCTACACCCTGCGCTACGTTATCACCATCACCATGTCCCTGTTCACCAGCGGCCAGTTCGGTGGTAAAGTAGACATTTCCGGCCACAAACTGGAAATCGAAGGTCTGTACGATGCAACTGGTAACAAAGTTGATACCAAGTCTGGTACCGGTAAAGTTATCCTGGATGGCCTGAAACTCGAACTGATGGGCTGGCGCTTCGATGGTACTCGTACCAACGAAAACCGTCGTACCCAGGGTCTGCTGCTTGACCCAATTTGGGAACAGGAAAACTACAAACTGCAATACGGTTCTCCGATTCTGACCAAGTCTCCGGTTGGTGTTGAATACGACGACACTGAACGTCTGGACGACCTGATCTCTGCGGTGAACATCCGTAACGAACAGCTGGCTATTACTCAGACGCTGTCTTACACCGAAGCAGTACGTAACGCAGCCGCTGCGATGATCACTCCGTGGGACAAACCGGCTATCCGTGGTCTGGGCCGTCACTGGGTTGCTCCGTGGTTCAAAGAGTCTGACTACAAAGTCGATGAAGTTGTTCAGTCTCTGGATACCAAAGAAGCGCTGATCAACGCTCGCCAGGGTCTGTTGCAGCGTATCGGTAGCCAGGTAACTCAGGCTATTCAGGATTCTCGTTTCATTCCTGCACTGCGCCTGCTGACCGCTGATCCGGACATTCTGCCGAAAGTTGTTATCGCAACTGACGAACCGACTGCATCTATGCTGCTGCTGGTTCAGGGCGATCAACGTCTGCTGGGCGACCGTTATGAATACGAAGTCGTTACCACCAACGATGACCGCTGGCGTATCTACAACGCAGCTGACGGTTCCTGGACTCGTCGTCTGCAATGGTTCCTGAAAGTTCCGACTGCGGACGATGGTTCCTACTGCGTACTGAACTGGGGTAACCACTTCTGGTCTCCGATCATGGTTACCAACATCAACATCCAGCGTAACGGTTCTATTTCTAAAGAACTGGCTGTACAGCCGCGTAACGCGCATATCTGCCACTGCCCGATCACTGGTCTGATTTGGGTTAAAGGCATCACCAAACTGGTTGAAGAAAAACTGGCTTACAACGTTTCTGTAGAACAGAACGGCCAGAAACAAACCGAAGGTGGTGTAGCAGGTAATGTTGCTGGCGACGGTAAAGACAAAGCTGGTAAATAATACCGAATAAAAAGTGTCTAAGCCCTTCGGGGCTTAGACCTTTTATTTTTTTTTTCTTTCTATTATTTTTTGGATAGATATTATCAAAGGGAGACTGTCAGTTGGTTTAAAGGAGACTTTATGGAAAAAATACATTTAAGACTAAAGATATGTACCATTATTAAAACTTAATCTGGCCCCTACATGAACCGTCTTGATATTGATGTAGTGCCCAGTATTACTGACCGTTCGTTGTATCAAAAGTCAGGACTACAAAAGCTCATCACTTTTGAGAATAATACTGGTGTGCCAATTTACGTCACTGAAACCAGTGGCGGCAGCTTTATTTTAACTCCGTCCAAAAGCCCGGCTGATGAGCATGGGGTTGTTGTTTATGTAACGTATCAATCGTTCGGAAATCTGGCTAACCTGAACGGGTTTGCAGAAGTCTTACCAGAAAAACAATTCACTAAATTCTGTGCAGATTTAAAGGAGAAAGGAGAGGTCACACTCCGATACGTGGTTGACGATATCGGTGCTTTATTACGTGGGGACTTGGTTGTATTGAAGCAGCTAGGATTCGCATTTTCAATTACACCAGTTCGATTAGAAAGTACGCCACCGAGCGTAAGACCAGGAGGTGAGAGAACTGAATTTACATTAGGTGTTATTGTTGTGCAGCGTTACGACGATCCCGAACTATATCGTTGGATTAGATTCTACGGAACGCGCATGGAAGTACAACCGATACTATCGCGGTATTACGAACCGGGTGTGTATATGGTAATCGGAGGAGGAGACAAAGTAGAAGGGAGTAGGATGATTCACTTCGAGTTCGATGACTTATTGTCACCGTTCCGTGTTTTTAAAGATAAAGAAACAGCCACTGCGTTTCGATGGCAAGAAACGTTACCGGATATTCACGAGATAAAGGAAAAGCTGGAAAGTCAATACAGAGAAAAATTAGAAAGTTTGGATTCGGCAAAAGACAAACTGGAAATAGAACACAAAAAGCAACTACAGAATTTGGCTTTGGAAAAGGAGCGTTTGACTCTAGCGTATAAACAACAAGAACTAGAAGCAAAGTCTCGGGCAGAGGCACGAAAAGAATTCTACGAGACTCGTTCTTACATTCGTAAAGATGGGTCAGACCTATTTAAATCAGTCCCTGCGTATCTGGCGGCGGGTGTCGCATTTATAGGGATGCTAAAATAAGGAGCGTGGCGTGTTTAAAGATGCAATCAGAAAGCTTAAAGAGGATGGCAAAATAGTACCCTTTAACCGAGCGATTGCGGAAGGTGTCGGTTATACACAGGCCAAAGACGGTATACACGAACGTGTTCAGATTATCTTGAAACGTGAGCTGGATTATCATCCTGTTGATAATCCGCGTGTTCCCGAAGGGCTGGCTGTATTAGGTGTACGGTTAATGTCGCCGTTTGAAACGTTCATCTATAAGCTGTCTCGTTCTGAGAGCAGCAGAATGGATAGACGTCGTGGTGTGATGTCCATTGCGAATACCGATGCGTATATGGTCATGTCAACATTCCGTATTCCAGGAGATTCTCGACCGATCTCAAGACCGATTAACTTACCCTTTATCCGTCGTGGTGGTTTAATGAACTACTACGGTACGACGTATCATGTTGCACCGGTTATTCACCAGCCAGGTATCTGTCGCGAACACGGTGGGGTATTTGTTAACTTTGACTTTAAACGTAAAGCCTCGTTGAAATTCTGTAAGCAACCTGTCCGTGTGTTAGTCAACGGCAAGAAAGAGGAGCTATTCTTACCAGGCACCAAAAACCTGTTCAAAGCGAAGAACGCAACACATCCTGATACTGACGAGAAACCGTTAATGTATTGGTTGTTCGGACGTTACGGATTTAAAGAAGCGATTAAACGCTATACTGGTGTTGACGTGGAAATTTATCCGTCGTTTAAGATCCCAGAACTCGATCTCAACGAGAAAGTTGTAATCAGTTCCGGTGAATCGAAATATAACCGTTCGATAATGTACGCGGTTGTCGTACCCGCAGAAGCATTGCCGAATGTGGATAAAGTCGGTTGGGATCAAAACGAGCATTTGTTGCTGGCCGCAATTGCTGCGTTCTTCAAAGCCGCGCACTACTATTGCAGTAAACAATCCATTAAGAACGGTAACGTCACGCCGCTCCCGCCGCTGTTTACCGCAATTAACGAGTTAGCGATGGAAGACGATATTGCTAACCTGAACTCCGCTCCTATTTGGCGTGAGATTCTGGGAAGAAGTATCGTAGGACTAAAACCTTCCGATATTGAGTTAGCACACAGTATGGCGAAACACTATACTGAATGCGATCGCTACGTTAACTCAACGTTCCGTGCAGAACTGAAGATGACCGATCCCGACATTCCAGACGACATGGATATGTTCGATTTCTTCTGGTATGCAACGAAACTGATGGTACGTACCCGTTTGACTAAACAGGGTGACATTCCGTCAATGTACGGAAAACGTTTAACCGTAACTGACTACTTACTGTTAGGCGACCGTGGCTTTACACCAACGGTAGCGGCTATTCGTTTCCACCTGGGACAAACGGAGAATCGTTCGCCAGAATCCTGCGCGAATATGATTCGTAGCGCACTCAATAAAGAAATTGTCACGAGTCTGGTGTTGCGTAATATCACTGGTAACGGTGGTGTAAGTTATTTCAACGCATCAACAGAGTCCATGGTACTAGGAGTATCCACACACGCGATTAGTCAAACTGAAACGGAATCTAAACGCAACAGCAAGGGCGGTAAAACGGTTAACCTTAACGACCGTACGAAACACGCTTCTGCATCGCACCTCGAATGCGGTAACGTTTATTACATTCCGAAATCGTCCCCATTCAAATGGGGTGTCCTTAACCCGTATATGAAAACTAACCGTCAGTTAGTGATGGTTCGTAATCCAAAACTTGACGAGTTAATCCAAGCAACCGAAGAAGACATTGCGAAGATTGGCCGTTAACCACGAAAGACGTATTAAGACCTATTAGGAGAATTAAGAATGGCAACCTACAGCGAAACTCGTGAATTTATCTTGAAAGTTGTAATGGCTAAACAGGATCAGCTGTTGAACTATCTCGTCGATGCGATGAATGCGAAAGGGATAAAAGAAGATCCGTTTGTTAATGCAGCGTGCATTGTGGGTAACTGGTATCTGCAAAACCGTCGTCCTAATGACCAAACTAACGTTGCGGTTATCGAAACCTTTAAGGCAACACTCTATAGCCGTCTGTTAGGTTTAGGTCTGACTCCGTTGCAGCCGGAAATTCATAGCGCGTTAGAGAAAGCGTTTGTGCTGGCAAATCAACTTGCAGAAGAAGCCCGTCGTGCCGGGCAGGGTGGCTTCGGTGTACGTACTGAACCGGTTAACTTCGGTATTCAGAATTCACAGAATGCGCAACCAACCGCACCGATTCAGGGTTCTTCTGTACCAATGGCCAGCTATACTCCGGCAGGTGTAACAGTGCAACCTGTACAACCCGCTTCGGTATTCGGCGGTACTCCGCAACCTCAACCGCAGCCGCAAACGCAGCCTGCTATTATTCAGCCGACTGTTCCGCAGGAAGTGATGAACAAAAGCAAGCCTGTGGATATGAATAAGGAAACGATGGATGATATCATTCAACGTGCTAACCGTCCTCACCATGACATTTTGCGGGTAGAAATTGTGGAAGACTATTTAGATCACGAGCTGAAAGAAAAGATTCAGCAAAACGTTGTTTCGCCGAAAGAAGCTAACACACGCGTCAAGAATTCTGTGTATGCAGAACATCGTGACTGGGGTGATAAGGTTAGTGAACTGGTTGAAGATAACGACAAACAATATTGCTCGTATGACGATGCGGGTATCATGGTGAAAGTCGAAAGCGAATATCGTCTGTATCCGATGGCACAGACTGAAACTTCTGCGGTGTATCTCCAGGAGTTTTATAGTTCGGTTCGCCAGATTATCGACGATCTCGATACCGTACGTGATATTGACGATATTGAAAAGCTGATGGAGCGTGTTTCTAATGACGTCTTCAGACTGCGTGACCTTGCACAACGTTTGTTAATGTACTTCCTCACCAAATCTGATGAGAATGAAACGTATCGTAGCGAATGTTCAGCGTTTACTCGTCGTTTCATTGCAACATTAACTGTGCTGGTTCACAACGCCATCTCCGTGGCATCTGCTTACGGTAAAGACGTTCCGGGTACGAAATTCGTACAGTTGGAATGCTGCCTGGATGACATGACCTACTTTAAAGAAACTGTGTATGGTCGTACCATCGGTGAAAATGGTGTGAGCAAGTCTGCGGATTATTTCCGTGAAATGTTCCTGCTGATCGCGCGTTCTCTGCGTAAGCTGCACATTCGTCTGACCTGCGATAATAAAGCTATTGAACTGTCTCAGGTAACGTACACGATTTCTCTGCAAGCAGATTATCAATCCGCTAACGATCGTCATATCGTGGAAATCTCTTCGTTCGGTAACAGCTTCGAACCGATTGTTTCAATCTACGAAGTCATTAACCAGAAAGCACCAGAAGCGTTCATTAAACTTAAGACTCCGTCTCATGTTTACTCGCTGCTGAGCACAGGTGACGTTACTGCACCAGTTCGTTATTAAGTTTGGATCGGGGGTGGAAACATCCCCATTTTTAAGGAGTGCGTATGGCCGCTTATGTTGATTACAGTAAAGCCAAGATAGAGCTAAACGTAATTGATACCGTAGAGCGTTTAAAGCAACAACTTTCTTTGGAGTTATATCAACTTCGCGTCCGTATTCACGAGCGTGAACAACTTATTGAGAAACGTCCATTATTTATCGACGAGAAGCAGGTAAAACTCATCACTGCGGAGTTAGAAGTTATGGCCGCAGAGAAACTGTTACTCGAAGAACGTATCGCTGCTATTGGTTAATCACCACACAAGGAGAGCTTAGGCTCTCCTCCTTTATTTTTTATTCCCCAATTTATTATAGCCGCCCACTATAGCGAGGGAATGAGGAAATGATTAAATATGTTGTTATTAATGTAAACTACGAACGTAGTCCACGTTTTCGCTTCGAATTACCTGAAACCGAAGCAACCATGGAGTTTAATCGCTATTTATTAGAACATTCAAACACCAAAATCAATCGCGGTAGATATTGGCTTATCTACTATAATGCCCGTAATGAGTTACTGAAAGCAGTTAAGAAATCAGGTCAGCCAGAACTGTTAGCGAAACTGATGGCGTTCGATAACGATCCTTTAGCGATAGGAATTATGTTAGACCTTGTTATTAATAAAGACGAAATAGCATGGTCAGAATAAAGAAAAGCTACTCCGACCCCAGAAGGGTCGGAGTAAGCTCGAATTATTTTTTTTTGCTATTTAGAGAGTTTCATCGGTGTTGTCATCTGCACCGGTATCCGTCTCGTCCGTGCCTTCAGTTGAAACGTCTTCTTCCGTTGTCGTATCGGTTTCCGTCGTTTCATCATCGGTCATGTCCAAGTCTTCATCACCGCCCAGATCGTCACCACCTAAGTCCTCATCGCCTCCTAAGCCACCGTCATCTTCAGAGCCGCCACCAAAGTCGCTGCCACCGCCGAAGTTATTGGCGTCTTCAGGATTCAAATCAGCCGCTTTTGCTATCGTCTGAACTTTACCGGTCGCACGTTTTGCTAACTGAATTAGCGTCTTCGATGCTGCTGCAATTTCATCAGAAATCATCTTGACGTTTTCACCACGTTTATCTTCATCGTAGATCAAATCAAACAGATCGGTTTCGATGCCCTGATTACGTAGCCAGTTGCGCGCGTAGAAGGTCTTAACCATCGTCTTGAGGTCATCAGGTGACATTTCAATACCTTCGTTCTGAAGCATATTAGCAATGTCGTCCGTGACCACCAGATCTGCAAGTTTCTCGATAAATTCATAGCGTTTATCGAAGAGATCAGCTTGAGATGCTGTTGCAGAAGTATCAGGCGGTGGCAAGGTGACCTTCATACCGTTGATAAACTTCGCCATATACTCTGACGTTTGTTTTGTCATCTCTTCGCTAGATACATCCGGATTCTGCTCACGGATATACTCAACGATAATACGGATGAGTTCTGCTTGCAGTTTCGGTGAAGCTTGCAGACTGTTTGTAACGTAGCGCGTAAGCGGGGTTGAGAGGATTTCCTGTTTCTTCACAATCTGTTGAGTAACCAACAGCGATTTAGAATAAATCTGAGAAGCAAACTCCAGGTTCTCCGGGGTAAGTACAAGGTCAGGATCAACACACGCGATGTGACACGTACGGCGTAACAGGTTCTCGTCAATTTGTTGATCAGGAACTTTATACTCCGGCGTGGTATCAGACACAGACACTTTGTGGCTGGCGTAGTAATCGTTACCCGTTACGTTAAAGGCAATCCCCGCGTTAGCTCCCATTGACCAGGCGTCGTTGATATCGCCCCACATCGGCAGGCGTCGATTGTAGGAATTAAGGATATCTGATTTAACTTGGTCAACGGTTTTTTGACCGTTTGCATCATCTGGTGACAGCTCAATGTCGTACTGCATGTGACGTGCCGAGTTCAGTACAGATGAGTTCATCGTTGCGAACAGCAGCGCCATCCTGACAGTAGAGATAATAAAGGAGCGTTCAGTAATAGAAACCCCGATACCGTCTTCGTTAAAGTCCGTTGCAAAATAGCACAAGTTATTAACCGGAATGTAAACCACCTGAGTATGACGTTTTGCGAGATGGCGCGCTAACAGAATACGACCGAATGTTTCGGTAATATTCATGCTGATTTCTGCGCCACCTAGTGCCTGACTTAATGCGCGGGCAAATTCGTTTTCAGCGATTTCACCGCAACGCGTACTTAAACGGTTGGCGATTTCCGGGGTAATACGAGAAGTGTTCCCTAGGCCCAGATTAGAACGGTTAATGATGCTGTCCGTCATCCCGTCGTTATTCAGGTAGTTCATAAAGTTCGCATCGCCGTACAGCGAGGAGCGAGCATTGATGAAGTTACCCATGTCATCTACGATGGTCAGATAACCGATAGGGTTACGAACGTCATCGCCAATTACCAGTGGCAGCGTTGACTCTGCGGGCAGTAAACGTTCGATGTATTCGATTTTGTTATTCTCATCCATTGAGATAATAGGAATATCACCGTACGTTTGTGTTTTCGGTGTTGACTTATACGCCTCGTTTAAATCACCCAAGTTAATGAACCCTTTTTCAGCAGCGTCACGCTGACGGTCATCGAAAGATTGATTAGGGTCGAACGGACTGCCACCGTTTGGTGTAGACGGCTTTTCATATGCGGCTTGCTCTAATTGCCCGTACAATCCCGTACGTGCGTTCTCATGCGCAATACGACGATACAAATCCGGCAGCATGGTAATGCGCGGGTTATCGGTAATCGTGATTTCCATCTGGAATTTATCCGAGAACATCGAATCGTGCTTACCGAAATCGATTTTCAACGTTTGTGGACCAGTAACGGCTCCGCGTAAACGGTTGAGAATTGATTCTACACCAACTCGCTGCCCTTCTTTCGGCGCATTAATAGGCCCGAGGATACCAAGCTGTTGTTCGAAGAACGCCGTTTGAGAACGACGAATAGATTCAGTAGCGACCTTTGTATTCAGGCCGAATAATTGGTCGAAGCCGGTATCCGAGATTATCATCACTGGACTTGCGCCTTTGGTTTTTAACGCATCGTAAATCCACTGATATAATTTCTTAGGTAGCTGACGAATGTTATCGTGATAATCACGGGTCGGTGTCAGTAGCGCGTTACGCAGATCAATGGGGATGTCCGCGAAGTTGTCGTAAATCAACGTCGTGTTGATTAAGTCTTTTGTTGATAGCAGGCTCGAAGTTGCAATAGTAACGATTGTTTCGAGTTCAGGTAACGCATCAAAGATACGTTCCGCATTTTTGATAGTACGAATACGCGAACTCGCAATTGCCGTGAGTTCTTGACGTGTTGGCGTAGAACCACCCTCGCTACGCGTACCGCGTTGTTGCTGAGGTGCTGGGCCCGTAGTTTTACGAAGAATTGCAGCTACGGCGGGGTCGCCCGTTAATTTACTAATATCGTCCATTGGGGTCTCCGATGCAGAGATTTAACATATTTCGTGAACAGAACATCGCGTTGGCGAAATCACTGATTATTAAATCAGAATCAATCGCACAACAGATGAATCTGGCAATAACCGAGAACGGCGGTTTCGTTTCCGATAACCGAAGTACGTGGCGATACTACCTGCATTTAGCAGGACAACGTCACGAATGGGATAAGCCCATTTACATAACGTCGCTCGACACGCAAGAGCAGATAGAATTAACGACAGCCAACCTGTCCCGTCATAAAAAGACCTCAAACGTATTTCGTTCGAACGGCGAGTACATTGAGGAGCTGATCAGAACGTATCCTGACTACGCGATTTATATCCGAGGTGTGTTTAATCCGGTGGATATAAACTACGCCATCCGTGTGGCCGACTGCTCTATCCTCTATTACGACAGTTCATTAGTGGAGTCGCAAGAGACGTCACTGATGTCGAGATTGGAAGACAGAATAAGGGCAGCTCACGTTCGCTATATGTCAGAAGGGTGGAAAGTTCACAACGATGCGTTCGTGTTAGCGTTCTACTGTATTCTGTATCCGCAGCTACCCGGCATTATTGGTTACATCCGTTCTTCTTTACAGCATACCACGGAAACACACTCGTTTTACGTGACAGAGTTCTTAGCATCGCACCAAGAACTTCACGAGTTTATGCCTTATCTGACCCAGAAACAGAAATTCATTCTGTATCGGAATATTCGTTACTGGGAGCGTAATTCAGGGAAAGAGGAGATTTTCGACTGGCAGATTGATGCGCTACTGACAGGTTGGGGGATGCCTGCGGTTGGGTATAATGTTGCGCAACAGATACACGAACCGAAGGATGATGACGATTCCACGTTAACACCGTTACCGATTGGTTATCAGCAATCGCTTAACTATACGGAAAAGGATTCTGGTCGAGACCTTGACATTGTAACGACGACGGACATCATCCAGAAGGAAGTCGCGTTAGCGTACAATAACCCGGCGTACGAACCGGAGTATCAGGAAGACTTAGATACCCGTTTAAGTTTAACGCAATACCCTAACCTGAAAACCAAACTCATTGAAGTTACAGCAGTCGACCCAGAAGCGATTGAGCGCTTCGAGTATATGCATAACCTCTTTAACGAATGGGTACATCTCGTCGCGAAAGGGAAATACAACATTTACCACGAGATTCTTAACCCAACAAACGGGGATACCTTAAAGCTTAGCTCAAAAGAGTTATTGGCGCTGTTCTTGTACGCGGCGTATAAAGGGTATTCTGACGTTGCGTTAGAAGAGATTCCTGTGTTCAACGTGTTCGGGGTGTTAATCAAACGCTGGGTTTCATTCGATGAAATGGAACAACATTTAATCCCGAGCTGGGAAAACCGTTTCGATGCGTTGATTAACTATTATACCGATACGCACACAGAAGTCGTCGGAACGATTCTTAGTGCTGATGAACTTTACGACACGGTTAATGAAATCATTACCCAGAAACGTCGTCGTTGGCGTTATAGCCAAAACCGTCGGAAGATTCCTGACCGTGCAGCGGGCTTGATGCTGTTTAACTACCATTATCGTGATTATCGTTGCGATTTAAAACTGAACTACCGTAACTACGATGAGTTCTTTAAAACGTTCGGGTTAGATTATACGTTGGTTTCGGCGGAGACGTGGCAAGACATTGCTATTGATGCGTTTAACACCGCGACTAACCTGGAAACCCGTGCAACGATTTCACAGTCTGAGATTCAGCGTGCGATGGTACGTCTGATGACGAAGTTGTCATCCTACACCGTACATTTTGCTGCACGAATGGGGTCAGATTCTTACGACGTTATGGACCCGCTCTGTCCTATCTTAGGGGATATCCCTATGAGTGGGGAGGGGTCGGTTACCATTATTGAACCCCTCTTAGGCGTACAGCAAGTTACGCGTCACCAGTATATGTCCACCGACACTGTGTTACCGGCAGCGCCTGTTATTAAAGAACTGACGATGCCGCAGCACATCAAACTCAGGATGAACATTTACATGGGCATCCGAGTGAAAGTAACACAGCAGGTTGTGGTGGATATTAACGAGCCGACTACCGGGGTTGTTAAAGTGAAATCTTCGCTTGACGATTGGACGTTAAACGAACAGGTGAAAATTAACGATCTTGACGGCTTCACGCTTGACCAGCTACCTAAGTGAGAAAACCATGGCATATCGCGTCGACTTAACGAAAACTCCGAAACAAATTCTGGTAGATCGTATTAACTACGTTTTCGGGGTATCCTATACCACTGACAACATCGATTTTAACGATAAAGGTGTGCAACCACTGACGAAAGACGAAGCCCGTCGTTACGGACTGGAATCGAAAGTGGCGGCCGACTTTAAAAACGGTGTTACAGGGAACCAGGAATTCATCTTAACCCGTGTTGACCTGGCAACGTTCTTAGCTGACGAACCGGTTACAGTACCGAAAGGCGAAGTAACCAGCAGCCAAGAACTGGCAGACTATATCGTTGCTCAGACCGGTATTGATTTGACTGAAGACGACATTATGATCGAGCCTATCAGTGAGGAACTCGATTCTTATGATGTTCGCTTAGTCCCGAATCACTTATCTTTTAAAGGAACGATTCCGGTCGTATTTACTGACCCCACACCACGTACGTTGGCGTCTCTCGTGACGAAACTTGCGCTGGACGGGTTCCGCCCTGGAGAATTAATCAATGTCTAATGTCAAAGTTTACGACGGTAAACTCTCGACGGTAACACTTAATGCGATGCGTCTGGCTACCGCATTAATTACCGGTGCCGATGTGCAATACCCACAGAAGTCCACACTGAATGAGTTTTATAAACTCATGCAAACCCCAGTGCCGGACGGTAAAGCACGTCCCCATTTGCAGTACATGGCGATTGGTAACCGTGGCCACATGGTTGACACATCAGACGTTGTCGCTGATGTTGTTCCTGTAGCTAAAGAACCTATCGCGTCCGGGATGTTTTCACGCGTTCCGTTTGTCCTGCGTACTAAAGACAACGATTTGTCTGATGAACAGCGTAAGAACTATGCTTTCCGTACTCTGGAAACCATCAACAAACGTGAATATTGGGCGTACTACTTAAAACGCATTGACATGCGTGCAGTAAAAACTACCGACTATGACATTAAGCGTGAGAACGGTGTTGAAACTGTAGAAGACTTTGTTTATACGGATACTGAACTGAACCCGGTACCGAAAGTGTTGCCGGATTACGATTACGACGATGACGGTACCGTTGCAATCCCTGATGGCCGTTATGTGGAGTCGGGTGCAGACCTGGTTATCCCGTGGACGGACTTCGACGTTCAGGAGTACATGAACGTAACCAGCATTATGCGCGGTAGCCCTCGTAGTTCGATTATCTCTGAACTGGCACTGTGCTCCGGTTTAGATCAGGTAACGTCTGGTGACTCTGCCACAGGTTCGAAGTTCAGCTACACTGAAGCTATCGGTGTACAAGCCCTGTATTACATTTCGATGTTTACTAACCTGGCGCAGACGAACGATAAGCTGTCACTGACAATCCGTATCGGTCAACCTGCACCGTTCTTCTTAGGGACAGCGAATTAATGTTGATTCCTGAGCCGAGACTTCCCGATAAAATGGTCAGGATCGCGGCGATAGACCCCGGTACGAGCCATCTCGGGATGGCGGTGCTGGATTGGGAATATGGCAGCGACCAAGCCGAAGTGGTGTGGGCTGATACCATGCACGTATTAGACCCAACACATCCAAGTGCGTTTGCAGAGTGTGTCGGTAAACGCGACGATCGCTTAGTAAAACTCGAAGCGTGCTACCGTGAGTTTCTTCGGATTGCGCGTCCGACGTTTGTTGCAACAGAAACGCCGTTTATGCGGCGGGCAAAACTCTCCGCGTACGAATCTGGCGTAGAGTTACAGCTGATGTTAAGACGGGCGTTATGGGACGTGTTTCCAGAGAAGGTGCTACACGGGTTCAATCCGATTATTGTAAAATCATTCGTCGGTGTGGAAGCGAAAGGAACGGACAAAACAGATATGTTTCGTGCCGTAACGAAGTTGTATCGCGACCACGCGTTGTTTGACATTACAACGTTGGATGAGCACAGTATCGATGCCGTGGCGGTGGGGAATATCTTTGTCAGGGTAAACCTGTTAAACTTGAATAGTCTCCTACCGCCAAAACAAAAGTCTGCTAAGACGGCAAAACGGCGGAGAAGACGTCGGAGGAAATAGCGATGTCGCAACCAACACAAGACGTGTCAGCCGCAATTCTTGACATTCTTATCCAAGCAGGAAACAGAAAGTTAAGTAAAGAGCAGTCCGAAGAACTGTCTAAGATTCTCAAAGACAACTTCGGTGACGACGTCTCTGTAGACGTAACGCGGTCGGGTACAAAGATTCTGTCGGAGTTACGCCCAACGCTTCTTGAGAACATTGGAAAGATGGCGGAAAACTTTCAGCAGCAAGCCACAAACGCTGTAGAGAGTTTAGGTGACGAAGTAAGCAAAGAAACGATGTTAACACTGTGGCCGAAACTTGCCGGTGCACAGAAGTTCATTATTGTTCTGCTTGCACTCGCCATTGTGGTCGTGACAGGCTTCTTAGCGTACGACACGCATCAGAACTTTCCAAAAGACAGCATGGAAGTGTTGTTTGTATCCTTACTTCCGCTGTTCGGACTGGTAGTCTTTGCAACGTGGCCAATTAAAACGTTGGCTTACAAGTCGTTGGAGATTGCTACCAAAGTTGTCGAGAAGAAACTTGAGAAATCAGGTCAGGTCGTCGCGAAGACGGAAACAAAGACAACGAAATAAAACCAACCTCTACCTTCGGGTAGAGGTTTTCTTCTTTTTATTTTACAATTTTTGATCATACTGTGAGACTTGAACATGGAGACTTATCATGGAACCACTACGTTTAATGACCAGAACGCTACTGATTCCTATCTGGGAATTGAAGCTTGCCCCATTGTCTGTCTCTAATGGGGAGGTCATTGATTTTATTAAAGACGAAGAATTTGTGATGACGGCTTTCCAGGAGACGCTGCATCGTTATTATAATGCGGTGCCTTTATCTGGCGGATTAGATTGTCCTGGTGTAGAAGGGAGTACGTCTGCGTTAATCGCAGAGTATTTAGAACAGAAAGGAATCGGGGTTGGGAAAGGCCGGGTTTATGTGGACGCTGATAAACTGAAGAGTTATCAGATTGAGCTGACGTTTCAGATAAGAAAATTACTTACCCGCTACGGTCTTTTCTCGATTAACTGTAAGGTTGATGACGTACGGATGTTAGACCACGGTTTTACCACCACCCTCAAAACTTGTCGCGGTAAAAGATTCGTACAGTTTGCGTGGTGGGTACCAGTATTGCGTGGTGAGAGAAAAACGGTGGAGGGGTTGTACGGCTGGGCGCTATGGAGCGAAGTTCCAGTAAATAAACTCGATGCGGTTATTCCAAAGCACCGAAACGTTCCGCTTAGCAGTTTATTTACTTCCGGCGAGAACACTACGTGGGCTGAATTCGTTAATAACGTTATGTCAATTGGGGAACAATGATGCAGCAATTAGATATTACTGAAGACAAAATCTCCGCTAAATTTCCACAATTACGCGAATACATCAAAGACTTAAACTCGATACGCGAAACGCCTGTTCGCATTACCTTAGCGGTAGAAGACGATATTACGCACGGTATCGCGATTTGGGAACCGGGTAATCTTATCTATCTGGTGGTAGCGGAAGGCTCTCGACGTTTCGGTGTGGGTTCGTTCTTATTGCGATACGTCCAACTGAATTCCGATCGTCAAATGGTGACGTGTCGTGTCCACCCTTCGAACATTGACGGCCTGTGTTTCTTTTCGAAAAAAGGCTACCAGATTGACCGTTGGTATATCGCCAGCGACTCTCGTCGGTATTTTCGTATGACGAACGGTAACGTTGTTTCGTCATACGCCCCGCCGGAAGAAGGATATTTGGTGGATTTTATCGAAAACACGCCCATCTTTCTCTCTGTTGCGGATAAAATTTATTAACCGTTGAGAGTCTAAAATGATACGTGTCGAATATGAGACGCGGTGCTTAGAAGACAATCGAGCAAAAGCATTACGTTGTGTTGAAATCGTCCCCGAGCACGAACTGGATATTCAAGCTGGTAAGGTTCGGGGCGTTCCGGTTAAGATCGTACAGCACAGCCATTGTTCGCAATATAAAGAGAAAGCTGTCCCAGTAGTACGTTCCAGTAAACGAGAAGACTTTTCAGAACTCCGTAAGTGTTTTCAACGACACTACCGCCGGAGTAAATGGAAGGTGTTGGTATTAATGTTAGTCGACGATTTCATTAAAGACCTGGTTTGGGAAGAAGTGCTTAAAGAGCGTGGTTTTCAACCCAAACCGTTCTCGTATCACTGGGAACGTTTCAAAAAGAAATACCACGAGTCATTGCGTTGGTCTCCGAACACACGGAATATGATGCCGCGTTTGGAATCAATGCCTTGGCTTCGTGTTTATCTCGATGAGGTAAACTGATGAAACGTTTTATTACTCCATTTCTAATGTTACTTTCGTTTTCCGTATTAGCGGATTTTAAACCTTACGATATCAGTCGTTACGAACCCGCTGTTCCTGGCGATAAACCGGTTGTGTTTAAAGCAGACGACCAACCCGTCACTGTGGTTCAAAACGATGAGTTTGCAGTGGTGAATTATGGCAAAACGGACTTATGCCCTGCGGGTGGATTTTATCTGGTGAACATCAAACGTCGAACCTATCAGTTTGTTGATCCGGGTAGCTGCTCTGCAACGGTTAAGGTGACGTTAGAAACCGTACCTTACACGAATAAAAACATTAATATACAACGTTTAACCTTTTATGCGGGTGATGAAATCACAGCACGTTATCCGTTATACGGGTATTAGTGATTAGCCCCCACGGAGTTCGTATGTCTTTTGTAATTGATTTCGACGTTGGCCACAGACAGAACTTACTTAATCTCGTTAGTTATTGTAACAGCGACAGTGTACGGAAAAAGCTTTCGGCTGAAAAGGTAGACGTTACGCTCGTCGGTGCCCCAACACCTGAAGGGCGCTATAAGGTAAAGTTAACGAACCGTAACGACATAAACGATGCGGTACTGATTACCTACACAAAGCTTCAACTGAACGACTTCCTTGAGATTCCTGCCAAGTATCTGGATTGGTTTGATTTCGAAAACGGTCAACCTAAGAACTACGATACGTGGGCAGCTTCCGCTAAAGTCGCTGTAGAGAAAATGTGCCAAGACCGAGGTATGGTGTTATCGCGCGCCTGGGACACCGGTTCACAGTGTCACATTGAGTTTGACGAGTCTATCGAACGGTATGTGGTTGTTTACGAGTGCGACTCTTTTATTTATAGTGCGAGAAACCGATTCATCTTACCTCTACACTTAGGGCAGGTGATTAACGACACGACATTAGACGGTCTTAATTACAATAACGAACTGAACAAGAAACCATTGGCGGATTTGGCCGGTGAGTTAGAAGTGTGGATGGGCCAGGCGTTGGTTGAGACAGTCGTCTTAAGCGGCTTGGAAATGTAATAGTAACGGTGGGTAGAGAGAGCTTTCGGGCTCTCTCTACTTTTCTTTTTTTTTTCATTATCGACGGTCTTTATGGAGGTGACCATGAAAGAATATAAAATCGCGATCATCGGGTCTCGAGAAACACCGGAAGACGTTATGCTGGAAATGTTGGAAACGTTACGGGAAGGGTTTCGAATCTTACGAAAGAAAGGCTACACGATTACCACCCGTTCTGGAGGGTGCTATAAAGGCCCAGACCAACTTCAGTTCATGTTAGCACGCACAGAGGACGTTAAGAGCGTTTGTTATCTGCCGGATGAAAAGAAGATGTGGTTAGGGAAAATACACCCTAAGGTAGAGTTTCGTTATATCCCACAAGACGTGCAGTACCGAGCCGTTGTTGCTTCACTTCACCCAAACCCAGATAAGCTCTCACCGATTGCCTGGGCATTACACGGCCGTAATCTGAATATCATCGCAGGTGACCGCTTAGACGAGCCGGTAGACGCAGTCTATTACTTTAGCGATCATGACAAACACGGAAACGCAAAAGGTGGTACTGCGATGGGTGTAAAATACGCGAAGTCAATCGACGTTCCTTGTTACTACCATACCGCCGATCGAGATAAGTGGTTGGAAAGTCTTCGTTTATTATGAACTTGACTTTAACCGTTTTACAAAGGAAATCTCGATATGCGTCGTAGTTGGATTGGCCAACAGGTGGGACACGAGTCTCGCGATCGTACCGACTCTTCTGCCTCGTATGGCCACCAGGTCTATTTGGAAATTATCGGTTTAGTGAACAACCGGTTACACGATGCTAAACGTGTTGTCACCGGCAAAATGAAAACGATGAAAGAAGACGCTGACCGATTAGAAGATCGGTTGAAAGACGTCAAAACGTTTTCTGCCAAAGTGGTTCCTGCGGGCACCTGGTGTGCGCGTGTGTGTTACGAAGACGTTCCTGATTTAAAAGAATGTCTTAAGTTAGTCGATTCCGTAAACGGGTTCGAGGCGGCTGCGAAGAAATTCCTGGTTGTGACTAACCCGATGGCTATCGGCCCTAAAGAAGTTCACCGTAAAGTTGAAGACGGGATGTTAAAAGAGTTGAGCTACTCCAGTAGTTCAGCGATTCACCGTGCGATGGGGTATATCCCTAATCTGATGGGAACAGAAGTTACTGCGTATCCGTTAGCAGGAAACGTCTACGTCGTTACGCAGGGTGAACTCGGTAAAAGTAAGACCACGTTCGGTATCGGTAACGGCGGAATGTATAAAGACACCATTGCCGCACTCACCGAGCGTGAATGCCATCAGGCGCTAAAAGCGGTGCGTAAGATTGCAGACATCATGGAATCCCGCAACGCGAAAAACGGACTTTTTGGCTACAGCGGTATTTACCAAGAAGCTGAAAAGATTAAAGATAAAATGTACAAAGTCGATCGGGATGAAATCTCCGAGGTTAAACGCGCTTACAAAAACGTTATTAAGTTGGAAGACGCGGTGACCACTGCACTCGACCGAGTAGCGGATGGGTTGTTATCCTGGGTGAAAGCGACGATCAAAGCAAACGAGTAAATTATCATGTCAACGTTAGATAGCGACTTAGAAGTGCTTTGTGACGATTACGACCGACTCGTAGCGTTAGAATCCATTGGAGTAAAAGATAATTATCCGGCTATCGTTGCTATCCGTAAACGTTGGCTTTTGGATGATGTGGTTGTTGCGTCAGAGTCTGCGGCCATGATGCACCGTGCGCAGTTTTTGTCAGACACGGAACCCGATAAAGGGATAGGCAAAGCGGCTGCACGACTCACCGGACGTGCGGTTCGTGGCGTAAGTCGGGTAGCAGGGCGTGCTGCCAGTGCAGGTGCAAAAGCGTCAGCGAACTTTGCAGGTAAACATTCCAAACAACTTGCTTTACGTTTTGTGGATTTTGCCGAAGCTGCGGGTAAAGAAGTCATTAAGGAATTAAAAGAAGCGACGTCTAAAGCGACGACCTTAGAGCGCAAACTGCAAAAGTTAAATGCTCGTCTAAGTTTAATCGGTGACAAAGACACCTTAAAACCGGTTGACTGCGACACGGGAAGCTGGACGACCAAAGTTTGTTTAGAAGACAAACCTAACGTAAAAGCGTGTATTGAGTTCAGTAAGAATCTGAACGCAATGGATGCGATGGTCAACGAGTATACCGTTAAAACGCGTACTATTCTCGGTAAGAGCAAGAAAGTTACTGAGAGTGGTTTGGAGAAAGTAGGCCGGTCAACGAACTGGGCGATTAAGCGTAGTGCAGGGTTGTTCGGTATTATCGATCCGTTTAAAACGGTGAAAGCGTATCCGTGGCCAGGTAACGTGGTGGTCGTTGAGCACGACAACGGTAAGATTGAGTGGGCGATTGCCCGTGATGGTGATTTTGGCCACACGATCAAATCGCTGAACTTACACGAAATCGGTTCAGCACTCGATGCCGTTAGAAACATTATCCGTGCTTTACGTCAGCGTGGTACGAAGCGACGTAGCGTTGGTTATACCGGTATTTACGATGAAGTTCAGCGAATGAAAAAAGAGCTGAAATCGTTAGACGGTCGTGAGTTACGTGACGCTACCGTTCGGTATAAGAACGCACTGCGTTTAGAAGATGCGTTTACTACCTCGTTAGTGCGTGTTGCGGAAGGCTTACTGGAATGGTGCAGGTTGTCGCTGATTGAGGTTAAATAATGCGTATCACTATTATTCTCAAACCCGACAGTAAATACGGAAAGTTATACGGCGACCAGGTACTCAAACTGCACAACATGTTGTTCGCAGAAGAGAAAGTGCGTATTAGTCAGTTAACCGGTCGTGACACGTTCAACCCCATCGAACGCTTAGAAGAGATTTGGCCTCAAGACTATCTCTGTGCGTGTGCGGTGGGTGACAACGAACAGCTTCTGGGATTTATGACATTCTCAATGGGTTCTTGCTCAAAGGACACGTTTGTTTACATCGGGAATTACTATGTGATTCCCGAAGCACGTTCTCAAGGGGTAGGACGTGCGCTTATGGACAAAGTCCGTGAATACGGAAAGTCCAAAGGTTGTGGTTGGATGAGTCTGGATGTGTTAGACAACAACGTTAAAGCTATCTCCTTGTATGAGAAAATGGGATTCCGTACCGAATGCAGGGAAATGATAAAGGAAATCTAAAATGGCTGCAAGATTCGTACCGTTTCACGACGGGTCTAGATATACTTTTGGTGTAGAGCGTTACGCTGTGGGTTTTCGTCCTGGTTGGAGAGTGGTGCGAATCGATAAAGCGTGTTGGTGTTTACCGACCGGCATTTTTGATTACTTTACGCCTGAAGCTTTAACGCGGTTTGTTTCTCTGGGTTCTCCCACGCAACGTGCTGCGTGGGAAAAGAATATTCGTTGCCGTTATTTGGGTAAAACACGAAACGCGACGGTACGCGGTGTTTATCACGTAGGGAGTCGTTGGTTACACGTTGAGCCAACACATCCCCGTTGTGCCGTCACGCCCTTTAACGGTGAATATCACGGTCAGGTGTATACCGGAATACATTTTGCGTTCCCGGATAACCCTGACCTTAATTATTTTCTGGCTACCCCGAAAGACGTTACATTAGCCACGTTCTATAAATACCTTTTGTTCTATCCTGCGTACGTCGTTGCAGAATATGAACACAAAGCATTTCCTCTGCCTTACGGTAGAGACAGGAGATTAGCAGGATGTTCTATCGAGAACTTCAGCAATACACCGACGCTCTCCGAAAAGCGACCATTGATGCTCACAACAACCTCAGAGATGTCGTTAGCGTTATAGAACAGTGTTCGGATGTATTGTATGCGGAAACGATTGAAACGCCAACCCACGACGGTGTGAAATCGATCCAGCTACACGTTTGTAGTAAACACGGCAGTCTGTCGTTAAACTTCCGTGTAGGTTTAGATTATTACATGGTTCGTAAGAGCTATTTAAGTTGTGACGGTGACCTCTATCCGGTTGTCTGGAACAACGATTATTCTAAGTTTGTTTATCCACTTGAAGAACACCGACGCACGGTTTATGAATTTGTGAAAGCTGTTCTCGAGGGGTTCTAAAGAGGGTATTGTGATGTCAGAGATGATTCTCGACTCATTACTGCTGATTACGGTGGCGTATATCAACAAAACCGGTAAGCTACCAAAGCGTGGGGTGACGATCGAACGGGAGGGGTTTAAGCACCGCTACCCGTTAACGAAAGTTCTCGATTTGGCAGCGCGGTTAGCGAAGATGCGTAGACCAACGTCAGACGCAGCACCGAAGTACGTATTAGTGGTACTCCAACGTGCGATTTCTGAAGTCCGTCGTGCGCGTCGTCGTGCCTCGTTTCGCTTTTATCCAAACTCTACGCAACAGGTTGTGGGGGTCTATAACGAAATGGTTGTTGATTTACGTGCCGAACACTGTAACGTTACGGGACTTGCGTATAACCGCCTCAAACGCATTCTGGACGACTCAGACGCGTTTACCACACCGCAAGAAGGTCAAGCGGCTTTAGCGCTTCTACGAGGCGCTGAGCTCGTTATTGTGGACACCGCAGTACAGGCCGCAAGAATGCAGCACTATCTTGCTAAGCAAGGATTAGTTTTACTGTGTGTACCGTCTGCACAGGCTGCTAATCTCACCGCACCGGAAACGTCAGAAGTGTGGAGTGGTCCGATTGTTGACCATCAATAAAACCTTACCCCTACCGATAGGTAGGGGCGGGTTTCTTTTTTATCCTAAAATTTATTACAACCAATAGCTATTATGTGAACGCCGGTATGGAATAAAGAAGTATCGGTTTAAATTTTTGTGTGTAAAGGTAAAACAATAATGCTTAAGACAGTGTCTATTGATGGCCCTGACTTTTCTGGGAAATCGACGTTGTGCAAAATGGTAAAAGGTATGCTGGAATCTGCGGGGTTAAAGGTCTGCATCCGTAATCACCCTACGACGGAGACCGAGGCGGGTATCCGTGCACGCAGTTTAGTCATTCAGTCCGCAGCAAAAGCAAAAATTGCCGAAGCGATGTGCGACGATTTCCTTCACACGTTAGACCATGTTGTTGACGATTACGATGTTGTTATTTTCGACAGGTTCTGCCCCTCTACAGTCGTTTACCAGGGTGTCGACGGTAAAGACGAAGTTTTCCGACGTAAGCTAACGCGTCATTTCCACGCACCAGATTTGTACGTTTGGACGGACGTGGATTACGACGGCGCAGTAGCACGCTTTAAGAAACGGGTAGAAGAACAAGGTAAGAATTGGGACGATGAGGTTCTTACCGTTAAGTATTTAAAAGACAACCAAAGCTGGGAAGCGTTACGCGACCACTACCGTTTTGCTCACCACATTCTCACTGAAGGCGGTTGCCTCCACCATTTATTGCCTGTGAAACAAGACGACGACTACCGTTTAAAAGCGGCGGAAATCGTTGCTTGTATTTTAGAGAATTAATCCCTTACCCCCTACCTTCGGGTAGGGGTTTTATTTAATTTTTTCTCAGATATATATTACCTTAGTGAGATTACACAGTAATCTCTTTTACGACTTGTTTTACAGATTAGGATTAAATATCATGGCTTACAATCACAACTCTATTGTTTTAGCAAAACGTAAATTCGGTCTTCATCTTTCTTACGTGATTCGTCATTTGACAGCGAAAGACATTACACAGCGTGAGCTTGCCCAGCTTGCAAAAGTTTCACAACCGGTTATTTCATCTATTAAGAATGATCATAGCGAACGCCTGAGTCTACCAATGATGATGAAGGTTGCTGATGCAATTCGTCTGAAATATCAGATTACGTTTAATTCTGTTAAAGGGCGTTGCTCAGTAACGGTTCACGTAGAGTCTGCGTTGGACTACGTTGCAAATACGTCCCTTAAACGTACAGCGAAGAATATTCGTTTTGTTACTAACACCGCAGCACACTAATCAACCTAAAGGAGTATTACCATGGCACCGAAAACTAAGAAAACCGAAGTTAAAGAAACTGTAGAAAAACCGACTGATACTAAGGAAGCAGAAGTTAAGCAGGCTGGGCCTAGCAAGAAGCTTGTGCTGATGCCGCCCAGTACAGAAATACACGGGGATAAAATCTTAAGTTACACTCCGCGTGCGAGTTTAACGATCGATATTTACCATTACCCGGTATTCGACCTGTACACGCTTGTCTGTCGACTCGACGATGAGATACTGGCAGTCGTTCCAGGTATCCACAAAGAAAAACTGCTTACGGGTTCAGTCATTAGCGAGATTTTCCTGCGCTTGATGTTTAAATCAGACGATAAGATGATCAGCCAGATTGCTAGTAAATTGACTGACTTCTTTGTTGAGGCTTCAACGTGGTTAGGCTTTCACCCAACGGCTTATTTCGTTTTCGACACCAAAATGTTGTATGCTGAAATGGGCGATAGTGTTAAGTATCCTATCTTGCTTAATGAAGAAGTCGTTCCGTTTTCCCTTACCAGCCCTAACAAGCATCTTCGCTTTCATCCGGCGTTAGAAAACCTGATTGAATACAATCGGTTGGAAAAATATTACGCTTATCATCGCATGTTCTTTGAACTTCTGCGTGATAAATTAAGAGGTAAGGTTCCAGATTCTAGTGCAGCATTCACTAGTTCTAAGCTTTGGTAGTTTGTAACAAACAGGGAGCTTCGGCTCCCTTTTTCTTTTTACAACTTTTTCTTTTGTTGTGAGGAAAGCCGATAAGGAGTATTAAAATGGTATATCGTAAAACGATAGAAAGAACCTCTTCTGATTTAACCGTAGGACGCTTAGCCCGTAGAGATATTCGTAATCCTCAACTTCAGGCATGTTTAACGGGCCCTAACGGTGCGGTGATTCGTGAAGCACTGTGTAATACCGAGCTGAATACGTTCTCTTTACAAAAAGGAAAAACAATCCAAGGGTTTATCATCACAAAACACATTTACGGTGACCCAACGTTACACTGCTTGTATATGCATGAAATTGTACCTGGGTGTTTGAACAAACTGAGTCTTCTATTGGTACTTGACTATACTGGGTTTACGTACCTTAACCGAATTGCCAGAGGTGTGGAAGAAATTGCTGAGCTTAACGATTTAGGGTTTAGACATACCCACACAGCATATCGTTTAGGTACGCGTAAGCTACTGGATGTCACTTTACCGACGAACGTGAAGAACGTCTCCGGTGATTTCTATAAAGACTTAACCGGAGCACAACGTGAACAGCTCATGATGTTGTTTGGCACTAGCATCGTTGAAAACATCAATGCTGACCCTGTAACACGCTCTCGACAAATAATGCCGCAAGTTGAAACATTGGTGGAATTAGTGCGGCACGTCAATCACTACACTTACGTTTGGATGGACGGTAATGACGTTGTGGGTGTGGTGCAAGTTAAATCACGCAATCTTAGCGAGTGCGAACTAAAAGCCATTGCGGTAAGTGAATCGCATCGTGGACGTGGGATTGGGCGTGCGTTGCTGTATCGTGCTTTACAGATTGCATCGACAACAGCGGCACCATTAGAAATAGGGTGTTACAATAACAACCCAGCATTTAGACATCTGGCTGTAGATTTGTTTAAATTCCGTCCCTACGAGTACGAATTTGTTTTAGTGCGCGACGACGATGTCGTCAGTTGGGAGCGTCGGAAAAACCGCGTCGAGTTAGTGTTAGGCGACGAAATGTCATCGTTACAAGGCGGAATTAATGCATAAACCAATTATAAAGTGGATGGGTGGCAAATCGCGGATTATCGACACCTTACTACAAGTCTTACCTGAACGTACAACATTCGTTGAACCGTTTGTTGGCGCAGGGTCAGTGTTTTTGAACACACGTTATAAACGTTACATTCTTGCTGACTCTAACCCTGACTTAATCCAGTTGCTGAACGTGGCGAAAGACCAACCTGAAGAACTTATCTTAAAGTCGAAACCGCTATTCGAAGACGGTAACGATTGTATTAAGTATATGGAGAGACGAGAACTGTTTAATCGCGAAACGGATATGGCTCCGTTAGACCGGGCAGCGATGTTCTTGTACTTAATGCGTCACGGTTTTAACGGGATGTGTCGTTACAACGGCAGCGGTGGTTTTAACGTTCCGTTTGGTCGCTATCCTAACGGTGTGTATTACCCGTTAGAAGAGATTCGTGGTTGGGCTAAACGTTGTCAAGAACCGGAATACTTAGAAATTGTTTGTGAAGATTTCCGAACAGTTTTAGAGCGTACGCCGGAAGACAGCGTGATTTACGCAGACCCACCTTATATACCGCTCTCAGAGACCGCTAAACACGCGCAATACCATCGGAAAGAGTTTTCCCAGGCTGACCATCGGGAACTCGCCAGAGCGCTTTTTAAGCAGGTTGAGAAAGGGAATAGCGTTGTGTTGTCCAATGCAGATACGTTACTAACGCGTGAGATTTATTACGGGTTCGAATGGCGTTCTGTGGAAGTAGGGCGATACATGGGTGCGTCAGGTGCTGCTCGTAAAACGGTAACGGAATTGTTAGGAGTGCTCTAATGCGTATAGTGGATATCCACGATTATCGTAATGACCATTTAGCGATTGGTGTAGAAGGTAAAATGGTTTCGTTAACCCGTGTACGCAAAGGGTTAATGGAAAAGGAAATCATTCGGGAATCTGAAGATCCCACCTTTATCATCCTTTCGAATACTAACCAGTTACAGGGTATCTTTTCAGGGCGTGCAGACGGTAAGATTTTCTATATGTCCGCAATCGTTGTGTTTGCGAAGAAGAACATCAACTTTGCCCAACTCAAACGTTTGTTAAACGTGAAGATGTTTGACGTTACCTACCCTGCTAATGACCTAAAACGTCGTGATCAGTTAATGACGTTTTTGGGTATGCAACCAACGTCTATCGATTATGACCTTACGATTACTGAGAAGCCGGAAGTACGTACTGACTTACCTGACGTGGTCGACGTTGAATCCCTAACGTTAGAAGAGACGTTTACGATTCCTAAGGTTGTTAATGTCAACCTGGACACGCACTGTTTAGGGTTGTTAGCCGTAGGTGCAGCAGAAGGGTTGTGTTGTCGTAAAGATGGTAAGGTTGAAGGTATCTTAGTCTATTCGAAAATCAACGAAAAGACGTTTGCCACCGAAGGCTTTTTCTATAACGACTGTACTTACGGAAACGCACTACTAACCACGTATTTCCGTATTGCTTATCTGAAAGGCGCAACTGTACGCCTCACGTTTCCATACACAGCTCCACCGTCTATGGGTGGTGTTGAGGTAGAACCATTAACCGGCCACTTTATCTTTTAAGGATGATGAATGGAAATCAAACGTATTGTAACCAAAAACAAACAGATTGTTTACGTCGCAGGTGATAACGAATTCTCGGCGGTAATCAACAGCGAAAATGCGCTCATTATCGGTTATCCGGGTAAAGTTATTACGCGTAGTCACCAACGTGTGATTGACAAACTTATCGCAAAAGCGAAAGCGCGTGACGGTGTTGGTTCAGTACAAACCCACACGGGGTTAACGCTGGCCCTCTAGTCAGCAGGTAATATGACCTCTTAACTGGAGACTTTAATAATGAGTGAGACTCTGGATTTTAATCAGCTCGAACAACACGATTTCGATCTCGGTGTTCGTGATATCGATGCTGATCATGAAACACGTTGTAAAGAGCTGTTTAACCGTTACGGTCAGCTCATCACCGGTGCCTCGGATGACACCGAATTCAGTTTAGATGAGTTTGAAAAAGTTCTGTCGTGTTTTATCACTGACTGTCTGGCGAAGAAAGCGTTGCTGGTCGAACTGAACTTAGACTCCGTCGAACCTACCGATGCTCATGCTGTGTTGAAAGAATCCATTATCCCAACTGATGAGATTATGGACACTGTCGCAGGTATTCGTGGTACGTTTGAAACTGCCGTAGAAGAATACACGGAACAGCTTCGTGAGTCAGGACTGACGTTGTGTGCGCCAGCAGGTGAGCAATTACCGTCCGACGAAGAAACTGAAGAAGCGCGTAGTCGCTTAGCACGTTATGTCATCACGTCTATCTTGGTAGATGATCGCGAAGAGAATCTGCTATAAGCTGCCCCTCTCTCCGTTTGGAGAGAGGGTGTATTTATTTTTACGTGTATAGCCGTAGTTATGCACAAGTAAACAAAATTAATTGAGGAACAATCTGATGTGGTTAAGTGCTATTCACCGTGATTTGCCAAAACGTGACGTGTCGTTTACTGTTGAGGAAACACCGATCACGGTAGGTGTCGCGAAATTCGAAAGAATCGAAGAAGGGCAGTTTGTTGTAATGGATGGCAACGACAACGAATTTATGTTGTATCATCCTGAAGTGGATACCTCTGAAATTTGTGACGGTGTTCTTTTGTTGTCCTGGCAAAACCCAGAAACTAAAGAATGGATGTGGTGTGTTGCTAAACCGACAAATGAAGCTGGAACCGCATACGTGTTTGGGGAAATTTATGTCGAACCCGAGCCACACTAATTTCGATATAGCTTCAGCATTGTGTTGTTAACGGTCTAAAAAATTTAAGATATATTTCATCTATGTGAGAATTCTCACTTAACTAAATGGAGTAATCTAAAATGGCTAAGATTTACATTGTTGAGAAACGTGCGGGTAATGTTCTTTCCTATTACGAAGAAGGTAAACCTGAAAAAGTTAAAACACTCAAACTCGACGGGTATGAAGTGAAGAGTTTACGCAAGGGTGTGAAGATTACCTTTAAAGGTCTGGTTCGCGCAGGTAACTTACACATTGTTAAGGCCGATGGTACGATAGTTGCGTTAGCACCTGTCAGTGCTGCGAAAACGACAGCAGGTCGTGGCTGCTACGGTAGCAGTCGTAAGATTTAAGCAGTTCCCCTCTCTCCCAACGGAGAGAGGGTACTTTTATTTTTCTTCGAGGTGTGTGATGACAACGGTGTTAGTAACAAAGGATTACATTTTAGCTGATCGGTTGGTTGATTACGGCGGCACAGTTAAAGAGCTTCCTAAATTACACAAATACAAAAACAAATTCGTTGTTTACACTGGGGAACGTGTATTGGACTCGGATCTCTGGAAAACGATGATAATATCCGGAGCAGAAAAATATTTGATCGAAGAAAAGCGAACTAAGGTTGAAGGGATATTTAAAGATCTTATCGAAAAAGAACGACTTTTCGATCAGGTTATCATTTTTACAGCTAAGGAAACACACTGGCTCGGGCTGCTAGAGGGTAAATTTGAATCTCGTGTACTGAATAAAAACACGGTTTGGGCAACGGGTTCGGGTCAAGGTTTTGCTCGAGCGGCATGGGCAACAGGTATAACCGAAAAGAATATCATTCCCTTAGTAGGTTCGATTGATACAGCTTCATCACAAACGTACGACTTGTTTTACAGGAAGCACTTACGATGAAAATAAATGCGGTTTTAATTGGCGATGAAATATTCGTGAATACAAAAACTCAATATTTGTGTTACGAAGGTATTACTGTAATAGACGATTATTACGGTAAATACGGTTGGTGGGTTCCGTCTCCTAACTCTTTACGATTAGAAGAAGCATTAACTGCTGAAGAGAACAAACTGGATGGTGAATGGACTTATATCAGCTCCGTAATTGACGTTAGCGGACGAATTAAAGACGTCTTCTGGGCTAAAGATATAGGGTGGCGTGTTACACTTCACCAATCCACACCAGTACGATTGCTCTACGACCACACCGACACTTCAGAATTAGCGTTTACCATTGAGACGCTCTCGGTACGTAAAGATTTAGATAACGTGGGTAAAGGGAAGTGGTCTATTGAACGCGTAGAGGAAATTCTCAGCCACTTTAAAGCCAACAACAAATTTAAACGTTGGTGTACATTACCTGAGTTAGTAGAAGAGTTGAAAAAGCGGGATTGCAAGCCGCTACCTTTTAACCCGTAGTCTTTTTTACAACTGCAGCTATTTTAATGATTAGGAGAAAAGAAAATGAAATGTTTTGAATCTAAAGAAATTGTTGAGTTGTTTAAGCAGCGTGAGAAAACAACATTCCGTGACCTGTACGATTCTGATTATCGTCCTCTGTTTGCAGTATTGTTGAAACTGGATAAAGAACCCGAAATCGCATTAGCAGAAGTCCAGCATCATCACGTGAGTTTCGTGTTAACTGAAAACAAGGAACGTTGGGTAGATGACATACTGAACCGTATCGCGCTTTTGGAAACGCCACATCGCTGGGAAGTGGTTATTCAGAAATCGTTGTTCCCGCGTGAAGACATTTTCAACAACTATCGTCCGAAACAGTATTACAACCACGACGGGTCGCCAAAACGTGCTTTCCTGGCACCCCAGCATTTCGTAACCTACGTAACGTTGCGTTACAAAGACACCGTGGTGCCGTTTGACACCTACCTGGAAATGCGTGAGATAATTTTAGGGAAGAATCCGTCATGATTCAATTTTGTGTTGACGCAGAAAGACTGGCGTCGTTTAAAGAGCGTGCTCAGTCTGCAATCAAAAACGGTTACATTGAGAAAGGTGTTCGTGATACTTGTAAACTAATCAACGACCATACGCACCTGGCGACAATGTGGAGCTGTGAAGGTCACGGTATGTATTCTAAGTCGCCTGGAAATCTGCACATTGTTTTTGCAACAGATGCCATTGGAAGTCAGATTCCAATGCAGGTTATGACTGAACTTGCAAAATCGGATTTACCGAATTTCTGGAATCTTAGTTTGTGTCGTCTTTATATACCAGACGCATACACGGATTTGGTATATCTTGAACCTGACTATGGATTAAATACCGACGACACGTCTTACTGGTCTTGGAAAATCGGATACATGTGCTTGATTAATCGGCCAGTATTAATTGAAGCACGTCAAGCACTTTACAAAGCATTTCACACAGTATTAGTTGAGAATAAATAATGGCTACCAAACAAAAGAAACCTCGTAACAAAAAGTATAACCCGAAAGCCGCTGCTAACCGTACTGCACACACCATTGCTGAGAATGCGCTAAACCGCATTACTTTTGTCGGTAGCTCTATTCGTCCTATCGGTCCGTACGCGGGCCGTGGTTTCCAGTTTACAACGTCACCGCGTATGCGCATGGCAGCCACCGACATGTTAATCGGAGGTTTGTTTGACGAACCGCGTAACTGGAAGTTGTGGGTTGCGCATCTGTACGAAACAGATAACGGTGTACAAGCAGAAACCATCGTTGCAACGCTTGACGACTACACGTTAAGTGATTTCTGTCAGCATGGTGATAAAATCATCAAGTCACTACGTGAGACAGAAGAAAACTACTTCGGTTACGCTTTCGTTGCTGCACCTAACGAACGTTATGATTTCGACCAGGGAGAAGAACGCTTACTGGAAAACTTCATGCATTCGGGTCTGTTAGACAAATCCTTACACTTACCTGAAGAAGAACTGATGGTTACGCGTAAGGATATGGTAACGTTGTTATTAGCCGATCGCGGTCGTTTTGACATCACTGAATCTCATGTACGTAAAGTACAGAAACTCGTGGATAAAGTAGACGAAACTGACCTGGACACTAGCGAAGTTGCGACGCGTATCCAATCGGTAGTTAATCAGGAAGAGGATTACTAAACGTGATAGCGCGACTTGCGAGTTGGTTTAAGCAACGTCGGGCAAAGGCGGTCGAATGGCCGCCTATTACGCATGACGAGAAAGTGGCTCTTTTTTTGGGATATAACAAAGACTTGAAAAGATTAGGCGAGTTAATGCGCTTAACGGAACGTCAGGTTTTTGCTAAGATTTCAAGTGGTGCATTACGTAAAGAAGTGTTCCCACATTTATCCCTTATGGAACGAATCCATGCTGAAAGTGTGGAGAAATTTCTTTCGTTAGTAAATAACGAGGCTCCACGAATACGTTATCTCACCACAGACGACAAGGACGTTACTGGTCAAATCGATTTCGGTCAATTTTATCGTACGATTAAAGATGCGGGATATACGAACGTTAAGCGATTATCAGAAACGTCCGTGGTAATCTACCATTGGAGGGAACACGATCTGTTGGGTTGTGTTATAAAATTAACCCACCTAAGCTGCTTTTACGTTGATTTACTTACAGAGTTTTATCCAGAACCTTGGTGCTTTATAGATGAAAATAAATGACGGATATATCATCTCAGCAATTGTTTCAACTGCGCTGATTGTAACGATGCTGATGTTCTACGTTAAGACGTCTGACGAATCACGTAAAGAGTCCCTTTATCGTGAATGTATGTCAGGCACTACTGTAGATAGCCCACGTTATGCTGAATTAGTAATGGCATGTACGGAATACGCTAATCGAATGGGAGGAGGGAAATGAAAATTTGGTTGCCGATTCTAGTTTTTATCGTTATTGCTGGGGCACTCGCAAGTGCTGAGTTAGATAGCCGTACTTTAGAAACGAAACGTGAATTGTACCAGGACTGTATAAAGGATTATACACCGGGTACAGAGCTTCATGCACAGGCTGTAAAAAGTTGTGCGTTGATGGCCGAATCACAGACTCGCTCCTAATGCGTATCTGGACGCTACAACTTGCTAAGTGGCGGTTAGCTAAGCAGAAAGGATTTCACGCGGTGGATATCGCTGTGAAGTCAGGGCGAAAGGAATTCGCCCCCGACTGGGATTTCCTAATGGCGTATAAAGCTTCTGCCAAGGACGCTGCCGCTGAACGTGAGTACACGATAAAGTATTTGTACAAACTCGAACGACTGTTAGATACCGATGCCGAAGTTTTAGTGTCATTACTCAGACACGAAGACTTGGTTTTGATGTGTTACTGTCCCGCAGGTAAGTTTTGTCATCGCCACCTACTGGCGAGCAAACTTCAAGAAGTGGGAATGATGTTCGGTATCGACGTTGAGTTGTGTGGAGAATTAACCGAATGAAAAATTTTATCAAAACCTTCCGAAAATCACCAATCGTTCTTGATTTTTAACTACAGAATAGTCTCCTACCGCCCGATTCTATGGGCGGTAGGTGTTTTATTTTTTTTTGATCTTGGAGGGTTAAGTGGCCACATCTTACGTACCTGATTTGAGTCTGACCTCAGCAGAGCTAGTGGTCGCTTTAATCAATCATGATAACGGGTTACAGCTTACACTAAACGAAATCCGTATTAGCGGAACTGTAACAAACCCATCCCCAACAACTTCGCGTCGTAACACTATCACCGAAATCAGTAAAATCAGAAAACCGGATGGTGCGTCTGTTGTGGTTTACTACGACAGACTCGATGCCGATGAGGTATTAACGTCCGAACCTATTTTGATTTCGTTAGACGGTACCGAAGCGAACATTCGTGATGTTCTTAGTGTTGTAAATGAATACTGCGGTACGAACTTACAACCTGAGGACTTACGTGCCTCAGATATTACTTCAGGTAATGATCCTATTGCTATTAACGTTGCTGACGATTCTCCTGCCTGGATGAATGCGTTTATGGTGACGTTGTTTGATAAAACCGAACGTGCGTTAGCGAACGAAGAAGATGAAATTTTCTGCATCGGTGACGATAGCGTTCTTACATTCGAGGTTACAGATGGCGACAGCACTGAAGAAGACGAGACTCCATGAGCTCGAAAGCTACGCAGGCACACCGCAGGGCGGGGTACTGCTGTATAGCAAAGACAATAAAGAATATAAAATTGACGTTGATAAGTTAGCCCCGGTTGCGACAGTCACCACGGTTAATGGTGCGAATAATGCCGCCACGTTGGATTTCAATACCAGCACTGACATTATTCTGGTGTTAAACGATCCCATCACTACAGTGACGTTCGCAGCCCTTACCAACGTTGCAGAAAATACCCGTTTCGAAGTAATGCTAACGATTAAGCAGGGAACAGGGGCGAATAAAGTAACCTGGCCTGAAAACGTTAAGTGGCCTCACGGTGCACAACCGGTTTTATCCTACGCGGCAAATGCGGAAGACACTCTGTCGATTTATACCCTTGATGGGGGTGTCACCTGGAAAGGTTCTCTTCTTGCAGCGGGTTACTAAATGAGAAAACATTTTCAACGACACGCCATTAGTTACGCACTATCGTTAGCCTACGGACATCAATCGTTCATTATCCGTAATACGGGAACGACTAACGACGCACATATCGATCATTACATTCAAAACGAAGAAGGTGTTCTGTCGAATAACCGTCATTTCATTGCTGATACCATGGCGGAATACCAACCGAACGGTGACGCAACGACCGAGGGTCAGTCGTTACACATTATCGGTTATTGCCACATGTATATCGCAACAAAAGACGAAAGATGGTTAGATGCTGCGAAACACGCCTGGGATGCGTACAACACGTACTTCTACGCCGGACAGCCTATTCCGACAACACCACAACGACGTATTTGTAACTGGTTAGTAAACGGGAAAGAACCGGTATTAGCACACTATCCTATTCACCCTACGGAACCTACCAACGGCGGGTATAAATGTGTTCCTGTAAGGTTTACAAATGGACAGTGTAAGATACCGCACGGTGCACCTTTCTGGGGAGAGTATTTGGATATCTGTACGTTTGCATATCGTGGCCACCCTGCCTGGGCCGCGATTAACGCAGATGTACAGATTATCAAGGAAGACAAAGAAGGGTCGATTAATTGGGAAGACGTTTTAACTCACGTTATTACTAATCCTGATAAGCCTTACGAAAGCACAGCTTGGGTCGATTGGCCAACACTGCTAAATAATACTACAGGTTACACCCCGCTTTGGGGCGGCTCTGCAACAAAAGCTCCTAAACACGACGTTGACTGGATAATTGCCTGGACGGGTAACAAAATCCAGGATGGTGAAATTATTGAGACGGGATTAGCAGACGCTGATAAAGGTACCGTACAGTTAAAAGACACACAGTTAAACGGTGTCTATTTGATTAACTACGCGGTAAAACTTCCTGTCGAGCATGGTGGTTACGAGTTTAAACGTAACGAACCGTGGCACAACCGTCCGGTCCACACACCGTTCTTAGGATCGAAAAACCAATACGGTAACGCTGCTGATGCTGAACTGTGGTTTATCGACGCCTGTTATTTGCTGTGGCGTATAACAGGTGAAGTGAAATACAAACAAGCGCTGGACTGTGCTTTCTACACCGCACATGAGTACACGTATATTGATGCGACAGATAAATTCTTCCGTCGTTCTACCGCTGCGGATACACCGTTTACTGACGGTATTTCGTACGACTTCGATTACCCAGATACCGTAAGTGCCACCTACGGCCGTGATGAGAATGGAGACATTACCATCCACGTGCCTGAAGCGGCGCAGCACTTTATGGAGCAAAAAGCGGTTCGGTTCAGGATTAACAAAGACTCTAAACTACGTGTCACGTACGGCGGAGTTTGTAAGAATGGCGATCCTGTCTACTGTAAAGCGATGGTGAACATTAACCCTGTGAAAGCTGATACCGAGGAAGTAAACTGGTACGGTTTAACCTTACCTCGGTCTACGGTAAATACCGTTAAACAGTACGATATTGACTTAGGCCAACTTTCCCGTATTACCACCCCAGAAGGGGAAGACTACCTGATAGCTGAAGCCCGTGCGTGTTCGGACTATGGTGGTTGTACGTGGGAAGAACGATTTGAGGATAGCATTTACGATGGTCGAGCGGGTACCGTGGTAGAAGCTGAATTTCCTGATGACAGTGCCGGGTTTATTATCGGGTTTTGGTTAACCGCTGAAGAGAAGGTAAAACCGGTTTCTATTGTTTACCGTGCAGACGCAGATTTTAACTTGCGTTTAGTCGACAGTGATAACTGGCGTTGGTGGTGGATGTTACCCAACACAAACAACGAATGGCGTCAGGTAACGTTGAATCCGGATGCAGCCACACTTTCCGGTTATCAGCCAGACCACACAGACGCTGACCCTAAACCGGCAGCACCGAATTTCGATAAGGTGGATCAGGTCACGATTCTTCCTGACTCTACAGTTGACCATGCACACTTTGCTTACTATTGTATTAACGATATTCCGCCGGTCTTTAATAAAGACGATGGTTATATTTTAACCTTCCGTATTTCCTTACGCGGTGGTGCAGAGTTTGATGCAAAAGTGGGTGATTGTACGATTGTAGATTACCGATTGGATTCGTTAGCGTACTGTCCGGGTACGATACCGTTCACGAACAGCTACTTAGAAGGTTCAGAACAGTTAGGTGCTTGGCACGGGATGCCTTATCCGGGTTATCAGTATCCGTTTATGTACAGTATCCACAGAGACGACCGGTATAAGCTGTGGTTAGATAACCAGATTCAATTCTTGTACGATTCGCAGTTGGCTTACCAACAGCAAATTGGGGAATTAGGACCTGGTTGCGCAGCTTATATCTGGAACCGTTGGGACAACTACAGCTACGGAGAAGCGGATACCTGGACGACGTTCCATTGGGGTGATGACCATCCTTGGGCAGGGTATCAGCCTCGTGCGTTTCATGCCGCATGTCGCTGTTGGTACGAACTGAAACTGCGAGGTAAAAACGTTCCCGAGGCGTTAACAAGCTATATTGAAAACTGGGTGAATTGGCTAGGTGGGTTTGTGGATCGGTTTAACGGCCACACCCCTAACGACTTCCCTACAGCACCGGATAAAGCTGTTTGGGTGGAAGACGACTTCACCGCACATATGTGTGGGTTGTGGTTAGCAGGGTGTTGCTGGGCACTACTCGCCGGTGCAACGAATCCGAACTACGACAAAGTGGTTAATGCGGCAATTAAGGAGTTAGGTGATGGGTTTACGATTACCTCAATTCCGAATAAGCCGATTAATGGAGCGTGGTCTCCAGCCGCTCGAGAGTCTTCTGATAACGGAATGGCTTATGGGTTCTACACTGGGGAAGTGTTACGTGCGTTAGGTCTCTACGTTACTTATAAAACCTACGGAGCCAATGCTAATATTTATCGTGACTTAGCGATTACTGACCACAGTCAAGCGGTCTTAGACGTTACGTTAACGGTAGAAGATGTTCCATTAAAACCGGAGCAATAATAACCCGCTTATAAAAATGTTGGGGGAGGTAAAGCACCTCCCCCAGATCTTTTAGCTCCCGATAGAGAATTAAATATCATGGCTAAAGCGGTAAAGAAAATTCGTTTACACGACTTACGTCCATACGCCGGGGATATCGGTGAAGGTGTTTTACTTTTCTCCAAGGATGAGAAAGATTATAAGTTACCTGTCCGTGAGATCGTTGCAGATATTGACACCGTACGTAATGCGGTGTCTGATGCACAAACAGCAGCAACACAATCACAAGAAGCTGCAACTCAGGCTACACAAGCAAAGAATTTAGCAGAAATAGCAAAACAACAAACTGATACCGTTGCAGCAACGGTTGCTCAACAAGCGCAGTCTGTAACCGAAAAAGCAACAGAAGTCGGTACAAAACACACTGAAGTATTAGCCGCGAAAACGGCGGTAGACGCCCAGGTGGTGTCCATTAATGAGAAAGCACAAGCGGTAGCGGCAAGTGAGGCCAACGTCACACAAGCAGAAACTACCGTTACGAAGAAAGCAGAAACCATTGCGACGCAAGCCGGTCAAGTAGAACAGTCGCTTACGGCAGTTAACGAAGCTGTCGCGTCAGTAGAGTCGTCAAAAGCCTCTGTAGAGGCTACAGCAACGCAAGTTACCTCAGACAAAGAAACCGCAGAGAATGCGGCAACGCGTTCTGAGGAAGCGGCTAAGCGTGCAGAAGAAATCGCTGCACAGGGTTTAGTTGACGCTAGTACGACTGGTAAAGGTATCGTTAAACTTAACAATACACTGACTAGCGAATCTGTGACTGAGGCCGCCACACCGTCCACGGTTAAGCAGTTAAATGATGATTTACAGTTAAAAGCAAACCGTCACAACCCAACTTTTACCGGTGTGGTAAAAGCACCAACTCCTGCTTCGGATTCTAACGACACGAGTGTCTCAACGACGGCATGGGTACGGCAAGCGATTGCTGAATTAGTGGACTCTTCACCCGAGACGTTAGATACGTTATCAGAAATTGCAGCCGCGTTAGGAAACGATCCTAACTTTGCGACAACGATAACGAACCAACTCGCGGGTAAACAGCCGTTAAGTCCGTTACTGACAGCGATTGCCGCAGTCACCACCGCTGCAAACAAACTCCCTTACTTTACCGGTAGTAATCAGGTAGGGTTAGCGGATTTCACCTCGACTGCGCGCGATTTGTTAGCGAAAGGGTCGACGGCGGATATCATTAACTTCCTGGGTTTGAAAACTACCGTCGATAAAGCGAATGGTGCGTTACAGAAAAACTCTAACGGCGCTGATATCCCAGATAAAGAAACTTTTGCTCGCAACATCGGCCTATCTCCTGATACCTATCTGCGTTTCCGTGGCGAAATGCCTGTAGATGCTGATATTAACACATTTGCTCCAGATGCTAATTACACAGGAACGTGGTCTAAGTCGACATCAACCAATGCGTCAATGGCAAAACACTTCCCAGAAGACGGTGCAGTCGGTTATCTGGAGGTGTATAAAGCGGGCAACTACAGTGGTGCGCAACGTTTTACCTGTCGTAATGGTAACGTGTACAACCGTATGTTGTCAGGTGTGTGGAACGGAACTAATGGACCCTGGTCACCGTGGAGAATGGTAACCACTGGTGTTCGCCCACTGTCTACCTCTATAGACTTGAACTCTCTGGGTGGCGCTGAGCATATGGGTAACTGGCGGAACTCGTCCAGTTCGTTAGCGGTGTTCGACCGGCATTACCCCGAAGAAGGCGGTAACGCGCAAGGCGTACTAGAAGTAATGGAAGGTGGTCTTTTCGGACGGTTGCAGCGATACACTACGCGTCGTGGCACAATGTATGTCCGTGGTTTGACTGCAACGTGGGATTCATCAAACCCACAATGGGAAGATTGGATTCAGGTTGGTTATCAGACTGACGGTGCTTTCTTTAAAGCCAATTTTAACGATCTCGTTAAACCGGGTCGTTTCAGTGTCACTGGTGAGGCAACTAACGGTCCACTTATCGGTTCTTCTAGCGAAACCGTGGTAGGCGTTTGTGAAGTTACCTTACGCTTAGACGGTTCAGGCGTTGAACAAAATTATACTACATACGGCACGGGTGCAGAAACTAAAGGTCGTAAATTCCAACGTATCCGTACGGGTAACATTTGGAGCGAGTGGCGAGAGGTTTTCACCTCGTATTCACTTCCGTTAGTTTTAGGCATTGGTGGTGTAGCTGCTAAGGTTGACCCGTTAGACTGGCAAACCTACGACTTTGTTCCCGGACAGATGTTAACGACACCGTTGAATACCATGAAAAACATTCCTGCGGGAATGGATTGGGGTGTTATTGACGGTAACTTGGTCACTATTCTCGTAGGGGCGTCAGAGGACACCGGTACTGGTCGGAGTATGTTGGTCTGGCGCGGTACAGTGTCTACTGCTAACTATCGCTTCTTTGCAGTACGTATCGCTGGTGAGAAGGGTAGCCGTACGATTACACCACGCCAGATGCCTGTATTGAACGCAGCGCACACCTGGGCAGAAAAACAGACCTTTGCAAAAGGGTTAGCAGGTGAGTTAACAGGCAACGCTTCAACCGCCACTAAATTAAAGACCGCACGTAGAATTGGTGGGGTCGCTTTCGACGGTAGCGGCGACGTTAACCTCCCTGGTGTTAACCAACAGGGTAATCAAAACACCACGGGCAACGCCGCGACAGCCACTAAACTTCAAACTGCCAGAAATATTAACGGTGTGAGGTTCGATGGCTCTGGAGACATCAATATCAACACCTTGGTAGGTCGCGGACGTGTGACTGCATTGACCGGGTCGAACAAGGGTACACCTGGTATCCAGATGTACGAAGTTTACAATAACGGTTATCCAACCACTTATGGTAACTTACTACATTTAGGTGGTGCTACTGCGCTAGGTGAAGGTGAACTGTTAATCGGTTGGTCTGGCACCAGTGGTGCGCACGCGCCAGTTTTTATTCGTAGCCGTCGTGATACGGCTGACGCGCCGTGGTCAGATTGGGCACAAGTTTATACTGCCCGTGATAGTATTCCTGGTGTAAATACCACAGGTAATCAAGATACTACCGGTAACGCGGCTACCGCGACGAAGTTGAAAACCGCTCGCAAAATTGGCGGTGTGAGCTTTGATGGTACTGGGGATATCAACTTACCGGGGGTTAACCAGCAAGGCAACCAGAATACGACAGGTAATGCAGCAACCGCTACTAAGTTACAAACAGCACGCACCATCAACGGTATCCCATTTGACGGCACTAAAAATATCGTAATAACGGCTGAAAGTTTAAATCTTGGTCAAACCGTAGAATTGGCCGGTGGGTCATTGCAGAAAAACCAGAACGGCGCAGATATTCCTGATAAGGGTCGCTTCCTGAGTAACATTAATGTTTACAGCAAAGGCGAGGTGGATAAGAAAAAAGGAATGCGGCAGTATGTATTTAACGCGCCGTCTAATGCCGTTGGCGGAAAGTGGTATCCAGTTATTTTCCGGCGTTCCACTGGTAGCACTGGCGAACTGGCTTCCAGAGTGGTTATTACAACCACATCTGCCAGTGGTGATTATGCAATGAATAACTGCGAATTCAATGGAACGGTAATGCCGGGCGGTTGGACTGATCGTGGTTCATACGCAGCAGGGTTTTTTTCGATATATCAGACTAATGAGCGCGCAATCCATTCCATTGTAACAGGCCAGAGAGATGATGATGAATGCAGCGTTTTTTATGTCGAAGGTAGGGCTTTTCCTGTCCGTGTTCTTGCCGAAGAAGGGTTATCGGTTATTGTTCCGACTCAGAATTATACCGTCGGTCAAACAACATATAAGTGGGGGGCAACTAATCCTGCGGCAGAAAGCACGAACGCACAAACCATTCTAGATTTTAACAATGGACGAGGGTTTTATTGTTCTCATTCAATATTCGGTACTAATGGTATTTTAAACGAAAATCTGGGTATTGGAACCGCTAACGGTTTAGGTGGGAACTCCATAGTTTTAGGGGATAATGACACCGGCCTTAAGCAGAACGGGGACGGCGTTCTAGATGTTTACGCCAATAATGCCCACGTTTTACGCTTTACGAGTGGGGCTGTTCAAAGCAATAAACCTCTCAACGTTACCGGAGATATAAGAACCAATACTTGGGTTTATGCAAATAGATATTCTATTAACAGCAACTCAGGTTCTTGGATTAGCATGAGAGACCATAACGTTATTTTTGGTCTTAATCCGGTAGGAACCAGTTCTGCTCAGGCATTGTTAAGACAAGACCATGCTGATAGGAAATATTTTGTTGGTGGTTTAGGTAACAGTCAATTTGGCTTTTACATGATAAACAACTCACGTACTGATAATGGCACCGATGCTAATGCTTATTTGCAAAATGACGGTACTTGGGTTTGTGGTGGGAACGGTAACTTTAACGACGTTTATATACGATCAGACGCCCGGCTGAAAAGTAATTTCTCTCCAATAACTAATGCATTGGAGAAGGTAAAGAAATTGTCAGGTTTAATATACGACAAAAAGGAGAACTTTAAATCCACTAATGTTCATCGTGAGGCTGGCGTTGTAGCACAGACCTTACAAAAAGTGTTACCTGAGGCAGTTTCTACTTATAAAGATGCTAATGGTGAGGACGTTTTGACGGTCTCTAATTCTGCTCAAATAGCTTTACTTATTGAGGCAATAAAGGAGTTGGCGGAGATAATTGAGACCAAGTTATAATTATCAGTGAGGGGTTCCCCTCACTGACTCACAAGTACGTTATAAGGTGGTTATTTTGTCTGTATCAGCGACCCCCGGATGGATTGGTTCTTCAGCAAAAGCTGAAGCTGGTAATGGTTGGATGTCTGGCGCGATGCGCACACTTGGTGTGCCGGTTCCAGGCTGGATGTCGCAATTGGCGGGAAAATCAAAAGAGGTCCATTATTCTATTGGTGCTAACCATAGCTATAATAAGGATACTCTTATTAACTATTTACGTTCTTTAGGCTCTACTGGTGTCGTTGTGACCATTACAGGGGATTTAGTGTCTTATAGTAGCGGGGTTCCTTGTTTAGAATTCCCTAGCAATCTTCCAAATTCGTATATTACCCTCATCATCAATCCTGGGGTTACAGTATACGGCAGAGGAGGCAACGGCGGTTCTAACTCGCCAGGCGGTGCAGGTGGAACCGCAATACAGAACGGAATAGGAAACAGACTGCGTATAACCAACCGTGGCGCTATTGCCGGAGGCGGTGGCGGCGGTGGCGGCGGTAACAGGGGTAGACTAATATTTGGTGGTGGCGGTGGTCGCCCATTCGGTGCTGGTGGGTCTTCCTCTCATATGAGTTCCGGTGCAGCTGCTGGTACTATTTCCGCTCCTGGTAGAGGATCTGTTGGTGAGGGGTCTCTTAGTGCATATACAGGCGGTTCGGGTGGTAATGTCGGCGCTGCTGGAGGAAGATGTAATACTCATGGTAACGGTACAGAATATAACGGCGGTGCAGCTGGTAAAGCTGTTACTGGTAATGCGCCAAGATGGGACGCAGTAGGTGCAATATACGGTTCACGTGTTTAATTAAAAAGGAGGGTATAATGGGGGGGGGTAGCGTCTGGATGGGTCGGTTCTTCGGCTAAGAACGAAACGGGTGAACAATGGATGAGCGCTGCTGGTAGTAAATTAGGATTGGGTAGACCTTTTATGATGAGTCAAATGGTGGGAAGATCTATGGGCTGTAAAATTGCAACTGCTGCATATAGAGATTCTTTAGGTAAGAAATGGGGCGCAGTAGGACCAAATTGGCCGTTAAACCAGAAAAATCAGGGAACCATTCAAAACGCGGGTAACTGCGGGGTGGGAACTTTAGTAGGTATCGAGTTACAGTTAACGACGGTAGTTGGCAATGCAAGGCCTAGTTTAGCGGTTTACTTACAAGGCGGCAGGGCCTCTAACATCACTGTAAATCTAGGCGGTAACACTTGCGCGCTGACCTATCAGCAGGTTATTAACGGACAGCATTACTACTGGACTAATAACATCAGCACTGCTTTTCAAAACGTGATGAGATCAACAGGAGCACTACGTGATTTGAGAATTAGCTAATTATTTTTCAACTAAATGCGCTTGAAAATATAATCGAGGGGGGGTGAAATGTTTTTAGCCAACATTTTACGTCTCCCCAATCATAGGAGGTAACCATACGTGGAACAATTCACGCCAGATTTGTCGTTAACTTCACTTAACATGGTTATTTCACTGGTTAACCATGACCTCCAGCTCGACTTGCAAGAGAACGAGGTTGAAGTCAGCGACGTAAAGACCAGTAACGAAATGGATCGTGACACCACTGCTGTTGTAAAGATAAAACGTCCCGGTAACAGAACGTTACAAATCTATTACAACCGTTTAACCGCAGAACGTTGGTTAAACCAGCAACCTATTCTGGTACAAGTAGCTGGAGAGGGGTTTAACACACACGATTTAATCGACGGGATTAACGCAGCCTGTGGCAGTAACCTGCAACCTGAAGATCTTCAGGACGATTCATTTACCGTAGGGAAAAACGCTGTAACATTACAGGTTTCACCCAACTCGTTAGGTTATAAAGGCCAATTCTCCGTTCTGGTTTTCGGTAATGATGAAGAAGCCGCTGTAGTAAAAGACAACGATTTAATCGTTACCGCAGATAATCGCGTCTTAACCTTTGGAGGTTAATAAAAGTAGCTTCCAAAGTTGTCGATATCACCGATTTATCTGAAACTGAGGTGCAGTATCAGGATGCTAATTTGCCTGTTAAGATCGTTATTAAACATCTTACAGGGACAACGTTTTCCCAGAACGGAATGAAATAAATTTAGGTAGTAGGGGCTTAGCCCCTACTACCTTTCTTTTTTTTATTTTTTCTCAGATATATATTACCTAGGGGAGAGCGAAATTTACATTCGCTCTATTAGTTATAGCCGAAAGGAGGATTAGTTCTATCACCCGTATTATCTGTTCTGGTGAATTGGGTGAAGATAAAAAATCGTGTTTGATAAGTTGGTCGAAGATTACATTAAGAAGGAAGGGCAATTATGAAACCAAATACTACTAACGGCATTATGCTACTTTGTGATTCTGAAACGTTAGCAAACCGTATTCGTGGTTTGATGCAAGTACGTTGGCAGCAAAAGGTTCTCGTGGACTATGCTGCCCCGTTTGTTCACGTTACTTGGTTACCAGAAGCTAACGATTTTAAAGAGAGTATAACCACGAAAAGAATTAAAAATTGGTTAATGGCAATCATTAACAAACAGATTACCGTTATCAATTTCCAGTTGTTCGGTAGTAAAGAAGAACACGATACCTTAAAACGCTGTTTAAGGGGATTGGATCTTGCCTTTTCTGTTCGTGGAAACTGCTACACAGCGTTCTTCATCGGTTCTCTTGAGTTATTTCAGGGAACATTAAACATTCAACTAAAAGAAGATTACGGGATCGTAAATAAGATTGATTTCGAATTCCCAGCAATGATTTAAGGAGGAGTAGCATGTTTCAGTTCGAACTCACCGAAGAAGAAAAGGTTATCAACAAGTTTAAAATTTCCCCTATCCCTACTGAGGATCAAATTAAAGAAATCGCTGAGCTACAAAACACGTACACGTTTTACTATAAAGTTAAATCAGAAGCGTTTAACATTTTCTGGGTAGAAGGCGAGGTCGATTTCCCTAACAAGCTCATTAGTGCGGTTATGGATATTTTAGTACGGGCTGTTGAGACGCCTAAAGATCCAGAAATTCCGGATCAAATGACTTGTAGGCTAAAAGACAAGCCAACTGCGAAAGACGTCGCTTACTTCACAGACGAGATTCCACTTACCCCCAAACAGGCAGGTAAAATCGGTTCGATATTATACCTTTTTTACAACGACAAATTCACTTATCTGGTTGAAAACAACGTGCTTAAAGTGAACTATGAAGGTGCTACTTATCGCGCTTTTTTAAATAACCTATTGAATGACATAGAGAAAGAAAATATTCTGCTATTTACAGTTGAGGATATTAGCGAGGCCGATGCTGCTGAGTTTATTCGCGCAGTGAAAGATGAACACGAACACCATCTATTTATAATTTATCAAAGCAAATATCTTGAAGGTAACCTGAATCTCTTGATCCCAAACAAACCATGGGTTCTTAAAGTTCTGGAACCCCTTGCGCAGAAAATTAAGAGAGACGGTGAATATTTTAAACACGTTCTCAAGAAATACGAAAAAGAAATCAGCGAACGACTTTCACGCCACTTTTTTGGACAGCTAGAAGCTCACGTTGGCGAATACGCCCAGCTGTTTGATAGATTTTGTAACGAGATGAGAGAAGTTCGGAATCTTAAATAACGAAGGCTTAATTACCCCACTATTTACCTAAAGGAGCATTAAATGTCTGTAACAATCAACATGAATCTTTATACCAAACGTGAACGTCAAATCTTGGCTAATCAGCCAGGTGTTACTACGATTGACGGTAAACCTATCGACCCATTAAAAGTCGTTGTCGCACACAACTGTTTCGAGAAAGACTGGGACATCATGTATTTCCGTTGCCGTTCTGTCGCCAACGCACTTACCCAGCTCTCGAATTATCATCCTGGCCCAGTATTAAAAGACTGGGTTTGGTTAGTCCCTAAAACACCTTCAGCGATTGAGTATCCGTCGGGTATGGTCTATATTCGTCCTGTCGCTTATCCAGAACGTTTAAAAGAATATCTGGAGGTTATCTGGGACCGACCTCGTAAAGAGCTGGTGACGATTATCCGTTTACTTCAAATGTGCGATATCCCCAATGTTTCGAATCTGAAACTTACGTCTCGCGATGTTAACCAGGCTTACTGGGAACTGGAATGGACTGAAATGAAATTCGAAAACACTAACCGCATCTTCTTGCACCGGGGGTAAAAATGTTAGATTGGTTGTTGGGATTAATTAACTCACGTCAACAGGAGCTTTATAAAGAAAACACGCGGTTACGGCAGGAGCTTAGTAACAATCGTCAAACCAAACGTCAATTAATTCGGATGGTAAAACAACAGGCACGTTGTATACGTGATATCGATTATCAGTATCACCGTCTGAATACCTTAGACCCAACAACAAAAGCTTTAGGTAGCACGATTGGACACGCACGGAAAGTCAGTCACGATGCGTTAGTTCGAATCGATACAGTAGAAGAGAAACTGTGATTAGCTCTCCCTCGGGAACGCCGAGGGAGATAAGGTGATTTACATGATGCGTTTATTTTACTTAAAAAGGCGTTTGTTACTAAAAGTTCAATTATTCGTCAATGGGAAAGTAAAAAACTGGCTATGCGGTGAAAGGGTACAACGTATCGTCAGTGAGGGCGACTGGTATACGGAAATCGTGGTTTCCCCAAATGGCGAGCTTATAAACGTTACCATTCGTGACGTTTTGGTTAAGATTGGCAGGGAAGGTGGTTTGCTGTTTGAATCGGAAACTACAAAAGTCGTTGCTAAACAATTGAAAGAAGGTCGGGTTATATTCAACGTTACTGCCCAGAAATATTACGACCATTTATTCGAATGTCAACGAGCAATGGACAGAATGACTCGTGAGATGCGAAGAATGCACATCACGGAGATCACTATAGGAGTTTAATGATGAAAAGTAAGATCACGAACACATCGGCACCTGAGAACATCGTCAACTACATTCTCAGTGGCGGGTTGTTAGAAGATAACAAAGAAACGTGTGATAAACTCGTTTCTCAGCTACTACCGATTCGTTCAGAATACTGCGAAGTCGTTATCCTGGGTTCTGAGTATTGCGTACGTTCCTACTGTCGTCGTTTCGAAGCCTTACGTGTTCCACGTACGTTAGGCGGCGTGATACTCTTGGTCTCTAACTTTCACAGTGCGCACGTTCGTGTTGCAACCTGGATTGCCAACGGAGGTAACAATGGTTTTTAAATTACTAGGTTTCAAATCTTGTAAAGAGTGTGCAAAGCACGAAGAATATATCGGGTTATTAGAAGAAACAGTTGAAACACAAAAAGAACTTATCTCTGAATACCGTGCGAAAACCGGTTCAGTAGAATATCTGGCCATCATTGTTTGTTCTATTGCGGAATTGGGTTGTGAGGGAAAATTACCTAAAGAAGAGATATTAAAATTATTAAAAGAAAAAACAGAGTTCTACCGTAAAGAAATTGATGATTATAAACGTGAAGTTATAAGAGCGAATTGGGAGGTTATTAATGAAGCGTGAAACAGTTGTATTTCGTAGCAATGGTGATGTGGTTTTGTATCGTGGTAAGAAACGTATTCGTACGTTAGAATACCGAGAAGCAAAACGTTTTGTTGAAGAGTGTGCATGGTTAATGCATTACGAAGGGAACTATCGTGCTATCTTAGAAGCACCGCGTTTAGAGCGTGCGGTTGCACAGATGGCAATAGGTAATCCTAAGAACTGTTACCTGGCACGTAAACCAAAATACTTACAACGGCTTTCGTTAGGCAGCTTTATTGCTGGGTTTTAATTAAAATATTTTCAGATATATATTACTTAGGTGAGAGTACAAAAGCTCTCACTTAACTAAACCATTTTAGGAGCATATACCATGAACTTCACTAGACTTGATTACACTAATGAATTGGTTGACAAAGAAAAATACAAATTCACAGTTGACATTGGTTACGGGTTGTGGGATGAGGAAAAAGATGTTCTACACAAAGAATTCCGTGAGCAATTCGGTGCTTTGTTCTGCGCAGGTTTCCGCAGAAACACTATTGATATCGGTTATAGCGCAACGGCGTATACCGACGAAGAAATGTTTAAGCTGGTAACACAGATTGTCGGAACGCAAGTAGCCAAACGACTTAACTATTCCAACGAACTTGTTTCGAAAGAACACTACAAGTTCACCGTCAGACTACCTGTTCCTCTTACCAAAGAAGATAAGGATACACTCTACAAAGCCCTTCAAACCGAATTCGGTAAATCGCTCAAAGTAGGGTTCCGTAGCCGTAGTATCGATATCGGAATTAGTGTAGAAGTGTGCAGCGACGATGACCTTTACGAATTAGTTTCGGAAGTTATCGAAAAACATCTCTAAACGAAAATTAACACATTAACTCTTCGACTTGTATATAAGGAATAGAATATGTTTAGCTTAGAAATCAACAACAACGTTCATGCCGCTTTCCATTCAGTAGAAAAAACCTATAAAATTAAAGATCTGTTTACTGGCAGAAGCGATGCTTTTTCGCTGATTAAAAATGGATGGAGAAAAAGCAAAGAGCTGAAACGTGATTCAAACCTTTACATTATTGAACGTTTAACTGTAACCGACAATCTTGTCACTGCACGTTATGACTTTGTTGTAATGGACGCTTTCATCCCGTTAGACAAACTGGTTATCTTGGCTGACAATGGGGAACGCTACGAGGCGGGCGAGAACGGTGAACGTTCATTTACTAATGACGGTAAACTAAAAGTTCGCCATTCTGTAATGGCAGTTTGCTACGACGGTACATGGCTAGGATCTCTGAATAAAGGATTGGATTTGATTGACACCGATGATTTAGAAAATTTCGCCGATGTTTTCTCCAGCTATTTGTTTGAATATAAGTGGTGAGTTCAATGAGCAAAGAACTGAAATTAGAGTTGCGTGATTACATTCGTAAATACCCAGCCAGTATTCCGGTACTGGCTTCACTCTCTTTATCGGGTATGGACCTTAATACCTTAACGGTAGAAAAATTCCACGAAGTGGTAAAATCGTCGTATCAAATTGTTACCGATATGTCTGTGCGGAAACGTGCTGACTACCCAGACGGTGATTTCGGTACAGAGATGTTCACAGACTACGCAGTTGCGTATCTGATGGGACGTCACTTTATCGATAAACTCAATACAGCTGTAGAAGGAGAAACCGTTACGGAAATTGTCAATGCTTGGCAACAACGTATTGTGAGTGACGCTTACTGTCGTCAAGCCTTAAAGAAAATGTCGGCAGTAGCGCTAACCAACGACCAACGTGCTTTAGAGTTCCTTAAGCACAATTACGAATAATTTACCAAAAAGGAAAAGTACCATGTTTAATATCGAGATTACACCGCTCGTTAAAACTGAAATCCGTCCGGTTCCTGAAGCACAGTTACTCGATCAACTTTATCGTATATTCCTGGATAAAGGTGTGCATTTCCGTGTAGAACAGGTCAATGACGAAAGCATCGTATTCTACTGGACTCACAGCAACGATTACCTTTGCGACACTATTGCGAAAGAAATCGGTGAGTTACTCAACCCGGTAGAAACGGCCGAGACTGAACAACCGAAAGCCGAGGTTGAAAAACAACAGTGGCCTATAAACAACGGTAACAAACCGTATTCCCTCTGGTACGACGGCAGGAAAGGTAAGGAAATTAAAGAAACGTTAGGGGCCCTCTATCCTGACTTTTTAAACTTTTATTGGGATGGCGACAAGATCATCGTTCAAATGAAGAATTTCGATCAAAAGATTATAGAAGAAATTCGTTCTATCGCCGAACTGATCGATAACGACGCAGTTCGTCTTATTTCGTTTCAAGGTATCGGAAAAGGTGAAGCGGACGATTTCATGCGTGGGGTTGTTCACGAACACAAGGAGAAAATTCGCCAGTCTAATTATGTTGGTGATACTTTAACTGTGCTTGTTGATAATGATCCTGTCGTTATTAATCAACTGAACATCTGTATGCGTAAATTAACAAAGAAAATTTTTCTTAAAGGGGAGCAACCGCGTGAAGAGTCCGATGTGTTGAAAGCCTTTACATACACTGGTCCAGATGCCGAAGCGATTAATGACACTTTGACAGCATTCTATTCTACCAAGGTAGAGACCAAACTCGAGGGCGAAAAACTCACCTTTAAATGGAAATGGTGGAACATTGCTTTTGAAGAAGAAATTCATAGTCTCATTGATGAGTTTGTTAACAACCGCCTACGTCTTCTGACAATCACTGCTATTGGGAAAGAAGATGCCGATACGTTTATGCGTGATATCGCTCGTTGGTTTCCTGAGAAAGTCCGTCAGTGGACTTACACAGACAATACACTTACCATTCTGCTCAACTATGAACCCGGTATTATTGGAAAGTTAAAAACTCATCTGCGCGACTTGTGGGCAGTTCGTTTTCTTAAGGATAATGAGCACTCGTTGGACGCGCTCTTTAGAGAAATATCTTCTGGTATAGGCTGCGATTGCCCTGCTTGTCAAAAATTTCGTTAATTAACTAAAATCGTACAAGGGGTGGTAAACCACCCCTCTACTATTGTATTTACCTAAAGGAGTATTAAAATGTTTTTCGTATTAAATGATGAAATCCGTAACTACGTTCGTAATAACCCTATTGCTCTGGGCGTTTTAGCAGGTTTCTGTCGTCCAAATACTGACTTCGATTTAGTTAAGTTAGAAGAATATCAAGAAATTGTGAACACTAACTACATGCACATCTGTAGCTGGGGTAAACGTCCCCGCGAAGAGTACCCTGTAGGTGAGTTAGGTGACACTATGCATCGTGACCAGAACCTGATGCACGAATTCGTTGAATACACACTGGAAAATCTTAACTATCCACTCCTGGTCGACACTGTACCAGAAATGGTTGACGAATGGTTAAGTCGTGTCTACAACGACCCTACTGCCAGCACTCTACTGAACCAAATGTCACAAACTTCTCGTGACATCGACACTCGTAGCCTGATGTACCTAGCACACAACGTTCGCTAACCTCTCTCCGCTATAGGCTTCGGTCTATAGCGGAATTAATTTTCTTTCCCTTTTCTTTTTTGTTATTTTGACACCACTTTACTTATACCCTACCCGACTATTCCTATGCTGGCTGAGGGATGTAAAACGACCTCTTAAACCTTTTTTTACTTACTGTGAGTTAACGCGATGTCTCTTACGTCAAAACAGAAACTGCTAAAACTCATCAACACTGAAAACAATATTAGTCCACCGTTGACTTTCAGTGATGTTGATATCGGAGAACCTACCGGTACTGGGGTTGATACCCAGGTGGTTCTGACCTCTAAACTCAAAGGCGATGAGTCTACTACTTTAACAGTGACTTACCACCGTCGTAATTTACCTGGCTACCTAACCGGTGAGTTGGTGTTCGGTAACGACAGTGTGGTAACCGCATCAGATTTGCTTAATGCGATTAACGCAAAATACAACCTAAATATTTTACCTTCGGATATCGTTGACGCAAAAGTTGAAGGTGAAACCCATCAGCTTACCGCTAACGAGAAATCTTACGAGTGGTGCGGTGTAGTAACACTTACGCTGCGTGATCCTATTGACCTGACTGAACTGTTACCAGTTACTCAATTAGAGAATCTGGTAGAGTATCCGTCCACGAAGAAAGGTAATGCGGCGGTTTATTCTTACCCGATTGATTTCACCGCAGAAAAAGATTACCTTGACCCGATTACTATCAACGACACCGTAGACTTGGTAGAGTTAGCTACTAAACTGGATGGGGTTGTTGACGAGAAATGGGTAAGTGTGCCTAAGAACGCGGCTAACAACCTGTACGGAGCGAAGGTTATTTACGATGGTCCAACCGCAGGTTACGAAGGCGCAAATACGAAGTTCACACGTGTGTTGGTGCTGACGCTCAGCCCGCTGTGTTCTAACCTGACCGGTAATCTGTTAATCCACTTTAACGGCACCGATCGTCCGAAGTCGAAGATTGAATTAGCGCAGACTAATCCGGTCTTACCGGGATTCTTAGATTAAGAGGATTACAGTAATGACCAATCAAGAAACTATCTTCGACCTTATTAAAAAGGCTAACCCAGACGCTGAGTTCGACACCACCAAAGTCACGCTGGGTGACCCGGTCGTAACCACCGGTACGTACAATACCGAAATCACAGTTGCGTCAATTAAGAATCTCGGTTACACTAACGAACAAACGTTCCAGTATAACCGCATTGACGCAGGTTTGTATTTCCTGAACGTATTACCGAAACTGCTAGTGGAGTCTGCAACGACTACCGCTGACTTACTGCCCGTAATTAACGAACAGTATAGCCTAACCCTTACAGAAGACGATGTATGGGTAGAGCAGGTTGGTGCGTTACCGCTAGACGGCAGCACAATCGAGCACGGTATTTTCTTCCGTCCTGAATGTCTGACCTGGGTTGGCGGTTTTACAGTGCGTGTTGCACGTAAACCGGCTGTTGAAACACCGCCAGCTAAGCCATCACGCGCTAAGAAGAAAAAATAATCACAGGGTGGGGGTAATCCCCACCCTCTTTTCTTTTTTGTGTAAAAGAGGAGTTAAACGAAAATGGCTGAACGTTGGTCTAAAGAAGGTATCATTGAATCCAAAACCGATTTGGAAGGCGGGTACGTCAACGACCCTGACGACAAAGGTGGAGAAACCTGTCACGGTGTAACTTTAGCTACTGCACGCGAATACGGCTACACAGGGAAAATGAAAGACCTCACCCGCGCACAAGCGTTTGATATTTACGATCGCGGTTGGTGGAAGAAGCTAAAGCTTGATGAGATTTTCGCTATCTCGCCGATACTCGCAGACCGGATGTTTGATTTTGGTATTAACTCTGGCCGTGTTAACTGTGTGAAATCGTTACAACGTATTCTCAACGTTTTAAATAACGAGGGAAAACTTTACGCAGATATTGACACCGACGGCGGTATGGGTCCTAAGACACTGGGCGCGTTGAACGCGTACCTGAAATATCGTAAAGATGAAGGATTGAGCATTTTAATCTTTGCGTTAATCTCACACCAAGTAACTTACTACACGGAAATCTCCGAGAAACGTAAGCGAAACGAGAAATACACCTACGGCTGGTACGGACGTGTGTTCAGAGAAATGGCAGATTATGCGGTAAAAGCGGGGTTAGTAAAATGAACTGGTTTGCTAAACTCTTAGCGTTATTGTGGAAAGCGTTAACGTCTGGTCGAAAACGTAAAGACGAAAAGCGTGGGCAAGAGTTCTTCTGGTTTTTGTAAGGAAAGGTGTGGGTAATGGAGAAGCTTCAATATAAACGTTTAGACAATAAGTGGTTTGTATTAACGGAGGATTACCATTATCCGTTTACGTTACGTGAGATTTATCACGACCACGTACACTTAGACCGTGCGGTTTATTTAACGGGTGTATTGCCTGACACACAACTGTGGTTAACAGCACCGAAAGGGTTCGTTACCGATTTAGCGTCAATTCCTGAACACCTCCAGGGAATTTTCCATCCTGACGGACCGTGGGCACCTGCGGCCTGCATTCACGACTTACTCTATCAAAAATGTAGCACGGAGCGTAGCTATCCCATGACACCGGGTGGTAACGTTTCGCGTATTATCGATAAAGAGTTCTCTGACTTAACATTCCTGCGTATTATGCAGTCGTTGGAAATCTCACCGTATATCTGCCAAACGTTTTATAAGGCCGTGGCGGGGTTCGGTTGGGATGCTTACGTAGACCCTAACGCGAAGCCGTCTTATACCACTAACGATTACCGTACGTTAGATTACAATCGAAACTATTTGTTCGTTCGTGAGTTTAAGGAACCCGCTATTCCTGATCACGAACGTATTGATATCACCACAGGTCAACCCGTTAATGTTAAATATCTGAACATCAAACGGGCTTTTCTGTCTGGGAGGGAAGATGTTTCATCCAAATCCGAGTAACTTTAAACTCAAAGAGTTAGTACCACAATCGTACATCACCAAATACGGTGATTCTGCAATTCGGTTTATGAACCCGTTGTTAATGATCTCCCTACAACAGATTCGTAACCGTTTCGGCAGAATGGTGATTAACTCGTCTGCTGCGCAACAGCGTGGCCTAAGAACCTTAGACTTTTTCATCAACCAAGAAAAGCCTAAGGGTGGTAACTATAAACAACGTGCGTTACAACTCTACTCTGATTCAGGGAGTCAACACAAGTTCGGTAATGCATTTGACGCGACACTGTTAGACTCAACGGTAAAACAAGTCCACGACTATATCGCCACTAATCCTGACGAATTTCCGTTCATTCACTTTATCGAATGCGACATCAGTTGGTTGCATATCGACGTTCGTAACCAACCGAATATCACGTTCTGGTCACCGAATCGTGGTACTGTGAAAGTCGTGAAACAAAGCCCTATCGATTGGAGCGCCTTAGTTAAAATCTAAGCGCATAATCCTTAACTTAGGGTGATTATACCTTATTTTGTATAAACCGTCTTAGAACGCGTTCTAGCGCGTTTTACGGGCAAAATAAGCCTACCCTCCTGCTTAGCAGGAGGGTATTTATTATTCTACCGGGTGCAGCATAGTGCCGGTATCCGGAATGCTACCTTCGTGACATCTGAAGAACGTTACACCTTTACCTTCACCCGTTTTGTAGTTGATGCTAGAATAGGCAAACGTTGGGGTTTTTGACAGTAACCCGTTTACACGATAATAGCGCTCACCGGTAACGACGTTTAAATTACCGTCCACCTTACCTAACAAATCTTTATAAAGTTGCGGAGATTCAATTTTACCTTCGTTCCATGAAGCGACCCAATTCGCCCCTGTATCCATGACTAACACCGAAAGGGGCATCAGTTTTAGACTAGACGGTACCGGTTTAAAATCGACGAATTCTTGAGAAGCGCCTGTACAGGTGTAAATGACCATATCATGTTGGTCAACAGGTACGGTGGAGAACTGACCTTCTGCGTTCGGCTGAATAGCACAACTTGCCAATGTCATTACAAAAGCAACGACCACGAGAATGCGTTTTAGCATAATCTCACCCTTATTAAAATTAAGAAAATTATTTTTTCAGGTTAGCACCTACTGCCAACCGTCATAACTATATTTTAGGAAATGTCTAAAATAACATTCTTATGCAATCCACCCCTACCACTTACGAGGTAAAAAAGATGGCTAAAGCCTTCAAACAACAGCTCATCGAAGCTGTAATTGCTAAAAACTCAGGCACCGCTTTTAATCTGACGGTTGGTGATGTCGATTTTGGTGCTGTTGCTGAGTTCAGCGGAGACGCTGGTCGTAACACCAAAATTACACTGACCGCCAAGGCAGAAAGCCAGAACTTCAAAGGCGAGAAAGAATTCCATTATATTCGTCTGGCATCCCAAGACCTGATCGGTGCTAAAGCTTACGTACAAGCTGGTAGTCTCGATCTGGAAAACTCGGTCATCGTAACCAAACTCAACAAAGAAATGGTTACTAAAGGTTATGTCGATGACGAGTTTGCAGAGAGCGAACTGTCCATTGAGAAAACTGACGGGGATAGTGGTGCTAAAGTTTACACTGTCAAAGTAAGCGAAGGCCACATCAAATTCCTGGCTGGTACCATTGCCACCTTCACTTATTCCAACCCAGCTCCTGAGAAGGTAGCACTGAGCGGTCTGGAAGGTGAACTTGATGGCTTCACTGCACCGGGCGTGGGCGGTTAAGTAAGTTAAATCGGGGGGGGGTGACCTCCCCCGATATTTCTCTAACTTGTTCTATTAAGGACCTAAGATAATGGCTGCTACTAACCAGATGATGTTGGTCGCGCTTTATAATGCTGCTAACACTGAGCTACCACATCAGATTACTGATAAAGAAGTGTCCTTTGGTCTCCCTACTGCGCTGGAAGGCGAAAGTAAGAATACCAAAGTTACCATGACTGCACTACCAGGTTCTGAGAATTTCAAAGGTGCGATCGAACTGAAATACGATCGACTGGAGCCGGGTGTTGTAGGACGGATTGAACTAACGGACGATCTGTCTCGCTGGGTTCAAGAAAATGAACTCCGCGCTTGGTTACAATATTACATCAACAAAGTAAAACCTGACGACGCTATCGCACCAGGCGACGTTGTGTACAACACCGAAGACCAGAAAGACGAACATGAGAACGTCACTCTGCGTACCGTAACGTGCACCGTTACCGAAAAGAACCTCCGTTATAAACCAGGTGTAATGGCAACTTTCGTAATTACACCGAAGGTTGTCGATAATCGTATTGACCTGGCCACCACCAACGGTGAGTTGGACGGTTTTACCGCTTAATCGCTAAGTCAACTACTATAACAAAAAATAATAAGTTTACCTACCTCCGTAAAGGAGGTAGGTATTTTTTATTCTAATCCCATTTCCAGTGCAAGTGCACGGATAGTGTCGTAGTCACGCTGTTCGGCGTACTGACGGATTTCACTTTTCTGGGCAGACATCGCGTTGTGGAGCTGTTGGTCACGTTTCACAATAGCCGCCATCAACGCTTTACATTGCTCCAGCGTAAACGGTTCTATACGTGTATTCGACGTGTCCAACCAATAATCCGGTGCTGTTTCAGACTGGATATATTGACCCAGCATCTGACGAGAGGTTTCATCAGCTTGGAAATGACGACCGTCAACTTCGATATAGCCGTGACGCTGGTCTTCGTAACGGTGTTCAATTTCCAACATGATTTTCTGGATATCTAAATAGATATAGCGAGACGTCGAGCGCATATTCGAACGAATCTCATCCAGGTCAATCTCCAGAACGTCAGTAATGAATTCTTTTGCTTTATTCAGTGTAAACTTCGACTCGATAGGAGACATTTCGTAAGTTTGCATCTGGGCTAAAGCTTCTTCATCACTCATCCCTTCGATCAACTTGTAGTGCAGTAATGCACAGAACCCCGTACGTCCACGGTCTTCGTTACCTACGCGTTCCATGTAGTTACCGTGACGGTCAATTGGGAGATCGTGCGCGAAATAACGCGCGCGAATCTCTTCCTTCGTTAAGCTTTTGTTAGAAGCAGACATTCTTCTTCTCCAACCATACCTAATTCTTGCAGCAAGCCAAAATCAACCAACTGGAAGGTTTCAGAGAGATCGTTTGACCACACCACGTTTGCAATGTCGCGTTCTTCATCCGTTAACTGTGGTAACACATTTTCGTTAAACGTCTGATGCTCTACGTAATACGCGTCGTAGATAGACGTAGAACGCAAGCAACGGATTGGCATACGCGGGAAAGACACCGCTAACGCAGCGATGGACGCACTGCTCGGATTCTCCTCAGAGTAGCGCAACAGTTCGATTTTGTGGCGTGGATAGTCCAGTACACGTTGTTCGAAACCCGGATTACGTTTTTCGATTTCCACAACGGACTCATGACCTGTTTCTGTACAGTAAACGGGAATCATCACGTTTAGCCCGTACTTAATCAGCAGGGGTTTAATCTCATCTGTAAAGTCTTCACCAGGGATAATGGCGTGAACGTTATAGAGTTTGTGTTTACGCAGAAAACGCTCAACCAGGTGGAGTTTACGCTTCGTAAAATTGTGGATCAGAATTGATTTCATTATTTGCCTCAGTAGGTTGTGCATTTAAAGCACGTTTAGCTTGCTCACGCTCACGCGTACATTTCGGACAGTAACAAACAGACGAATCGTGCAGTGACGACGCGTGGACGGTACCTGTACGTTGACGCCAGTATTCTGCTGCCATCAGTTTTGCGGTCGTCCAACCACATTGACGTCGTTCAGCGTGATACGCCTTACGGTCTTCCAGTGTCCCTTCACCGTTTTCGTAGGAAGCAGCTGCACAGCTCCCACAACCGTGTTTCATCGGACAGCCTAAGCACGTTTCAGGGTAGTTGGTGTATTGCGTCTGAATCTCTTCCAGCAGTTTCCCGCCGTCTAAGCTAACAAACTCACGACCGACTAACTCGAATACCGCAGAACGTGACGTTACCGTTGACATGAATCGGTTACAACCATACACCTTGCGGTCAAAACCTAAGCAGGTCATAAACGTCAGCGTCCCACAGAACGGACGTAAACGTTCGGGATTATAACGGTGCGTGTCGTCGTACAGCAGTTTATCACGCCAATCTGGGTCCCAAATCTGACGGAAATCCAGACCTTCAGGAATGATGTGGGACAACACGTTACGTGGGTTGGTGTGCAACCCTTTCTCAATCCAATAATCCATCACGTCGATCATCTGCAACGCTATGTCCGTTGCCATACTCCGTGGAAGAATATCTTCGTACGTCACGTTACCTGAAATCGTACCGCCACCGGCAATATCGATTAACGACTTCATACTCGCCGCGTAATGCGGGAGGGTTTCGGTTGTAAAGGTTGCCTTGATACCCAGTTCGGCGATACCCACTTCTTTTAAGTAGTTATAACCACGAACAGCGGCTTCGTAAGAACCTTGACGTGTCGTGGTAAAGATACGATAGCGGTCATGGACTTCTGGCAGCCCATCGATAGAAACACCGATAGAGAGTTTGTCTTTCCAACGCTCAACAATCTCACGGTTTAACGGACGGTCTAACAACGTACCGTTCGTGGAGATACTGAACATATACGGACGATTATGCTCCTTACACAGCTGTTCTGCGGTTTCAAACGCCGCTAACAGCAGTTTCGGTTGCATAAAAGGTTCGCCGCCGATGATATCAATAATGACGTCGATATTCGGAATATCTTTATCACGCTCAAAACACGCGTGTAAGAAATCCACGATATCCGCCGCTTTGTTATTACGCGGATACTTACGTTCGTAACAATACTCACAGTCTAAGTTACAAGACAGGTTCGTTACCACCTGGTAAGTACGTTGTGAACGTGGTGCTTCATTATTGCTCATCTTTGCTTATCCTTTTACGCTCTGCATAAATCACGCGTTTAATGTACTCGTAAGCACCTACCCCGATAGAGCAAGCAAGCTGATTGCACCCACCGTTTAAGATAGCCGGTGCATTCTGAAGCTGATGTTCTGTTCCATCTGCGTTCAAATACAACTCTTCGCTACAGACATTACACTCGTTTTCGAAAATCTTGCTGACAGACACGCCGCACGATTCTCCAGTTTGGACGTTCAGCCGTTCCATATTCTCCTGAATCTTTAAATAACCATAAACGAAGTTCATGATGTGATCGGGAGACAACGGTTTTGGCATTTGGGCATCAAACATCAGAGAAAACGCACGGGGACGATAGTGGTACATCGCACGATGTAAATCCACAATATCTTCATACCAGCGCTTATCCGCTAACTGGTCACGCGTAATCACAGCCCAGGTTTGGAAATTATCGAGTTCGTATAACGCTTCTAATGCTTCGTGACTATCCTCTTCAATAAAGCGCATAAAAGGACGCTCAGAACGCTTGTAGCCATCAATTGATACAAACACATGCTCAAAGTCTTTTAGCAGCGTAAGATGCGATTTACGCAGCTTTAAGCCGTTAGTATACAAGTGATGCTCAAGGTGCGGATGAGACACTTTCAATTCGTTAACGAAATCCTCAATCTTACGTTGGACGAGTAGCGGTTCTCCACCGGTCCAATGTATTTCCTTAATGGCTGGATTCTCTTGTAGTAATTCCAGGATACGTTCGCGTTGAAAAGCACGAGACGAATCTTCACGATTCATGTAGTAGGCTCCACCGCAGAAACTACAGTCTAGGTTACACTTAGACGTCGTAACTACGGACAATATAGTGGGTTTATCGTACAACTTCGTCGAGATCCTGGATTCCACATTGTCTATCATTGCAGGTTGCTCCAGTATTTTTAAATATAATCGATGGCGAATAAAGGATCTTCGTCGAAGTTAACACCGGGTTTTAAAATCAGTGGTGAATTATACGCTTCCAGTAAACGGTTAAGTTCGTTGTAGCGGCTATTCATCCGTTTGAGGTCTTCTAAGGTCACAACACGGTCAAGCATCGGCTTAACAGCCTCGGCTTCTTCGTCAGTCAGCTTAACTTTCGACAGCAAGAAACTAACGAGTTTAGAAATGTCCGCTTCGGTAGCTGGGCTCTGACCGAAACGTACCTGAACCATATGCTGCATCCACGGTTTACGAATGCGTTTCGTAATCACGTGTTCGTCAGTGATGGCTTTCCAAACCGAACGTTCACGAATCCATTCGAACTTATAGCTGTACGCCATTAAGTCGGCCAGATGCGTAATTCCGAGTTCTTGATAACCTTCAATATCGATATACGGTTCCGTATCGAAATACTCTTTGGTATCCTTTTCAACCAACGCGTAATAGTTAGGGAACGCACCCAGGTAGTCTGGACTCCACCAACGACGAGCCATCGGTTTAGCATCGAGTTCTTCAAACGGTGTGAACATAAGTTCTAAGTCAACTGTATTATTTAACACACCGTCACTAAAGAAATATTTGCCGTCGATAAGTTTACCGCGTTGTGAGTTATCACCGGTAAAGACAACGATACTTTCGCCAACCATATCACGAATTTTGAACGTGTTCTCAACCGTAAAGTTGTCACGGTTAGCGATATGACGACCACGCACTTTCGGCCATTCCCCAGGAATCATGGCAATTAAGCGTACATCATCTGCGAGATGGTGACGTACCGAATCAGGGGAAGAGATGTGAAGTGGATGATTGAACGTTGTCGTATATGCAAGATGTAGATCGTTCTTCATTAACGCGCGTCTCCAAATTTAAAATAACCCTATTTTTAAATCAAAATAAACCGATATCTGAATGTTCCGTTCAGAAATGTCCCTGATCCTCTGAAAGTCTATTACGCCCCACCAACCATTCTGTTCAGATGGAAATTGCGCCATCCATGCATTACCTTGGTCTAATGAACTAAAACATTGGAAGTTTGATATTTCTGCATAGCCTAAATTAGCTCTCTCCTCATCGGATAGTAGTTTTACACTACGTCTAAGAACAGTACCCCAATCTGTAGCGGCAAGGATTGTCTGATCATGGTTTGGCTGTACACTATAAAAACCCCCGATATTTGAAGGGGTTTCTTTATCAATTGTATTATCAATTTCTACAATATTTTCTTTCAGGTTAAAGCGTACCTTGAATTCCCATACACTAAAACGAAGATTAAACCACAAAAACTTGGTATAAGCTCGCGTAGTACGGATAGGACGGGTAGGACGATTCTCACTTACCCCCCCCACCGCCCGCTCCTTTACTACAGCTACCACTGCACGCCCAGCTACAACTACCGTTACAGTTATAGTGAGTTAATGGTAATCCTGCCAAGTTATTCGTTGAGGACACCGTACCTTGGTTAGCGATGTAGTTATTCGCGTCTGTGGTTTTAATGTAGCCTTCAACCTGACCGATTCTGTCTCGAATATTTTTGAGGGAAATCACTTCTCACCTCCTATCGTCCTGTACACGACGAGCAGCCACCGGTGCAGCTACTGGAGCACGATGCTGTACAACCGCCCGTACAAGTGCCCGAGCACGCATTAGCGCACCCACCCGAACAACTCCCCGAACATCCTGAACAACTACTGGAACACCCTGACGTACAGTTTGCAGAGCATGAAGAACCGCAACCACCAGACGCGTTCCCTGTACAACCACCAGAACAACTCGAGCAGGTAAAGGAACACGTGCCCGCACAGTCGTAATGCGCACGGTTCTGACCGCCGAACAGGTCTGCGTTATTCGTAGCTTTATTGCGGATGTAGTTCTGTACACCCGTGGTGTTTTTCAGTGCGATACTATCGACGTTATTAAGACGTCTTACTAATTCAGCTAATCCGATCGCCATTTCTTCCCCCTATCGTCCAGAGCATCCGCCGGAGCAAGCACCCGAACAGTTATGCGAACAACGCCCAGTACAACTTCCAGTACAGGTACTTGTACAACTGCTAGAACAAGCCCCCGAGCAGCCAGAGCATCCTGAACAGTTGCCTCCACAGGACGAAGAACAGCTACCCACGCACGTAGCTGAACAGTTTCCTGAACAGCTCGAGCAACCGTGAGTACATCCGTTAGAACATGTCCACGAACACGCTCCCCCGCAGTCTAAACGCGAAGGCGTCCAACCGGAAAACGAATCTGCCGCGTTATGCGCTTTCGATGCGACCTGCCCATTGACACGAGGGCCGGTAGCGACTGTATTTTCTACTGTGGTTAACCGATCGCGCATTTGTTTAACACTAATCGCCATTACGCTTCCTTAAAATTAAAATAGAGGAGGAACCAGCCATAAGCATAGTTCCTCCTGTAATTAAATTATCTCGTACCCGCTTCCGCCTGTACGTCATCACGAGACGTCAGGTTAGCGTTAACGTGTACTGGGGCCTGAACCACACCACCGTATCTCTTGTGGAGATAACCGGTGTGCGGGTTATCTGCCGCAATGTGGTTTTGTAGGTTCTGGTTCGCTTGACTGATTGCGTTCGTGTTATTGTTAACCTGCTGTTTAAGCGCATCCAGGTTTTGTTGTACCTGATTGATTTTCTGATCGGTTTCTTGACCCTGTTGCTCTAACGCGGCAACACGCTGAATAACCTGATTCAGTTTCGTATTCAAATCGTTAATGCTCTTTTGCAGCTGTAACACTAACGAGTTCAGGTTCGCTAACGCTAAGGCCATTTTCTGGTAGTTTTGAGCAACCACGTTAAGTTGGTCGTTCCACGCTTCCAGAGAGTTGACAACAGCGTCAATACGCCTACCTAAAGCTTCATCTGCTTTCTTCAGTGCATTGATTTCCGTAATCGTTGCGTCGATAGCAGACTGAACGTCACGAATAAGCGCACGGATTTCAGTTTCTGTTAACCCGTTAACCTGATGAATATCAAGATGGTGAACGTTACCGGTTGCGTTAATGTGTGCATTTAAAGCGTCTAAGAAGTCATTTTTCAGGCTTTCTAAAATCGCTTTAATGTTCTCTAACTGTACTGCGTCACCGGAACTGATCGCATCTTTAATACCCGCCAATACGGTAATGATATATTCAAAACCGTAGATGTCGCCGACATCTTTATACGTCGGTGCAGACGGGAAGGTATCCGGTACGTTACGCAAGTCTTTAAACGCAATCGTACGGTTATCGAGGTTTAACTCAGCAATCGCCTGTTCGATAGCCACGATGTTCGCAGACTGTGGACCACCAACGACCTGCGCAGATACCGTAATATCTGTCGGAATCGCTGTGTTAGTGACCACCACCGCCATAACAATCTCGCGGTTTTTAGTCAGCTTTTCATAAGTCGGGTGTGCAAAAATCAACTCATAATCGGTACCACGTTCGTAGGTTGCATCCGGTCGGTTAGCAACACGTAAACGGAACGTGTCCGCAAAGAACGGGCCATCAGGAAAAGCAAAAGCACGGTTTACTTTACCTGTACCTAACGTAATCTGACGCTCCACAGCGTTAGACGTTAGCGAGCCCGTTAAATCTAAAGGATATTGATAAACAATGGAGGCCATGGCCACTCTCCTTTATTCGAGACGTCCTTGTCCCGAGTCATTAAGATGTAAACATAAGATTGAACTGGAGTTTGTCGATATCGCGAGTTTCTGCCGGATTCACGGCATCGTACGCGGTCGCTACGTAAACGGTTAGCGTACCGTTAGCGTAAGACGATTTCACCGGTGGGTTAGTTCCGGTCTGACCATCTCGGACAATGAGCGTAGGTTCACTCGGGAGATTGTCAAACTGACCCTTAACCGCTTTATACACCAAGCCAGATTGCGCAGCCAGTTCAGTGTCCGTAAAGACAAAGAACGGCGTGTCGATATCTGCCTGTTTGATTGTAGTACCAGACTCGACGTCAATCAACTGTACCGCCCCAAACTTCGTACGATAACTTTCATACTCGTTCTTCGGAATAACGAACGTGACATGAACACGAACCTCCTCGGCGGGTTTAAACCCAGTGTGCTCTTTTTCCAGGTACTGGTTGGCGGTTAACGTGACGTCCTGCTCTTTCATCGTACCACCGGCCTGGTTTATTGCATACCGAGCTACAACAATACCGGTTGGTGCAGCAAGTCGCAGCTTCAGAGCACGATTCGCCGTTCCTGGATTACCTGGCACTTGAACGCGCAAACTCAATGCTAAGTAAGCATACGTTCCGGTAGTCGGTTTCGTATACGCACCAATCCATTTCATGTTCGCAGACGCTGCCTGCGTGTTCTCAGAAGCAGTGGCAGTCGCAATGTTAGCAGCTACCGCTTTCTGCCAGAATTGGTCGGCGCAGTTCTCATACGCTACTCTGGCCACGCTCTTATAACCCGAATACGTTTCCTGAATTGGTAACTTAGGACGCGTCGCGATGCCAGACAATGAACCCCATTTCTGACCGTCAACATACCCTTCGCCCTTCGACGCAGCCGCCGTAGGTGCTTTAACGGGCTTGTTAACCAGCGTTAATAGAGGACCCGTCTTTCTGTCAAACGCTGCCGCTACATCGTGTTGGTCGATAATTGCCGCGTGGTCTTCCAGCTCTTTCACACGACCCAAACGTTTTACTTTGTCGATACTGATACCAGTAATACGGCTGGAATCGGTGGTTACTGTCCCGACGAACAGTCTTGTTGAAGTATCAGCTAACTGCTCCAAACCGATACGGTATTGTGCGGTAGAACCCGACACCTCAGCGTGCACGTAGAACGTCTGGTTAGCGTGATTGGACGGGAATTCGCTGCTTAAGTCCACGGACCACGTTGGGAGTGTGTAACTGCTGCTACCGAAGTCTAATTTAACTTCTTCTGTCAAATACAGAATCCAACCTTCCGCTGTTTCCACACCAGCAATAATAACAGCCTGACCTCCGGTTGAGAACGTCGTGTCGTTAACGAACTCTGCGGCTGTATACGCGTTACCTGAACAGAAAACACGGTCAGCTCTAGAGTAAATCAACGCCATCTTGTCCCAACTACCGGCACCCATATAGCACCCAGATTCTGGGTTATGCGCAGGAGCCATCTTACGCAACTGTGATTTACCTGCAACGCGTGTCCAACCTGAACCAGGGTCGAAGGTATATTTGGCAGCGTAGCCCAGGGCGTTTAGGTCCCCGATATTTCGGGTAGTTAACGTATAAGGTAGCCAAATACCGAAGTTTACACCGTCGGCAGAAGCAAAAATTGGCTGGCCTACACGTCGTGTTTTATTACCCGCTTCTTCCCTTAGAGACTGATAACTTAAACCATAATCGAGGTCTAAGAACCAGTCCACCAACTTAAAGGTGGCCGAGTTGAAACGTAAGTAGCCGTTCTCTTTAGATGGACTCACCATGAAGTAATAGATGTCAAGAATTCGACGTCCGTTACTTGAGGTTTTCATGCACGAAACTTGCAACAAGTCAAATTCGCACACAGTGTTGATACCCAACATCCAAAGAGCAAACAATGCATTACCGGTTTGATGTGCTGCGCTGATGCGCTCGTTCGCGTAACCATTTGCTTGACCAGATGGCGCACCGTCAACGATCATCCGAATCATTTTCTGGCGATCGGCTTCTTCTAGCGTTAAGCGTTCGGAAGACAACGCGAAGTTACCGTAGATGTTACGATACGGGAACGTTTCTGCTTTGGTCAAATACCAACCGTTTAACTGCCCGTGACGCTCCTCAGGAGTCATGCACGCCGCCATACAGCTTAACTGTTCGTAAAGGGTTGCATCAACTTCTCGACGGTTGTTGTTCGGACCGTACCCACTATACCCAGAAACATCGTAAGGTTTGTTCGGGTCAACTTCCACTTCGATCGTGTAACGGTTACGAGGGTTCGATAACCAGACCTTATTAGAGCCACCAATCCCTACTGGATAAGACAAACCGATGGTGTAAATGGAACCACGACCTTTATCCCAGGTAAACGTTCCTTCGCCTGAGGTGTTGTTTGGGTTATCGTAACGCAGATAATCGAAAAGCTCTTTGCCTTGTGTACTCTTAATAGAAACGTTAGGCATTTGGTCTGCATCGTTAATCTGCCAGCAGGAAAGCATCATTCCTGTGCCATTAGGTTTAGCATACGTCGCAAAACAACGGTTGTTTGCCTGACCACCACCCCATTTACGACTGGTTTCTACAGTTGAACCGTCCGCGAACGAGAGTGTAGTAGCATCAGCCTTGATGGGGAAGCGTTCGCGTCCTTCTAACGTAACTTTGCCCGTCGTCGTATCGATTGTAAAACTTGTTGCCCATTGACGAAAGTTAATTTGTGAGTTGTCGGCCGCTGCAAACCACACAGTAGGCATATGGTTCACACGAATCACGCTATCGCGTACAGCACACGCGTGGTTACATTCTGGACCGTGAACAAAGTTACGTCCGATCGTCCATTTAGCACGACCCTCCGGTGTGAGATATGTAAAGAATTGACCCGTTTGCGACTCTTCGGTTTTCTGGCCAATACGCAAGCAGAGGTTATCCCCGAATTGTCCCATTTCACCGGTTAGTGTTACACGTTCAAATTCTAACGTAGTGTTAGTAGACAAATCGGCCTTACGTAGACGCCAAGCTGCTACTGCGTAAGCAGAGTTATTTACCGTAGAGCGGAGAAGATAAACGTAATCCTCAACCAACACAACATCATCGGCTTCTGGCCACGGATTCCAGGTTTGTTCCACAGTGCCGTTGGGGTTACCGTTACGGTACATAGGCATCGTAACGCGGCATACCACCGTGTGCTTAGTGTGGTCCATCGAGCCATTAAACAGCACCAAATAACGGTTATTGTCAGAACCCAGGCAAATAATCGCTTCCTGACCACCGATCAATATTGCTTTTAGGGTCACTCCAGGATATTTACTCATCCCAGCGGGATGGTATTTCACTGAGGTCTGCTGCGGATTTACAAACGCGTTTGACGTGTTAATGTCCGCGTAGCCGTAATAAATGGCTTCTGTACCCGGTACGCCGTTAGAACCGTTACGGAGAGAATAAACCTTACCCTGCTGATACCCAACAACCCCTTTCTGGTAAGACTGGTTTTTGGTGTAGCCTGCGTAGTTACCTAACGCTGGAATAGGTAAGAAGTTCTTATTACCGAACTTCGCACCACCTACCGTCCACGCCGGTAAGATGGTATTCAGTTTATCAGAGACTTTCTTAATCTCTTTTGCGAACAACCAGCCTTGACGTGACGTGACAGCTTTATCGTTAGTAGTGTCAATTGCATCCCAGAGCTGCAAGATACCGTCAACCGTTGCACTACCAATTGGGACGTTATCCAAGTCAGCAGTGGTGTGGGTGTGCGTTTTCAAACTCTTGTTTTTCAACACGTTCGTTAACGCTTTCGTCACCGGCTTAGCACTCGGTATGGTGTTATCCATCCTATCGATACCGAAATCGGTTTTCGTTAAGGTTAACACCATGTTGTCGCCCGTCTTAACAAACCCTTTACCGTTAACGGTATAGTCATCATCAACGTACAGGTCCAAACGGTCTTTTAGTTCGGTTACGGCTTTCTGGGAGATAGCAGTACCTAACGCCGCAGACGTGGAAATATTCGTAATCGAGAACAACCCATAAACTGATTCGGTCGCTGTGGGAATATTCGCGTTTAACGTAACCGGGTTAGTCTGTTTTGCGGTACCGTACGGTTTTACAGTGTCTGACGCTTTGAAATACGCGTTTGCTTCGAGCAACGTTACTGACGTCAGGTACATGTTCACCATTTCTGGCGTAACCAGATACACGGAGTTATAAACTGGCGCTAATACATCCTGTTCTGACCCCGAGTGAACCCAAAGCGTATTCAGACCCGCACTGAATTCAACCGCTAAACCCGATTCGTTGTTGTCCTGGTCTGCTTTAATCACCAACGGTTGTGGCGAGGTAATTAACCACTTATCACCACGAATACTGATGATGTGGCCACCTGACGTTTTAAACGTTAATTCATTACCGTTCGTGGTACCCCATCGACCGTAAACGGTGCCGAGGGCTTCACCCATTAACTGGTCAACGTCGGATTGTTCGATACCCGCTGAACCCATCAGCGTAGCCAACTCGTCAATCGTTAACCCAAACGCTTTTGTAGCGTCAACAGCACGTCCTAATACGGGGAGAGCGGCGACGTCGTCAGTGGTGTAATGATGCGCGTTAGGGTTACGGTGATGCTGGTATAATTCTTCGTCGAAAACCTTTTTCCCGTTCTCGTAAATCAGGTTAGTGACTTCACTGAACGCAGCATCTAATTCCGTAGAACGCTTAATGATTTTCTTGCGAATGTCTTCTAACGCCTTAACAACCTCATCCCTCAGAATCGCTTCTTCTAAGTTAGCAGGCGGGTCGATAGGCTGAATAACCGGCGCATACGCCATTAGTTCAGACCAGTCCACGTTACGTGGGTCTTTCAGGTCAGTTCGAACTAAGAACTTCCCGATTTCAGATTGCGGTACACGGTATTGACGTGCTACCCCTAAAATCTCATATTCGATTTCTGTTGCAGTAAGCAACATAAACCCGCCATAAATCTGATCTTGTTCAGCTTCTGCGAGTTCTTTAAAGTAATAGCCTAAATAGTAGTCCAACCCCTCAATCAGAGTACGACGTCCGTTAGGCGCGGTATCGTCGGCTACTGTGAGTTTTAATCCGATACGATAAAAAGGTCCTTCAGGCGGAATGACCACGTTAAATCGGTTAGGGTACGTCGCTGTGCTTAGCGTACCGTTAAACTGCGCCGCGTCTTCTCTCGGCATCGTAAAGACTCCTACTTTTAAATAAAATGGATACCCCTCCCCATTACAGGGAGGGGTTACCTACGGACACACAACTGCCCGCAGGCAGCCTGTCCTAAGTACGATCCCCTAACTGCTTCCCGTTAAGTTCTCGTTTCAGTACAGAAAGTATCCATTTCCACGCTTTACTCGTGATGTGGTACGGATTGCGTTTCTCCATTAAGAACTGCTTTTCACCACTACGCAGTTCGAAGCTCTGCGCATTAAGCTGATCCTGACGAGTGCTTTGCTCATCAGTCACATCCAACGAACAGGTAAAGTTAAGCTCGTAACCTTCAGGATTATTACCTGGCGGGTCTAAGACAATATAGATGTCCTGACCTACACGTAAGTCGGTGGCCGTGATACTAATCGCTTTACCTACGTCAGCACTGGTTGACAGAGCAAACTCTGCGCTATCAGTAGACGCTAAGAATGGGTCTTTCCCTGCGTCACCGATAATCACCTTACCTGGCCAGTTACTTTTTATCATTCCTGACACTTTTGCAATTCGGTACTGTTGTTTATCAGCACCTTGTGCAAAACGGAGAATGAGTTTGTGACGATAACGACTTGCGGCGGCCTTAGTCGTACTCCACTCATTGTTCCAGGAAGTGTGCAGTTCGTTGTTCTTCGCCATCAACGCACCGCGAGACAGCTTACGATCAAAGAACTGCGCAGGTAACTGCCCATCGTGAGAAACCGCAACGTTTCCCTGACCAGTTGGCAAGGCAATGCTCTCCGTAACGCGATATTTCTGACTAATCTCATAAGTCGCAGGGTCAATCACAGACTGACTATAATCAGCGTCTTTGTTATCAGCCAAATACCCAACGGATGAATCCAGATACGACTCAAACAGCGAACGTAAGTAATGATACTTATCAATGTCGATGTTGCTCGTAACCGGATCAATCAGCGCATGGCTAACTGTTACTCGGCATTTCGCGCTCAGTTCTTTAAACGACAACCCTATTCCGTCACCGGTGAAATAATCCACCAAGTCAAACGGGAATTGAATCTCCAACTGACGTTGTTTAACTGTCGTCGTCCCAAACTGCGAGAACGACAACGCTAAACGTAACACACGCGTACTTACGTTATAACGGTAACGAATCATCCCACGAGGTGCATGGTTTGCAGAGATTTTATCTCGGGCGGCACCCCAGCCAATCAAATCGAGTATCGCGGGGTTGGTTTCTTCACCGTTGAACAACACGTCCTTAAACGTCGCATTCACCGCTGTTTCCCCAGACTCTTCCATTACCAACGGAATGTCAGTAACGTCTGAAACTGAACGGGAACCAATCCCCAACTTACACGCTTTAGCCGTCAGGTCAATACGTACGTAGCGGCGTTTAACACTCGCCCCTTGCGTTGACGTACACAGCACCAAATCCGGTGCAGCAGTAAGTGCTTGTGTTCCACCAACGTCGTCAACGTCAAACGCAAACGACCCTTCGAATGTCGGTGCGTTGTTTTCTTTCGGGTTAAACGGTGTAAACCAGCAATACGGTGTAGCGCCTTCAGGTATCACAACGTACTGAAGACTGGACTTCACGTTTTGGTTGTGTGCGTAAGTATAAAGACCACGACTGACAAGATGGAAAACATCACCTGTACCGGTTGCTAACGCTTTCCTAAAGATACACGCTCTCGGTTCGGCAATGGCACGGTTTAATAACGGCAACCGTGGGTTATCCGTTAACGCCCAGTCCACAGAACTGAGTCCGTGTGCTTTACGCGTGGCGATGTGTCCACTAACCTCGGCACTTTTCCCGAAATCAAACGTGGTTTCGAACCCTACCGTTTTATTCGCGTAATTCTCACCAGCAACAATATCAACGTAACCGATATAACCGCGTTCAGGATCAACTGCGACGCTCTGAATCGGTTCAGCACGCGAATACAGAGAGCCTGTGAGCATGTTAACGTACAGATAGTGACGAATCCCTACGTGCGTGGTAACAAACTCCTGGAGAAGCTCTACGCGCGTTTCAGGGCCACTGAAGTAAACAGGGTAATCCCCATCGTAAACTTCAAACTGTACCGCTGCGGACTTAGCCGTATCGCTACATTCGGCTTTAACCGCTATTGTGTAGTTTTCAACGTCTGCTGACGTTTCGTACACTGCAACGAGTGGGGACTCGCCTGACGCTGCCAGAACACCGTTAATGTAAACCGTAACCGGACCGCCGCCCGCAGCATAAACCCAGAGCTTCGATTGGTGCGCCCTTACACGCGTTTTTGCCAATACCGTAACCACTGACTGGTCACCCATCTGCGTGGCAGTTTTACCCACCGGGACAGACTGGAACCCCATCAACGGCGGTTCTTCAATACCTGTCCAGTTGATTCCCGTACCGTTACTCACCTTACCCGTAGGCCAGGTCAGTTCAAGCTGGTTGTTCGGTGAGAACCAGTTAAACATCGGGGTGGTTTGCAGGTCAATCGCACCAGTAACGGTGCTGTCGCCTTTCGTCCCGTCCAGCAAATAGAAATATTTCAAATCCTGAACGGAGATTGACGTACCCTGGCTATTAAAACGCCAGTCCGCACCTTTCACAGCAGCAAAATCGGTTACCGTACCTTCTTTCGCGTTTGCAATTGCCGCAGCGACCACATCTAAACGTGCTGAAAGCTCTTTTAAGATGTTCGGTACCACTGCACGGTTTTCAACTAAGCCGTTCTGGTTAGTTGCGTAACGACCAATACCGTAAATCGTCTGCGAGGCTTTATAAATGCCTAACTCTGACCAGTCGTGATGGTGGCCAACATCTGCTAAACCACTAACCGAGGCATTCAGTGCGGTAGACAACGGTTTGTCAAGGTCTGCGGTGTTATCCGCTTGCCCTAACCCCAGGTCAGCTTTCGTGATTGCCCTGGAACCGTCGTTCATCGGCTTACCGTTAATCATGGTCGTTTTAGTCACGTACCCTGATAAGTCGGTTGAATACGGCGTTAATGACGCAGGCGTTGCTGCAACCCCAACCGTTTCTGTGCCTTTACCGGTTTTAAGCTTAACAACACCTTTTTCAGCGGTGGTCGCTTTCGTCGGGTCGATAGCCCCCACGATAGGATCAGCACGAGAACCTTTACCGGTAAAACTAATCCCGTTACGGCCTTCGATATACACTTTGGAGTCATCAGGATCGCTACCGCCACTCCCGCCAGCATCTGGGTCTTGCTGATACTCCATCAGCGCTGTGGTGGTCAACAACGGGTTACCGTTCAGGGTGAGTTTGTTCATCCCTAAAGCGTCACCGGTTGACTCGATACGTAAAACATTGTTACCCGCACGCCAGTTAATGTAACGTCCCGCACCTGTGCCTTCCAGATGCCCTACCGCTAATACCACAGAACCGTTGGATTTTAACGTAAAGCCATCATTCGCAAAAATGATTTCTGACTCACCGTTTTTCGAACGGAATTGTGCGCGGTTTCCAGACACCGTACAGTTAAACACGCCCCGTACTTCCGAAGAAATCCAGTGGGAGATATACGTGTCAATAACTGACTGTGGTAAACGAAACGCTTTCAGTTCATCCGTTAACGCTTTCAACTTTAACCCATACGCCATAAAGGTATCAGGTGTTTTCAGGTTAACGGGATGGGCATTAATTTGTGCGCTCGTGGTTTCGTGTGGGTTCGTCGCGGCGATATGTGCTGGGTAGTTGAACGCTTCGATTTCTTTCCCCAACGCAGTCACTAGCGCTTTAACTTCGGCTAATTTATCTTTAATTAGCTGGTTAGCGTCATCGGTTTTCAACTCAACATCGTGAATCGCTGACGCTAAGTATTTTTTGTTCAGCAAATCCGCCCAGGACGTTGCCGCAGGCGTAGCTGGGTATAACGACGGTCTTCCGTCTAACAACAACCAGTCGGCACTGACTGGGTTATTCAGATATTTCACCAACTCGTCGAGCATGTCAACGAACGGGTCGTAGAACGTACCGCCGAGCATTTGTCCTTCAAAGGTTACGATGCCTTCGATGGATGGGTTGATAAGGTGTACCCCACAATACACGTTGGCTGCTACCGAGTCATCCAGTTCCGTCAGTTGGTATTGCAGTTCGTAGTCCACCCCACGGCTCAGTGGGGTGGTTGAACCTGGTTGTCTGACGACTAAGTCTTCAAAGAACGGGCGATGGTCTAAAATCACCACCCGGTCATTGTTGTTTTCTGACCCGATGATACGCTCCTCTAAGAAGTGATTCTCGGTTTTCGTCCCCCGAGGATCGTAAGGATACGCTTTCATCAAAAAATTCTCCTTAATCGCGAATGATTACCGCCTGCACTTTATTGTTGGTGTCGATAAACGACATTACGCGCTCCTTGTTAAGATAAGGAGGTATCGGTAACGCAGCGTAATCCGCCAGGTTGTTATTAAACTCGGTTGCCACTAGCGCATTAAGCGTTTCGGGGTCTGAGCTTGTCCCGGCCAATTCCATAACACGTACACGATTTAACGAGGAGTAGTTGCTGATATAATCCAACAGCGTACCGTAGAGTTTATTCCCGGTTATGCTGTCCGCCGTAGAGCGGATATTGGCACGCACTTCGTCCTCATAAAGTCCCCCTAATCCGTAGTAAATAGGGGTGTACGGATCGTTAACGATAGGCGCGAGGTTGAACCCGGTTAAACGGTCGGTCAGCGAGATTTTCTGCGTAGTACCACCTGCCGCCGTACAGCTTACGTATTTATCTGTCGCAGACAAATACACCACAATAGTGTAAACAGTACCTGCTAAGGTCAGCGTTGCGTTAAACGTTAATTCGTTATTCGGACCACGCGTGTGGGTAAATGTCACATCAGGTTGTAACGTACTCCACGGTGCTGGGGTAACACGTTTAGTCGGCGTGAAGCCTAACACCACAGATCTCCCGTTACCGAAGTTTAAACCAAACCCGGCGTAACAATACTCACCGTTACTGTCGGTTAAACGATAACCACGGGTGATAAGTAACGACAACCGCATAAACTCGCCATCGGTGTTTTTCCAGCAACCCAGGACGGTTTCTAGCACCGTTCCGGTTTTTGCGTTGCTTTCGGTTTCCCAACTGACTCGCATCCCCGCATTGTTAAATACTGGGAACATGTTGTGGATAAACCCGTGAACGTTATCACTTACCCCTTTCGCATCAAACACCCACTTCGACGCAAGCTGGTCGTATTTCACACCATCGAGTGCTTTATATCCACCGCCAACCACATAACGCCAGTCTGCTTCCCCACGCACAATCGCTTGAAGTCCAGAAGCCCAGCAGGGCGCACCTACTGTTAAATTGCTTAACCCCAGCACTGCACGTGAAGCAGAACGCTGAATGTGTGCATTGTCATTAGCGACATGGTCTTTCAGCTCACGGAAATCGCCTAACCGTGTCACGTTACGTAGTTCAGTAACGAACACTTCAGAAAGGTCGTTAATACCGATTAGACCCACGCGCGTCATGGTATCCGTTTCAGCCTGACTGTAGCTGTCGTGAATAATATACTTCGCTTTGTTATCGACAATGTCAACAAAAATCCCTGCGTAAATTTCCTTATTCAGATTCGGGAAACGTTCAGTGACGTTAACCGACATCAACGGCACGTCGTACGTTTCGCCGCCGATGAAATACGTGGAAGCAGGAAGTGTCACCAGGATATTGTCTCTAACCGTAACGTCAATTAAGTCGTTACCGGACTTACCAAAGCGAATAATGTCAACGCGCGCACCCGAGTCAACCCCGCCGACGGTATTCTCCAAATTTTCAATCTGGGAAGTCTGCGCCATCACCACACTACCATCGAGTGCTAAGGTGGCATCATCCACATCCAGACCGAACTTAATCAGACCCCGTTTCGTGGTGTCTGCGTTTTCAACACCGAACACAGAAGACGGGTGTTGGTGAACCTTCGGTGAGTATTTGTCTAACTCAGTCTGTTGTGCAACAGAAATCGGTAAGTCAACGTCCGGGGTATTCGCAACGTTACCTAAACCAAAGGTAATTTTGTCGATAGTAACCGAACTGGTAAGCTGCATGTCGTTGATGTACGACTTGGCGGCAACTAACTTACCGGTAAACTCTGCGTCCAGTTTTTCAATTAACGCAGGGGTTGCTGCGAGGTTTTCAGCCGTACCGAATTCGTCCGTTAACTGCCAGCAGGCTAACGTCGTGACGTCTTCGGCAACCGGAAGAATAAACGTTGCGACAAACGGCGATGCTTTAATCCCGCTACCGGTAAGTTCCACTGTAGCTGTAGATGCACCGTAGAACAGACCTGTACCGCCTGCGGTATTACCCGGCAAATACGGCGCTACCGTAGTGGGGTCTAAGAGTTTCTTACCACGCCACAGTAATCCACGGTCATCAGGATATAGAACAAGCTGGTTATCGCCCGCTTGCAACGTTACCGGGTTGTTGCCCACGTTAACATCAGTAGAACCTTGACCGATGAACTTAATGGATTTCGGATCAACGACAAACTGGGCACCTAAACGTGTCTCGTCAACAACATCAGGTGCTTTCTTAATGGTAACCGTGTTACCTTTGTTTTGCGAACTAATAGTGACGCCGTCAGCAACATTATTGATCACCGATTTAAAGTGATGCCGATTCTCTAATGCTTCTAACGCAGCGTCCATGTTATCGAAGTTAATCCGGGAGCTATACGTTTTACCGTTTACGCTAATAACGGCGTCAAACACGTTCCCTGTACGCTTCAGTTGAAAACGCAGCGTAAAATCCCCATCCGGTATTGCTGGATCAGGAGCTTGAGAAATATACCGAACTGACGGTACCGGACTCCCGTAACCGTGCAACGCCAGTTCGATAGTAAGAGTACCACCCCAGATTTCACCGAAAATCTCTACGTACTTACCGGAGTTACTACCGGGATTTTCGTAGAAACGTAAACCGGCCCTACCGACTGCTTCATTACCAGACGCTGTTTTACGTCCGGTAACAATAAAGTCAATATCTTGCAGGTTAGCGGGTACCGCATTAAAAGAAGCACTAAAACCATTCTTCGTTCCTGTGTAACGAAGCGCGCCGTGATACGTGTGACCACTACTAACATAGCTTTCGCTAAAATAAGGACTCACGTATTTAGACATCGAAACCGGATCAACTTCTGTCGTGAACGAAGTAAAACCGGATAACGTTCCAATGGTTCCGTCGGCCGTTTTCGAAGCTGACGTGCGCAGTAGTTTCTTTTGCGCAGTCAATGTTGCTTGCGTTGGATACTTAGCATTAACATAATCTGTTAACTGTGGCTTCGTTTTTCCGTAAGCTAACGCTGCATCCGTCGCAATGCCGTTTAACTCTAACGCACGGATCGGGCCCCACGTGTCGCTATGTGGGTTGTCTTTACGGGTGACGTGTTCGTGCGCAGGTGCGTTGCGATAGAGCTGTTCTACTAACTGATGGTACTTAACGATTAGCTGATAAACGTCATTACTTACGTCTGCTTCTGGCGCACCAGGTAACGCAAGGAATTGAGCATAATCGTTCTCAGCCGCCCACCAGTTTAAGTTAACGTTGGTTTTGTATTTCAGCCACTTCGCAACATCCGTTTTGCTGTAACCTGCTGAGAATTCGTCTGGCGGTGTGTCGACGTTAAAGGTGTAGTCCATGGACTGTTTGTTAGTCGCCACCTCGATAACGTATACACCGTTACCCGGTTGACGGACAACGCTAAACGTTAATTCGCCTTTTAATTCGTCATCGGTCAAACCGTTGATTAACGTATAATCGTAATCGGTCGAACCACTGCCTAACGCAACCGTCAGTCGTAGGCCGATTTTACGTTGTTTTAATTGGAGACGAAGGATACTTGCGCCACCGTTCGCGTAGCACAACATCCAATCGATTTGTTCGTTCGGATTAATACTCCCCATATTCGGAAAAATAGCCGGAATACGGTATTTCATCGACAGGGAATATTCATTTAACGTGGTGGTTTTGTACGTAACGGAGAAACGACGTTTAGCGGTATTGTAAGTATACCCACCTTTGTTGTCGTACGTTGCGTACTGTTCAGACGTGATAACCGTACCATTACCGCGATGCTCGATATCTAACGTGTTACGTGCAATCGGGTCTAACCGATTCACCACGTTACCTAACGAATCACCTAAGCCTGCAATGGCTTGCATTAATTCCAGTTCACCTTTCCAGTTTTCCCAGTCGAACTGAATGTCGACCGGTGGAAAGTAAACATCGCCGATAACGGTATCCCATTGACACGCAGACGGGTATTTATCTTTATTGAGTTCGCGTTCTGCGGTAATCTGTTCTTGGGTCGCTTCACCACAACCTACGGCGTGGTAATCTACCGTGAAATTCGATTTGTATTTGTCGTTAACAATCCAAATCATCCCGTGCACGAGATAGGCTGTGCGCAACATACCGGTCTCGTACGGGTGTGTAATAACGTAATCGTCGCCTAAGGTCAGTATTTTGCCGCCGCTCTTGACCACCAGGGATGTGGTGAAAAAAGGGGCGTGGGCAGGTACCAACATTCGGTACTTCGTACCAATGACGGCGACCGCTTCACCGGTTATTTTATTCCCCGGTTCTTTGAAGTGTGGGTCTAGGACGACAGCCATTATCTACTCCTATAGTCCGTGGGCGTCGAGTTCATACTATGACTTGAATCTATTGAGGAAAAGAGCTGTGACTACTGCTTATCAAGTGCGGCCTGACAGCGCTTTTGGCTTCTCTCGTGAGACCCGTACCTGGGGAGCCATCGACGTCACGCAACCCTTAGAAACCTTGTGTTCTGATTACCATATTTTCGAAGTCGGTCTGAGTGCGCTTGGTAAAGACTATACGTTAATTAGCCAATATCACCTCGCTGACTTACAAAACCGTACCGATACGTTACAAGACTGGCTGAATGAAAAAGCCGGTGTGGTTATCGCTGCGTTGAAAGACGGTTTACCAACATTAGAGTTTGATTGGGCACACTACCAATCGATTAATGCTGATGTTCCAGTAGAAACCTACCTGTGTCCTCCCGGTTATCACTACAGTCAAGAATTCAGTATAGACGATGCTGACGACGTTGTGATTGTTTGCGAAGATAAATGGAAAGACAAATACCGTAACGGGGTGTTGTACAACATCAACGGTCAATGGGTACCACATCAGTCGGATACTGTTGGTGTACGTTTACCGGGTGCGGGTAAGATAGTACGACGTGCAGGGACACCGGATATCGGGTGCATGGTCTTTAGTAAATTGGGGAATGTTAAAACGTACCCCATTGCTAACTTGACCTTAAACAAACTCGACACCACACGTGACTATTATTCCACGTTAATGATTTCTTTACCGGAATCTATTACGGGTAAAACCGTGGGGTTTGTTATCGGGGGTCTGATACACTGGTTACCGGTTACTGGGTACTTCTCCGACAAAGCCATTATGATCTCGTTACCGAACTTTGACGTTGCGCGCACTGTGTTAGAAACGCGTCGCTATTACGATTGGGACAGTATTGGCGTGGGTGATTTGTCATCACCGACCAACGTACAGCGTATCCGTAACCCAGAAACGTTAAAGGCGCTTTTAACCCACGAGTCGTCGTTTATCTTTACGGTGGATAATCCGTATCTGGAAGAAGAAGTTGTGGGGGTTTCTCACAACGCTATCTGGGGACGTTTATACCTTAAAGATCCTAATGACCCTGATGGGGAAAAACAACTAGGCTATCTGTTAAACCGCTTCGGTAAAACCGTTGCTTATTGGCCGACGTGGGAAGAAGGGGAATGGGTATTTAACACCACGGAATTCGACAGTCAAAACTACGTGTTCCGTGAAGCCCGCTGGTATAACCAGAAGAAAATTAACGATGCACAGGCAATCGTAGGGCCTTTCGGTCCCTGGGAAAAAGTCTATTTGGAAATGCATCGTTTCCGTGCAAGAAAAAAATAAGTAACCTCCTACCCTCTTAGAGGGTAGGAGTAGCACGTTTTTTTTTTCACTTAGTCTTTTTTGTAGACGATCGCGTTACCGTGCAGTTTGTTGTTACCGGAAATACCGATAACTTTAAACGCTTCACCGCCGATCTTTTCAGCTTCGACAGCCAGCTTAGCAGTAACGTCGTCTACGGTGTCACCGAAAGCGCTTACGTTACCAATTTTCTTGAACTCTTCAGGAATGTGTTCAGCAGAAGAGAATTCTTTAATAGCCATAGCTACTCTCCAGTTAAAGAAAGGAAGGACTGTATCGTGTTACAACCAAAGCATAAGATAGCTCCTCCCCGAAGGGAGGAGAGAGTGCGCGAAAAAAGTGGCCTGCTTAACTAAACGATGAGGTTTAAGAAAAGTGTTGATAAGAAGCTTACCAACGTCAGGTCACAATATATAATACCAACGTAAGAAAAAGGGGAAATTAGCGCGGGCCTGAAGTTGGGCCATGTACACCGTCGTGGATGTGTACGCTGAAGGTAATACCGGAAATCACCGCATCCTTAACTGTAAAGACACCCACACCTTCACCCGTACCACCGTATTTGAAGTTCTTAGCAACTTCCAAATTACCGGTGAACATCGCTTCATTACCCTCTTGCTTAAAGTTCGGCGTTTTATACGTTGTGGAACCGGAGGCTTCGGTTAGCCACGTTTCTGTTTTAAAGGTAACCGATTTCGACGCTTCGGTATTCCGAACTTCGCATTTCTCATTAATCGTTTTCGTTTCCAGGTTAATCGAACGTTTTGCGTAAATGAACGCATCTTCTTTGTTGATGTTCACTTTCGAAAGCATCGCGTTCTCAAAACCTAAATCGTCTTCCACCGAGTTAATGTAATACTTATTCCCTTTATGGTCAACACACTGCCACGACCCGTTAGCGTTATCGAATTGGAATAACCACGCCGCTTTCTCCCCATTCACCATACTTGTTCTTAGGGTAACGTGTTTGTCAATCGTTGAGACGTTTAACACATACGCGTTCGACAAGTCATCCGCCATCTGGTTTTCAGGGTCAGCCGACCACGCGTAAACCGCATCCTCTAATCGCTTAACGTTAGCGAAATTCAAATCAATCCAAAAATAAATATCCGTTTTCCCCAAACGTAACAAGATAACGTAATCTTCACGCTTAACGTCTGGGGAATTAATTCGGTTGGAATTAAACTTCCACCACTTTGCAGTAATCGTGTTACCGGTTTTAATCGTTAGGTTGTCAGTAGCACCCCCGGCTTCGTGTACCTTTTCAGCGGTTGAGGAAACCGATTGTACAACGGTAGGGTTCGCAAAGTTGGTTTCAATTGGTATCACTTTTACCCGATCTGTACCACGAGGTTTATCTTCCGCGACGATACCAATCGAGAAAAAGTCAACGCTGGATTTCTCCATTAGGTCGTTCCTTAGATCGGAAATGTAATCAGATATATTTTACTTAGGTGAGTAGGGGCTGAAGTGCGAATTCAGCCCCTATGGGCACGTTTCTTTTCGAAACGGATACTAACAATAGCGGAGGCTACCATGCTTGCTGAACAGAAAGACGGTATCGAAGAGGTAGTGAGACTCTTCCGTCACTATTCACCTTATCTACCACGGTAATCATAGTATTACTTAAAATTTACAGATTGTCCCTTTATTCTGCTACTCGGGATACCGGTAGGGGGTAGGGGGCAATATGTATACGGATATAAATAGCGGAGGTATACGTAGTATACCGACATACTCTTCCCAGAGGAACGTAGTGACTTCCTTATTCCTTTTTTAGGAGAATATACCATGCTAACAGCAGAAGTTTTTATTAACCAATACTTAGATGAACTCTTTGCTAAGACCTATTTAGAGATCGCTCCCCTTATCGTTGAAGATTTAGTAGGTTCGAAATATCCTGCTAAATTAGTCGATATCAAAACGGTTAAGCCTGAAAGCGTCCCTGCTGACGAACCAGAGGATAAATATCAGATCATCGCTTATGCTAATAGCGCATTCAGTATTCTTAACAGAGAAACTGGTGTAATGCTTATTTACAGTATCATTACCGAAAGCGATTTTAATTCAGTACGCTACGCTATCGAAAGCTTGGCTAACATTGGACCGCTTAGCCATGACCCGACCATTATAACGGAACAATGGGCATTAATGTCTGTATTTGCCCACTTCCCTTTATTCCGCCACGGAATTGCATTAATTCATCGTGAATTTGAAGTACCTTACAATGCGGAACTAACGTTACTGGGTCCTGGTTTTAATCTCTACCCGTTAAGGGACGATAACGACAAGTTATACGGTGTCCATATCTACTTTAAGTGGTTCGAAGACCTGTATGTTCTTAAGTTAATTGCTTCGGATGTGGTAAAACAAATTCCGGAAGCAGAAACGATTTCTAAAGCCACCCACCAGGTTGAGATTAACCTAGGTGATCCCTTATTGAAATATCACAAAGAAATTGACCTTCGTAAAATCGCTGCCGCAAAAGGGTGGGGTTGTGCTGAGATTACGAATGGATATCTGCTGCTAATTAAAACCGCGTAAGTAAAAACCTAAAGGAGAAAATATCATGATTACTATCGAAATGAAACAACAAGCTATTGAGTTTGTTAACCTGGGTGTGGGTAAACATCGTTTTGAATGTCCGTACAATATATTGTCTAACGTTATCCGACCGGGTACAATGATTACCGGTGTTGAAGTAGAAAAATTCAACGAAAGCGCCGTGCTTTGGGAACGCCATTTCTCACGACTTAATTATCGTAGAGTCGGAGATAGTTTTACCGAAATATTTCGTCATCTGTTTTCCGGTACAGGATGGAAAGTAACGAGTGCGTTCTACGGTGGCAATGTTGTTACGCTTCTAGACACGGGGAATGCACGTTATCTCGTGAACTTTACTTTCGCAAGACGCTACGCGTATTTCCCGAACCCTCTTACGTGTACGTTAAGTAACCCAGGATTACTGTTGACAGATAAAGAAGCGGAAACACTACTTACAGAACTGAAGAAGGACGGTTGCGACTCTGGCGATTGGGAAACATTAGTAGAGACAGCAAAAGCGCACGGCTGGCATACCGTGAGTAAATTCGGTCAGCAACTGTTGTTCTTAGCTTATAACGTTTAAGTAACGAAAACCCTAAAGGAGAGTAAAAATGCGAAAAATTATTTCTAAACCAGGGCATGTCAAGATCCTAAAAGAACTGATGGACAGATGCTATAATCGGACATGGCCACTGCCAAGCTTAACCATCGAGTCTTCATTACAACGTGAGTTGTTTGGTTATGTCATGGGCTGCTGCGTACTTACTGAATACAACCAGATTATCGCGCCTGTCGATGTCTGTACTTACGATGAAGAAATTGAAGGTTACCAGTTCACAGCTTACACAAATTCTGGACTAAATTACCGTAAACTCGTTGTTAGAGAAAAGAGTAGCGGCCGGAAGATTATGTTTAAGGTCTTCCCAAGCGGTAAAGTCAGTAGTTTATGTTTTCAGCTTGAGCAAGTGTCCTTTCACGGCGCAGCTATTTTAACTAAAGCAGAACGTGCGTTATTAAGCGGGTTAATCGGCTTTGAAGCAAAAACCATCAAAGTAGAACAGGAACTCACACGAAACGATTTCGGCTCAAGTTGGTACGAAAGTTTCTTCCGCTACGAATTGTTAAGTGATAAAGCTATCAAACTCACTTACCGTTCTACCGACGATCTCGTTTACCACATTTTAATTAGCGGCGAACCCCACCAGATTATTGAAGACGAAGGAGAAAATCAAATGTCTGCCTTAAAAGACGAATTAGCCCAATTCATTCGTGACGTCGAAGAGAAAAGCAAGAGCGATCACATTTTCTCACAACGTTATCCTGAACTTATTGACGAAACCACTGATAGTGTCGTCGACGGTATACGCATTTTCCCAAGTGGTCTTGCAATTTACCGACTGCCTAGCGTTAACCAGCTTAAAGTCATGGAGATGCTAAAGGACGTTTTAGCAGAAGCGGGTTGGGAATATCGCTTCGATTGCAATTTCGAAGGGATGGCGTTATTCGTTACAAAGAAAAATTATACGTTGTCAATCGATCTACCTAAAAGTCAATATTACAGTTTCTTCCCGAAAGCGGATGATCGCACTGAAAAAGAACCTGCGTTGTTACTTGATGCGGCAGAATCCAATACGCTAATGATGCGTCTGCGGATGGTTGACAAAAAGTTAAATACCGGCCATCTAACGACGATCGGTAAAGATTACGGTTGGAAATCTGTCGAACCGTACGGCAATCAGCTGCTGTTTGTTGCTGACCTTTAATAAGTGAAAATACACTTTCTCTAACTGCCGCGCTTTAGTCGCGGCTTTTGTTAAGAAGGAAATAGAAATGAAAGTCCATTTAGACAACCTCTTTAAAACTGAACCGTATATGGTTAAAGGTTCGCTGGCTTCATTGTTGCTAGACGATAGATTTCATCGAACGCTGCAATTACAATCGGTCGAATCCGCGCCAACAGAAGACGTGGGTCTTTATCAACGTATCACTTATACGCGCGGAGAATATCGGCGATATAAACCTGATACGCTAACCGTTAAACTCTGGCAAGTGGCCACAGGCAAAGTATTAACTTATCGCGCTGTTGGTCTGTACTACGTTGAACGTGCCTACGCATGGTTAGAAGAAGTTAAAGAAATGGATTACGACCGTTTAAGCAAAAGACTGCGCGATAATAACGCCAGTTTACCGCTACGTAATTATTTCTCCACAATTGAAAATAGTCGTTGTTTCGTTTCACGCGAATCCATGATATTGCCTGGGGCTGATGTTCAGACGACACTAAAAGATGTGGTTGTGAGGAAAATCTTTCATGAATCTGAACACGTTGGATTTCGTATCTATTTAACGCACAAGAGGCCATTTACCGTGATTCATCTTGTTACCGTACCCGAAGGCTCGGCAGTCGTACGTGAACTTCCTGACGCACGTGACCGTAGTCCTAATGAGCCACTTTACTTAATGTCAGGAACAAAATCAGAATCTTTGATGTCCCGTTACAGCATGGTTGATGTTGTTGATACTGCTATGAAGTTAGGTTGGAAAGAAGTACAACAGCACGGCAAACAATTGCTGTTTATCGCAGATGTAAATCTCAATAACTAAAGAGGTGGTACCGTGTACCGATTAATAGAAATGAGAAAAGACGTTTGGTTAGAAAACCTCGTCGATGGGGAGCTTGAGGGAATAGAGCTTTCCTTACCAGAGAGAGCGGACACGGTATTGGCCTTTCTGGTAAAACAGGCAGACCGTGAACCGGTAGGAATCTTCACTGTGGACTATAAAGACCCGCGAGGGATTCATTTACGGAACATTTGCAGTGGTTTGGAAAGCTTACCGGCTATTCCATTCTTAAACTACGCAAAACGTAAACTCCAACCGGGACAACACCTCTGGGTAACGTTAGCGCCTGACACTAGAATCATGCGTGATGATTACTCGGCGTTTGTACAGGCAACGAAAGTCAGTCTGTATAACCCGAACGCAGAGCGTACCGATATGCCATTTATAATTACCTTAGAAGACGATGGAACGCAAGAAGGTATCGAGGCAATTACGGAATTAGTAAACTCTTATCCGGTTGCCACTATCGAGTTAGAAAACCCAAGTCGTTTACAACTGGGTGACCTGCTCGAATGGATTGAACTGAATACAGAATTCTTAATCAATTCTCGTCAGTATCGATTCGACGTTTAACAACGGTGGGGTGTAAGCCCCACCATTTATTTTTTGTTCGCTGACATTAAAAATAATCTCAGATATATATTACTTAGGTGAGAGTTAAGATTAACTCTTTTACTTGTTAACCCCGCGAGGAGCAAAACAATGAAAATCTTCACTTCCTTTTTAATCGCCCTTTTCGCAATCGGATTCAATACTGCACACGCTGCAATCAATAGTTGGGAACAACTACAGAACCCAGGTCAGGCTGTTTACGAAATTGAAGACACCACCGGAAACGGACTGTTTATCAACTGTGACACTGAAACTACGAATCGCAAATTTTACGGTCGCATGGTTTGGTATTACGGGGAACCTGTAGGTGCAACTAACGCTGAAGACAACACGTTGGATATTGTCGTAAACGGCAAAACTTACAACATCCCTACCGTGGATGGTAGTGACAAAGCAGAACTCGCTTGGGTGGCTTTCGTTAACGCTATCGGCAATGCCAAAACTTTCAGTGTGAATATCAACGGAAACGAAGCTGCTAACTTTACCGTAGAAGGCGAACGTCTGTCTGAAACTTTCTTCCAGAACTGCGGACACACCCGTCCTAACAAATAAGTATTAATCTTTTTTAGAGTGCGTGAAAATGAATATCAGAACTATACTTTATACCATCATTATTTTCTGTGCAGTCGGTATTACTGCCACTTATGCTTTCGGTGATTCGGATATCCGTTATTACGAACCGGCTCCTGACTCACCGATTATCAACCCGGATGAGTCCCCTACGTTAATGCGCAGTTTCGGTAAACTGCAAGTTTATCGCTTAGTACGCGGTGAAACGTGTACCGGATTACTCATCGCCGACACCCGTGCACAAGTCTACCAACGTCTGACGGATATCGCCTGCGAACAACCAAAAGTCATGTCGGTCAGTATTCATCCGTTAGAGGTCGGTAACTATACTGCTGTGGACTTCTTCCATAATGCAGAATTGATTGGCCGTATTACTTTAAATCGTAGCGCTGAATAATTTAATGGAGAATTTACAATGAAACGTTTACACACCCTGATGCTCTTCGTGGCTATTCTGTTCACAGGTTTTACCTTTAACGCAGAAGCGGCTACCGTAAAACAAGCACTTAGCTGTAACCCGGAAGCCTGGGCTGAACAACCTGGCGCGTGTCCTGATATCAATACGCTCTATACCGACGACGCTACTTATAAAGCCGCAATCGATAAAGCGTTGAAACCTGTCGGACTAGACGGGTTATTCGGTAAAGATGGCGTGATGAATGGTCCTGGCGGCGATGTTATTCCCGTGCAAATCAACGGCAAAATCTGGCTTGAATCTACCGCTTGCAAAAGCAATGCTTGTGGTTGGGAATACATCACGACACTTTATAACCCGCAGACCCATGTCGTGGTAGGTTACTATTACAACGTCGACCCAGGTTACCTGGTTTGGTTCGGCGATATCGGCGTTAACGAATTCGCCTATCTGGTTAAGAAATACGTAGCTACGGTTAATTAATTTAAGGAGTCTGTCATGAAAACGTTTATCAAAACTTTACTCGTTGCTGTAACTGTTCTGTTCTCTCTTAACGTAGCAGCAAAAACAGTAAAACTACCGGCGGGTATCAAATACGTCAACAGTACCGATGAATTCTACTGCACTGAAATTGACGGCCTGTATTGCCAGACAAAGAATTTGTTTGAATACAAAGGTAACAGATATGTTTTCGTTGTTGAGCAAGGTGGTGCCTGGTGCTACGACAGCCCTATGTCGGTACTCAACCTGGAAACTTGGAAAGCACAGAAAATTGAATACAAAGACAACCAACTGTGTTCGGGCGAAAACAAACCGTTCTTCAAAATCAAAAATGGTGTACCGACTGTAGGTGTTATCGACACCTCTGGAGCACCAATCGTTGTAGCTCAGGACAAACTTAAAATCTAAGGAGTAAACCATGCGTCTTATCTGCGCTTTGTTGGCGTTTTTCTCAATCGGAGTTATGGCTTCTACACACATCGACGATTTATTACTTACCCCGGCAACGAACACAGACTATCACTACAACCCACCGGGTTTTGAAGTCTGCGAAGGCGATGCAGGCGAATGCCAAGAAGTTGGCGCAGATGGACGCTATATACTCGTAAAAGCAGATGGCGGGACAACCTGTCCTGCGGGTTATTATTTCGTACTTGACTCTGTAGCAAAAGAGGTACTTCCTGTAACGACCAAAACGTGTGACCCCACGGTTGTATTAACCCTTGCGAAAAGCAAATCACGTGACCGTCATCTTATCGTCATCGAAGAACGCGGTGAGATGTTAGGCGCTATCGAATTAGATTACTGATGTGTAGTCTTGACCCCGGTTCGTGCCGATTCGTCCGGGGTCCTTTTTACGACTTGTTTTACCTAAAGGAGAATTAAAATGCGTTTGTCTAATGTTTATCAAGCAGCCCAATTCCATCACGAACTGACGGCTAAGCCTGAATATATTCGCCACAACTTAACGGTGGCTTGGAAACTGTTATTGATTGCTGATGCAGCACGACACAACGACCAGGAAACTATTATCAAAACTGTGCGTACTTTACGCCCTATTGACCTGGAAACAATTTGGTCGTTTGACTTAACTCGAATTTATCATCGTCGTTTTAATGCGGCGGTGGATGCGATACGTCCTTATTTCCACTATTTGCAAGCAACATCGGACTGTGGACCATCCTTAGAGTGGGTCTTGGTACAAAGCGTATGGAGCGATTACATTTATCTCCTATCTTTAGAGACGGGTGAATGCATTATCGCTAACGAGGTATTCTCAACCAACGCCGAAATGTATCGTTCCCACGCTACTATCCAGGGTGTCTCACAGCCTATCTTATCACTCACGCACTTAGGGCTGTGATTAGCCCGGCCCCGCTGTGTACGGGGCTTCTTTTTTGCCCAAGGAAACTGAAACATGAACGAAATTACTTTGGTTCGTTTTATCGAAGCGATGCGTCTAAACGAAGCTAATCCACACTCTCCGTTATTCATCGATTTAATGGAGGAAGAAGTCGAAGGGTTCTTAGCGTACCCGCGTTTGAAAGCGTATTTCGAACGTAAAACACCAACCGCTTACGAAAAGCTGATGTACGCGTTAGATAACCGTACTACGCTAAATAATACGCCGTTTAAAGCGCTGGAAGCAATAGACCCTACCGGGGGTGCAGGTATCCCACAACGCGTTGTGTTCTACTACATCGACAACGGACGTATTAAAGCCGACGTTGTAAACTGGATCTCCGAAGGGGAAATTCCAGAAACGCGCACTTTTAACCTCTGCCCGGTAGAAGAAGGTTGGGTCGCAGGAACACATTATTCCTATCCGTATCAAAGCATCAAATCACCTTATCTGTATCCGGTGTATTTAGATGACGTTACGCCAGGAAAATGTATTCCCGTTACCAATCTGATTTGTTTACTGACGATGGAAGTTGTTGCGTCCGACGCAGGCCAGGCTTGGGTTGAGCAATCGAAAAATATCCAAAACTGGCAGGAGATGGGTTACAAACTCTACCAGCCGTAATACCACGAGAGAACCTTCGGGTTCTCTCCCTTCTCTTTTATTTTTTTTTCTTTTTACACCACGCTCCGTGAATATGGAGGTGGACATGTTAAAAGTTGAACGTATTGTACTTAAAGGGTTTACCGGGATGGGATTACACGAAATCGAAACCTTCGATTTTACTATCCATTCCCCAACCACCATTATCCTCGGTGGTAACGGCTGCGGTAAGACCAGCTTACTGTCCGTGTTTCTACCTATCGCACCTTCGAAATCCGAATTCCGTGACGGGGGTTCTTACACCAACATCTGTTTGGTTAACGACCATCGTTACAAATTTAAGGTTGCACGTAAAGGCAACTCACTGGTTTGCGATATCGAGAACCTGACGACGGGTACTAAGATCGTCGAACAAGGTAATGCGAAAGTGTATAACTCTCGTGTAGAAGAAATCACGGGCATTACAAAAGAGATTAAAGAGTTACTGAACGGAGAAGTGCTCTTAACGGATGCAGGAACGGAACTGCGTCGTAAGTGGTTCTACCGTTTAAGTACGTCAGACTTAACTTACGCGTTAGGTTTTTATCAACGTTTACGAAAAAACCTGACGATGTTAAACGGCGGTATTGAAATCACCAGCCGCAAGATTGCAGAGTTGCGTACCCGCGTGATTGATAACGAGGAAGAACGTCAGCAGTTAGCAACACGGTTAAAAGCATTAGAAGCAGATTTACGTGAACTCAACAAACAGATTGAACAACTGCCTGGTCTGAATCGTGACGTTACGGTGGCAACGATTCAATCGCTATTGCTTAAAATAGAAGCACCGATTAATGCTATCTTAGAACACCGTGGCGGATTACCTACGGAAGAACAGGTAGAGGAAGCACGACGCGTTGAAGCCACTGCCCGTGAAGCGGTGGTCTCTGCTGAAACAGAACTGTCCATGCTAAACAAAGATTTGTCTTTGTTGATGGACGAGTCTACCCGCCAAGATTACCTGATGCGGAATCACGAAGGGTTAAAGAACACGGTTGCGAAACTGCGCGAGTTATTAAAGCAGTGGGACACCGAACATCTTTTCCCTGAACTGTTTGCGGAGACCGTTAACATCGACCAGCTTAAAGCAGCGACGGATGCGCGTGTCTGGGGACAACGTTTAGGAACAACGCTGGATGCTATTAAATCAACGGAACGGTTGAGCGTACTGGAAGAGAAACTGTTGACCTTAGACCAAAACTCATCTGGGTTGCGTGACCGACTACAACGCGTTGAAAACGTATTGCAGAACCTCAACCACGAACGGAATCACTATTTGGAAACCGCCGAGGTTGATTGTCCGCAGTGTCAATTTAAATTCCGTCCGGGTGTCCGTCGTTCTTTGCCTGAATTGGAAGAAGCCATTCGTGGACAAATGGAGCAACGTAATACGTTACAGACTCAACTTGATTCCGTGTTGCGAGACCGTACGGAATTAGAGTCGGACGTTAATTACATGCGTCAAGTACGGGAAATCGTTTTAACATACTCGAAAGACCCGGTTTTGAGTTTATTCTTTAAACGTCTCCAGGAGCGGAATGTCTTTACGGATAACCGCAGTCAGTTCGGCAGTTTGTGTGCAGAGTTTGATCGTGAACTTTATTCCGCAATTGAATACCACGAAACGAAACAGCGTTTTGCTAAAGCGGAAAAAGAGTGGGCAAACGCGGTTGCAGCGGTAGGTAACGTTGACGGTGCACTACAGCAGAAAATTGCTTTCCAGCAGGAACGTTTGGGTAAGGCGACAGAAACGCTCTCAGAGCGCCGTAGAGAGCACGCAGTTGCTAATGATACCTTTTGTTATCTAAACGAACTTAAAGCCACTGTAGACAATTTTAATGCGGTTTTTGAGCGTTTAGAGAACGATGTTAAGGTAACATTGACTAATACAGTGGTCGAAACGTTATTAAACGCCCGAGAAAACAAGTTGGATGCGTTCACCACAGCACGGGAACGGTACCGTCAGATGGAAAACGAGCTCAACCAACTTACTGCGTTAGAAAAGGAGTTATCGGATTTACAAGCGCAGCAATTCAATAACAAGCTGATGATTCAAGCGTTCTCACCTGAGAAAGGGGTATTACGCAAATACTTCTACAACGCTATCGTGAGAATCACGGAATTGATGACGCGCTATATCGAACAAGTCTGGACCTACCCTATGCGGGTCATGCCGTGTGACTTAACCGACGGTGACTTAGACTACACGTTCCCAGTGCAGTTGAAAACCCATCCTGAACCGGTACCTGATGTACGAAAAGGGTCGAAAGCACAACGAGCCATCTTTAATTTGATGTTTCGTTTAACCGCTTACAAGGCCCTGAAACTTCATCAGTATCCGCTACTGTTGGATGAACCGTCAGAAGGGATGGATGAAGAACACCGAAATAACCTCGTCGGGTTTATTAAAACCTTGGCGAATTCCGGTGAGTTCTCTCAGTTACTGGTGGTGTCTCACGAAGCAGAAATTCATTCAAAACTTAACGAAGCCGCATACTGTGTTATTGAACCTGAAGGCGTAACACTACCTGCGGTTTACAACGAAGGAGTAAAAATTGTCTACGCAAACTGATTGGTGGCGTCAGTTACTAAGCGTTTTAGGGTTTAGCGTCATGGTACTGGTTGCCATTCTGTACGTACTATTTTGTATAACGGCGATTTTATGGGTGGTCTTAGCGTACGCGATTAGACTCGCCTGGGGTTCAATTTGGCACCAACGCGAATGTGAGTGGCGGTGTGTTGGAGGGAAGTCATGATTGAGGGTATTCTGTTAACACTTGGGTCGTTGTGGATTATTGGGAAATCCCTCAACTGGCTGATTAATAAGTACGGATGGGCTTTCAAAGGCTCTACGCACAGTTAAGTTAGAACCCCTCCTGGGTAACTGGGAGGGTGTTTTACGAGGGAAAACCATGACTGTTGTCAATACTACCAATGCTGCAATTGGCGCTTTATACAACGCGGAACTAACATGGGGTGCGGGTTTTATTACCGTGCTGCTTCTCGCCGCAGCCGCTTTTATCATTGGACGTTGGTTTTAATTTCATCTTTTTTGCGTCTGTAAGGTCTGATAAATGGAAATTTATTTGTTGAACGCACTTTCTAAAATCGGTGAAGAACAAGCGAAAGATTTACTCGCACTTCATTACCGTTACTTAGATCATCAAGCAACGATGCTGAAAATCAAAACCGCTGTACCGAAATTAAACGTGCGTCAACTGATCGAAGGCAACTGTGTTGTTCTGATTTATATCGACGATGTTGCGGTGGGTTATTGCAGTTACCGTAATCGCAACGGGGTACTCAAAATTCGTTCGTTATACGTACTGCCTGATTACCGTCAGCGTGGGGTAATGAAAGAAATCTTCAAAGCGATAGCCGCTGATGAAGCATTCGGTGAAATTGCCATTGGGATGTACACGAAGTGCAAAGAAGCGAAAGAGTATTTCATTCGTCGTGGCTACAAAGCAACCTATTCTCACGATAAAGAATGGGTGGATTTCAGCAAAACTTTCTAAAACAATAAAGGCTCTCTTGACGTTCCTCACTATGAGCGTGAGAATTTTACGTCAGGAGAGCTACTTATGTTAAACAGTTTCGGTGTAGGTGGAATGGATACAAGCATTTGCTGGAAAGAATACGAACGCGCAAAAGCATTTCTCCAGCATCCCAACGTGGGTAAGATCGGTCAGGTGTGTTTTGGTAAACCTGCACTGACAGCCTGTATTCAAGGTGCGTTAGGAACGCTGCCACCTGAATCGCCTTTCGAGCCTAAGGAGAATCCAGATGTTACCAGGAACCCAAACCCCGTATCTATTTAGTGAACCACTGGATAACAGCGACATCTTACAAATCTGTTATCAGTGTCACGAAATCGGTGGCAGTGAACTTACGCGGGTTAATAAACTACTGTGGCTGATTCCAGAAATCGAATTACCGTTCGTTAAACCGAGTTTGTGGCGTCGTGGTGCGTGTCGCGAAGCGTATATGTTGTCAAGATTTAACATTAATCTGGAGAAGGTCTGGGAGAAGATGAACGACGCCCAAACCCGAGAACAGATTACTCACACGCTGGAATTGCACCTTGCCATGAAACGCCTCGGTCTCGAACACGAAGGACTGGAGTCCGTTATCAGCCAATGGGTGAAAAGGAATCGTTAATGTCTAAAACGTATATAGCGATTTTGGTTGAGTTGGCGATTGGTGGAACGCGGTTTATCCCTGTGCATCAATTATGCTTACCTCACTCGGTAAGACCGTTATGCTAACGATACTTCCAGAATCGGTTATTAACAACGACCTGTTTAACGCCCCTGAGCGCTTCAAGGTCGTTACGATAAATTGCGTAGGGGCAATGGGTCGGGGTATCGCTTTAGCGTGCAGAGAACGCTATCCTGGGCTTTATCAGGACTACCGAGAACGTTGCTTCGCTAACGAGATACGAATAGGGAATGTGTACGTTTATCCCGAGGAAAACTGCATTCTCTTACCAACTAAAACACATTGGAAACTGAAATCCCAGGTTTCTTATGTTATCGCGGGTATCACCGCGTTGGCAGATGCCGCAGAAAACTTAGAGGGTGGGGTGGCTTTACCGCCGTTAGGGATGGCTAACGGTTGGTTGACAAAAGCTGAACGTCAACAAATCTTTTTGTTTATCGAAAAGAAACTCGTATCAAGGAGACAACAATACTGTTTCTATTTACCCGATACGCTTTACCAAGAAGCAAAACCTTTAATTCCAAACCTTTTTAAATAGATATTATCATTAGGGCACACAACAAAGGAGTTCCAGCTGTCCGCGCCGTGATTTCGTTCTACGGAATACGGAAATGTATAAATCCAACTGGAGAACTAGTATGTTTCGTATCTTCTTTCTTTTACTGGTAACACTTTTCGCGTTTAACGCATACGCATCCAAATCCGCGCCCAGTGCCAAACACCATCGAGAATTCGAAATGATTCAAGACCGTTTCGAACGGGTAAAACCGTTGATTGTGGAAATCTCTCGAAAGCAGGGCGTTGATCCTAATTTGATGACCACGCTAATCTATCGGGAATCGCGGTTTAATCCGAAGGCATATAATCGAACGTCTAAAGCGCACAGTCTGGTTCAGATGCTACCGAGCACAAAGCGCAATTTGCTAAAACTCTACGGTGCCGAAATCGGACTTAGTCGTAACGCGGATTTGTACAATCCTCGTAATGCGGTGCTATTGGCTTCCGTCTACGTTAAACATTTAGAAAAGGGGTTAACTAAACGACTCAAACGCAAGCCCACTGTTGCAGAAATTGCATTGGCTTATCACTGGGGTGAAAGTGGTGCACACGCCAGGATTAAAAGCAAGTCTCGGGCAGCACAACGAGAAATGGCGAGCTTTATGAAAGATGCAACGTTCTACAGTGCGAAAATCAACAAGCCTGTAGCATCTCGTCAGCTTGCGTTTGCGAAGAAACCAGAACGCCAGATTCAGTTAGCGGAAGTTAACCGAATTTGGGATACGATAAACACCAGTTTTCCATTTAAACAAGGAGTCACCCTTTGAGCATCGTTGTAACCGATTGGTATAAAGGTATCACTAAGGCTACCCAAATTACTGCCCAGGACGTGTACAGTATCGTTCGTAGCAGTAACGAAGACCAGATAAAGTCCGACGAAGACTTTGCAACGCGTCATGAGTTTTACGATGCCCTTAAAACGGCTTTCGGTGATGACGAAGAAGAAGGCTTAGAGTTTGACTGGAACGTCAACCTTGCCTTGTTGTGGATTTGCGGATTACGTCCGAGTGTGAAAGACACGGAGCAAGGGAAAGTTCTGTTGTGGCGCTACACCGGTAAATACAATCCGAACCAGGTCTTTAAAGAAGCGTATATGGAAGCCACTGTAGAGTTACAGAATCTGCTGTTGGGTGAGAACACCTACTGCCAGCGTAGCTTCCTGACGATTCTGGAGAAACTGGCGACTACACACAAAATCTGGCGACAGGCAGATGCCCCTGAACACATCTTCGTTCTGGAATTTGCTGTGATTCCAAACCAACCGTTCTTCTAATACTTGCCCCTAATCCGATTGGATTAGGGGTACTTTTATTTATTCCCCTAAAGGAGCAAAGCTATGTTGAAGTTTATCTGGCGTTACCCAACCCGCTTTTGGTTCGTGGTATTAGAGGTAATCACCATTTTACTGTTAGTGACGTTCGTAAACGCCTCCACGAAACAAATGGTGATTTTCTGTGTATTCGTCTCTATACCGCTGTGGGTGTTTGCAAAGATTATTAAGTTTTACATGATAAGCTGGGCGAACTACACCTGTCCATTTAAACCCAGAGAAATCATGAACTGGTTGATGTATATCGAAGACCGTTTACCCGCTCAGTCTAAAACGTTAGGTTGGCAATCGATGTTGGATATTGCGCTAGAAACGAATGCAAAATTCCCTGGGTCAAAGAATCCCTATTTGCTACTGGCCGTTATTGTTGCCCAGCAGAAACGTGCGGGTGAACGCTGGCTACCGGAAGAAGCGAAAGACTATATTCGTAAGCACCCGAAGGCTTTCTATTCCGTAGGTCAATGGCGTAACCTCCCACTCTTTTAACTTTTTTACAAAACCCTTAGTTGATTTGAACAAACCTAAAGAGGACTATTAAAATGACTTTTCCATCTGAAGTAATCTACACACTGGCTAATATTTTTCGCCGTGGTCATAATTTCCCACAGTTCCGGAAATCGGCAGATGTTACAGCCGACTTTCTGTTTAATTATCTAATTGGTACCGATCCTGCAAGCGTTACGCAGGAAACAATTATGGATATTGAACGTGTCTCGGAAATTATCCCGATCGACTACGCCTCAGGGTATCAAGACGGAGTTAAGTTCAACTTCTCAATGGGTATGCGTCGGACTTCCATTGACATTAAGCCACGCACGAGTAACGAAACCCTTCCAGCAGCAAACTACAATCACGAAGCTCACGGTAACTGGTTAGTTGTTGTAGAGCAGGGTAAGAATCAGTATGAAGTCGTCGCGGCTAAAGAAGAAAACTATTTCGACCTGGGTCAGATTTCTCGCACTGAAGAAATCTTTTTTAATGCACGTCAGGGCAATATCGGTGTAACTGGAAGTACGGTTTGTTTCATTCTAAACAGCTGGCCGCATATTGGCTACGTCTTAACCAACGCCTCCAAAACATTCCACACTTTAAAAATAGAGCACAGTCATAAAGTGCTGGGTGATTTGTTTGCTCCCGATGTTGAGCTACCAGTCCCTGGTACAGAAGTCGCCGTCTGTGAAGACTACGATGATCTGAAATCTGTGCTCGTTAAACGTGATGTTTTCGAATCGTTAAACCTGGATTTCCCTGGTGACGAAAAAGAAATATCCGTAGCTGACCTGGTAGAAGCATTGTGTCAGAAAGACCAAGCTAATGAGATCAGTGACGAAGAAGCGGAACTCTTCCAAGTTCAACAACTCGTCAGCAAGGTTATCGGCGGTCAGGAAATCGTTGACACCCTTATGGCTTTACCAGCGAAGAAACGTACTCAAAAGTACATTCGTGAACTGGTTCTTGAAAACCTGGGTCAAACCAAAAAGTAATTTAAGTCCCCTACTCCTCCGGGAGTAGGGTTATTCTTTTTTCCATCTTAGGAGTATTAAATGTTTTCATCATCTGAATATTTAACCCACCTGGCTTACGGTATTCGACGTGGTTCTGTTTTCCGTACACGTTTAAAGGATATAAATTTCCTGGCTAATTTCTTATTCGACCGTTTGGGTGACGGCAATAGCGTTTACAAAAAGATCACCACAACACAACTTTATTCCCTTATAGCAGCGTCTGAAATTGTACCCACAGATATTTGGCGATTCAAACGGTATTGCGAGGAAATTACAATCAGTTTTCTTGACCATTCTCCGATTACTGTTGAAATCGTCGATCGTGTTGATATTAATAGTGAAGTATCAGGTTGGAAGATTCTGTTCGACTGTGGTAATCGTTATGCGGTACTTGGTTCCTCTGATGAACGTGACTTCCCATTCGACAAACCCTACTACTACCTCAGCGAAGATGAATTCCCGGATAAAGAATCCAATATCTTTTTAAACGGGAATACCGTTTACTTCATTTTTCGTACCTGGAACGATGTTGCTGCTATGATTGCTCAAGGCGTCGTCGATTACCGTAAACTAGAAGTCGACATTTAAAATAAAAGCTACCCTACTCCCGAAAAGGAGTAGGGTAATTTCTTTTAGTTAACTAACCCGTTAGCTTTAAGAATCTCTAACATCTGGTTGTTTAACTCTTTTAATTTTTTGTTTTCGTTTGTCAACGAAGTAACTTGTTCTGACAACGGAATAGCCTCTCGAATTTTCCTTTTCCGAGCCGCTTCCATTTGCAGGTGTTGCTCCTCCGTCACTTTCCCTTCATACTCCATGGTCGTGATTTCAACTTTCGGGTCGATACCCAACGTACGGGTAAGAATATCCGAAACGTCTTTAGTCATCACCGACACATCTACATAATCCGGTACAAACGATAAGTCCACCACCATCACATTACGCTGGTACGCGATTCCCGATAAACCGGGGCACGATTCTACGTAAGTGTCAGGGATATAAACGACTTGGCCATCGCGTGATTTAAACGTAAGTATTGACGCGTTAACGGTAGCATCAGCAAGATATTCTTCTCGCTCCAACCCGACGGGCTTGTAATACTCGTTGTAAACATCAATATTCTGACGTACTAAATCTGGGAAGGTACGTGATGCCTCCACCGTGAAGATAACCGTTTCGGCTAACGTAAACGGTGTTTTTACCTTAAATAAACCCGTTGTGTTAACGGGAACCAAAAGAGGTAAACGCGTAGCCATTCATTACTCCTCGTCGATTTCAGTGTACCATTTCGATTTACGAGACAGTATGCGATATTCGACGTTATCGTATTCGAACACCCAGAAATAGTTATCTGGATCGGCTTCATCAACGAGTTTCACGACATCCAGACTGGTCTGATACGGATGGTATTCTTCCGCTGCTATTAGCGCCTGGAAGAACAACGCTAACCACTCGGTGGTGGATTTCGACATTCGTGCAATGTCTGGGTTTGTTGTTGCAATCAGTGCGTAGTCTGGTAACGTTTCGTGTAAGGTATTCTTACGAGTGTCGTTCTCAGGACCACTGATAACCACCATGTTCAGTGATTTGTACACGGTCGGTAAATCGGTAACATCCGTTGTCGGTTTGCTTACCGTTTTACTATTTCTTTCTGCAACAGACTGATCAGTCCATTCCCCAAACTTTGTAATGGCTTTGACCCAGAAATCATATGGAAGGATGGGGGAATAGAGAGCCGCCACGTCTTCCTCATTCGGGATACCACGGATTTTCCACCCCGGAACCATTGTGAATTTCGTGGTGGTAAAGATCTCAGGGAATACCTTCACCCCAATCGGAACCGTAAAGCTGGAGTTTGCAAGAATGTGTTCACGCAACGCTTGCTTTATTTTCGTTGGGTTTTTTCCTGCACGTCCGTAAATGATAACCGACATTGGAACAACCAGTGTTGACTCGTAGTTTTCTTGGTCATGCCAGGTGTAGTAGTTAGTCTGGATGGCAGTATACGGGAACCCTGCCATTAACTCGTTGATTTTCTTATGGTGTTCGGTAAGGTTAAACCCTTCCATCGCTTTTTCAACGACTGACTTCGTGGCCAAGAACGTGTCGATTGGCTCAATCGGCATCTGTACTTCGATTTCAAAACCCGTGTAGTCCTGGTCGAAGTCTTCATCCGAGAACCAAACTATGATTTGGTTATCTACATCAGTGTCATCTTGTACTTGATCTGCTGTTGCTTCATATTTCCAGCTCACCCAACGTGGGAACCAGTTACTGTTCGTCTGGATCATCGCACCGGACTGGACACCGGAAATGGTTGATTGGAATTGGCCTAATAATAGGCGCTGGAATTCAAGTTCGTCATTTCTCAGATTCCCCAAGATGGCTTGCTGGTAAATCCATTGAGAAACGGTTAGAATATGATCAGAAAACTCGGCTGGAACAACAACCGTCTGTTTTTCTCGTTTAGACGTAAATATCACCAACTGCACTTGCAGATTGGATTTAGTAAACGTCTGTTTACTCTTCGCGTACGAGAGGGTCAGATCAGACAGCTCACCTACCGGAGCGGTGACGCCGTCCTGATTGTCAAACAGAGCCGGTATCTGAATAAAACCTTGTAAGTCTAACATAATTAAAAATACTCCGAGGTGAGCAATGGGTTCATTTCTTAAAGTGCTTCCGTTCTTCATTCAGATGTTGATGGAAGCATTTAAACCAGGAGAAGGAGAAAACGTATCAAGAGCAAACAAGATAATGACTTTAATCATCACGGTCTTGTTATCCTACTCGGCTTTCGTCTCCTATGCGTACGTAGTGCAGTTTCACAAGCTCGTTACAGTACAATCTCATGATCAATACATGTCGCAATCTTACCAAGAGATGAAGCAAGATCGTGACAAACTGAAGGATGATAATGGTAGATTATACGACAAGCTCTTTATTTGCCTCGGCCAGAAACCGCCATATGAAAGCGGGTACAGCACGGTAAAAGAAGACAACTCTACCAAAGATTTAACACCTAAGAAACCAGAAACTCCTGTTAGTCCAGCTTCAACACCAGAACAACGCAAAGAAGCTTCGGCGCGACCTGTTGGTAGTCAAAACGCTAACAGTTTCCGTCAGGAGATCATAAAGACGTTATCCTCACCTAAGGAGTAACTGATGAAATTGCTGTTATTCATCATGATTTTGTGCGTGGGTTTGGTGAGTAATAGCTATGGAGAACCCGGTAAACGGCCATCCTATACTGCGTTACAACCTCCGCCAGCGCCGCCTATCATGCTAAATTGGAAAATTGATAAAGACGCGATGCGGGAATATGTTGCGGATGTGAATACATACGCTTATTACGTTTATCTTTACACACGAAACTTAAATCAACAAGCAGTCAAACGCGGGTGGAATCCACCGATGTTAGCGCCTATCTGCGAACGATTTGAAATTCCTAAATTACATTCCGTTCCAGAAAAGATGTTATTAGACGACAAAGCGTTAACGCCACAAGAAATCAGTCGGGATTTATCACGTAAACTGAATTCGCTGTTGTGGAATTATCGCTCTGACCGGCAAGCTTTATTAGACGCCTACGATCAGTATCTGACAACGTGTTTGAACTGACAACGCCTCCTGTATCCTTCGGGGTACAGGAGGTATTTTCTTTTTAACGTTTAACCCCCTTCTAATGTATAGAGAAAGGAGCTTAACATGACATACCCGAAAACGATTCAACCCACCTTACCGACGCTGGTAATTGGTGCTGACGCAGAAACCAAATCACTGCGTCCTGATGCGTATCTGTTAACCACAGGCTTAGTTGCCTTTGACGTACCGACTTTAAAAATGGTAGGGTCGTCGTATATGCGTATAGATCCTAACGACCCTAAAGCAAAAGCTGTGTTCCACGAAGACCCGCAAACCGTGGGATGGTGGGAAGGCAAAGGGGAACCTGAATACGCACCGTCTCGTGAAGCCTATACGGAAGCATGGGGCGGTACAACACCTATGCCAGAAGCGCTGTGGGCGATGCGTAAGTGGTTAGACGAAATCACCGGTAAACACAATTTTGTTATCACCATGCGTGGCCCGGATTTCGATTCTCCGATTTTCATGAACGCGTTTGCACAATGTGACGTCCCTCCAGGTAAATTCCGTAAGTTCAGCGCGTTAGACAGTGACCGCACCGCAGAACGTTTAGCGCTGGCGTTTGGTTTTGAACCTGACTTGACCGTTGAGCAAGTTTACTGGACGCGGGGTAAACCGGCATTTGAACACCATGCTTTGTGGGATGCCGCGAAAGAAGCTTATACCACCGCACGTATTTATCACCTTGCACTGATTACTCGCGAGTACGGGTACGAACGTGCTAAAGCCTGTCACGAAGAACTGAAAACCGGTGAATATATTCCACCACAGATTCGTGATCAGTTAACCAGGGATTAAGAATGAAGAACGTTGATGTTGCTGTACTTTATACCGACGGTAGCCATTTAACCTCACCGATGGGAACAGGCGGTGGGATTCACGGCTACCTGTTTAACAAGGAAGAGATTGTCGACGGTGGCGTTTATCGCCACCCTACCATTCCCGAAGGGATTACGACCTCAGGTTATCGCCAGATTAACAAAGAGGAAAAACTTCCTGCGTTACCAGACTCTGTTGAGTTCGTGGACTGCGTTATTCCGGTACCGAAACACCACCACTCTGACGTTGCAGAGATTGTTGCTTTTTTAACCGTTTTCGAAAAAGCACCATTCGTTGCAAAAAACTACGTTATCTATATCGACGCGTCTTACGTTGTGAATACGTTTAACGATTGGATTGACGGTTGGGCTAAGCGGGACTGGCGACGGGCTGATGGAACCCCTATCGCAAACCTTGAGCTGGTTCAACGGATGTGGGAAATTAAGAAACGTCTGAAGAAAGAAGGGAAAGGGATTCGTGTTCTTAAAATCAAAGGACACTCTGGTCACTACGGTAACGAACGGGCTGACGGGCTGGCACGAAAAGGATCGTCCATCTCTGCACACGGAGAAGGCTTAGATTATCAGGCGTACTGGTCGGCAGACGAAATTCCGGAAGAACAGCAGGAAGAAATCGTCAGTGAAGGCGTTAACGTTGCCGCGTTTCCTGATATTTGCGTAACCAAGTTCTGCTACCCGATGGTAAATGAGCAGCACCCTACGGTTAAGGTAAACGGTGAAAATCTCTATTACATGTTCGGGGGTAACCACGCAAAACAGAAGGACGATATTGTCTTCGTCGGGAAATACATTCCTGATGCGCAGTTCTGTGTGATGTTTACACGTGAGCCGTGGACGAACGTTTACGATTTGGTTAACGCCCACGCTGCTAAAGCCTGGGAGGGCGTACCACGTTTGCGTCAGTTTGACCCTATCGCTGTTGTGTTCAACCTGTTCGTAAAACGTAAGAAGTTTGCGGAAGCAGCGGCTAACGGTATTCCGGTTGACAAAATGCACTTTAGCGAAGACAAGAACCTGTGGATGTACGAAGACTTGTCTATCAGTCGTATTCTGCGTCCCGCGTTATTGTCATATCGCTGCATTTCCATTCGCGATGAACTGGCAGAGTGGCTGCGTGACTGTTTAGAAGGGAAATCGAACGTTGTCTTAAATGACATTACCGATTTGCTTTATGACGAAAAAGGTAAACCCACCAAAGACTTTTACCGAAACGTGGATAAAGGGTTTGACGTTTCCATTAAAATCCCTAACGGGAAGGTTGACGTTAAAACTATTCTGACGCGTGCTATCGACATACCGACACGTACGGAAATCAACCGTATCAAAGAACCAAACGGGCGATTCTACATTGCCGTACGTCGTCCAGAACGTCAGTATATTGAATACGCGTTAGTGTATATCGGTGAGAAGTATCATGGTCTGTGGTGTGGTTATTATTCAAACAAACGAATATTGACCGATAAGGAACTTTGATGCTGATTGTTTTTAGTCAAGCGTTATCGATGGCACCGAGTTATATTCAGATACGCTTTTCAGCAATTGCGCGTCAGCAGTGGGGCTTTAAAGCCCCCTATTCTGACGACCACTATACACTCGGGGAAGTAGCACTTGAACTTGCCTTACGCTCATTGTGGGAAATCATCGCATTGTATAATGCAGGTTGTGATATACCGAAAGATTGTTTCCCACAACGGGTGATTGCGCAAGGTACTACGAACACTTACGGTAATCCGGCATTGGTAGAAGAGTGCTTAGGCTACGCTAACCAGTCTGGGGAACTGCAACACAACTTTAATCTGGTGATTAACAAAGTCTGGAGTGAGCTGGAAAGCTACCCTGAAAAGATTATCTGGTTTGATCGTAACCAGTTCGTTAAGGAGGTGGCCAGTAAACGACCCGTTCGTTTAGTTACCTTAAAACCCACCGACCTTGATTTGAAACAAACGTATCCCTTCCCGGAAGAAATTCGACTTTCTCCAGAAACTGTAGGTCACACTATTTTCAAACAAGGTGACGCCTGGATATTGCCTCACGATCTAGACCGTTTCCTGCTCAACTCCGATCAGATTCACTCCGGCTATGATTCTCTCGTGAAAGCGTTTCACATCGATCCCTATTTCGCTAAAAATTTTCTTAGATAGATATTATTCAGGTGTAGAACCCTCGGAGTTAATCACCATGTTGAAAGTTTATGTCCCTCAATTACAACGTATTAATCCCTCGTTGTTCGAGGGACTCTTTTATAAAATTTGGCCACAATACTTCAATGAACGCCTGAAAGACCCAAAATGGTCAACTGTCCAAGGAGAATTCTTTTACACCGCACAAACAGCCTGTACAAATGTCTTTACTCACCTCATCTCTGAGGTTATTGACGCTATCAACACCAACCGAAACTTTGACCTTCGTGACATCATAATAGATCTCTCAGCAATCTTCGATAACTACGATTGTGATGACGCCGTATTCGAACATTTCTCCTCTGAAGATGTCTGGGAGGCCGTTTATCAATGGCTAGAATACTACGTAAATTTTCTACTTTCCCCGAACATGTTAGAAAATTACAATAAAGCGCTCTTTCCCATTTATAACGACCTAATGAACGTCAAGCGAACAAAGAATCTCGTTGGTTTCTGGTATTCGACTTATGACGCTGAATGTAAGTTGTGGGAAAAAGAAATGATTGCTTACGGTATCGAGCGCGATGATTTTGATGAATTACATCGTGGTTATTGGCCGTTCAATCATTACGAAAATGGGTGTCATGGCGATCCGTATTTGTGGTCTTTTTATTTCTGTAATCAGACTGGTGTTATCTATCTTGAAGACACCGGTGTGCGAATCCCTAACGGTGCGGATGTGACATACTGCCAGTTACGTAAAGACCGGGCTGACGTCATTTATCAGGATTATTAATATGAAATTACTTATTGATTTCTCTCTGAGCTCGTCACGCGACAGGCTAAACAAAATACTTACTGAAATGCGAAATAAAGTGACGTTAGAACTGCACGACGCGATAGCGGTGTACGAGAGAAAGCTAACAAAAGAGAACAACGGGGAAACCGTGGTGATCTTAGACGCTAAAGCGATGGTGGGTTTTCTGGTAGACGCTTTAGAAAGGCGGATACACGCAGTTATAGAACGACCCTACCTGGTTCGTGTAACCGACCCAGACACTACGGTAGATTCGATACTGGAAAAAGCGTTCGTTGACGCAGCACACTATTTACAAAAACATTCCCCAGATGATTTCGAAACGATTTACGTTGGTGTTATACAGCAACAGAATGCTGAAACCAACATAGTCGATACCGTCTGCTGGAGCGATATTCTTACTAATGAAACCACGTCTCGCATTCGAGATATCTTTATTGAAAATTTGGCATTAGTAAAAAGGGTGTGTAGTTCCGAGATTATTTATTTATCATCGAAATACGAAAAACCTAAAGGGGTATAACCATGGATATTTTAATTCAGCTTCGTAAGAAAACAACCATTGCCACACCGATAGAGTTAGAGGAGAAAATCTCTGACGCGGTTGCACGCAAGCTCTGTGGTGCTCACGGCTTTAGCAGTCATCAAGAACGGATCGTTACTGCCGCCACATTACACAACTTACGATACACAGTTCATTACTGTTTAGTTGACAACGTCACCATCATTCTTGATGATAACGCAAAACTCGACCAACTGCGACGTGAAATTGTCCACAAGATCGGGGTTTACGATAGACGTTTCGAACGTGCGTGTGCACGTTTAACTGGTGACAAGGCGATACGAAAACGTTTGAAACTCGAAATTGAGTATGCGGCGCAACGTTACGGTATTGGCGGTACCGAACCGTGGCTGAACGAACAAGAAATCGATTTAGCAATCGAGGTTTATACCACGCTCTGCTGTGCCATCCTAAAAGAAACCAACCACGAAATTACAGTAGCGTTGTTAAACACCATTGACAAACTCTCCACAATTTTAGGACAGTAAAATGAACTTAAATGATATCATTGATATCCATAACAGCGATTTCGCACATGAATTTCTCAATAGCGAAACACGTGTACGAAAAGAAATTGAAGAAAAGTTGACGCCACTAGTTGCAGACACCCCCTGGATGGCGGCCTATGCCGCGTCCTACTTTTCTTCACAGTGTCTATTTGGATACTTATTTAGCCTATTTGACTTCTTCGATCCATCAAGCAACCACATAACAGAAACAGACGTTCGACAACGTCTACGTCGTGGTCGGGAAGAGTTCTTAAAGAAAGTTACTGATCTGTACCACATGGAGCGTTTCCCTACACCGCTAGTCCCCTATACAGAACCAGAATGGGAAAAATTTTATACCAAGATTTGGGTTGAAGTCCCTCACTTGGACGATATCGTAGAAATCATCAAGCGTAACGAAAACCAACTTGCCCTGCAACTATGGGAGTGGTTAAAAGCTAACTATCCTGACTACGTCAAAATCGACTAATACACACCCTAGCTTCGGCTAGGGTTACTTTATTTTTAACCATTTTAGGAGAATATACCATGTATTTGTACAAAAGTAAAAAAGTAAAAGGTATTAAAGACTGCCTTAGACAAATGGGGAGTCAGCATCTAGAAAATGTCATGAAAGAAAATCAAACAAAAGAAAATCCTGTCTCGAAATGGATAAAAAAGAATCGTAATCATCTAACCAATAGCTTTATACCGTATAATGAAGATTTAGGTCTCAAAGATCCCCGTTCCCTTCACGCACAAACCTTGGCAATCGGGTGGCTATACGGCGGGGCTTCCTTAATATCCGATCGAGCACTTAGAGAACTTGTTTTCGAGACTGAGATGCCCAGTAAATTCCCTGAAGAGTGGTTAGACTTTATACCTACTTGGACTGTAGCAATCGATGTAGGTAAAGAAGATGAGACTTTCTTTCTCGGTTATCGAAAAAATGGGAAGAGAAGGTTTATTATAATTGCTACAAATACCGATTACGGGTTAACAGAAGGCGTTACCACGATTGCCACTTGTTCGTTAGAGCTTCGTAGTGCAGGAAACGGACTTGTGGAAATCGACTATGCCGACGGTGTGGAGAACGAACAAGAAAAGATGCTATGGTTATCTCTGGCCAAAGCCGCCACATCGATGATATTTCTGTGTACGCTAATCCCACCTAATCTCAAAGCGTCTTACAATGACGTTAAGTTCAAAGAAATCAAAAAGAACGGCAGTATTAGCTACGAAGTCAAACCACGTGAACGTGATGTTAAAGTGGATATCACACCAGGACAAGTAAAATATCTGAAAGGATTCAACACCGACTTGAAAGCCATGCAGGGTATCAAACACGCTAAAGCTGCGCACATTCGTCGTGCCCACTGGCGTAGATACTGGGTTGGTCCAAGAAACGGTGAAAGAAAAAGAAAACTTTGCTGGATTCCACCGACATTTGTTCGAGGCTATGTACCCCACACGCAAGACTAGGAGAATTATAATGTTAAGACGCAGAATTTATGGAGACACGCTTCGACGTATTAGTGAAGCTATAGAGACTGCACACAAAGACTTGTTTGGTCTGAAAGAAGATCGGTTTCTAACGTTTGTCAGGGAACACAAGAGACAACTCCCCGTAACCTTTCTGCCCGTTAACGACCCAACGTACCGTGAGTTCGGCACCACCAAACAGGTGCCGTATTCTATTCGTCAATCGTTAGGTTTGGGTTGGCAATACGCAGGTATTGAAATTATCTCTGATAAAGAGCTGATGGGATTACTTGCAGACACAGAACGTTTAACGGATATTCCGTACGCGTGGATTGAAGCCATCCCTTCATTCACCTTTTCCGTGACTGTCAAGATTAACGAACTACCCGCTACGCTCTTTATCGGTCGTCGTAAATTCGAAGGTGAGGAAGTATTGTTCGTTTTACGATGGGTGGAGATAAATCAGCGGCACTGTTGGTCAACCAAGATTTATCGGTTCAACAGAAAGGCAGATGACTTTGTTAGTTTAGAACCTTACTTTGCTAACGAGTCAAAGGACGAGGAACTTCTGGATGAGGTACATATCGGTTTATATCTTTCCTCGCGGGTGAAGAAATCGGAACGCGAGAGACGGGAATACCGTGGTAGAACGACACGTTACGTACCTGATACAGAAATCCTCCCACGGAGAGAACCTGTCGTTGTTGACGTAAGTCCAGTACAACGCGAAGACTTAGAAAAACAACGCAGGGAAGGCAGGAGAATCTGTTTAACGCCTCATCGCGCAGCACACATACGCAGGGCACATTGGAAACGGGTCTGGTGTGGGCCAATGACAGGACCACGCTGGCAGGAGTGGCGATGGATTGCGCCCACCTTTATATCTGGTTTTTAGCGTGAAAATAAAGATTACCCCTAGACCTTGTGGTCTAGGGGTAGCTTTTACTTTTTATTTTTTGTTTGCCTTCAGCGCTTTCAGGCGTTCAGCCGTCACGTTCAGACATTCAATCAATTCGTTCACTTGTTTCATGAACAAGCCAAACAGTTCAACCCAATCGGATGCAAAGTCTAACATCGCTGTCAGTTCTTTTGCTACGTTAGGATGGATGTTTTGTTCAGACAGAATCGTTGCAGAAGCTTTAATGGACTCGATGGATTTATCGATGTTCGTACGAAGCTTCTTCGTAATTTCAACGTTCAGTGCTTTTGCACGGTTAAACGCAATATCGATTTCCGTAGCACTGTGGTACGTTTTCTCAATCGGACGCTGATCAATAACGTTGTTGGTGTAAGACTTAGCCAACTGGTTAACCAGGTCTTTCGGATTCACGTTACGTAACGGAATGTTAACGTTTTTATAACGGAAACCGATAGGTAGTGACAGTACGCCCACATCATGTGTAAGGGCGGAAAGTTGCAACTCAACAGGTAAAAGGACACCGTCGTAGATCTTCTGTAAGGAACTCCACACCGATTCTAAGCGGTTAATGTGATCCATTACGTAGGTATTGAAGCCTGGCGGTACAATAACCAACATGCCTGCAAAGTGTAAGAATTTTTCCTGTTGCATCCACTTGGAAACGTCTGACATGTCGTCGTAAGTGGTTAATGCAATCTCTTGTTGAGGGCCACTGAACCCTTTGGGTAAGATTGCAGACGCTTTAGCGGCAAAGCTAGTTAACGCTGCAAGTGGATTTACGTTCATTTAAAACCTCGGATTATAAGTCAGGGTTACATAGTAAAGTCTTTTTACAGTTCATCCTGAACTTATGACCGAGATTATCTCACAAAGGTAAAGCTCGATGAAAATCAAATTACTGACTCGAAACACCACGCCTCGTCTGGAACCGGAAATCTATCTTACCCCGGTGAAAAAAGACAAAGAAGGTAAGCCTATTCAAGTAGGTAAGATTCTTAGCGTGACCTCTTTACCTAACGGTAAGCGCGTGATGGAATTAGAAATCGACGAGCGCAACAAACGTCGTTTCGAGTCTATTGAGAACCCCTATCCTGAAAAATCGGAAGAAGTCACCGAGTGGGCAGAGACCTACTTTGAATTCTGGCACAAACGTCGCCTTCTTCTTCCGACCAAGAATCGTTAATTATTGGAGCGCTAAATGGCAGGCCCAACTAAGCAAGTTATCGGTGAAGTAATTCGTCCTCGTTTTAACGTTTATACCATCATGGACCACGCCTTAGGCAACTACGAAAGAGGCGAAGATGGTTTATACTACCTTAACGGTGGTTTTGCCCACATCATGGGTTTCGCGGGTCGTGGTAACACCTTCAAATCCACACTGTTGGATTTCTGTATCTTCCAAATCCTGCAACGCTATAAAGCAGAGTGGGGTTCGAAATACGATACCGAAGTGTCTGCTGCCCTCGATCGCTTAGAGACTGGTTATATTTCTGCCATGCACGCCAACGGTATTGACGATGGAACTTCGGTACTGGAACTTATTCACGAAGGTCGTTATAACCTCGTTGGTTCTGACGTGATGCCAGGGGAACAGTATTACAGTGACTATATTCGTGATGAAGTGGAAAAACGCTTCAAGCAGTATATGTCTGGTAAAACCCGCGTAACCCCGTTCCTTGACCCGGTTCGTCGTAAGCAAAAAGAAATCCTTGACCCGTGGCTGTATTCTATCGACTCCCTGTCGGAATGGCACTCATCTTCTCTGGAAGACAAGCACGCTAAAACGGATATCGGTGATTCCGATCAGAACATCCTCAACGCCCACGACGCCTTACAGAAATCGAACATGATGAGCCGTTGGCCGTCTGCGTTTGCCCGTGGCGGTTTCTACATGGGCTTTGTTGCACAGATGGCCGATGACTCCGGTAAGGCGATGGCGGGCGGTCGTCAAGGACAGAAAGCAAACGCGAAACTGCTGGACGATGCGAACGACGATCTCAAATTCGCTGGGATTCCTCGTCGTCAGTTAAGCTTCCTGACTAACTCGTTTATTGTTGCGACAAAATCAGGCGAGCTGAAAAAAGACCAGAGTTATAACGCCCAGACCGGTGTTAACGAAGAACTTTACCCAACCGCACGTTCAAAAGCCATGAACGCGTCGGTTAACGACCTGAAAGTTATCACCTTTACGCAGTACCGTGCTAAAGGCGGTCACACAGGCGTGAAGTTCCAGATGATCTTCTCGCAAGAGATGGGTCTACTGTACCACCTGAGCCTGTGGCACTACCTGAGTGATACCCTGAAAAAATCCGAATTTGGATTTACATCCAGCGGTAGCGGTGGTTCCATTAAAGAACTCCAGATTCTGCCTGGTGTTAAATTCCAGCGTACGACGATTCGTGACATGATCGACGATAACCCGAAACTGCGTCGGGCATTAGAAATCACGGCTGCGATTGCGTACATGCAAAACAACTACCATCGTTTAGAGGTTAAATACCACCTCACGATGGAAGAAATCTACAAACTCATTGATGAAAAATGGGATTGGAATGAAATTCTGGAAAACACCGTAGAATACTGGATGTTTAAAGACCAGGAAACGAAAGGCGGTAAACGCACGTTAACTGCCCGTACGATTCTGGGTATGGCCGTGGACGGCCTGGAACCGAAGTTCCTCACCAAAAAGAAATAAAAGCGTTAGGGTAGGGTAATCCCCTACCCTAGCTAAGGAGTCGTTATGCGTTATCAAACGGAGATTGTGGAACGCTTAAGCGAAGGTTTAGCCAGCGTCAGCCTGGAAACAGCAGCGGCATTTCGTGAGGCTTTCGCTACTTTCTTTCCCGATCGTGAATCTTTTTGTTTAAAGGTCGGTGAATATTATTCCAAGTTACTCGAACACTACGGTTACCCGCCGGTGAAATTCGACGTACCTGAAAACACCGACGATATCAGTTATTGGATTGAAACCCTCGAAGCAGGAACACTTTCCAACTTGCGTAAGGCGGTAGAAAATGAAACTCGATCCAGCGCGGCGTAAAAAAGCAGAAGCTTACGCCTTACAAATCTTAAGCCTGGTTGACCCCTCTGGGATTAACGCGGAAGCAGCAAAGAAAGCCTTTGCACGAATGACGGACGAACAGTTTAATCGTCTTCGTGAAGGGCTACCGATTTACAACCCGGTTGGCAGTAAAGTTAAAATCGACCACATGCGAAACGTTGAGCTGTGCCGTGTTTTAGGTTTGAACCTGGAACAGCGGTTGTGGTTAACTGAGCCGAAAACGGGTGTTTTCCATCGTACCCGCTACCCACATCTGGTATTGCGCTTGCCTGCGCGTCGTCAAACGCAGATGCAAGAAAAGAAAATGGCAGTAGCGAAGAACGACAAAGTTCGTGATAAACTCTCCGGTCAAGTTGTTGGTCCTTCTAAAGCATCTGGTGTATCTTTCCCAGAAGCGTACATCATGTACTCCGATGGTCACGACTGGACACTGAAAGAGTTTCTGTGGGCGCGTGGGGGTAACGAAGCGTTACAACGTGCGTTCTATCAATCGTTACGTCAAACCGGTAAGGGACGTATTGACCTGCCGGGAGCAGAACGTACCAGTTCGAAAGCAACACGTACCTGGTCTGCGTATCTGAAAGCGATGCATATTGGTAACAACATAGGCCATCCGTCATGAGATTTTCTCGACGTTTTTTGATTGATATCGATGCGTTGTTTGACACCCGAATCGGTTGGGTCAAAGCCATCAAACCTGAAAGATTGGAAATTATGGATTACGACGTTTATCGTCGTCGTTTTACGGAGGAATGGGCGACTGTCTTGGGGTTTGAGAATTGGAAAGAGGAGTATCAGAAACGCGATAAACGCGCGTTGATGAATGCGGAACCCACCGAACTGTTGTTGACGATGAAGAACGAGTTCGAATGTATGTTACTCGAAATCGAGATGCATTCGCCTATCGAAAAACCGACGTTGACAATTAACACCTGGCCGTATACTGATCTTACCGACCAAGAAATGCAAACGTTCTTGCAGATGTTCCGTATCTATTACGATATGGTGCAGGTTGAGTTAGTGTCGTGGCCGCATTCGGAACTTACGCCAGGTCGTTTAGCGACAGCTTGGGATTGTTGGATAATGTACGATTGGTTCGCTTGGATTGAACTCAATGCGAAACATCTGAAAAAGCCCATCCCTAGCTTTACCATTACGCACCCTGCCCTGCTAACGCCGGAACTTACAAAAGAGACGGTAGAGCAGCTTAAACGCGATGGTGTGAATCCGTTCAAGGAACACATCCGGTTTATGGCAGAGTGGGTCGGTGTCGACCCACGTGATTCTGCGCTATTTAGTCTGGCTCGTCCGAAGAAGGACGCGCAAACGCCGCAGTCATAATGGACTTCACGTCAATTTGTTCGCCAACCGGAGCCAACTCCCCTTCCGAGATTTCTACGTTAGGAATGTCAGGAAGGGTGGGTTGGTAACCATTATTTTCATCAGGTTCTTCGTCGTGACGTTTTATTTTCACGTTACCGCGTTGCATCAGAATTGTATTCAGTGCGTTAGCCAAGTCTTGGTTCGCTTCACTGTTTTTCTGGGCAGCGGCAACACGACGTTTAGAAATGATCTGCTTATCTAGGTCGTTTAATAACGTCCCGATACGATCCACGGTCTTTAAGTCTTTGTGAGCATTAGGATCGTCTAAGATTAGATTGACAATTCTGACACGGGCTTGTTGTGTTTGTCGGAGAAGCGATTCTTCGTCGTCTACTTCACCATCTAACGCCTGGTATTTCACTTCTTCTTCAGCCATTTAAAACCACCTCATTTTCAAAAAGAAGTCAGACAGATATTATTTACGTGAGACATTCTTTCGGAGTGAATTATGTTTACAGGATTAATAACACGTTTTAAGAAACGTCTACAGCAAAAGCGTTTACAGGCTCTCAGAGAGTCTCTAAGGCAGGAGTTTCATAAGAACATCCATAACCCCTACGTGAGAACGTTTAGCGGCTTACGGTTGCTTACGTTGCCTATAAACGTAGATACCGAACCCTACCACCCCAGCTTACGTGGTAATCTCGAGTTACGTATCGCTAATCTCGATATTCTTTACCAACGTCTTGCTTTTTATATCAACGAATACCAACGCACGATTAATGGAACCTCTATCGAGTGGTTATCATTGCCAGAGTCGTTAAGTAAACAAAAAGACTCGTCGGAAAACCGCTGGTTAGACACTTATTTTGGGACGTCCAATCCGGCGGTTGCCTATTATAAGCTAACGCAGTTACTCGAGCTTATCGAACCTTACGAAGATATTTTCTTAAAGCCCAAGACCGATGAAGATCGAGCATTGGTAAATCACTGTGCACATTTGTTTCGTGAAATGGAGGTACTCATCGAACACTACCTTTTAAACCGACCTGTTTAATAATCAGTTAACCCCTTGTAACAAGGTGAAGTGATGGATAACGAAGCAAAAGCAAAACTGCAACGAGACGAAGAAGAACGTGCGGGTAAACCGTTGCAAAAACTTTACTGGGAATATAAAACTCAGATTGGATGGGAACCTAAAGATTATAAGCTTGCGGTTGCAAGACACATCCTATCCCCTGATTTCCGCACACGTTCGAAGGCCGTTCTCGAAGATCGAGTACAACGCATCTCAACGAAACTTACCTCAGGTAACAACCGTGACTTACCAGTTGACCTTACGTGGCGAGGTTTCACGGAAGGGTTAGTGATTACCGGGGTAGAATCGTTGAGAATCTGTATAACGACTTACCGTGGACGTTTCCAGACAAAAACCATTTCTGAAGTTACCACACGAGTGCGTGACGATCTTATCCGCTACGATTTTGAAGACTGTAACGAGAAACCGACGGCCAGTGCTAGTACGGAACTGAATCGTTTCTTCCGAGATTGTGCGGGAACCGCAAAGACGATGGAGCACCCCCTTTCGAGACTCCTGTGGACAATCTTTGCGAATATCAAAATGACTTCGGATTGGTGGCATCGACTTTCAACGAACTATGTTAATAATCCAGAGAACTGTCTTCCTATCGCTTCTAAACGCAATGACATGCGGCACAATATGCAGCACAACATGCGACTGAAAAAGAAGCTGTCTTGGAAATGGTTTATGAGGATACTCAAGGCGATTGATGTGAAGAAATTCGACATTCTGTTGACGTTAAAACGCAAAAACGACAACAAGATTTACGAAGTCGTTCACACGGTTGACCTCGAGGCTTATCAATTTCGGAGTACAGAATGAAACTCGATCAGATAACCGGCCAGATTAACAAAGGTCATTCGGCTATCGACAACTCGGTTAATACCGCGAAGAATGCGGTTAACCGAGTACAGTCTACGGTAGAGAACGCCGAACGTGGCATTCAGAATACCGTGGATAAAGTCAGTCAGCTTTCCGATCGTGCCGGTGAAACCTTTAACAAACTCATCAGCGGTGGAAGTGAACTGACCTCAAAAATCGGTAACCTATTCGGCGGTAGTGACATTGCCAGCGTGGGGGGTACCAAAACAGCGGGTAGCTCCACCTCCGGTGTTTCCCCAGGACAAAAAGTTCCTGGGTTTGCTTCTAACACTAAAGAGACACTACCTGTTCTCGATCCGCAGAAGCGTGATGTTTCAGAACCTTTCAAAAAGGTTAATGAGGAAGGGCTTAAAGCGCTAGGGTATCTGTCACCCGGTGACTCAGGAAGTTTACTGGGCAAAGGTTGGGACAGCCTTTCGTCGCTGAGTGATTCTCTTCTGTCAGGAATCGGCACTGACTTCTCCTCGGTGAAGAAACGTCTCGAAGGAACGCTGAATATCGCAGGTCAACTGGCTAAACTTCCTTCGGAAATCAGTCATGAAGTCAACAACTTTATGTCTGAAGTCAACAGTATGCGTTACCAGATAACCTCGGTTATTGATGACGTACAACACACGTTTGACAGCTATAAAGACCTTGACGATTTCTTAGCTATCGACAACTTGATTAACAGTTTCAAAGGCAGCGACAGTTTTTCAGCGTTAGACATTAACACGTCGTCTGCGTTGATCTACGGTCTGTCTACGAAACTTAACAGTTACGGATTGCCTGCAAAAATCGACCCGATGATTCAGGCTATCAGTGACGATCAAGCAAAAGAGGCGCTTTACGGGGAGCTGATGATTCAAGCTGCTGCTACCGGCAACTTGGACTCAACAGAGTATTACCTGGACAAACTTCAGGAAGGTCAGGGCAAACAGATTGCGGAAACCGTGATTCAAAACATCATGGCTAACTTGCGTGTAGAACCCGGTACGAGTTTTAGTACGTACGGTACACGAATGTTAGCGTTGTTTAAAGCACTGGATGCCAAATGGGATAAAACGAAAAACGTTACTCCTGAAACCACTGAACTGAAACTTTATACTTACGCAGGCGCTAACGCGATACAAGCGCTAATGACCACCGAAAAACGTAACTACGTTTTAGCGGCAGGTAGTGTAAGTTATCAGTCTACCGATGAAATCGTGGAAGACTACTTTGCAATCTAAGAGGCCGGATATGTCCGAACCACAATTACTGCGCTCCGTATTAAAGAAAATCAAAAGTCAACGTGAAGACATTCAATCATTGGCTTTAACGCTCGGTTATGCGCCGGGTGACTTACGTTCTAAATCCTACGTGAACGCGTCAAGCATTGTACTCACGCCTGATGAGCGCCTTGCTTATGTCCTATACCTGAGACGGTTAGGCTATGTTTGTGCTTTACCTGAACAACTCCCGTTTACTGATGGGGTGAACCACATCAACTTTTACTCCAACGGTCGTACTACCGTGGGTAAGATGATCAGTAACTTCTACGCGAAACCCGACGGGTCAAAATTCGACACGATTCACGGTCAGTTCCTGACGTTAGAAGGTTACTATCACTACTTGCGTATCGTTGACTACATGTTACACATGGGTTACTCGATTAAAGCGATGGGACGTCTGGAGACTGAATTTCCTGATATTCTTCGTTTACGTACGTTAACGGGTACTGAGTGTATTCAGTTAGGTCGTCGATTAAAAGCGGCAATTTACGGGAAAACGGATTACCGTCCCGGTGAGTTTAGTAGCTACGCGACTGGCGCATTTAAGAATGCACTGCTGCGTAAGTTGCACCTGTTGCAATACGACGGGTCTTGTTTAGGTAATACCCTGTCTTACTGTCATTCGATGAATCTTCCGTTCTTGCATTATTACGTCATGAACGGTCGGGTGATTACACCACCACATTCTGAATGGCTTCCTAATCTGGTGATTTCTATTGTAGAAAACATCGACTATAACGACTCGACGTTCGATATTACGGACGTCAGTGAACGTATGGGATTAATCTAATGGGATTGTTCGATACCCTAGCGCGGCTGGATAAAGCGCAGGAAGAAGAAATCATTCGTGTTGCTGGTGAGTCCATTAAACACGAAGTCGAAAAGGAATACTGCGTTTGGGTAAAACCTACGCAAGCGGGATGGGATTGGCTCCACGCACAAGAAGCCAAGATGTTCATGGACATTCTCATGCCGATAGAAGGTGGGCGTCGTCGTATCCGTATTAAAGAAGACGGTACGGCACAGCTAACGCTTAAGCGTAAGTTCCAGGACGGAAAGGTTGAAGAGAATTCGGATATCGGTATTAGTTCCGCACTCTCTTTTTACAAAGACGGTTATTTGGCACACCTGGTGAAACGTATTCACTTAGAGCCAGGTGAATTAGCCGACAAAGGCGCTAAGCATTGGGATATTGATATTTTCAGTATCACCACCGGACATCCTGCAATCGAAGTTTCGGGTGACTTTAACGATCTCATCACCGAGATGCGTAGTAGCACCAGCGTTGGTGACTGGGTGAAGGTTGAACTGGAAGTCGAACGTTACGAGATTGCGGATGTGTTGTCCGTGATTCCGTTTGAGTTTGACGGTCACATTCCGGCTACACCGAAAGATCCTGAAGACCAAGAATACCTTCGCGATTACTGGGATTCAGTTACCCGTATGTAACACCTACCCTACTCCTGTCTGGGAGTAGGGTATTTTCATTTTTTATCCTAAAGGAGAATTTACCATGCAAGCTCAATTTTTTAATACCCCCAACGGGTTCGGTTTTAGATTCCCTGAATTTGTTTTACCAAAACAAGTTATTGAAGTACCACTCACACGTGGTGTGCTATTAAAACTACGCACCGTACTGGCCAACTTCTTAGGAAAGACTGTGGACATTCGCGTGTGGTCGGGTTCGGGAAGTCCTGGTGGTGTTTTGTTTGTCGATTACAATTGGATTAAAAGAACAGGTTTTCCGCTTGTACGAAAAGTTGAAGCTGTACACGGATTATCCTTCCACACTCTACTAGGGGATTTATCGTTTCCTGAAACCGGCGATTATTCTTCTCCTGCGGATGACGAATACCATATTCATCTTGTTTTGTTGAAATGATTTTTACAGTTGGGAACAAACTTATGTCTCCCAAGACTGCGTTTAAGCGGAGAAACAATTATGCGTGGATATATTCTCGATCTTGCAATTTCTGTAGAAGAACTTGTGGAAAAACTCGGCGGTACTGGTCGCGGACTTCATGAGAAGACCAAAAGCATAGCCTATCTTCTCGAACCAAAATACGAACGGAAACTCCACATGATTGCTTCCGTTCGCAACAAAGCCTCTCACAGGAGAATTCTTCCCGATCGCATAGACGTCTATGAACAGACTGTGGAAGAAACGAGGCTCTATTTAGAAGATCTGATCAGAAAAATTGAAGAACGGAAACGTCGATATGAAGCGGAATTAAATTCGGCGGAAATAAATACTCGCTATCTAACACGTGAAGAGGCGTGGAGAAAACTAGCAGACGAGATCGTACGTCATGATAAGGATGTGGCGCGTATGGAGGAGTATGCCAGGACAACGGGTATAGACCCGGCTACTACGAAAGAGAAGAAGAATACTGGCTCGTCTACTACGGAAGAGAAGAAATGGTCTGATTTGACTGTAGTAGAAAAGATAGGTTGGGGTGCCGGTATTGCAATCATGGGAGCTGCGGTTGCGTACCTTAAAATAAAGTCTCGTGACTAAATCGGGTATCGGAAATGAAACAAATACAGTTAACTGATCACGTTAATGCGTTTAAACACTTTCTGGATAACGCGGGTATAAAACCTGGCGAACAGACAGACGCATGGACTGCGCGTGTTTACGGAAGTATTGGCAAAGTCTGTGAATCCACGACAACACAGGACGGGTTGTTTGTTGCTAAAGCAGTAGGTATTGCCTTGTGGGATATTGCTGCTTTGGTTTACGTGATGAATAACGGGGATTTACGTCCCCTTGAAAAATCACTACACCGACTACTGGCCATTAAGAAATGGAAAAATGAACATCCTGAGTCAATCGCGATTACGTTGATGCCAGAAGCGGTACTTGCTATCAAAGCGGTACGCAGTTGTACCGCCCGTGCACAAATGGAGCGTCGGTTACATCTCACGACGCTCTTTTATCAATTGGCCAGAATTGTAAAGATGAACGGCCTAATCTTCGACCGGGTTCTACAGAACGGACGTATAAGTTGGACAGAAGAACTAAGTAGTTCTCCGTTCTATACAAAACTGAAGCTTAAAGATATTTTGAAGGATTAACATGGAAAACTATTCGGGTTGGGCAATTTCGCAGTGCATTGGCTATTCTTTACGTTCTTTAGTGCGTACACTTTATAACAAAAACTCGGGTGAAGCTATTACACCGCAGTTACTGGGCAAATTGGAAGTCGAAGTTAACTATAAACTAAAACAGTTACTCGACAACCACGTAAGAACAATGCGTTGGGAGTTCTTGCTACGTGGTAAGAAGCCTTCAATTACTGTTGTAGCAGAAGGTAGTGAAATCGTACTGCAATCCAACGCAGACCTGTTTGAAATTTTAACTGAACTCGAAAAGGACAAAATCTAATGACTGTGAACGACAATATAAAGAAAAAGATTGACGAGATTATAAGCGTCAGTTTAGATAGAATCGAATTAATTCCCGAAACTAAGGAAATCAAATACTACGTTCCCGCAGACGAACTATTTCCAGGTCTTCTTAGAATCTCACCAAAAAAGGTTGAAGAGGCTAAACGGCAATTCGAAGTTCGTGGCCTTAAGGTTGACATTGTTAACAAAAAACATTTTCATGTAACGTATAGCCAGGAAAACATTATTTTTAGTCCTGAACAAGCGCAACGTAATTTAGACATTTTAACGAAACGTATAGAGAATAACAAATGAAACAGTATTTAGCATTAATGCAAGACATTCTGGATAACGGTGTTGTCAAGAAAGACCGTACAGGCGTAGGGACACTTTCTGTATTTGGTCGCCAACTACGTTTTGACCTGAAAGAAGGTTTCCCATTAGTTACTACGAAAAAGGTTCACCTGAAAAGTATCATTCATGAACTGTTGTGGTTCTTGAACGGTGATACTAACGTGAAGTACCTGCAAGAGAACGGGGTAAAAATCTGGGATGCTTGGGCGAATGAAGAAGGGGATTTAGGTCCTGTCTACGGACACCAGTGGCGGGAATGGATGGATACCAAGATGGTTTATCTTTGGGACGAGCGTAGTAAAGATGTGTTGAGAAAACGGGGATATCACTACGTTGGGACTATCGCAAAGGACAACCCTGAAGAAAGTATCGTTATTTATCGCAAATCTCACGATCAGATCAGTAAGGTCATCCAGCAACTTCGTGAAGACCCTGACTCCCGTCGTATTATTGTTAGTGCCTGGAACGTAGGTGACCTGGACGATATGGCACTTAACCCGTGCCACAACTATTTCCAATTCTACACTACAGAAATGTCACTGCTTGAGCGACTGGATTGGTACGAAGTAAACGAACCGGAAAAATTTGCGAGCGCACCGTTTATTAATCACGAAGATATTGATGATGAAGAACGTCTTCACGAAATTTTAGATCGTGAGGGCATTCCACGCCGTAAACTTTCGTGTTTTTACATGATGCGTAAACATAACTGCGCCTTCTAAGGGTGACCTTAGTCGAAAAACTCTCCTTAAAACGGGAAGAACTCCACGGAGAGAACCCGTTGCTAAATTCGGATCATGGAAATGATCAGATAAATGCCCAGAGACTAGAACGTGACTGTTCGTAGGGAACAAGTGTTCTCGAAACGGGAGAGCCTCTACATTGTAGAGGGTGATATAGTCCGATCTGCATGGTGACATGCAGCTGCGCGTAATGGCGCGGGATGCGACTAACGACCGCATCTGAACGTATTGAGTAATGACGTGTTTTTAGGTTTGCCATTTAACATCGCTTCTTACGCGATCTTGACCCACATGATTGCACAGCAATTGAATATGGTTCCAGACGAGTTGGTTTATAGTGGTGTAGACGTTCATCTGTATTCTAACCATCTGGAGCAGGCAAAACTTCAACTTACACGCGAACCCTACCCGCTACCTAAACTGGTTATCAAACGTAAACCTGATTCTATCTTCGATTACAAATACGAAGACTTCGAATTGGTTGGATATCAAGCACATCCACATATTGCTGCGCCTGTTGCAGTGTAAGCCACCACTTAACTAAAAGGAACATTGAAATGTCTAAAACTCATGTTAACTATAACATCGTAGTAGAAGAATTATCAAAAGGTTTAACCGACCTGGATTCTAAAGATAATCCATTTACCGATCGTTATGGACCTAAAGCTTTATCTGAATTTCGTACTATCCGATACGGTACAGGTAGACAGACGGGCCTTACAGACTTCGCTGTCGAGTTAGCTAAGAACCACAAAGGGAAAGTATTATTCGTTAATCCAAAAGGGTTCTTAGAGGACGATGTGCTATTCCGTTTGGGTCTCGAAGACTTACCGGAGAATATCACACAAATCATCGGTTACCAAATGGGTACAGAAAAAGAAAAATACAGCCTTGTTATTGTAGACAACGCTGGGGTTTTCTTTAGCATGTTCCGTTACATGAAGTTCTTCCGCTTACTAGCAAACTCAGTAACTAAAGACGTTGTAATCCATTTAATGGGTTAATTAATGATGAGGGAATTCTTTATGACGAACGATGTCATTAAAGTTACTATAAAGTATATCAATCTGAATAAGAGAATCCGTTGCAAAGAAGATCGTAAAACTATCGCTAGTCGCTGGCGTAAAGGACCACACAAGGGTCGTAAACGCTTTCTGGCTTTTGGGGATGCCTGATGAAAAAACCACGATTTCACAGCCTGAGGTACTTTACAGGTACTCTATATTTTATTGGCTACAACCGTGTACGTAAGGGTCCTGGTAGGTCGAAGGTGCGTGTTGTACAATATAAAGAGGCACCGCCAAGTCTACCACGGTTGGCAATGCTACTATCACCTTTTGCCAATCTTAAGATCGAAATTGCTAACTCCTTTGTAAGAAAATTGGGAACTAAAATGACCGAAGAAGTTAAAGTAGAAACCGTTAAAGAAACTGACGAATTTGCAATCCCTGGCTTAGACCCGGAAGCGACCGTAGAGAAGGGAGCCGACCCGACCACGGAAGACGATAACTGCTCAGGCGGGGCTTGCAAAATTTAACAGTTCCTGGGGTGCTTATGTAGCACCCCTAATCCTTATTCTTTTTTGTTTAAACTAATGGAGTTTAAAATGGGCGAACGTTTTGACATCAACACTATTTACAACATCGTGGTTAATCCTGGTCAGCACCTGGAAGAAGTTAACGCACAACTGCGCGCTCTGAATGAGAATGCGGTACAGTTCGATGCTATTTACACAATTGGTGTAAACCCTGGTACCAACCGTATTCGTGTAGAAGGTAAACGTCACACCGGTAATCAAGAACTGGATATTGAAACGATTGTAGCGCCTATTAAGCTTACCGATGCCGTTTATAACGGTACGGTAATGCATACAGAATCTGTTCTAGTTTGCACGATCGCAAAATGTGTAAAACTCGTTAAAGGTTGGTCTAAAGAACGTGGGATTCTCGATAACGGTAAACTGGAAACCCAAATCACGAAGTTCTTTGAAGAGTTAGGTGAAATTGCGGCGGGTATCAGTAAAAACAAACCTGAAATGATCATGGATGGTATCGGCGATGCGTTGGTGGTTCTGGTAAACATCATCGAATTAGGGGATGCGAATTCTGGTTACCTTACAGTGGCAGAAGACTGCATCGAGTCTGGTCTACGCTTAGACGTGGATGATGTAGCTGAAGTTGAAGAAAATTTAAACAATGCTGGATACCCACATCAACAATACCTTCACGCTATTGAAAGTTTTGCCACAACCTTTATGGAAGGTAAAGATCATGGTTTCGATTTCGTTAGCCTGGGTTTAGCCCATCTTGCTCGTATCGCCTTGTATTATAAATTGGATATTCGCCATTGCTTCTCTTTAGCCTGGCATGAAATCAAAGACCGTAAAGGTTACCTGAACGCCGACGGTATCTTTGTAAAAGAAGCAGACTTGGCGAAATAAATAAAAGCACCTACCTCCGAAAGGAGGTAGGTTAACTTTCTTATTTTTTTTTCTTTTTTTTAAGCGCCTGGAACAATCCCAGAAGAGATATACGTCAAACCGTCAAGTTCGGTGACTTTAATCAACTTCGAAATATCCTTACCGTCGGACGGCAGCTCTGTTAAGTACACCTCCAGCCGACCTGTCCACGCCAAAGATCTCCCATTCATGATAATGATGGTTTTATCTCTGCTGTCCGGTGCAGCTGTTGGGTTCTCAACTTCGTCGTCGGTAATCTGCAAATTGTACTTAGTGCGAAAAAGCTGTAGTACCTCAGATACCGTAGCCGCATTAACACCCGCAACAGAAACTACAAAGTCACCTAAGAGGTGCTCTAGATCCAATCGTCGATAAATAACATCGATTTTACCAAACGTTTTCTGTTCAATAATTCCCTGGACGCTAAGTTGGGTATTTAATCGCGTAAATTGAGTTTCTGGTGTTTCTACCGCAGGAATATGTGACGGTGTGCCAAAATTCAACTTATCGATTGTAATACCTTTCTCTACCAAACCTGGATTCTTTTTTACTAATAACTCATAAACCAGTTGTTTTCCTGATTTACCTAATAGCGTATTAGCCATTATTTCCTCTCAAACATTAACGTGCTTGCGGCAGGAAGATGTTCGCGATCTGGCGTGCTGGGATAACATCCAGTGCCGAGTTAATAAAACTACCCTGTGACCACGCAGACGCCCAGTTTTGTGCCCAGATGCTCGCATTAATCTTGGCACGCGCAATACCGTTAGTACGTTCGTACAACGTAGCACCACCTAAACACGCCATAAATTCACTGAATTTGTTATCATCGTCCCACACACCTGTGTCAGTAACAATGGGCATGTACATAACGCGAGTCAAATCACGAATAGTAACAGAGATGTCGCAAGACAGTGGGACGGAATCACCTGGCCGCCAACCTAAACCACCCACACCGAACTGTAAGGACATCGACGTTACCATTGCATTACGGAACGAGAAACGTCCTTGTGAGTAACACTCTAAATAGAACGGGTGAGTAAAAGATTGTTTACCGGTTGCGAGCGGACACACTGCTGCAATCCAAAACGAGAGCGGGACTAACAAATCCTGGAAAATATCCAGGTCGTTACCCGACCAACAACGTAAAGGAATGGTTAAAGTAATGTCGTCTCCTGATGCGTCAGAACTATCCCAGACTTCTGGGAAGTCTATCACCGAGGAGTTGTACAACGACATTATCCCTGTCAAATGTAGGGTGTCTGCAACGCCTCGCATCGCTGACTTAATACCGGAAACTAAAGCATCGACCGCACTAAAACCGGTTTGTCCACCCGACAGGTTAACTTCTAACGAACGTGCTTTTGCTGTTGCGGAGTTTACCATCCCGGAAATTTCAGGTTCTTTCGTGGAGTTAGAGAACGAACGTGAAACGGTGTCTTTACCGTCAATACGCCAAGTAACCCATTGTGAACCGTTCTTAATTTCCGACAAGACGTTATCGCCAACATCCGCAACCATATCGGTAAACTCTTTAAAGAACGTTCCTACTTTGGATTCATCTTTACCTTTGTTCATCCAATCTTGGACTTGAACGATGTCTCCTTCGGTAAGATCCTCCGGGTTCTTTTCATCCAACGTAGAATTCAACTGCTTAGCTGCTGACGCACGTTTCTCCATAGTCTGACGGGTTTTTTCCTGCTCTGACTGGATTTGTGCAGCTTGCTCTTGCAGTTCATTAGCAGTCCCACCAACCACCAGGCTATTACTCATCTGTCCGATGAGTTCATCTTCCTGACTGTCAATATCCTGTATCGGAGAAGCGTAACCCCCCTTTTCACTTCTGGCAACTTTTTCCAAGTCGTATAGCGAGACTTCGAACTGTTCTGCTTTTAGACGTACGCTATCGCTGTAAGTAGCATTATAGTAAAACGCACGTAAGCGACTGGCAAACAACTCTTCATCGTCACCGGATTCTACACGAATCGCGTCGATAGTTTTAGCCTGATAGTTCGCCAAGGTCTGGTAACGGTTAATCATTCGGTAAATGTCAAACTCACCGTTCGCTTTCCAGACTTCGGGTAAGGATTTATACCACTCTTCACGATCTTTATGATAACTATTTTCTTTGCTTTCGGTATCGTAACCCAACGCAAAAGTCCCTAACACCCCTGTAGGTACCAAACGACGGTAAATTAGCTGGGTATTCAGGATGTTTTGCACCGCGCGCAAATACAGATGCATTGTGGGCTTAACGTAATAGTATCTTGACGTTTCTTTATTCAGCGCTGCCGAAAGAATCCTCGGTGTAATCAGAATCACCGCGAATGCCACAGTACCCACCGTCGCCCAAATAGCAGCCGCACCGATGTACGATGCCGCTGTTCGAATAATTCCTGGATAGTCACCTGTACGCGCAAGATACGCCAGGTTAGAATCGTACATGTTCGCAAAGAACGAAGCCATGCCCAGATACTTCGGTTTACCGAAACGGCAATGAACGTAAAATGAGTTCTGGCTAATACTTTCGTAGTAATACGTCCCTAAGCGATAAGACCCTGCGGCTGAGGAATTATAAAGGGACTCGGTACCGCTCTTAGTCGCGTCGGGTTGTGCAAACGCGCCTGTTGAGGAAGGGTCTGCAAAAAGTGTAAACTGGGGCGGTGTGTTAATCGCTTTACTGCCACCAACTGTGGTGTCTTCAAACGACATCATACCACCGGAATAGCGGCGCAAGGCCAGGAAACGTTCATCTCGGCCATCGACTGCGCCATTAAATAGGTTTTTGACCCAGCTTGAGTCGTTAACTGTTCTAGCGTCCACTTTCTACCTCTTTAAGATGGGGGTGGTTTCCCACCCCCGTATGTATTAACCTACACGTCTAACGTTAAGCTGTCGTGCTGGCTGTTCAACGGACATTTGTCGTGATGCTGAACCTGCTGGTGCCGTAGGTTTAGACGATACAGTGTTTTGTACCGGCTGCGGGCGTTGTTTAAGGATCGTGACAATCTCTTTGAGATAACCCGCCGATTCTTTCGCAACAGCCAACTGCTGAACACTAATCGGATCGCCACTGCTAAGTGTAGGTCCGTTTTGTGCGTCAGAAGTAACCACAGGTGCCGGTTTACTCGTCGCTGCTGCGCGCTGCACAGCACCTTCTTTCACCTTCTCGACATCTTCTTCAGGCAACCCTTCATTTCTGGCTCCAGTTGCAACAGTCTCTGCAATCGTAGAGGCGTCACCGCCTGCACTACTACCGCCAGGTGACGGTACTGCTGGGCCACCACTGGTTGCGGCTTTGACGTTGTCTGCACCCATTGCACCTTTCTCTGCTAACGCTTCATCACGACGCGCAGCATTCGATGCGGGCAAGTTATCCGTCGCTCCAGAAATTGATGGATCGTTAGCTGCCCCTGCTGCTACCGCCGGAGAGGAGGCAACCGCAGGCGTTAGCCCTTTCACCATGTCTTTCGTTGAAGCTGGGTTAGCCGCAATTTCGTTTGTCGCCACAGCACCCATACGGCGGTTCAGTTCATTAATAACTTCGCCAACAGTACGAATACGAACAATCTGTTTGCCTCGCATTTCGTAGAAGACTCCCTTATTACCTCTAAGGATTTGAGGAGTAATCCCTTCTGCTTTGTCGGCTGGCATGTTCGGATTCTGCCGCCATGCATTAAGGAACTTCTTACCACCGCCTGGGCCCAAGAAGTGATACAGATACGCAACAGCCGGAGGCGGTTCTACGCCACCCAGGTCTTTCTGCGCCTGCATGATATTGTCACGAATAAACTGTACCCCGAGGATGGTATTTGCCCACGGGTCATACTGGTTTACTTGCGGTATACCGTACCGACGAGAATACCCTTTCATCATTCCAGACCACGTTTTGTCAATGAACTGGAACAACCCTGCTGCTGACGCACCTGGGTTCTTGACACCGTATTTGAAATCAGATTCGGCTTTCGCCATCGCAATCGCGACCGCAGGCGGAACACCTAAGGTATTTGCGACATCCGCAATCATCGCTTTAACGCCTTCTACGTTAGGTGATTTACCATCACCCAGTTTGCTGATTGGATACTTCTCAGCCAAGGTTTTGTAATCACCTTCTTTGACGTCCCCGAGTTTAATCCCGGATTGGCCCGTAGAGAACTTCGCGTAATTACTGATGCCCATCTCACCCACAACTTGAGACAGATCACCCGGTGTACCGTAAGACGACCCACCGTTTGGCAAGTACCCGTCGTTAGACGCTGTACCCCAATCAACGACACCTTTGAAACGATCTTTGGTGTCTTCGTCAGTTTGGTACATTCTCGTCGCACGATCGGCTTTCTGCCACTTCGCACGTTTACCTGCTGCGGGTGTAGACCGCAGGGTGTTACGAACAGCCAGGTCAGGTTCTTTTGACAGTTCTTTCAGGTTGGCAAGTTCAGTAGCAACAGAACCTGCATCGGTGTTTGCTTCCTCGCCCAGCGGGTTGAATGGAATCTCCCACACGGACTGGCGAATACCGCCCTTCATGTTGTAAGCGCCACGAATCATCAACGCCAATTCGTACATGAACCCACCGGATACTTTCAATTCGGTAGGGTCTGCTTGCGGAATGTAACGTTTCAGACCAACGACGTAGGTCATATACGCCGGTAAGAAACGGTTGTAGAACCAGTTCTTACAACGCTCCTCTTTAGGACCACCTATCAGGTCAGGCGAGATAACCGCAATGGCTTCTTTCCAGTTGCCTTTATAGGTACAGTTCTTCACATCAATGTCTTTCAACACGTTCTTCTCTAACAGCGTGAAAAGATTACGCGTTGTTTGGTTGATAGTAACCGCACCGTAGGTTTTCCACCTGACCGATTCCAGGTCTTCCAAATCGCTTTTCTTCGGTAATGAATGCCAGTCAACTTGGATTTGAACCTGCTCAGTCCCGTCTTCCCAACCTTCGACCTTCGCAACTTTCTCGTTACGTTCAGCATCTGCATTTGCCAGTACCTGACTGGTTTCAGCAACAGACGCAACTTTGTGGCCTTCAACGGCATCACGCATACCCGAACGTTGTTTCCGTTTGTCGTCAGTACGCATGTTGATTGACCGCCACGCACGTTCCTGTGCTTCGACAACCTCTTCCCCTGACAAGAACTCTGCCGGAGTAAAGGTAACGAAATCCCACGCTTTAGAGAACCAACCCTGGTTAACTTTACGCGGGTCAGTCAACGAACGGAATTCCGCAGAATCTTTACCCATCTTCATTTTGTTGTAGAGGGTAATCATATCCGCTTTCGACACTTTCTTCGGATCACCAACATCTGCCAAAGCGATGTCGTTATCCATCGACTTCAGTGCTGAAATCCAGCGGAGGTAAATCGGTGCGAAACGTTGTAGCATAAACGCAGTAAATGCTAACATCTCACCACGTTCTTCTAAGTTTACACCAAACCCTTCTGCGAGTTTCTTCACGTCTTCGGAAGACAAGCCACGTAATTGTGCTTCACCCCCTTCGGTATACGAGACGTAAGGTTTCAAAGCGTCTTCTAAATAACGGGCTTTCATACCGTCTTCAGAAGACCACTGGTCGTAGTCACGGAAACCGTATTGTGCCAGACGCATATAGTCGAGGTATTGTGCTTTCACACGGGTGGCGCATTTATACGCCCAATAACCCAGACCAGCGGCAGTCGCACCGATCACAATTGCAGGCCAACCCACCGCAGCTACCACCGTAGATGCAGCCGAGGCTACCGCAGTCACCGCCGGAACCGCTAAACGCTGTACGGCAAACTTACCAACGTTCCACGCTGCTTTACCGAGGAACCCGGTAGGTTTAAAAATACCCCACTTCGCAACTTTACCCAGTATGGAACCCACCGTACCTAAGATACTCACGATTGGTCCTACTAACGGTAAGTCTTTGAGGAAGTCCATCACCCCGCCTTTACGTCCTTTCTGCTCAGCGGTTTTCTTGGCTTTCTCTTCTTCCTTAGAACGTCTACGACGACGGAAGAATTGGAAGTAGTCACGTTTTTCATCGTTGGCTGCCGGTTTGTTACGTTGTCCGAACTTACTGAACATCGTACGAATCAGGCCATCTGGCGCACCGGCACGCTCCGCAGAGTCACGCATGGTGTTAAACCAGGACATTTCCTGAAGGTTAACCATCCGGTTCAAACGTTCCAGTAATGCTGAACCAACACTCTTCGCTTTCTGCTTACCTTTGTTGATAACGCGTCCTGCGGTATCCGTTGCGGTTTCGAAATCCTCCTTCGCTGCGTTAAACACACGCGTTGGAGAAACCTTACCACGAGCGTATAAGTGCTGACGATAAAACTCCGCAACGTCATCATCGCGACCTGCTAAACGGGACTCCGCCCGATAACGTGTGGCAATGTCGTAGCGTGGATCACGGAAACTATCTACTGTTTCGCCAAAGCGTCCACGGAAACGGTCAAACCAGCCTTTACCCGCAGCACCCCAACGAGACAGTCTATCGCCAACACCATGTCGGAAACGTGAGAATCGGTCACGTTGTCTGCCTCGCCAATCCCGGAAATTCTGGAAATAGTCTTTAAACCCATCGCGGAAATCCTTAACGCGGTTAAGCATCCCTTTGATAGATTTCGACCCAACGTTTTTCTCCAGTTGCTCCGTCCAGGATTCATCTTCAGGCTCACCATCTAAACGTCGGTTAAGGAGTTTATAGATACGAATCAGGATATGGTTGGTCTTACGGCCATTCGACCAGGAGAACATGCTGAAACCGCCGCCAGAACCACCCTCCTTACGATTCTGCCACCACCGGGTAAGCGGGTTGTCGGTCGCTAACTCTTTGAATTTCTCAAAGCCACGTTTTGCATTGTTCCACAAACGAGCAGGCATTCCGGTTACGCGAGAAATCATGCTTTGTAAACGCGTTTTCTCACTGCCTTCAGGAATCTCGTTAAGCCACTCACGTGCTTTCTCGAAGATAGACGCTGCTCTTGGTGAGATTAGACCAATAAGTTTCTTCGGTAAGTTAACAGCTTTGTTTACCGCTGTACCTGCTTTACCGGAGATATACTGGAATAGGGCCTGGAATTTACCGCCTTTATAGAAGCGCAGTTTACCCGCAGCCGCTAAGTCCGCCGCAGCGAGAATCAAGTTCCCGGCTTCGTCAACAATATCACGACCCAGCTTAATGTCGTCTAACGAGCGGAGTTGTACCAGCTTGTTGGTTTTAGGGTCAGCCTGATAATACTCACCTGCCTCTAAACGGCTACCTTGTAAAACAACATTGCCTTTCTCGTCGTAGATGTCACGAACACCAAGAACGCCTTTCCCGAACGCTACTGCTGAATTCCAGCCTGTGGACAGCGTACCAGTAACTAAACCTTTCAGTCGTTCAAAAACACCTGGACCGTCAGATGACCCACCGGAGAATTTCCCACGAATAAAACTGCCCAGTGACTGTAAACGCCCTTTCCCTCTCAGGAACATGTTCTTCGCAAAACGACCAGCGCCCGTACCGGTGTCCCAAAGTACGCCCGCCCAACGACGGAACAGCCCGCTTTCACCAAGCACAATGCGCTTACGTTTGCGTTTGTTGCCGGTACTACCCGCGTCTTCAGATGCATCATCCTCACCGTCACGACCACCACCTAAGCTTGCCAACAGAATACCTTCTTCATCCATGTTCTTGACATGTTTCAAAATTTCCTGCACGGTGTTGGATTCGGATTTGTTACGGATAGCATCAACGATTCTATCAAACTGTTGCTCTAAACCCGCATTAGTGTCAGGCCGTTCGCTTAACAGTTCAACAAAGTTGGTGGATTTTTCACCGTAGAGGACAGCAGCAAGTTGTCGTGCTGACAGCCCACGGCCACCACGTCCACCTTTACCTTTAACGGTGTCAATAGTCGACTCGTCACCGGTTACGGAAGCGTCTACACCTAAACGACGTAAGTAGTCACCTAACGCAGAACCGTTTTTCAGTTTGCGTTGGATTTCTTGCTCACGCGTTAACGCACGACCAGAACGGGTTTTCCCCATGGCCAAATCGTTATACAGCGTATACGGATCGTTAATGTCTTTATCTACATCAAACCGATCGTTCTTCGCATCGTACTTAAAGATGCCCGCATCACGTAACGCATTCTCACCGTAGATAATTGAAGCTTCGTCTACCGTGTTTTGACGTGCACGAATTGTTGACTGAATAGCTGAAATCTTACCAGCAATCTCGTTGCTAAGTTCGTGATGACCACCTGTCAGTTCTGAAGACCGTGCTTCTAAGACCGCCTGAATCGCTTCTACCGCGTTCGCATTCATGTAACGATACATGTGCATCGGGTCTTTCAGCAGACTGCCTACGTCGAATGCCTTACCTTCAGACGCACGGGATTCAATATAGTCCGCCAGCGCCTGGCGAGTTTTCGAATCCAGGGTTTTGTCTTTGTCGATAAAGTCAACGGTTTCGTTAATGTACTGCTGTAAACGCTTCCGCTGTTCATCGTTCGCAACCGCTTTACGGACACGGTTGCCGAGAACTTTACGGTCAATCATCCCACGCGTGGTTAAATCGTACACCTGGTCGTGGTGTTCTCCGTACCCGCGACGAATAGATTTGTTAATCTCCGTCAGCAAGGTCGGGATAACTTCCGTGATGCTAAGATACGCTTTACGGTCGAACTTCGCAGCGGCGGATAACGCTTCTGCCGAACGTTCTTCTAAAGCTAATCCCTCACGACGCAGCGGTGTCACTAACCCCATCTCGTGCATTAAACGGAAGACGGTGGCCAGTGGACCGTCTATCTCGCCAGCAATCGCCGAGTTAGAGATAGAAGATAAGTTACCGAACCCGTAGCGTGCCAACTGAAGCCGTTTCATGACTTCTGGGTTCTTTTCTAACTCACTGCGTGTCCAGTTCTGTAAACGCTCTACCTGAGGTTGTAAGAATCGTTTTGCTAACCAACTACCGGCAAACCCTGCGACTTTACCACGGGAGTTCGTACGACGACGCTCTGGCGACAGTGTAGAACTGTCATCCATGCCAAAGTCGTCTTCCTGACCCATTGACAGAACTTGTTCTAATATCCCGCGTCCGTCGCTGAAGATATTCGAAATCTTTTTCTTCGCATTCTCACGAATCTGATCAATAAAGTTATCTGCGTAACGTAAGGGGTTCATCCATTCGGCAGCTTTACGTTTTACGTTAGCCCAACGAACTTCGGAAAATTCCTCTTTCGCGTAGTCCGGCAACGCGGTGTTTTTAACAATCGCCTCAAGTGCCGGGGTGTTACGGCTAAACTCGTCCTGTTTAAGTTTAGCAATATCCTGCAACGCGAATAACGTACGGTATTGCAGCTCTAACTGTTTACGCTGAACGTTAAGCATTACCCCGCGACTTAAACTGGTCGTCAGGTTAACGTCTTTCGCGATACCGATAACCGTCTGGAACAGCGCATCGGACTTCATGTCCTTGATGGTGTCACGAAGACGGTCTTCTACCATGCCTTCCTGAACTTCGCGTTGTTGCTCAGGAGTTTGTGGTGTACCTGCAAAAACAGAGTCTAACTCACGATCCATTAATGCTTGTTTAGGATCGTAATTCCCGTAATCGTACTGGTCGCTTTTCGCCCATTTATCGATCTTACGGGTTACACTGTCAGGCAAATACCGTTTTAGGGTTGGGCCTAATTGACGAGCTTGTGCCTTCACCACGCGGGAGGTCTTTTCAATCTCGTCTTTCGTATGGGCCAGAATGTCTTGACCTGCGGCTTTGACGTTCTTATAACCTTCATAAGCGTCAGTCGCCGGTTTCGGCATTCCTTTTAAAATGACCTGATCACGTTTATTTTCGGGCCAGATAGTCGACAATGCCGACTTACGGGCAGCACGAAATGTGTCCATGACCGGGTTACGCGATTGGTCTTGTTGACGAGGGGGCTCATCAAAATCGTCCCAGTCGTCCATGTTATCAAGATCGATTTCATCGAAATCGTCTTTACCTTTTTTAGCCATAACGTTTAATCCGTATCAGGAGATTTAGCGTGAATAAACTTAATTGGGTTGACTTTTATCTGCTCAATGTAAACAAGTCTCTTGTGTCGCGATTACGACCCGTCACGACCACAGATACTTTTCAAGGGTTGACAAAAAACTTTCACCCTGAAGGGTTGTACTCCACGGAGATATTCGGTCTTACGGGAAGTGAAGCCCGAGACTCAACGTTTTCTTACATTGATATTAAATTAGATATCATTTCGCCGACGGTGTGTTTGGCGTTATTCCAACTAAAACAACTCTACGAAGAAATTTGTTCTGGAAAACGCTACGCAACCTGGAGCGAAAAAGAAAAAGATTTTGAACCGGCTTTGCCTGGCGACGCTGGCGCAGATACCGGTTTTAACTTTTTCCTTAGTCACTACAACGACTTAAAACCCGGACGTAACGAATCGTTACAACGTGACGAAACGGTGGATTTCTTCGAGAAGTTCCGTCCCGTGAGCCTTAGCCGCTATGTTCTCGTATTACCCGCAGGTTTACGTGATTTGGTGGTTAGACAAGACGGTAGGGAACAGGAAGAGGAAATCGGTGGGTTATATCGTCGTTTGATTTCTTTGGCCAGGGCGATTCCTGACCGTGCTACACGGGTTGAATTAACGAACCCTGTACGATGGAAACTCCAACAAACCTTTAACGAAATCTGGATGTACTTCTTTAACATCCAGGACGGTAAAGGAGGTTTCCAACGTCGTAAAGTGACGTCGCGTAAACTGATGAACGGGACACGTAACGTATTGTCCTCATTCTCCACAGGCTCTAAATGCATGGGGCGTGAGGATGCGATTCGACCGACCGACACCAAAATTGGTTTGTATCAGGGTCTGAAAGCGTTACTTCCGGTTGCGCAATACCAGATACGTGAACGTTACCTCGGTAACATTCGTGCTGGCGATGGCAACCTTTATGGCGTAAACACCAAAACGCTTAAACGCGAGTTCTTGGAGGTTGGGGGTCGTGTTTACGACACCTTTACCACGGACGACGGTATCGAAACATTAATTAACCGGATGGAAGCTCGCGAGCTTCGTCATCGACCGTTAATGATTAACGATACCCATTATGTCGCGCTGGTCTACCAAGACAACAAACATTTTAAGGTGTTCTACGATATCGACGAACTGCCTAAAACGTTTGACCGTAAAAACGTCCACGGAATGACCCTGGTAGAATTACTCTACCTATCGGGTTACGAACTGTGGAACAATTATTTCGGTTTCGTTACACGTTATCCCGTCACCGGTCGAGGCTCGACGTACTCATCGACCATAAGATTGGAGACCACCACGTCATCTTTATACCTAAAAGAACTGGAAGATGACTGGGAGACTGAAAAGCCACACGGAGCTATCAGTTATCCTGACAGGTCGGTTCCAACCTTTGTCGAGTCGATGGCACCGCATCCGTCACGATTGGGTGGCTTAGGGGGTGACTACGATGGTGACACCGGTTCACTTAACGCGCCTATGTCGCAAGAAGCACTCGAGGAAAACCGTAACTGGATACACTCGAAGAACTACTGGTTCGATTCTGACGGGAATTTCAAAATCAATCCTGTCAACAACGTGATTAAACGTGCGACGCAAGCGTTATTAAAGAATCCAAAAGGCTAATCAATGCTGCTCATTAAACAGTTTAACCAACGCTTCTCTGTGCGTAAAACAGACGAGTTTGGTAATCCGAGGATTATCCCGCTCGAGAAGCTCCAGATACCACGAGGCTCTATACTGCACGTCGTGGATCTCGATCAGGTGGTCTTAGCGCCGCCTGCTACGCTGGAAATCATCCAGCCGTTGGAAAAACCTGCACAAATTCGCCACCACTTTAAACTTCCCGAAGAAGGGATCAGTGGGCATCCACGTAACAAACCTGTGCAGGGGCAAGAACGTGCTATCTTTGCCTACCACCGTGCTAACCGTCCGATGCGTCGTCTTATCTCAGACGAACTGGTTCGCAAAGACTTAAAAGTTCTCCTGATCGAGAACTACACACCGATGCTATCGCACTACTACTATCCTGACACCCAGTTAGCCTGGTACGATAGATTGCGTAACATCCAACTGTTGATGATTAACCAGTTCAAATACGACACGCAAGAATACATGCGTCAGAACTACTTCGTGATTGAGCTGGGGTCAACGTTACCGTCTTTCCAGAAGTTCCAAACGACGTATAACGATCGTGTTAAAAGCAAGATTGAAAAGTTCCAGGACTTTAACCTGCTCTGGTTATTGGAACTGTTCGCTTGGGCATACGGTAAACAGTCCGATTCTCTGTTTGCAGGAATGGACTTAACGCAACTGTCTCGAATGAACTTCATCTTCACCCACAACAGCGGCTTTACGTCGATGAACATGGGTGTCGTGGAGAAGATGCGTAAATCGTCCGGTGGTCGTTTAAGTGACGATCAGATGGCCAGGATGTTCTATCGTACGTTAGTGCGTGTAATGACACAAGCACCGTCTAATGCGTACGAAGCTGAATTCCTGACACCGGAAGGTGATGAACGTATCTTTGTTAAAGACATCGAAGAAGAGACCGTTGACGTCGTTGACGATGCAGACGTTGTTAACGACGCTGTGGTCGAATCGGATAACGCATTCGATGAAAAAGAAGACCTCGTTATTGAGGAGCCGAAAGAAGACGTTAAGCCGACGACTATCGTTATCGAAAAAACGATTGCTCACGATGACATTATCAAACAGGAAGCGCAGAAACTGGCTGAGGCGGGCCGCTTAAGCTCCAAAGCGTATCAGTTCCTGTCTGATTCGACCAAACGTTTCGTTCAGTTACCAAACCCGTACAACCCGAAAGAGACTTACGGTGAAGCATTAACCATTCACGAAAAAGACATTGCCGTGAAAGCGGAACCGAAGAAAGTCCAGCGACTGGTTACGGATGAAGGTTGGGCAGAAAACGTCACCGACCAAATGGTGAAACAATACAACCAGACCATGATGAGTAAAGACGTGCTGGCAGCAGTCGCCAGCTCGCAGCGTCTTGGTTTGGCTATTCACAACCACACGATCGAGAAAGAGATTTCCGTTACGGGAACTATCGAACACCACACCCTGCGTGTTCAACCGATTGGTGGTGAACCGACGACAGTGCGTTTCTCTATCCCTGGTTTAACCGAAGACGGTACCTGGGTAGCAAACGGTGTTGAATACACCATGCGTCGTCAGCGTGTAGACGTTCCGATTCGTAAGGTCGCCCCAGACACCGTAGCGTTAACTACCGCTTACGGTAAAAACTTCGTACGTCGTAGTGACAAAGTCGCAAACGACTACGGCCGTTGGTTAACGAACGCGATTATCACGCGTGCCGTAGACCCGACCAACACGGAGATCACCGACGCACGACTCGCGAACGTTTTCGATCCTACTGAGAAACTTCCTCGTCAGTACACGGAGATTGCACGACGTATCGCCAGCTTCAATGCAGGCGGCTATATGTGGAACTTCGATTATAAAGAAGCGGTTAACTTCTTTAATGACGAACAGCTTACTGACGCAAACAACGTTGAGATGTTGCCGGTTGCGAAACGTCCGCGCAGTGAAGTTATTGTGGTGATGGATACCAAGTCCATGCTCTATACCGTTAAGGGTAAAGAGTGTACACCATTGGGTACCATCTCGGAAGTGCTTGGCTTCAGTAGCCAGAAAGCGCCAAGAGAAATGACCGAGCTTTCACTGATGGGCAAATCGCTCTCACTGGGCTTCATCTTCTCGTTCTATTTAGGTCTGCAAGGGATGCTTAAACATTTCGGCATTCAGTACGAAATCGTCCCTGTTGGCCAACGTGTAGATAAGAGCACGTACGATTCTATTATTCGTCTCCAGGACAGTAAGTTCCTGGTAACGTGTGATAACGATCAGCAACGAATGATTCTACACGGTCTGGATAAGTACCTGAAACACCTGGTGGCTTATACCGAGTCCGAAGTCGACCGCGAAGACATTTACCTGAACTTAATACGTGATGCAGATGGGCTAACTCCACGATACATCAACGAGCTGAAACAAATGCGGGCCGCGTTTGTTGATGACATGCACGCACGTATCCTCAGGAAAATGGGTGAACCGGAAACCTTTATCGGGCTATTGGAACGTTCTAACGAACTGCTACAAACCGACCACTCTTTACCGGAGATTAACGGTGATGAGATGATGTTCTTAGGGAACCAACGTATTTCCTACCACATCTACACTGCGATGGTCAGGGCGATGCGTAACTACAACAACGCACCGAACAGTAACCGTAAGTTCGAACTTACTCAGGACATGATTTGGGGCGCAATTAACTCCGACCCGTCTGTTCTGTTAGCGCCGGGTGCTAACCCTATCCAGTCGATTAAAGAGAAAGACGTTATCACCATGGGTGGTACGGGTGGCCGTAACCGTAAAACAATGGTGTATCACACGCGTGAGTTCCAACCGAGTGACCTGGGTATTGTATCCGGTAACACGGTGGATAACGGTGACGTAGGTATTACTGCTTTCGCCACTAACAACCCACGTTTCGATACCGTTGACGGCACAACCTATAAACGGGATGAAAAGGAACTGAAACCGAGCGATACTCTGTCATTTATAGATGGTCTCGTACCGGATACCCTGATGGACGACGCTAAACGTCAAAACTTCGTTGGGATTCAGTTAGGTTCTGCCACCAGTTGTAACGGCGCTACCACTACCCCTTATCGTACCGAACAGGAGAAATTTGTCGCTCACCGTACGTCGGTGAAACACGCACGCGTTATTGATAAAGCAGGTAAAATCACCGGTCTGTCTAAAGACCATATCGAAATTACGTACGAAGATGGAAGTAAAGAAGCCTTTCCTCTAGGGCGCTGGTTCGGCCCCCACGAAGGTACCTTCTATCCGCACACCCTGGTGACTCGCTGGAAAGCCGGTGACAAACTCCCGGCCGGGGCAGTCATCACCTATAACGAGCAACACTTTGAACCCGATATCTACGACCCTACTCAGGTTTCCTGGAAAAACGGGGTGCTGGCTACCGTCGCTTTAATCGAAGCTGAAGAAGTAATCGAAGACTCCAATGCTATTTCTGAACGGTTCGCGAAGAAAATGGTTGGGCAGGTTACTAAGCTGAAAGAAGTGGTGATTAACAGCAACCAGATGCTCCTGGAAATCGTTAACGAAGGGGAACACGTTGACGTCGACACAATCCTATGCACATTTACTGACGACCTTACGGGGGATATGAGTACCTTTAGTAAGGAAGCAGCACAAACGTTGCAAAGTTTAAGTTCGTACGCACCACGTGCTGGGGTTCGTGGTATCGTGGATAAAATCGAAGTCGTGTATCACGGTGAAACCGAAGACATGACGCCTTCACTGGCAGAACTGGTACGCAAATACGATCGTATTCGTCGTAAAGCAGCTTTGGCTGTTAATCGTGGCGATCCGGTATCAGGGAGTGTTAATGGGGATTACCGTGTAGAGGGTGTACCGTTAGCCTTTAACTCGCTTTGTGTTCGATTCTTTATTACGCACGAAGTTGAAATGGCCGCAGCGGATAAGATGGTTATTGCTAACCAGCTGAAAACCACTGTACAAGAAGTAATGTACGGGGAAAACAAAACAGAAGACGGCGACGACATTGACATTTTGTTCGGTCGTGATTCTGTCGACGCACGTATTGTAGGTTCTATCCAACGAATCGGTACCGCAAATGCTGTGGGTGAACAAGCAGGGATTCTTATCGGTCGTATTCTCGACGGCGAGTCCGTGCCTGAGTTACCAGCGACACTTAAATAATCTCAAGGGGTGGGTCGCTCCCACCCTGATAAACTCCGGAGTAGAGAATGTCTATTTTAGATAAAATCAAACAGCGACACGGTATTCCGACTGGGAAAAATATTACCCAGCAAAGCGTGGAAGGCTATAGCCCTATCCAACGTACTAACTACGTGTCTTTGGGCAACACGGTTGAACTGACGACCGAAATCGTGCACGGATTGATTCGTGGCAATTCTGGAATGTCTGACCGTATCGGCGATCAGAAACTGCTGAAACGCGATATCGCTGACCTGGTGGGAGCTCGTTTGTACACGAAGCTTCAGGACGCCATCACCACCAACAAAGAGGCTAAACAATGATCAGTTTATACTCGCTGAACGCGGTTACCAACGCCATGAAGCTGTGCAAACAGCACAACATTCAACTCGGCACCGACGTTGACTCTCCGGTTGATCTGTTAAACCGTGCGGTAGACCCATCGCGTGTTTTCGATACCACCATTACTGACGAACAGTTCTTCCAAGAGTTGCCAGCAATCACTCAGCTGAAGCGTCCAGCAGAAGCAACGTCAGAAGCGTCCGTTATCCGTGACGGTGCCATTGAGCCAGAAGCGCTGCGTGTTGACGATCATGAAACTACGCTGTTCGAACTGAAGAACATGGCAATTCAACGCTGCAACGGGATGCTTGATTTCGCCCGTAACGTGGTACAGCCGTTCGTTCAGTTGGTTATTCAGAACAACGTTATCGACGAAGTTAAACCGTTGGTAGAAGACTGGAACCTGATTCCGGTGGGTATCGACAGCTGTGTTGATTCTCCAGTTGTCCAGGCGCTGGTTCAGGAAATCGCTAACCCGATGGGTAACGGGACGACTTACGACCCGATTAATTTCGACGTTCCAACCAACATCGAAATCCCAGAAACCGGTGTTAAGGCGTACGACGAGTTAGTACGTAGTCTGCTTAACGATTTGGACATTAGCATCTACGATGCAGCCAAACTGATCCTGGCTGGTAACAATACCGTACCGGTTGCAAGCAACGCACCGATGATCCTAAAAGAGCGTGTACTGGTTCTGCTGCTGTCTTCCTACTACATCGAACGTCCTTGGCCTGACTCGGGCGTTGACGCGTTGAAGTGGAAAGCAGAAATGGGTCGTGCTTACTACACCTCTATCGGTTGGGTTTACGGTTTCGAAAAAGAAATCTTAAACCGTGTCGCAACCGGTAACATCATCTACAGCTACGACACTGATAAGAAAGACGTGTACATCTGTCAGGAAACGATGGATGACTATCTGTCTAAAGGTGGTATCGTTGAAGGTCTGCTGGGTGCTATCTATCTGATGGACGAAGGCGACTATAACGTTTCTGCTCGTGTTCCTGCGCTGCTGGAAAACCAGAATGCGTACGTCGACGCTTATAACCGTCGTGCGATTATCACGCAGAAGAAAAACGAGCAGGACTGGGTAACGCGTAACCGTCAGTCACTGAAAACAGCATTCTCTCTGGCTATCGACCAGCTCGACCAGGGTTACTTCGATGACGGAGAAGACCAGCGTACGCGTGAAGACGTGAAGCGTTGGGTCATGGCAAGCTGTGACGCCTTCTTTAGCAGTGCTGATGATGACATCACGCTCTTTATTATCCAAACCGCGTGTAATGACGTGTTCCGCGTATGGGAAATTGCCCCACTGATGCGCACTATTCACCAGGCGATGGTGGATAACCAAGACCCGTCACAAGCAGCAACCAGTTGGATGATTGACTACGTTCTGGACTGGATTTCAGGTTCTGTGTTTGTTGACAAACTCTAATGCAATAGGAGGTGATCGTGAGTGCGATTGAAACAGCCCGTCGTGATCCCACTAAGATTCATGCGGACTTGGTAAATAACGGCACGGTCACCACTACCAAAGGGGGATGTTACATTTACATCCCCGTTGGGTTTGTGGCGAAAGAGTTGGCGGTTATTTCTTCTACGGTAACGATTGTAGGTATTTTTGCTATCTCAACGGATCGTAAAACTTACGGGGTTTCCAGCGTCACAACACTGATTGAGATTACCCCAACGGCGTTTGAAGAGATTGACGTCTTTGGCGTCCCTTATTACGAATTTCGTTTTGACCCCGGCACAGTGGTTTTCCCCAACCGCAATTTACAGGTGTTGTCCGCACCGATATACAACATTGCGTCGTATATTTACGACTTTGGTAACCGTCCTTTCTGGTTTACCGCTTACGACGATGCTGAACTATTAGCACCGGATAAGGTAAAGCGATGGAACGGTTTTACTGTATTTGCCGACCAGATTACCGCTGACGTTTATGCTGCACACACGCAGCGTAAAGTGGGTGATCCAAAAACGTTTTTCCGTTATACACTGAAAAAAGACAGTGACTTAAACAACCCTGTCCAATTCATCCCACTACGTAGTGGGTCTCTTAACAAAACGTCGAGACTGGCGAAGCTTGCTGACGTAGAACTGAAACGTGGTGTTCGTTCTGCGCTACAGGTTGACCCGGTGCGTGCCGAACCGCTCGAAGATTTGTTTATGAGGTAATTTACCTTTTTACTTTCACTCGGGGAAAACAATGGACAACTTGACCCTACGTTACAATTGCGTAGCGTTAGCCGGTGTTAATGCTCCAGCCACTCTGGAGAAAGACGCGGATGGTTATTACCGCGTATTATTGGGTGCTCTGAATATTTTTAACTCGGAAGGGATTTTCTACGCCTATAACGAGTCTAAGCACGTATTCGAACGCTCTAACATTTTCATGCGTAAAGTAAAAGCCGGTAACCTGTTCGGGGAAGAAGACCACCCTGCACCAGAACCGGGAATGACCGAAGCGCAGTGGATTGACCGCAACGAATGGATTGAGACGAAAAACGTCTGTATGCACATTCGTGAAGTTGAAGTTATTCCGACCGACCAGACCTGTAATGGTTTGCCGGTAATGGAAATCTGGGGCTGGATTAAACCGAACCGTGAACGTGGTCCGTATCTGGCAGAAGCGTTAGAGAATCCACATCAAAACGTTTGCTTCTCTCTGCGTGCTATCGTACGCGAAGGGTATGTTGGTGGGGTGAAAACGCGTCGTCTGGATCGTCTGGTCACCTTCGACTGGGTTATCGAAGATGGGCTTCAGATTTGCAACAAATACTCCGCGATTCAGCGTGGTAGCAAAGTGGCTCAGGAATCTACCCGTGTCCTGCTGGACCGTCGTGTATCGCTTCAGGCGCTGGAAGACATCCTGCGTAATCCAAACACCACTTCAACTATCGCAACGGAATCCCGTCGCGGTGAAGTCCGTGCTTTGGCTCAGGAGTATCTGGCAATTGCCAACAAACGCACCAACCTGCGTGTTATGGGCTTAGGGAACGGGAAGTGGTAAATGGCTGATAATGTCGAACCTTCGCTGGTAAAGTGGTTGGAGCAACAGTTGCCACGTACCGCGAAAAAAGTTTCGTTGAAAAAACTGGATACCGCTCCACTCCACATCAGCGATAAAAAAATCCCGGTCTTTACGCCCAGGATTCCTCATAGCGTTTACAGCGACGAAGACAAAACGGTTCCTCGTATTTGTTGTTCAGTCGATTTAGAAAAATGTTTGCGCGGCGTTCGACGTTACTTCGTACCGAGTCCTTATGAGGACCTGAGACACCGTTACTATCTTCATGCATTTGATGAGCGTGACGTTGTTCAACCATCGGTAGAACTCTCAAGTGAACCTTTCCGTGCGAACGAGGTTTGGATTGTTCCACATCGTTTATCGAACTGGGAAATCAAACCCACCGTTATCGGTGAGTTGCGCCTAGTTCGATTAGCAGATAACGGATATAAACACACACTCGCTGTTGCATTACACGAAGACGTTCGTTTAAACAATAACCAGCTGTTAAAGGCAGGTAAGTTTTACGAAATCACGGTAACTATCTTTGAACGGGAACCGTTGATTGTTGTTAGTGATGCGACAGAAATCTCGCGTGGTATTTTTGACGCTGCGTTAAACGAATACACTGTAACTCCATAATCGCCCAGTTCATGGTCTGCAACCCGAATTTGTCGATTGTGAGGGAAGCATGAAAGTGGTTAACATTGCCATACCTCCGACTTTGCAAACTTTAACGCCTGAGGAATTGAAAGCGCTAACAATCTTTGCCGTCCAAGGACGTGCAGGAAAGGAGGTGCTTTCCGAAATACTCGCTGAACGTTTCGACACCAAACGTAAAGTAAACAACATTGTCGCAGGTATTTCACAACAAGATATCGCAAAGTTTTATTGCGACGTCCGTAAAGCTGGAACCGAAATCGACTTTACGCGTACGTATCTCTTGTTAACTGAACCTTGTCGGTTCATTCTTTCGATTAAGCAGTCTTAATTTTTTACAATTTCTACCGTTTACTGTGTCGGAGGAAAATTACAAAGGATAACCAAATATGTTTAATTTAGACAGCGACGGCGTTTTCGCAAACTGGCGTGGTTACGTTTTGGAACACCACCTTAAAGGAATGAGTATAGAAGAATTTCACGGAATGCCAGAGTTGCATCGTCGTGCTTTGATGCGGGAAATCTATTTAAACGACCCGGATCTTTTTTATAAACTAGACCCGATACCCGAGGCCGTTAAAATCCTCGAAACAGTAGAAAGTCTGGGAGAATGTTGGGCGATTTTAACGTCAGGTTCAGAAGATCATTTCGACCACGACCGTGTTGTAGAAAGCAAAAAATTATTCTTCGAAAAACACTTCGGTGTCCCTGGCCATAAAGTCATCGTGACAACCTCCTCTGCGGAGAAAGCGACCTACGCGGAGAAGGGAAGATTGTTGGTTGACGATTATGGTCGTAATTGCCGTGAGTGGGTGTTAAAGGGCGGGACCGCAATTTATACGCGGACGAACGAACCTGAAGTCGATGCGATTTGCCGACAAATCAGGACGTTTGCAGAAAGTCCCTTAGAATACTCAGGTCAAATTTTGTGCGTGCAGTAAAACCTTTCGGGTAGTCTATCCAGTGGATAGACTACCCTACCTATTTTTAACCCTATTGAAAAATATCTTAGATATATATTACTTAGGTGAGCGTTGTAGAATTACACGCTATTCGACTTGTTAACCTAAAGGAGTATTAAAGATGAAAAGCGAATTATTCAAAGACCCGTTTGTTGTATTAATGATTTCTACTCGTGCTATCACACGTCAAGAAGACCTGGAACGATTAATTACAGATGAAGCTTATCTGTGCGAGCAACGTGACAGACTACTGAACAAAGAATGTCCTTGCGAAAGTATCGGACGTCTAGTGACTATCTTCCGTAATCCCGAGTGGCGTAGAAACAACGAATTGTCTGATATCTTGAGTGTTTCGCTTGCAAAACTGGCGATGCTGTTCTCTCTCGATAAAGATCTTAAACAATGCCTTTCCACATCGGAACGCATCGAACTATTTGAAGGTATTCGGGAATCCGTTAAACGAATTAACGCCATCAGAAACAATTGGATGCTTTCTAGCGTAGGTAGCTAAGATGGAATGGTCAAAAGAACTTATTGAGGTCTGTCGTGACCCGTTCACGCTGTGGCTGTTGTGCAGCCTACGACGTGACGACAGATTCTATACTTTCGTCAAAGACCCACAGGCGTTGAGCAATCACGTAAAACGTGAGGAGACGCGTTTAGAGACGCTTAAAGAGGAAAGTAATACCCTAGAACCAACTGATGCGTTTTATGTCCGTATGATGTCTCCTACGTGGCGTAAAACGCATCGGTTAAAGGCACCGACGTTAGCGGACATGGTACAAGAACTTGCCCGAGCGGTGAGTTCTGACCATCTGCTCTATCGGAACATCATTCAACAACCTGACAGTTGGCACGACTTACGTCTGATGTTAATCCGCTGTCAGTTCACATTCTCCTAATCGACATGTAAGGTTTTATAAATGGAAGCTATCGAAATTAACAAATTCTGGGAACAGGTCATTGCGCAATTCCGCGATTTCTATCGCTACACAGACAGCGCCCACCGTATCGACCACATCCAGTCAGTGAAGTCTAATGCCATCCGCATTGCCTATCTGCTGGGTGAGACTAAGCACCTTAAAAATATCCTGGTCGCTGTGGCGGCACATGACATTTTCTCAACTAAAGCCGATCGTGCTTCCCATCACATCAAAGCGTTCAACTACGTTCTGGATTCTGCGCCGATTCTAAAACGTCGCTTTAAGCTTACCTGTGATGACGTTACCGAGATAGCTTACGCGGTACTAGAACATCGCAGTTCACACAAAGGCGGGTACAACTCTATCGTATCCGAAATTGTCGCGGCTGCGGATCGTGGTATCCCTTCTATCGATGAAGTGAAAAATTACATGCACCGCTCTTACTTATACGCACGCGACCATGGAAAATCCGTTATCGATTCGAAATTCCATGCGATTCGTCACGTACAAGAAAAGTTCGGTCGCAATGGCAAATCTCGCGTTCCAGAGTGGTACGAGAAACTCTTCGCAAAAGAGATTCTGGAACGTCAAGAGTACGTAGAGATGCTCGGCCTCGAGCACTTTACTTCTGAAATCACCAACGACTTAGAAAGTCGTATCCAAAACCAGTAATAACCTGAAGGAATAAAACTAATGGCTAAAGTAACTTCTATCAAAGACCTGGCTGCAATGATCGATGCACTGGAAACTCCGGCAATGACCATGAACGACGACCTGGTGGTCAACGCTGACCCGATGGTAAAAATTTATGAAGAAACGCTGCCGGTTATCAAAGTTAACGATACTGACTATCGCTTAACGCTGAAAGACGCCGACGCGGTTCGTCAACACGATGCTAACTTCCTGGAAGTGTACGGGAAAGTCGCTTCTGGTCTGATTGTGGAAAAAGCGAAAGCCGATGCTGAGCTGGCCGCGATGAACATCACCACCGAAATCGGTAACGCATCGTTCTCCACGGTGTTCTCTCGCCCGACCGGGGACACCATCAGCCAGAAAGAATGGGCGGCATCCATCGGTTTCGGTTACGGCGTGCCGAAGTCTAAAGCACTGGAAGGCAAACTTCGTAAGCAATTCGCTGCGGACATGATGGCTTCCGATGACGAAGACGACGAATAAGGTTGCGATACTCGGAGGGAAGGTAAAACGTACCTATATCCCTCCTACACCGATTAACCCTACGGCCTGGCAGAATCCACTCTCCAGAACGTTAGGGTTACCTAAACCGATTGACGGTTTGGTGTATCTGTCGCATCGACGGAGAAAATAAAAGTTAAGGCGGTTTTATGACCGCCTTATTTTTTTGATCTCAGGAGATATAAAATGTCAAATCCCAACCTTTTTGGTGGGCCTGTTACGCCAGGACATCAGATTGTCGACGATGTAAAACCGTTACCTAACGTCATGACGCGTACTGAGGTTATTAATCGCCTAAACCAAATCGGTGAAGTTTTTACGCTGTCAATGAAATCTGTGTTGGAAGATGCGTTTCCACACATTGCAGGCTGGCCTGCTGAAACCATCCCCCACACCATCAACGGATACCAACGTTTCCTGACTGAAATCAGATCAACGGCTTCAGGTAACGTTATCGCCGGTTTTGTTATTCGTTTCAAACAGTTACTGTTAATCGAATTCGGTAAAGACGTCATCGATTCCCTTGAACGTGAACTGGTTTCGTTACACGACAACGAAATCGTACGTAACGAAAAAGGTGAGGGTTCCAACGAACTAACGCTGTGGAAACTCGCTTATCCTGACGATATCACCAACACCCCACCAACTACTTACGATTTAATTTCAACCTTCCTGTTGCTGATGCAGATGAAAAACTTAATCATCCGTGCATCTGCTTCGAAAGTCCTGGGAACGGAAGAAAAATAAAAAAGTACCTACCTCCTTTACGGAGGTAGGTAAACTTATTTTTTTTTCTTAACGAAGCTGTTTGGCCATCTGCTCGTCGGACACAGAACGATAACCGCCAGCCGTAGCATCGACGTCTGGGTTGATACCGTCGGTCTGTTGAGACGGAGTGAGCCACAGTTTGCGCTCGTAAGGACGCAGACCGTACAGTTTCATACGTTCCAGTTCCTTCTGCGCTGCCTGCATCGGACCCCAACCTGTCCATTGCTGGGAGGTAAAGGTGATGGACAGTTCGTTAGTCTGCGGACCGGTGTTCGGGTCACGTTCACCGATATCCTGACCGTTAGACTCAGGAGCCATGTTGGTCAGCCACCATGCGTTCTGCGGTTTACGCTGATACGCATCCGGTTCGAAGTACAGCACAGTCATGCTATACATATCCGGCAGGTGGTCAGGAACGTTCGGGTTGATTGCCGCCAGACCAGGGTGGCCTGTGTGCGGGTCACAAACACCGTATACCAGCCACGCCCAGAGCATGTTCTGATACACTTTACCCAGTTTATCCGGGGTAGTGTGCGTAACGGAAGACAGAGCTTCCGTTACCAGACCAGCTTCATACTGGACGCGGTTGTTACGACCCTGTTGGGTCTGCACATACTCAGCACTCAGGGATTTATCCAAACCGGTAATCGTGGTGTGAACCTCGATAAACGATTTGATTGCCTGACGCCACAGTTGTGGGTTAGGCATGTAATCAACCCAGCGAGGGAATTCCATCACACGGGCGATTACGTTACGACGCAGACGGTGGGCGTTGGTAACAAACTTACCAACCTGTCCGACCGGACCGTTTTGACCCGAGCTAAACGGGTTGACCATGTCGTACTGACCACCGTCAACATGCAAGCCCTGGTCAGGTAAAATCATGCGTTCTTTGATGGACATCTATTAGCTCTCCGTACTGTCGCGACGATAAACTTTGATCGTCGTGTTGAACTGCGTCAACAGTACACCGCCTTCAGCTTTAATGTCCAGCGTGATGGAATAGCCGTTAGCTTTGTCATCCGCTGTCATGTACGCACTCGGAGTAATGTTGGCAATACTATCCAGGCGACCTTCCAAACGCTCGGTGATTTTGTTCTCAATCATTTTCGCGCGTTCGTCGTCCGTCATACGGCTCTCACCGGACATATCTGCCCAAACTTGATCACTGACACGATAAACGTAAGTCATGATGAAGTTAAACAGTGCGTTATTCAGCACTGAACGTTCTTCGCTATAGATGGACTGAAGTGCTGGGATGAACAAACGATAGTAGTCGCGGGAACGTGCAGTAACCAGAGACACATCCCAGTCGGATGCGTAAATCTCGTTACCTTTCCACGGCATACTCAGATCGTACAGATCTTCGATGATCGTCTCTTCACCACGGCTGAAGCGATAAGCAGGTTTAGCGCGACCTTCACCGGAACCCAGATACTTCGAGAAGAAGTTCGCGATGCTGTAACACATCGGAACCGGTTTCTTGTAAGAGGAGTTACGGATGTAAGCGTCCTGACCACAAATCATCCCACGGCACGCTGGGGTACCGTAATAAGACGATTCAGGTACAGACGTGATCATTTCGATCAGCGCCGTCTTCACGTTCTCTTCCGTTTGCAGATCGTTACGACCTTGATTGTAAACGTGGGTGCAAAGAGTCAGGAACGTGTTACGAGAACGACCGATGAAGTTCGTCAGGGCTTTCTTGGTATCCATGCTGAAGCCGGAGTCCCAGAAGCAACCCAGAGAGTATTTCAGTTCGTTATCGTAGCGGACTTTACCGCCGTCCGGGAACAGAGACATTTCACGGCGAACCAGTTCGTCGTAAACATCGTTGTTCATGGTCCCGTTACTACCGCCTTGCAGGTAGTGGATATTCGAAGCAGAGAAAACAATTTTACCTACTTCTTCAGACGGGTTAACTTGTAAACCGTCGTAGAGCTGACCGGTTAAGTCAACGCCACCGAAAATATCGACCATATACGGATCGGTAATTGCCGGTTTTGCGTTTTGAATCTTAGATTGGGCCAGTTTCAGCACCGTTTCCAGGTTTTCACGGTAGATGTAAAACTCTTCGAACGGGCCGTAATCCGGCAGACCACCGATATCTGGCATCGTCTGACGATACGCATCTGGAACGACGACTTCGAAGTCCAGCTGGGTGCTCATCGGCTGATAGTATGCATCGGGCTTGAAGCTAACATTGATGCTGCTAAGACCTTTGAGGGTCTTCCAAATCACCGGTGATGTTACCCCTGCTAAGGTCTCGAACCATTGCAGTGCGTACATACGTCCGCCTACATTCGTCTGATAAGCAGACGCAATAGACGGGCTGGATTTTTCGTTCAGCGGAACCAGTTTGAAACCAAATCCGTTGACATCAGCACCCGCGTACGGACCTTTGATATCAAAAATCGGATAGAGTTTTGATTTCGCCTGAGTCTCGGTATCAGTCATCGTACCTTCGGTGACGGTGCCCGCTTTTACGGTGCTGACGTCTTCGATGACGGACAGACGGAAGACGATTTTCAGACCGTCTACCTGTTCTCTGACTTTCGGCTTACCGCTTACGTCGTACTTAATCACGCCGTTCTCACGCTCATAAGCGGGAACTTTCGTTTCCAGTACGTCAGCAACCAGACGGATAGCTGCGGTTTTCGCATCATCCGGTACCAGGCGCTGATACATGCAATCGTTACCGTTAGCGTTGAACATCGCCTGGAAAGGTGTGTTAAACGTCGCGTAATCGCCACGCAGGTCGAACAAATCGCGACCAAGCAGAGACAATGCATTATCCCCGGATAACGGGAACGCCTCGTCGTCTACCCCGCGTGAAGCAAAGGTGAAGATCAGCGGCTTATGAATCGGATCACCCGTGGGGGTCCGAACAAGCTCAGGGACAGAATTGTCCTGCCACCCCTGCTTGTTATTCAACGGCGCGCCGTTTCGTGGAATAAAACTCATGGAACGTCTCCATATTCAGTCTTTAAGACCTTGAAAAAGGGTCATACTAAGGTATCATACTCATGGCACTCAAAAACGCTTACAACGGCACTCCCTTTAATACCATAGACCTTACCCGCTTACACGCGGACTTGGAATTGGCTCGTAAGGTTAACCAAACTGTTGCTCAGTCTGAAGAAGTCCATTACGTTATCGAAACAGCCGATGTAAAACCGTTCCCGTTACCTATCGTCATTGGTGATGACGTGTACGTTGACGCACGAACTTTTACGACGCTCGATAAAAACGGCGAGTTAAAAATTCGTAACCCCATTGAGCACCAATTACGTCTAGACGAAGCACGTTGGGAATTAGTGTGGAAACGGAACAATGATAAGCTCGGTGCGTTGATGGCCCGAATGTCTTATCACCATGAGATCTTCAGCAGGTGGATTAGCGATGCGATTGAACACACCTATGCACTTGCTCCATATCAAAGCGGTCAAGTCAAGGCACTCGCAGCGCTGTTTTCCGTAGGACAGTTCTATAACAACTTCGAAGATGAAGTAAAAATGCTGCGTATGCAGCAGCAGTTGGAACGTGAACTGCGTCTCTCGCCACAGTTTTTCGAAACCGTCACCGGTAATACCGAGTTTCTGTTCCCACGTAATATCGGTGAATTCGTTGAGATGGTTAAAGCAGCGGGTATCCCACGTCTTAATGAACTGAGCGTGGTTAGCTTGCAGTCAATGCTGGCGACCAGCTTAGGCAGCTACATCAGCTACGACCGCCAGTTGGTGACTAGCGCAATTGAATATCCGCCGTCACTGTTTGTGATTGTCCGCACCTGTTTAGAAAACTCGGTGTTCAACCGTTCACGTTTGGGTGGGCTGATTAAGAAATGTGACGTAGCAAAACGTAAAGATGCATTTACTATCGCTTACGATACATTACTGAACCAGAATACCAAACCCTTAAATATCCAGTAAGAGGTCCACTATGGAGAACTGGCTGGTCGCCCACGCCATCCAAAAAGCGTGGCAGCGTCCATATCTCGACGGGGTGTTGAACATTGCACCCTTCCGTCTTTCACCCAAGACCGGGGCGATCGGCTTTTTCAAACACGGTCGGACACCGGTAGCGCTACCGAAAGAAAATACCTGGTGGCACGCATTCGCTATTGATAAACTTCACGTAAACTGGGGGAACTTAGCCATTCCCCTAAACCGTTGGAAGAAGCTTTCAACGTGTGTGAACGGCTTCAGTACCTGGATGTTGGTCTACAACGAAAACGGGGTTACGATCCCCTCTGAATTCGTTTACTTTTACCGCACCAGCTCTGGGATGGTTTACATGGCCATCCCACAATCCGATCGCTATAGCTGGTTAGAAGAAGACATCTGCTACCTGCGAATTTATCCGGGTTACAGTGGGGGTGAAAACGCGCCGTACATTAACCCAACCACCGTTGAGTATTTCTCACCGCCCAACCGCGAACAGGTTCAGCGTGTCGTCGATCGGTATAACCTACTTAAGCAACAGAATAAAGGTTACGTTGAGTTCTGGTTAAACGGTGAATTAATCGAATCGCCGAAAACGCAAGACATTAAAGTCTGGGACGATATCGACATTCGTGTTGACGGTCGTGTACGCCGCATCGTTGAATTCCGTTGTGGCGACTTACCGACGTTTATGTCTACGCTCGACAGCAAGCGTAAGTATTTGCTCCACATTCCGAAAAAAGACGGGATTTGGATTTTCAACAACGACGCCGAAATTCAGCTGTTCTGGAAAGGTCGCGGTCGTTATTACCATCGTCATCGACACCAAGCGATGCGTCAGCTAACGTGGAACGATTTGGCTATCCCAACTGAACGTATTGCGAAATACCGTAATGTCTTTAACGAGTCTATCACCGACTTAGATGAACTGGTCATTCGTCTTATTATCCGTGACGACTATCTCGACATTACGCCGCTGTATAACTCGTCCCACGTCCACGATTTGTATCGTCTCACCGACGAACTGATTATCGACGCGATGATTGGCGCTAACGCCAACGTAACGGAGTGGCAAGCGGCTAACTTAGAACAGGCTGCGTTTAACCGTTTGGCTGCGGCTAAGCTGGAAAACATTAACCGTGACTTGTGTACTGACGCTTACGGTTATAATGCCGTTACGCGTTACGCAGCTGACACACCGCAGCGCCTGACCTTAACCGAAGGTGGTTATCGTGCAACGCTCCCTGCGTTACTGGCGGTTAACTCCACCGTATACGAATACGACGGTGATGGTTTACTGTTAGAGGCACATCAAAACACGGGCTACGATGTTTACCAAGCTCGCAATACCAACGCTCGCATTATCGAAGCGATTGCAGGGGCAAAAGACGACGCGGTGACCATTGTCGATAACGCTGACGACTTCGTGATTAACGAAGGTGAAAACGTTAACCTCTGGTTACGTAAAGTCATTGACGATATTCCTCGTGACGAGTATATCGAAGCGGTAGAAGGGACGGACTACGATCGGGACGGGAACAAGATTACCTGGACGGTAGACAGAACGCGACGTCATCCAACGGTGATTTACGACGACCGTCATTTGTTCTTCGAAACCACCGTTGCGGTGCGGGAAGGAGAAATCCGTATTCCGATTATGGCGCGTAACCAGGAAGGGAACCAGCGTACGCTGTGGATTCCGATGGAAACCGTTGAGGTGTGGTTAAATGGCCACCCACTGGTACACGGCATTGACTACCACGTTATTTGGCCTGAAATCGTGGTGGTGTGTAAGTCCTGGGTAAGTGACGACGAAGACAACCGCATCGCGGTACGCTGCCGTGGGGTAACGGGTACACTACGTATACCGAAACACGGGTTTGTCTCCAGCGGCTTACTGTCTAACAACAGTCAATTCGATTGTCGCGATGACAAAGTCATTCGTGTTGTGGCTGGCGGCTCTTTACTGCTGCGCGATGAAGTGGTGTTCCGTGAGGACAACACCGTTGGGGTAAATATCGTTGACGACGGTTATCCGTATTCAGTTGATGACCCGACCATTCCGTTACGGACGATGGTTACCGGTGACACCTACGAACTGCGTGACACTGCCCGAGACCTGGACACGCGTGTTGAGAATTACATGACACACTGGTTCCCAACACCACCGCCTGAAAACCCGGTACCGCTGCCGCACTTATACCACCTGTATTCGCCGACACTGAACAAAATCATGTGGGATTACCTGAACGGTATTTTAATCCTGCGAGAAGACGATCCTGACTACCGTATCTCAACGACTCAGTTGGATGAGATCATGGAACGTTACAAAGATCTGCTTCCCTTCGACCCGGCGTATATCGGTTACGATAAAGCGTTCGTCAAACTCCACCCACATGTCAAATACGAGACGGTGGAAATCAACGAACTCGGTTTTGCGTTCTTAGACCGCGTAAACGAACGGTACCTGAACGGTGAAGTTCAGCTGAACCAGTATCTGAAAATCAAGGGTTAATCATGGCCTTAACAACTGACATTATCAACAAGGATCGCGGTTTCCGTGTATGGCGTCCTGAGGAGCTGTACGCGGCGGAACGACCTACCGGTTACGTACCGAACCCGAAAGATCTGATCGTTAACGATATCACCTCTGGTTTTGATATCGTCGTAAGCGTTAACTACGCGAAACCCTCGTGGGAAACTGAACCATGGGGTGGGGTGGGTGTTGCCAACCAGGACGGTCGTCTAAACGGTCACTACCCGCTACGAAGCGACAAATACCGTGTCTACGTGGACAGTTCAAAACTGCCTGCAACGATGGTCTTGGATAACGCGTTGACGTTTGAAGGGCCTGACGTAGACGGTGTACGTGTCTTCCGTGGGAGCACCGTCGATGACCACGCAGAAATACTGTCGGGGTATTACAAAGACGGTAAACTCAAATACTCGTACCTGCCCGTACAGACCATCTCGGTGGAAGGCGCTGAACGTGTTGTTAAACAAACACTACCTGGTGCGTGCTTAGCCGACGTTGAGAACGGTGAAGCGTGTATGTTTGCCGTGTACTCGGATGTAGGTAACGTGGTACAAATCGGCCATGCCCACATCATCAAAACCAACCTGGTGATGGCACAGGAAACACCGATTCGTACGGTATTGGGTATTAGACTGGTTTCTCCGTTCTTGGTCGACAACGACGGTACGACACTGACGCTGCCTATCAACATGCCTATCGACTCTATTCCGTTGTGGTGTGATGTGGTTTACAGTGACGGTACCAAACGTTTACCGATAGACCAGGCGCGTGTGAAATTCAACGGTTTACGTAACGCCGGTTCTCACGACACCTTCTACATCGCGTCTAACGCCGGTAACAGTCTCCCTTGCGTACTAAGTTACAAGCTCTCGAAAGGGGAAACCTACGGTGGTACGGATATCGTTGGTGACACCATCGTGAAGAACTACACCGCTGTCACCGAACAGGTCGATGGGGCTTACTCCATGAAGCTGTTTGTGGTACCGAGATGGTTGGATGCTACCCGTGGATATCGTCTGGACTTCCTGTTGTATAACCTGACGCGTGGTAAGGTTTACGATGCGACAGCACACGTGAACTACACGACGGGCACCACGTTTGATCCGCTATTGATGGGTGTGAAGCAGCGTCTAAACGTCCAGGTCGACATCAGCAAGGTAGACAGTAAGTTCCGTGCGTTTATCCAATCGCAGTCCTTTGCGATTACACTGGTAAATCCGGGTAACGAACTGAACTCCAACTTCATTCTGGAGTATCTGCCTGACGGTGAGAAATACGGTGAAAACGTATGGGCGGAGTTCAAATACTCCAACGTTAACTACTCGGAAATCGACGTCAGTAACAAAGTCAGCTCGAAAGCAGAGTGGCTTAAACTGCTGTACGAACCGATTTATCCGTTGTACGATCGCCGTAACGAATCGGAACCGCCCGAACCTACCCATTTCGAAATTCACGTTGGGGGCAATGTTTACACCTACAGCGTGGACGAGTGGTTAGATAAGAAAGTTATCGATTACCGCGTCCCGTTAGACGCACCGTTGGTGATTCGTTGGATTCGTCGTACTCCAACCGATACGCTTAACCTTGCAGCGTCACCGATGCTTGCGCATCACATCGAATAAAAAATAAAAGACCTCCTACCCGCAAGGGTAGGAGGTTAGGAGTCTGTATGATACTACGTGAATCGGACTGGCGTTATTATCCAGGCGCTATTGTTGACGATAAAACAACAAACAAATCCTTTATCAAGTTTGCTAACTTACTGAAAAAATTGGGTGTAAAACACTGGTATATTCACCTGGCGTTGCATAACCCGCTGTTGCAGGGCGTAGACCCGTTCGATGAAAACCTTTCAGAACAGATGAAGGCATACATCGCCATCGAATGTGCTGAGAACCCGTGGTACTGGTTCAGGGAATGTGTCAGGGTGCCTGCGGACGGTATGAAGTACGGTTCCCCGTTCCGTATCGACCGTGGTAACTTCTCGATGTACTGGATTTTCTTTAACAACATCGACGTTGCTGTCGAGTTCTTACGTCAGCACGGTAAAACCGTCGGGATGAGTGGCTTACTGCTGTGGTTGATTCGTTTCTTAGAAAACTCCCGAACCATTCTTATCACAAAAGGTCCGGCACTGCGTGAAGAAACTATCAACAAACTGAAACAACTTCGTAACGGTTTACCGAGTTACCTCTGGCCAGCGCATCCTGATGACCCAGATAACCGAGAAACCTTTGCGTGTTTAGCCCAGGGTAACAAACTGATTACAGGTATCGGCCAAAACGACCCAGAGTCCGCTAACGGTATCGGTCGTGGACTTACCGCCGGTCGTCTGTTCTCGGACGAAGGCCCCTTTACCAAAAACGTACACCACATTCTACCGGCAGCCCTGGCATCCGGTACAGCGGCACGTCGTATTAACGAAGCGGAAGGTGTTCCTTACGGTAACGTATTCGCAACAACCCCTGGTGACTTAGCGACGGAAGAAGGCAAGTACATGTACGAGCTGATGACGTCCGGGATTATGTGGGATGAGCGCTATATCGACATTCCAACCCGTAAACAGCTCATTGACATCATCCGTTCTAACTCCACGGCAGAAGTACCACGTATCATGTTCTACGTGAAGTACAACCACCGTCAGCTCGGTACCACCGATGAACAGTTAGCGGCAATGATTGCGAACGCCAAAGGTACTCCTGACCAGATCCGTCGTGACTTCGGTGGGGAATGGACGACAGGTGGTCTGAACAAGCCGTTCTCAGCGGAAGATGCAGATCGTATGAATGCTTCACGAATGCGTGCAGTGTTCAAAGATATCTCACCACAAAACTACGTTACCGACTGGTACTACACCGAAGAAGAGATGATGATGAAACTCAAAGATCGTCATGTTATCGGTTTGGATACCTCCGAAGCCGTAGGTCGAGATGCGATCGCCATGTCCATCGTCAACTCAGTCACGGCCGAGTACGCCGGTAAGCTTACCGTTAATGAATCCAACGTTATTTCGTTCGCGATCCATTTAGCGGATTTTATGGTGCGATATCCGAACACGGTGCTGATTCTGGAACGACGCTCAACGGGCTCATCCGTTGCAGATGCGGTTATCCTGCAATTGCAAACGCGGGTGCCTGATTTACACCGTCGTTTGTTTGTGCGAATCACCCAGGACTACTCGCGTACGGACGATCTCTACAAAGAGTATCACCGCGGCCCAGTGGGGAGCGCAGAGAAATTCTGGAATAAATTCCGCAAATACATCGGGTTCTCAACCGACCAGGAGAAACGTCGTAAACTGTACGGTGAGGTATTCACCACCGCGTTGCGCTTGTCTGCCGATAAACTCCGTTGTGGAGAACTCATCGACCAAATTCTTAACCTCGTGGAGAAAAATGGTCGTATCGACCACAAAGCATCTGGTCACGATGACCTTGTGATTTCTTGGTTACTTGCAATGTGGTTATTGCTACTTGGGAATAACTTAGGACATTACGAGATCAACAACAGCCGTTTGATGATGCGTAACCGTAACTTGGCAGAAAACCGGGAAGGGGTGGACGAAGAGTTACAGCTCGAAGAGGAAGCGCGACAGCAAAAACTGATGGGGGAAATTGAGCAGTTAGTGAGAACGACCCACGGGTTACTCGACCCGGTTCAAGCAATGGCCGCTCGTAACCGACTTCAGGCCCTCATCTCTCAACTTAACACTGATACACAAAACGTGGCGTCAATGGAAAGCTTGAGAGAGCTTCTCCAACGCCAGAGGATGAAGTGATGGCTCCAATTTACTATTTGCTCGTGTTCTTTTCGTGGATCGCGACGTACAAAATGATTAGACACAGTTACCAATCGATACAACGATACGGTGCATCGCACGGTGTGTGTCATCGTACGACGCGGTATGCGCAGGCGGTAGCAGTATTCGGATTAATGGTGGCAGGGACATCAACGACCTACGCTCTAAACTTGGTGTACACTATCCACTTATTAGCGGTATCCGGGGCCCATTGAAACCCTTTAAAATAAACTAGCCTGAGACCCCGGTGGGTCTCAGGCTAACTCTTTTTTATTTCTGTAACGAACGAATCAGGAAGTAAAGCAGTAGCGCATTACGCAGTGCAGCTAACGCAGACTCGTGGCGAATGTGGGTCTCTTTCGCTGCCAGTTTCTCAATGCGAGAACGCAACGACAACACATACGGGTTAGGTGATTTCGACGCCTGGTACAACGCACGCATACGCTGCAATACCGTGACTGCATCATTGAAGTTAATTCGGTTGGTAACGATTTCGTCAAAAGCGTGAGACAACGTGTCTTCCATGATGCTGTTAACCTCATCGCGTTTCTTCCCGATAGGGAGTCCTGCGATATACGTCAGCAACGTTTTCAGTGCCGCAGGTGACGCTTTCGGTACCATCTCCAGCACCACGCGCGCCAACTCTTCTTTGTACAAATTGTTGATATCGTAAGACGCATCAAACAGGTTCTGTTTTGCGATTTCCAACGCACCAACTTTGTCACGAATCACCGACTGACCGTCTAACTCCACACGCGCAGACTGACTAACGACACGAGCGTTCTCACGACGTACACGGTCAAGCACTGCGTAGTAGTCTTTCACGGTTTGTTTCGTACGGGTGTTCAGGTCAGTGATATAACGCAACACCATATCCGGCGCATCAAACCGTTTTACCGCGTCGTAGTTAGGGTATTCCGGGGAGCAGAAATACGTTGCACGTTCTGCCATGTGCAACCCCCAGTTCCCTAAACGACGAATATCGAATTTCATCGACAACATCGAGTACGCGGCTTCAGCGGCGGGTAAGTCTACCGGCTTCGGGAAGAAGTGGTAGTAAATACTCGAGTAAAATTTGAACTGAAGAATCGTCACCAGGTCGATAGCCGCAGCGAGAATCTCTTTGTCACCGAACTTCGGAATCATCAGGTGCAACAGATACACGATGGTCAGGTTATACGTGTCACCCGCCACCTGCCAATCGGTATTGATGGAATGCGACTCTTTAATCAGCTCTGACAGATAATCTTCGTCGATGTTAATCACCTCATCGAACAGACGGTTACGGTCAGAATCGAAAAAACGAATGCTGTGGACACCGAGGAGGTTCGACCCTAACCACTCCACGTTGCCTTCACGAGAGAGTATCCCGCTTACGTAGTGACGCAGCTTAGACGCCAGCTTGCGGTCAATCACGAGTTTGTTAAACACGCTGTCAAACGCTTTACGTAAACGGTCGTCGTGACGGGCTTCGTGAGCGACGGAGAATCCCATCGGTACGTAGCCACCAAAACCGTAGTCGTAGTACAAACCCGGTGAGGTTTCCGCGTCGTCGAAGTACGGGTCGTGACCGAACGATTCCTGAGCAACGCGGGTTCCGGTGGTTTGATAACAACCGGAGGTAAAATCATAAACCAGTTCAGCCATCAGTGAACCTCGAAATTATTACGGATAGATATTATCCTAGTGAGAGTCTTATTACCTAAAGGAGTTTTTACCATGAGAAATTATCTGCGCAAACCCGCTTGGCACAAGATGTTGCGTGAAGGTACCATCGACCGCGAACAGCAAGTCAAGATGTGGGTGCTTCCTCACGGCGTAATTTGTGACCTGGTCAGAGTCGGTGGGATGGACATCCTGCGTAACGGTACCTACGACGCCGTCAACTCGTTCTTAGCGCGAGAACTGGCGGAAGCAGGGTTACAAGGCGAGGTGTTATTTTACACCACCCGTGTTATCCCGCAAACGTTGTCTAAGTGGTTAACGTACTGGCTGTCTAGTGACCCTGACGCATCAGACCCCGAACTCAGTTCGGTAACGATTACCACACTAGGCCAGTATCCCACGAAACCTCTGCCTTTCCAGGTGAACGTTGTTGAGCCATTAATCGTAAAAGCCGGTGACGTGTTTGACATGATTAAAGTCAAATCCCGTAACCAAGCTGTTTCCCAGTTTATCATCGAAACGGGTGAACACACATTCCGATTAGAACCTGTCCGTAAAACCGATGCGACGCTTTTGGCCGTAACGGATTACGGAATCGTCTGTCGTTCTTCCGAAGGACATACCTTCCTGTGCACGATACTCTCACGACGTATTCAGGCACAGTTAGAACACTACAAACTTTCCCTGGAAGACATCGTCGGTACGACGTTACGTATCGAATACACGATGTACACGGAAGGGAATCGGTTGTGTAATTACAAGTCCCCTATCGCTTACCGAGCGTTAGCGCTGGACAACATGGGAGACTGGGTCTCAACGACATACGAAGGGCCTTCCCCCTTCAAAACCATTCCAACCCAACGACCGGCGTTGTTGACCGTCACCCGCTGTAACCGTGCCGAGATTTTCGAGGAAGAGGGTGTGATTTCCGGTTACGAACGTGAAACAGGGTTAACGCTTTTCCGCTTCCGACGGGGTGCGGAGTACGGTCGCTATGCAGCGGTATTCGAACGAGACGGTAAGCAGGAAACCTGGCTTTTCGAATCGGATTTCTCCGTTGAGGTGATTGACCCTGAAGGCTTTGTGGCTTCAGTGGGGAGTCAGATTTTCTACGCCACGGGCTACAGCCTGTTGGAGGTAAAACTGCACTACCCTCAGAAAGAACAGGTCTGTCCGTAAAAAATTATCGGGTGGCTTCGGCCACCTGTTTTTTTTATTTTTTTTGCCAAAAAACCTTCGACCTCCTCAGAGCGATTCTAACGCATTTTTAGGTCGAGGTGGTATGTTCGTATACCCTGGGCGAGTTTTTCTCGTTAGAGAGCTTCTCAGGAAGAATTTGACGGGGTTTTATTCCCTGTCGAAGAATTTATTTTACCCCAAACCGCAACAAACCCCAAAACCGGGTGCTGAGATGTCTCTGGAAACCCTATCCGGTTGGTGATTTTTTAACCGGATTTCGTAAAACGCTCTAGAAACGATTTTAACGCGGTTTTTACCCCTACCCAGTACACTTGGGTTACCTGACCCCGTTTAGCGCTATGTGGAGCGATTGAGAAAGCGTACGACCCATTGCCGAGGGTGGGTGAGACCCGACCCTGCCACCCGACGGCCAGCCGCCGCGCCGATCAAAAAAACATTCACGCTTCGCGTACTAACGGATCAAGTGATTGGATCAACGTTTTGAATCTTCACACACTGAAGATTCAAGTTGAGTAGTTATCTTGCTTGGTTTTTTAAATACTCTCGAGAGACCTCAAGTCTCTCGGATCGATCTTAAAAATTTAACTCTCTCAAAAACCTGATCTCAAAATCTCTTCCTTATACGCGTGTGCGCACGCACACGTATAGTATAATATATTTA
>SKEP01000008.1_pt1 | contig 147773 bp, 140 predicted proteins | sample 4826901 | NCBI WGS metagenome assembly SKEP01 (sample SAMN11008806, study PRJNA524170) | human gut metagenome | biome: Human fecal sample; material: Feces; isolation source: fecal sample from pouch patient p4, p43, p49, p54, p55 | host: Homo sapiens | place: Israel: Tel-Aviv | collected 2014-03-20
ATGCGCTGGTGGCGGATAACGTCTCCGCCGGGGCGGCGATTAACTGGCTGCGCTATATGGAAATCTCCCGCTCGTGGACGCAGATTAACCTCGATAATCTGGGCGTGTTGACGCTTAAGGCCAGCATTAACGGCACCAGCCGGGTGGAAGGGAAAAGCAGTACCGTGCATTTAAACTACGCTCATGAAGAGAATATTTTCGACCTGTGGCGCAGTTTGCGCTTCGGCGACAATTTACAGGCGTGGCTCGAGCAGAATGCTACGCTGCCCGTACGGCGCTGTGCGGACGGTAAGACATGTAAGGAACCTAAATGAAGAAGCTGTTACTGGCCATGGCGGCGTCGATGCTGCTCGCCGGCTGTACGCCGCGCATCGAAATCGCGGCGTCGAAAGAGCCCATCACCATCAATATGAATGTCAAAATTGAGCATGAGATCCATATCAAGGTCGATAAGGATGTGGAAAACCTGCTCAAATCCCGCAGCGATTTGTTCTGAGGCGACGATGAGAAAACGACTGTTAACCGCGGCGCTGACGCTGGCTTTACTCAGCGCGCCCGCGCTGGCGTTGACCCTGAGCGAAGCGCGCCAGCAGGGACGAGTGGGGGAGACGCTGAACGGCTATCTCGCGCCGCTGCGTCAGGATAAAGAGACGCTGGCGCTGGTAAAGCAGATTAACGCCGCGCGCAGTGAAAGCTACCAGCAGCTGGCGGATGACAACAATCTGCCGGTGGATGAAGTGGCGAAAATGGCCGGGCAGAAGCTGGTGGCCCGCGCGCAGCCCGGGGAGTACGTCCAGGGATTGAACGGCCAGTGGCTGCGCAAATAATTAGCGACAGCGCTTGCGGTATTCCCCCGGGGTGACGCCAAAGCGCTGCTTAAAGGCGGTGGAGAAATGGCTGTGGTCGCTGAAGCCCCAGCGGTAGCCGATCCCCGCCAGCTTTTCATCGTCATGGACGTTCTGTAATGCCTGGGCACACAGATCCAACCGCCGGTTCTTAATATACTGCGCCACCACCAGCCCCTGGTCGGCAAACAGCCGGTACAGGCTGCGTACCGACATGCCCGTCTCGCTGGCCAGCCACTCCGGACGCAGATGCTCCGACTGAATGGACGCATCGATTAACGCAATAATCTTCTGAAACTGCTTTTCCCGCCGGGAAGGGGCAGGATCGCGCTGATGCAGCACCGGGCGCAACAGGCAGGCGATCGCCTCCAGCGCGGCTTCGCTCTCGCTGGCGGAGAGCGTCGTGCCGCCCATGCTTTCCAGCAGCAGTCGCTGGCTGAGCTGGACCATTGGCAGAGATTTGTCCAGCCGGCAGGCGGTAGTGATGTCCCCTGTGGGCGCCACCCGCTGGCGCGGCAGCAGCAGCGAGGCCTGACGCGAAGTCTGCTGCCAGACGATGGAGCATGGGCGGGCGGCGTCGATTAACGTGATATCGCCTGCCGCCAGCGTCACCTGGCGATCGTCCTGTTCGATGATGGCTTCGCCGGCGAGCTGAAACACGGTATAGAACCAGGCGTCGTTATCGCGTTTTATCTCATTGCGCGTGCGGTAGAGATTGACGCCGGCGGCGGTGACGGTACTGACCTTGAGGCTGCCGGCGTAGCGGGCGTCAATCTCGCCGTGGAAACTCTCCTTCAGCGGCCGGGCGGCGAAATGGCCGCAGACCTGATTGATCGTCGCCAGCCAGCGCTGATATGCCAGCCCCCCCTCTGCCGTGGTCATCATTCGCCCTTCTCCTGTAATAACAATGTTTCCGCATTGTTGCATTTGTGTCGCCTCAGGCAAGGGCGCGATGGCGGGTATATGAAAGAACTATTACCCGCGGCACATTTCTGCGAGGGCAGACGACGGAATTGCGGCGACTGTCACAGCGGCGCAAACGAATGTCACAGAGAAAAAAGCGCCAACCGCCAACCAGACATAGACTGAAAGCACTATCCGCGAAGAATAAGGAAAGGGTATGTCCACCTCACAGATAGCGCTGCTTGCCAGCGTCCAGCAGTTTTTAGACCGTCAGCATGGCCTGTATATCGACGGCGCCCCCTGCGCCGCGCAGAGCGAAAACCGGTTAACCGTCTGGGATCCGGCCACCGGGCAGGCGATTGCCACCACCGCCGACGCCAGCCCGGCGGATGTCGACCGGGCGGTGATGTCCGCCTGGCGCGCTTTTGTCGATCGCCGCTGGGCCGGGCGCACCCCGGCTGACCGTGAACGCATCCTGCTGCGTTTTGCCGATCTGGTGGAGCAGCACGGCGAAGAGCTGGCGCAACTGGAAACCCTCGAGCAGGGGAAATCCATTGCCATCTCCCGCGCCTTTGAGGTCGGCTGCACCCTGAACTGGATGCGCTACACCGCGGGGCTGACCACCAAGATCAGCGGCCGGACGCTGGACGTTTCGATCCCGTTCCCGCAAGGGGCGCGTTACCAGGCGTGGACCAAAAAAGAGCCGGTCGGGGTGGTGGCGGGCATCGTCCCGTGGAATTTCCCGCTGATGATCGGCATGTGGAAGGTCATGCCGGCCCTGGCGGCGGGCTGTTCGATCGTCATCAAACCCTCGGAAACCACCCCGCTGACCCTGCTGCGGGTGGCGGAGCTGGCGACCCAGGCGGGCGTTCCTGACGGGGTGTTCAACGTGGGCACCGGCAGCGGCGCCGGCTGCGGCGCGGCGCTGACCGCCCATCCGCAGGTGGCGAAGGTTAGCTTTACCGGCTCGACGGCGACCGGGAAACAGATTGCCCGCGTGGCTGCCGACCGCCTGACCCGCGTGACGCTGGAGCTGGGTGGCAAGAATCCGGCGATTGTGCTCAAAGACGCCGACCCCCAGTGGGTTATTGAGGGGCTGATGACCGGAAGCTTCCTCAATCAGGGGCAGGTCTGCGCCGCCAGCTCGCGGATCTACATCGAAGCGCCGCTGTTTGACACCCTGGTCAGCGGCTTCGAGCAGGCGGTGAAATCGCTGCAGGTGGGGCCGGGGATGCAGGAGACGGCGCAGATCAACCCGGTGGTCTCCCGGGCCCACTGCGACAAGGTGGCGGCCTACCTCGAAGAGGCTCGCCAGCAGAAGGCAGAGCTTATCAGCGGCAGCGCCGGACCAGACGCGGGAGGGTACTATATTCCGCCAACGCTGGTGGTAAACCCCGACGCCGGACTGCGTCTCAGCCGTGAGGAGGTTTTTGGCCCGGTGGTGAACCTGGTGCGAGTGGCCGATGGCGAGGAGGCGCTGCGCCTGGCCAACGACAGCGATTTTGGTCTGACCGCCAGCGTCTGGACCCGCGATCTGACCCAGGCCCTGAACTACACCGACCGTCTGCAGGCGGGAACGGTATGGGTCAACAGCCATACCCTGATTGACGCCAACCTGCCTTTCGGCGGCATGAAGCAGTCTGGAACCGGCCGCGATTTCGGCCCTGACTGGCTCGACGGCTGGTGCGAAACCAAATCCGTCTGCGTGCGCTACTAGCCCTCCGTCGGGGAAGGCGAAAGGCTTTTCCCGACGCGCCCCTTGCCGACTTCCGGTCTTTCTCGCTACTGTGGAGGGCAATCTTTGCCTAATCTGGGCGGTGAATCATCAGGAGGTCTTCGGCATGACAGCATTTCCTAAGGTTGCGCTAATTGGTCCCGGCGCCATCGGCACCACGATTGCCGCCGCCCTGTTTGAGAGGGGGAGGGCGCCGATGGTCTGCGGGCGTACCGCCCATTCGGCGCTGGTGCTGCGCACTGACGAGGGTGAGATCGTGGTGCCCGGCCCGGTGTACACCGACCCGATGGCGATAGCCGCCCCCTTCGACCTGGTCTTTGTCGCGGTGAAAACCACCCAGACGGAGGCCATCGCCCCCTGGCTGACGGCCCTGTGTTCCCCTGACACCGTGGTGTGCGTGCTGCAAAACGGCGTTGAGCAGCGCCAGCAGTTTGCCCCCTTGACCGGCGGCGCGACGGTGCTGCCGTCGGTGGTCTGGTTCCCGGCCCAGCGCGATGCCGATGCCTCTGTCTGGTTGCGCGCCACGCCGCGCCTGACGCTGCCGGATCTGCCGGGGGCAGAGCGGGTGCAGCAGGCGCTGGCGGGAACCCGCTGCGCGGTGGACCTGGCGGCTGATTTTACCACCGTTGCCTGGCGCAAACTGTTGCAGAACGCGGTTGCCGGACTGATGGTGCTGACCGGACGACGCGCCGGGATGTTCGCCCGGGAGGACATCACTGCCCTCGGGCTGGCTTATCTGCGCGAATGCCTGCAGGTGGCGCGGGCGGAAGGGGCCGCCCTGAGCGACAGCGTGCCGGAGGAGATTATCGCCGGCTTTCATCGGGCGCCTGCCGACTTAAGCACCTCTATTCTGATCGATCGCCTCAATGGCCGACCGCTGGAGTGGGATATTCGTAACGGCGTGGTGCAGCGTCGCGGGCGTCAGCACGGCATTCCGACGCCGCTCAGCGATATCATCGTGCCGCTGCTGGCGGCGGCCAGCGACGGCCCGGGCTGACCCGGGCTGGCGCGGGGTTAGTCCACCAGGGAGGGATCGAGGTCGATCATCAACTGCTTCATCTCGGCAAAGTGCTGCCTGGAGAAATCGGCAATCTTCTCCCAGTCCTGGGCGGTTTTTTCCGCCACCGCGTCTGACAGCACCTTCAGCGGCTGGCCGGTTGACCAGGCGGTGATCAGGATCTGACAGGCGCGCTCCAGGGTCCAGATATCGTCGAACGCTTCGCCGATGTTCGGGGCGGTCACCAGCACCCCATGGTTGCCCATCAGCAGACGGCGTTTATCTGCCAGCAGCCCCGCCAGCCGGGCGCCTTCTGCCGCGGTGTCCGCCATCCCGCCGTACAGGGTATCGACGGCGACCCGGTTAAAATAGCGGGCCGTGTTCTGGTCGATGGGCAGGATCTGCGGCGTCGCCAGACAGGCGAGGCTGGTGGTGTACACCGGGTGCAGATGCAGCACCACCCGCACGTCGGGCAGTCGCTGATGGATCTGCCCGTGGATGGCCCACGCGGTGGCATCGACGTCAGGGCGCGCGGCGCAACGTTCATCATCGGCGTTCAGCACCAGCAGATCGCTGGCGCGGATGCGCGAAAAGTGTTTCCACTTCGGGTTGAGTAAAAACGTTTTCCCGTCAGCGGAGAGCGCGGCGCTGAAATGGTTGGCCACCGCCTCATGCATGCCGAGATGGGCAATGATGCGAAAGGTGGCCGCCAGGTCGATGCGGATCTGCTCTTCATCGGAATCGCGCATGGGCATTACTCCGCTTTCGGCATCAGGGTCTGCAGATCCTCTTCCGTCGGCGCCTGGAAGTGATATTTCTTCAGCAGGGCGGCATATTCCGGCGTCGCGCTGTATTTTTTCAGCGCCTCTTCGAGGGCGTTTTTCACCTCCATGTTGCCTTTTTTAACGCCAAAGCCGTTCAGCACCGGATAGATCAGCGTGTCAGAGGAGATAACCACCCGGTTGCCCAGCTTTTCCACCACCCCGCGCGCCACGGCGGCGTCGGTGATCTGCGCATCCACTGCGCGCGACAGCAGCGCCTGGGTGGTCTGCGGGTCGGTGGTATAGACGCTCAACGCAATTGGCTTCAGCCCTTTCTTCACGCAGTAGTCGGCGGAAAGCTTCTGTAACTGCGCCAGCCACGAGGTGGCGCCCATCGAGCCGATTTTATGCCCGCAGAAGTCTTCCGGCGTCTTAGGCTGGTAGTCGCTCCCTTTGCGGGCGAGGATCGCCTCCCCGCTTTTCAGGTACGGCACCATGTCGATCACCTTCAGGCGCTCGGCGGTAATGTACATCGACGAGTTGGTGATATCGAAGCGCCCGCCCTGCAGCCCGGGGATCAGGTTGGGGAAGCGGGTATCGATATTCACTGCTTCACGGCCCATGCTCTTCGCCAGGCCGTTGAGCAGTTCAATATCAAACCCCGCCGGCTTATTGTTCTCCATGTACTCGTAAGGGAAAAAGGTCATGTCCGAACCAGCGGTGATCTTACCGCTTTGCTGGAAGGCCAGCGCGTTCAGGGATGTCAGAGCCCCCACTGCGCAGAGCAGCAGAGCCAGCGGGCGTGGTGCGAAAAAGCGTGTCATAAAACCTCCGGAGTGTGGGCGAATTACATGCTGGCGCGATCGGCGCCGGCCTGCTGAACAAAAAACGAAGCGCCGCGCGGCTTCTGCGGCAGGCGAAGCTGGTTATCGGTGCTGCGCACCAGACCGCTCTCTTCCCCGGCCACCAGCTGGCCGGCATGGCGGCTCGGCAGCGGGTTTTCGCCGAAGGGCAGCGCATCCTCGGCGGCGTAGACGCTGATGAACAGGGTGCGCGGCAGGGCGGTCTCGTTGGGGCTGGAGGCGTGCAGCAGGCGGGTATGCATAAAGCAGACCGAGCCCGCCGGGCCAAAACAGGCCTGCGGCTGCTGGCAGTGCGTCGCCACCACCTCATCATCCACCGCCCCCGTGAAGCGCCCCTCCTGCCAGTGGGTCCACAGCGGCCCCTGATGGCTGCCCGGCACCACGTTGAGCGGGCCATTCTCTGGCGTCACCTCGCTGACCATCAGCAGAGCGGTGATGATGTCGTCATTGCTGTGTGGGGTGAAAAGGAAATCCTGATGCCATTTCACCTCGGTGGCGGTGTGCGGCAGCTTGGAGTTAATTTTGCTGTGATGAAAGCGGGTGCCGCTGCCGCCGATCAACTGCGCGGCGATGGTCGCCATCCGCGAGTTCAGCGCAGTATGGCGATAGGCCTCGGAGATCTCCGTCGGGGAGGCGACCCGGCGCAGCGACGGATGGTCGGGAGCATGATCGCGCTCGATATCGAAGCGCGGCCGCCCGTCGAGGGTTTCTCCCCACACCGTCGCGTGACCGCGGCTCTCCTCGACCCAGCCGTCGAAATCGCTCTGCAGGGCGGCGATGTCAGCGCTGGAAAGCACTTCTTCGACCACCAGAAAACCCTGCTGATGAAACTGATCAATTTGCCACTGCGCAATCATAGTTTTTCCTCTTCACGTTCCGATAGTTAAGCCAGAGAAACATCTTTGAGAAAGGCCTCGACCCGCGGGTGCTGCCCGCTACGCATCGCCTGCGGCGTGTCATCGCACACCACCCGGCCTTTCTCCATAAACACGATCCGGTCGGACACTTTGAAGGCGAAGTTCATCTCGTGGGTGACGATGACCATGGTGATGCCTTCGTGGGCCAGGGATTCGATAACCTGCAGCACTTCATTCACTTTTTCCGGATCCAGCGCCGAGGTGGGCTCATCGAACAGCATGATCTGCGGACGCATCATCAGGGCGCGGGCGATCGCCACCCGCTGCTGCTGTCCGCCGGAGAGCTGGTGTGGATACTTCCAGGCGTGCTCCAGCATGCCCACTTTGTGCAGCAGTTCGCAGGCGTGCTGGCGCAGCTCCGCGTCACTTGCCAGATGGTGATAGCGCGGGGCCAGCAGCAGATTGCCGAACACGGTCAGATGCGGGAACAGGTTAAAGCTCTGGAACACCATGCCGATGTTCAGGCGATGTTCGGCATTCTCCATAAAGCGCGGCTTCTGCTGCCCCTGGCGGTCGAGGTGAATAAAGGGTTGGCCGTTAATCTGAATTTCGCCGTTATCGATCTGCTCAAGACCGTTCAGCAGGCGAATGAGGGTGGTTTTCCCCGAGCCTGACGGACCGATGACCGAGACCACCTCGCCGGGCTGGATCTGCAGGCTCACCGCCCCCAGCACTTCGACGTTGTTGTAGGCCTTATGCAGCTTAGAGGCCTGCAGTGCCGGCTCATGACTCTGGGTGACGCTGCGCGCCATCGCCGGGCGGCGGGCGCTGGCCAGCCGCTGCATCTCGGCATCTACCGGACGAGCGGTATTGCGCTGGGTTACGTCAAGGTAGTTCTCCAGCCGTTTCAGCAGAAAATCGAACACCGTGACGATAAAGATGTAATAAAACGCCACGGCCGTCATCGTCTCCATGACCAGAAAGTTCTGCGAGTAGAGCTGCTGGCCGACCATCAATATTTCGGTCAGGGAGATCACCGACACCAGCGAACTGAGCTTCACGATGGCGATATATTCATTGGCCAGCGCCGGCAGGGCGACGCGCAGCGCCTGGGGGATGATCACCCGCCACTGGATCCCGGCGTAGCGCAACCCCAGGGCCCGCGCGGCTTCGCTCTGCCCGCGAGGGATGGAGAGCAATCCGCCGCGGTGGATCTCGGCGATATAAGCCGCTTCGCTGAGAACCATCGCCAGCAGGCCGGCCCAGAAGGGATCGTTCAGCACCGGGGCGAAGGAGGGCAGCGCCTGCGGCATGTTGTAGACAAAAATCAGCAGGACCAGCAGCGGCATACTGCGAAATAACCAGATATACAGCCGGGCTGGGGTGGATAACCAGCCGCGCGGCGACTGTTTGGCCAGCGCCAGAATAAATCCGAGCACAATACTGCAGCCCCAGGTCAGCAGACTTAATTTAATGACGGTCCAGGTGGCCCACCAAAAATCGGCATCGCTGAGCAGGCTTAACATGTAGTTCCAGTTAAACGTCATGGGCTATTTCACTCGTCATAATTATCAAAAATTAAAGTGGCTCGGCTGTGCCGTAATGGGGAGCCACCGGTATTCATCGTGCGAATACACTATGCTGGCAGGATGCTTTCAGAGGCAATTAGTAAATTTTTGGCCTTTAAGTTTAAAAAAACTATACAACGATATTAACGATATGGAATTTAAAGTGATTGCTGAGATACTTTGTGCAAACAATTTAAAAACAATGACAGTAATTCAATAACGCTATTTTGTGGGGGAAGGGTATTTTGCGCGAAACTGGGGCAGTTGCTGCCTGTCTGGCGTGCAGCGTGGCGCATGATGGTGCAACGGCGGAAATAAACCACGCGGGCGTAGAGCAATAATAAATATTGCCGCCCCTTGTCGGGCAACGCGCCGCTCTTTTCCGGGGGTGGCACGCGGATTGCTTGGGACTTAGAGGAAAACTATTCCCCACGTGCGCCGGACCATATTTTATCAATGGTGATGCTATGAACCGATTTACCCTGAAGCAGCTCAAATATTTCGTCACCGTGGTGGAGACGGAGAGTATCGCCGAGGCCTCCCGCCAGCTGCACATTGCGCAGCCGTCGATTTCGATTGCCATCAAGAATCTGGAGAGCACCTTCGACCAGCAGCTGTTTATTCGCCACCACGCGCAGGGCGTTTCGCTCACCTCCAGCGGTCGGCGGATCTACGATAAAGCGAAAGAGCTGCTGCGCCTGTCCTGGGAGTTCGAACAGAATTCGCGAGCGGATAAAGAGCTGGTTTCTGGCATGATCTCCATCGGTTGCTTTGAATCGGTGGCCCCGCTGTATATGCCGAAGCTGGTGGCCGGGTTTAAGAAATGCTATCCGGAAATCACCCTGCATCTGTACGACGGCGAACAGCATGAGCTGATGCATGGCCTGCACCGCGGCCGCTTCGACCTGGCGCTGGTCTACGATCTGGAGCTCGGCCATTCGATCAATAAAGAACGGCTCAATGCCCCGCATAAACCCTACGCGCTGCTGCCCGCCGCGCATCCGCTGGCGCAGAAGGCGCAGGTGACGCTGCAGGAGCTGAGCCGTGAGCCGATGATCCTCCTCGATGCGGTCCCCAGTAAAAATTATTTTATCTCCATCTTTAAGGAAAAGGGTTATCACCCGGAAGTGGCTTACAGTTCCCCCTCCATTGAAATGGTGCGCTGTATGGTGGGTCAGGGGTTGGGTTTTTCGGTACTGGTCACCCGGCCCTGCTGCGACATGACCTACGATGGTGAAAGAGTGGTGCAGCGGGATATTGCCGACGAGATGCCCGCCTCGACCTTAATTATGGCGCATCTCGCGAATAATGAGCCCACGCGGCCGACGCAACTGTTTATGGATTATTGTCGCAGCATCGAATTAACCCCAACTCACGCCTGAAATAACGCCTGTCGATCCGGCAGGCATTATTTTTTGTCGTCACTCAGCCTCGCAAAATTCTATTCAGTCGATCGTTTTATAATATTTTACCAATTCGTCACAGTTAAATAACCTGAAAGCCGTCAATTCCGGCGACGTCGTCGGCAACTGTGCTTGAAGGATAGCGAAATGACTGAACAGATTACCGAGATCGATACCCTGGTGGTGGGCGCGGGGCAGGCGGGCGTCGCCATGAGCGAGCATCTGACCCGGCTGGATATCCCCCACCTGGTGCTGGAAAAGCAGGGTATTGCCCAGGCCTGGCGCAGCGGACGCTGGGATTCGCTGGTCGCCAACGGCCCGGCCTGGCACGATCGGTTCCCGGGGATGGTGTTCCCGGACTGCCCGGCAGACAGCTTTGTCGGCAAAGAGCAGGTGGCAGACTATTTTGCCGCCTATGCCCGCAGCTTCAATGCGCCGATCCGTACCGGGGTGGAGGTTTTCAGCGCCGAACGCCTCGTCGGACGGCCGGGCTTTCGTATTGACACCTCGCAGGGGGGGATTGAAGCGCAGCGGATCGTAGCGGCCACCGGGCCGTTTCAGCGGCCAGTGATCCCGGCCATCGCCCCACAGAGTCAGGCTATTCAGCAGCTCCACTCCGCGCACTATTTTAACCCGCAGCAGCTACCGGAGGGCGGTGTGCTGGTGATTGGCGCAGGATCCTCCGGCGTGCAGATTGCCGATGAGCTACAGCGAGCCGGACGCGCGGTGTGGCTGTCGGTGGGAGCGCACGACCGCCCGCCGCGTCGCTATCGTCAGCGCGATTTTTGCTGGTGGCTCGGGGTGCTGGGAATGTGGGATGCCGCGGCCAATGCGCCGGGTAAAGAGCATGTCACTATCGCGGTGAGCGGCGCGCGCGGCGGCCATACCGTCGATTTTCGCCAGCTGGCGCATCAGGGGGTCACGTTAGTGGGGCAGACCCGCGGCTTTGACGGTGACAAAGCACTGTTTCACCCCGACCTGGCGGAGAATATCCGCCGCGGCGATGCCTCCTACCTTGCGCTGCTCGACGCCGCGGACGCGTGGGTGGCCCGCAACGGCATGGACCTGCCCGAAGAGCCCTCCGCCCGCGAATTTCTGCCCGATCCGGCCTGCGTTACCGACCCGCTGCTCAGTCTCAATCTGGCCGAGGCCGGGATCGGCACCATCATCTGGGCGACGGGCTACACCACTGACTATCGCTGGCTGAAGGTCAACGCCTTCGATGACGCACAGCGGCCACAGCATCACCGCGGCGTATCGACGGAGCCGGGCGTCTATTTCCTCGGCTTGCCGTGGCTCTCGCGGCGCGGGTCCACCTTTATCTGGGGCGTCTGGCACGATGCCAAATATATTGCCGACCAGATCGCCATTCAGCGCCAGTACCAGCGTTACCAGCCGTCCTGTTAACCGTTTTCCTTAAGGAGTGCTTTGATGCCAACTCATACCCGTATTCGCATGTTTAACACCAAAGAGACCTACCCGAACCAGGCGCTGAACAACGATCTGTGCCAGGCGGTGCGGGCCGGCAATACTGTCTACGTTCGCGGCCAGGTTGGCACCGACTTCGCCGGCAATCTGATTGGCCTCGGCGACCCGCGGGCGCAGGCGGAGCAGGCAATGAAGAATGTTGAACAGTTGCTGAAAGAGGCGGGAAGCGACCTCTCGCATATCGTTAAGACCACCACTTATCTGATCGATCCCCGCTATCGCGAGCCGGTCTATCAGGAGGTGGGCAAATGGTTAAAAGGCGTCTTTCCCATCTCCACCGGGGTGGTGGTGTCGGCCCTCGCGCAGCCGCAGTGGCTGATGGAGATTGACGTTACGGCGGTGATCCCTGACGACTGGCAGGGGGAGGCAGCAGAATGACTCTCTCTATTAGCGCCCGCTGCCCGGAATCAGGTCAGCTGGGCATTGCCATTAGTTCGTCGAGCATGGCCGTGGGATCGCGCTGTCCGTGGCTATTGCCCGGCGTCGGCGCGGTCGCCAGTCAGAACATAACCTTACCGTCGCTGGGGCCGCATATTCTTGGTGCGCTTGAGGCGGGGGCCTCCGTTGAGCAGGCTCTGAACCTGGCCCTGGCGGAGGACCGCTTCCGCGAATATCGCCAGGTCGCGGCGATTGATGCCAACGGTGAAGTGGCGGCGTTCAGCGGGGAACATACTCTCGGGATCGGTGGCACCCTGGCGGGAGATAACTGCGTGGCGGCGGGCAACATGCTGGCCAGTCACGAGGTGATCGCCGCGATGGTGGCCGCCTTCGAGACGGCGAGCGGTGAACTGGCCAGCCGGCTGCTGGCCGGGCTGCGCGCGGGGATTGCCGCCGGGGGCGAGGCCGGCCCGGTCCACTCGGCGGCGGTGAAGGTGGTGGACGATTATCCGTGGCCGGTGGTCGATCTGCGTATTGACTGGGCGGAGACGGATCCGCTGGCGGCCCTTGAGCAACTGTGGCTGGCCTGGGAGCCGCAAATGGACGCCTATATTACCCGGGCGCTCGACCCGCGCGAGGCGCCCGCCTATGGCGTCCCCGGCGATGAATAACATCCTCGCCGCGCTGCTGGCTTTTGACACCACCAGCCGCCATTCGAACCTGGCGATGATCGACTGGATCGCCGATTTTCTCGCTGCCCGCGGCGTGGCGTCCCGCCGCTTTTATGACCCGTCGGGCGGTAAGGCCAATCTCTACGCCCGGCTGGGGCCGTCCGGCGGCGGTGGGGTGATGCTCTCGGGCCACACCGACGTGGTCCCGGTGGACGGCCAGGCCTGGAGCGTTCCGCCTTTCAGCCTGACCGAGCGCGATGGCCGCTACTATGGCCGCGGCAGCGCCGATATGAAGGGGTTTCTCGCCTGCGTGCTGGCGGCAGTGGATGACTTTCTGGCGGCGCCGCTGCGCATGCCACTGCATCTGGCCTTCTCCTATGACGAAGAGGTCGGCTGTCTCGGCGTGCGCAGCCTGGTGGATTTTCTGCAGGCCTCGCCGGAGAAACCGGCGCTGTGCCTCATCGGCGAGCCAACGGAGATGCAGCCGGTGTTCGGTCATAAAGGCAAACTGGCCATGCGCTGCTGCATCGAGGGGCAAGCCTGCCATTCGGCCTATGCCCCGCAGGGGGTGAACGCCATCCGCTACGCGGCGAGGCTGATCAACCACCTGGATCGGCTGGGCGTGCGTCTGGCCCGGCAGCAGGACAGCCGCTTTTCGCCGCCCTTCAGCACGCTGCAGGTGGGCACCATTCAGGGTGGGGCCGCGCTGAACATTGTTCCGCAGTCCTGCCGCTTTGATTTTGAGATCCGCTACCTGCCGGGGATGCGTCCCGAAGCGGTCACCGAGGCGCTGGCGGCCTACGCCCATCGCCAGCTGCTGCCGGAGATGCGCCGGGTCGGCAGCGGGAGCGACATCCAGTTCCAGCTGTTAAGCCACTATCCGCCGCTGCTCAGCGATCCGCAGTCCGACTTCGCCCGCTGGCTGGCGCAGTGGTGCGGCAGCGACCGCTTCTCCACCGTGGCGTTCGGCACCGAAGGAGGGCTGTTCGATGAGATGGGCGTCGCGACCCTGGTCTGCGGACCGGGCAGCATGGCCCAGGGCCATAAGGCCGATGAGTACATCAGCATCGCGCAGACCGAGCGCTGTATGACGATGCTGAGACAGCTTTGCGCGTGGATGCGTGCCGAACCGGCGGAACCGCTCACCTGATCCCTCAACACAGGAACCCAAGCGATGCACAATCAACACTCTCCCCACATCGATCAAGCGACCATCGACCGCTGGCAGGCGGATGGCGCGGTGTTATTAAAAGGCGTCTTTACCCCCTGGGTCGAGCGCCTCGCCGAAGGGGTCACGGCGCTGATGGCCAGCCCCAGCGAGTATGGTCATGCGCGCACGGTGATCCCCAAAGATGGTTCGCCGCCTTTTTTTCAGGACTACTGCAACTGGTCGCGGATCCCGGCGTTTAGCGAGTTTGTCTTCCAGTCGGCGGCCGCCGAGATCGCGGCGGCGCTGATGCAGTCGCAGACGGCGAAATTTTTCCATGAACATACGCTGGTCAAACCGGCCGGAGGCAGCACGGTGACTCCCTGGCATCATGACCAGCCTTACTATTGCGTCTCCGGCAGGCAGAACGTCAGCTTCTGGATCCCGCTGGACCCGGTGGCGGAGGCGACCTCGCTGCGCTGCATTCGCGGGTCGCATCGCTGGGAGGAGGAGTTCAGTCCTACCCGTTTCAATGGCACTAAGCTTTACGAGCACACCCGGTTCAGCACCCTGCCGGATATCGACGCCCATGAGGACGAATACGATATCGTCAGCTGGGCGCTGGAGCCGGGGGATGCGGTGGCCTTCCATTTTCGCATCGTCCATGGCGCCCGCGGCAACCCCGGCGCGCGGGCGCGACGGGTCTTCTCCGCCCGCTGGGTGGGGGATGACGCCTCGTTTGCCGATCGCGGCGGCGTGACGTCGCCACCGTTCCCCGAGCTGACCCTGCGGGACGGCGACCCGCTGGATTCCCCGCTGTTCCCCCAGGTTTGGCCGCGGGTGTGAGCCACTGGAAGCGGGATCTGCTATGATCCCGCCTTTCGCTGTCTGGAGCCAGTCGATGTTCAACGACGCCATTGTTTATGACCGCTACGGGCCGCCGGCCGCCGTGCTGACCCTGAAACGCCTGCCGCTGGCGCCGCTGGCGGGCGGACGGGTGCGGGTCAGGATGCGCTTTGCCCCGGTGAATCCTTCGGATCTGATCCCCGTGACCGGCGCCTATCGCCACCGCACCCGACTGCCGGCCGTCGCCGGCTATGAAGGCCTTGGCGAGGTGGTCGCCGCGCCATACGGCAGCCGGTTAGCCGCGGGCCAGCGGGTGCTGCCCCTGCGCGGGGGCGGCACCTGGCAGCGGTTTATCGATCTGGATGAGACCTGGCTGGTGCCGGTGCCGCCGGCAGTTGACGATCTGCTGGCCGCCCGCGGGTATATCAATCCGCTGACGGCGATGCTGATGCTCAAGCGCTGGCCGGTTGCCGGAAAACACCTCGTGCTGACCGCGGCATCGTCCTCCTGCGCCAGTCTGCTGGGGCAGTGGGCGCTGGCGATGGGCGCCCGCTCGGTGAGCGGGATTATTCGCTCGCCGCAGCATCGGGCGCGCCTGGAACAGGCCGGGATCTATCCGATCCTCGATACCGACCGGGCGCTGATGGAGAAGGTCAGCCAGCACAGCGATCTGGTGTTTGACGCGGTGGGCGGCGAACTGGCGAATACGCTGCTGTCGGTGCTGCCCGGGTCGTCGACCCTCATCTCCTATGGGCTGTTATCCGGGCGGCCGCTGACCCAGACGCGCGGTAGCGCGACGGTGCGCAAGTTTCATCTGCGGGAGGCGCTGCCGACACTCAGCGTGGCGGCGTGGCGGGCAGCGTTCGACGAAATCTGGCAGCGCCTGCCGACGACCTCCCAGCCGCCGGCCCAGCGTATAGCGTTGAACGACTGGCGGGCGGCGATTGCCGCCGCCGGCCAGCCGGGAAGAGGCGGTAAGATCCTGCTGGATTTCACCGCTGGTTAAGATTACTTTTTCTTTTCGCCCAGAGTAGGGGTTTCGTCAAAGAAGTTCCACGGCTTGAGCAGCGCGTGCGCCCACTCGGTCGGCATGATCGGCCACTCTTCGGCGCGCGCCACGTGGGTGGTGCCGGTGGTGATCCACACGACGTCATCGTGGTTAGTCAGCGACTCATCATCCTTCGCGTACTGGCCCAGGCCGGTATCGTGGGCGGAACGGTTCGGGTATTTCCCTTCCGGATATCGCTCTGTCGGGTGGTAGCGCGTCACCCACAGCTGTTTATCCATAAAGCTCAGGCGATGATATATCCACTCGTCCGGGGCGAATTTGGCACCGGTCGCCGCCGGGTGCGTGCCGCCGGCGTAAGGGATAATCTGGTATGAGACCGGGTTGCCCATGCGGTTCTCTTTGCTGGTGTTGCTCAGCAGGCGGATAGTGCCCGGGTCGAATTTCTGCGCCGCTTTCTGCTCGCTATCGATTGTGTACTGATTCACCTGCATGGTGCTGGTGCGCGGGCCGCCGGCGGTGTTTGGCTTCACTTCAGGATCCATCGCCACCAGGGTGTTGTTCTCGCCGTCCACATCGAGGTCGAGGCGGAAGTTATAGATGTGCTGGTGAGTGGTGCCGACAATATTATGGTCGATCAACGTTCCGTAGCGGGTATCCTCTTTGGCGCTGGGGTCATGCATGGTCTTCGCCAGCACGCCTTTCACCGCTTCAATGCCGGTGGCGCCGGCATCGATACCGATGGTGCCGTTGTCGTGGAACACCCAGTCAAAGATATAGTCGTAGTTGCCGACGGTGCTGATCCAGCGTACCACCAGTTCCCGGCGTTCGGTGCTGACGTTGGGTTTGCCCATCTCCAGGTGCTTATACTCAGGCCCGGCATAGCGTTCGAATATGGCCACCGCGCCTGGAATAGTGGTTGGTTTGCCGGTGTAATCGGCGATAGTTTCGTCCAGCAGTACCGCATTTGACGGCGCATCTTTACCGCGTACAATCGGCGAGGTCAGGGTGCCCATGCCATAATCGCCGGAGTCCAGATAGGCTTTGAAATACCAGCCGACGTCCGGGTCGCCGTAGGGGACGATCATCCCGCCTAGGGAACCTTCATACATCACCTGGCGTTTTGTGCCGTTATCGTTGTAAGTCACCGTTGAGAGGATTGGCCCGACGCGCGAGTTCAGGCGCAGATGAAAATCCCAGTTCTGCCAGTGAATGGTATCGCCGGTGATCGTGTAGTTTTTGCCTTCCGGTTCGGTTATCTCCAGCGGTTTCACCGCCGGGGCGTTGCGGTCGCGACCATCATACGGACGGGGCTCCATTGGGACCGGGATCACCGGACCTTCTTCGATTTTGATTATTTTCTTCGCTTCAAGGTCGACCACCGCCACCAGGTTTTCAATCGGGTGCGCCCAGTAGTTGCCGTCGCCGGTATCCAGATAACTGACCACCTTCAGCAGACGCGCATCCTGCTGCAGGCCATCTTTGCCATCAAAAAAGCCAACGGTGAGCGGGGTGGTGACCACTTTGCCAGGATCGGTAATACCGTGCTTTTTCAGCACCTCAGCGAATTCGCTGCTGGTATTGATGATGTTCTGCACGCTGACAAAATCATCGAGCAGCACCATCCCGTGGGCGCCTTTGATCGGTGTCCAGGAAAGGATTTTTTTGTTTTGCAGATCGACCACGGCTTCAATGACGTGTTTGCCATCGAGCATCACCACATCGGCAGTGCGGGGAGCATCGACCGGCGTTCCCTGCAGGGCAAAGGCCCATACCGCCGCCTTGTCCGGCTCGTGTAAGGAAATCTCAGTAAAGCGGGTATTCGGCTGAAACTCCGGCGCGGCTTTGACAATGGTCACCGCTTCACTGATTTCCGCCGCCGAGAGCGAGTTTAACGGGTGCGGGCGCTTTTCCACCTGGAAGGTCTGATCGAGACCGGACTGGAAGACATCGTTGATAAAGGTATCGGAAACCCAGGCTTTACCTTCCTTCATTACCACAGGCACCTGTAGGTCAAGGGATTTACCGTTGACGATCGCCGTTTTGGCGCCGGGCTTTACTTTGACGTAAGCGCCGTCTTTTATCAGGGTGAACATTTGCGCGTAGTCATCCCACTGCACATCGGCGCCGAATTCCTGCAGCGTTTTATCCAGCGGTACCATGTGGGCTTCGCTACCGTGAGCGAAGACCGGTGATTGCCAGGCGCAAACCACCGCCACGGCCAGCGCCAGCGCGGTTTTACGAGGAGAAAATTTCAAGCCGTTTGCCATTGTGACCTCATCTTATTGTTGTGTTGTCTCTTGCCGCTGCGAATGTCGGCTTTGTCATCCTTAAGCTACCAGCCAGCGGCGCCGGGGCGTTTGTTTGCTTTTGCCAGCTTGTTTGTCAGTTTTGCCAGACGGGCGTAAAAAATGCCTCCGCAGAGGCATTAAGCGCGTGGGTGGTGCGTGTTGACTACGCCGGGAAGTCTCCCTGCTGGCGCGCCACCAGGGTTAGAATGGAATATAGCGCCACCGCCTGCTGGTGCTGGTTGATAATCTCCACCGCCCATTCCACCACGCCGGTGGCTTTCTCATCGGCGCTGCGCTGACGTTTGACCGTTTTCCGCTTACAGGTGAGGCGAACCTGAATGGTGTCGCCCGGTTTGACCGGCTCAATAAAGCGCAGGTTTTCCATCCCGTAGTTGGCGATAACCGGCCCGACGCCGGCATCGACGAACAGCCCGGCCGCGGCGGCGATCAGGAAATAGCCGTGGACCACCCGCTCGCCAAAAATCGACTCGGCGGCGGCGATTTTGTCCATGTGCGCGTAGAAATGATCGCCGCTCAGGCAGGCGAAGTTAACGATATCCGCTTCGGTCAGGGTTCGGCGCGGGGTTAATAAGCTGTCGCCAGGCTGAATCTCTTCGAAATATTTGCGGAACGGGTGAATACGGTCTTCGTTCACCTGGGCGCCGCGCACCCACTGTTGACCGATGGTCGCCAGCATCGTTGGGCTGCCCTGGACCGCGGTACGCTGCATATAGTGTTTCACCGAACGCAGCCCGCCAAGCTCTTCTCCGCCGCCAGCGCGGCCGGGGCCGCCGTGCACCAGCTGCGGCAGCGGCGAACCGTGGCCGGTTGACTCGACCGAGGACGCCTCGTTCAGTATCTGAATACGGCCATGGGCGCGGGCGGTGCCGAGGATAAACTCGCGCGCCAGCTCGCCGCTGGCGGTGACCAACGTCCCCGCCAGACTGCCGCCGCCGGCGCGCGCCAGCGTCAGCGCATGCTGGCGGTCGCGATACGGCATCAGCGTCGCCACCGGACCAAAAGCTTCAATGGCGTGAACCGCCGGCGTTTCATCCGGCTGTGAGCAGTACAACAGGGTCGGCGGGAAAAATGCGCCGGCTGCGCTGAGATCCGCCTCTCCACCGAGCAGTACTTCGCAGCCAGCGGCTATCAGCTTATTGACGCTCTCCTGTACGTCCTGACGCTGTTCGCTATTAACCAGGGCCCCCATCTTAACGCCCTCCTGCGCAGGGTCACCGACGGTTACTTTATGCAGGCGGGAGATCAGTGCATCGCTAACCGCATTAATCTGAGCCAGTGGCACAATGATTCTGCGGATAGCGGTACATTTTTGCCCGGCTTTCGCCGTCATCTCGCGGACCACTTCCCGAATAAACAGCGCGAATTCCGGTTGCTCCGGAGTGACGTCTTCGCCTAACACGCAGCAGTTGAGTGAATCTGCTTCCATGGTAAAGGGAATGGATTTGGCTACCAGGTTAGGGTGCGCCCGTAGCTGCTGGCCGGTGGCGGCTGACCCGGTAAAGGTCACCACGTCCTGGCTATCGAGGTGGTCGAGCAGATCGCCCGCGCCGCCGCAAATCAGGCTGATGGCGCCCTCCGGCACCAGGCCGCTGTCGACAATCGCTTTCACCATTGCCTGGGTGAGCTGGGCGGTAGCGGTTGCCGGTTTGATGATCGCCGGCATGCCGGCAAGCCAGGTCGGCGCCAGTTTTTCCAGCATTCCCCAGCAGGGGAAGTTGAAGGCGTTGATATGGACGGCGACGCCTGATTTTGATGTCAGCACATGACGCGCGGCAAAACCGCCCTGTTTGGAGAGCGGGATGAGCTCGTCTTCCGGCCACAGGATATCGTCCGGTAATTCTCGACTACCGAGCCCGGCATAGGTGAAAAGGGTACCGATACCGCCTTCAATATCCACCCAACTGTCGGCGCGAGTGGCGCCGGTTTGCGCGGAGATGGCGTAGAACTGGTCTTTCTGCTCCAGCAGGTGTTTCGCCACCGCTTTCAGCATCGCGCTGCGTTCAATAAAGGTCATCGCCTGCAGGGCTTTACCACCGCGCTCAATCGCGAAGCGGCGCGCCTGCGCCATATCCAGGCCTTCACTGGTCACCTCCCAAAGCGCCGCGCCGGTGATGGCGTGATGGATAGTACGGGCGCGGCCCCGGCCGGTCTGCCAGGCGCCGGATAAGTAGCTGGCTAACTGCTGCATCGCAAATCTCCAAATGTGTTACGTGTGATATCTATAAATAGTTCTTTTATGAATCATAAAATGCAAGCCCGTATTTAATAAATTATTAACATTGTGATCGCGATGGCGTTACGTCTTATGCTTAACTTACTGTATTAATTGTGGTTTACAAAAGGTTTTGCGGAGATCATCACAAAAAGAGCAAACAAAATTTGTGGTTTTATTTAACCAATATGTAACCTTCAATAAACAAAGTGATTCACATAAATGTTTTTGTTGTGAATATCGGAATCATAAAGGTGATGACGTGACAGAAGAACAACGCTTTGACCAGCGCATCGTGCAGGAAACGGCCATCGAACCGCAGGACTGGATGCCGGATGCCTACCGTAAGACCTTGATTCGGCAGATAGGCCAGCACGCGCACTCGGAGATCGTCGGCATGCTGCCGGAAGGCAACTGGATCACCCGCGCGCCGACGCTGCGCCGCAAAGCGATCCTGTTGGCTAAGGTACAGGATGAGGCTGGACACGGGCTGTATCTCTATAGCGCCGCGGAAACCCTTGGCTGCGCCCGGGAAGACCTGTATCAGAAGATGCTCGACGGGCAGATGAAATACTCCTCCATTTTTAACTACCCGACCCTCAGCTGGGCGGATATCGGCGTGATCGGCTGGCTGGTCGATGGCGCGGCCATCGTCAACCAGGTGGCGCTGTGCCGGACCTCCTACGGCCCCTATGCCCGGGCGATGGTCAAAATCTGCAAAGAAGAGAGCTTTCACCAGCGTCAGGGATTTGAAGCCTGCATGGCGCTGGCGCAGGGCAATGACGCGCAGCGGCAGATGCTGCAGGACGCCATTAACCGCTTCTGGTGGCCGGCGCTGATGATGTTTGGCCCCAACGACGACAACTCGCCGAACAGCGCCCGCAGCATGGCGTGGAAAATCAAACTGCACTCCAACGACGAGCTACGTCAGCGCTTCGTCGATAACACCGTGCCGCAGGTAGAGATCCTCGGTATGACCGTCCCGGACCCGGATTTGCAGTTTGATGAAGCCAGCGGCCACTACCGCTTCGGCGAAATCGACTGGCAGGAATTTAACGAGGTGATTAGCGGCCGTGGCATTTGCAATCACGAGCGGCTGGCCGCCAAGCGTAAGGCCTGGGAAGAGGGCGAGTGGGTGCGCGAGGCCGCGCTGGCCCATGCGCAAAAACAGCAGGCCCGCAGCGCGGCATGAGGAGAGACAACATGAGCAAAGTTTACTGGCCGTTATATGAAGTGTTCGTTCGCAGCAAACAGGGGTTATCCCATCGTCACGTCGGCAGTCTGCACGCCGCCGATGATCAAATGGCGCTGGAGAATGCCCGCGATGCCTATACCCGCCGCAGCGAAGGCTGCTCAATTTGGGTGGTGAAGGCCAGCGAAATCGTTGCTTCGCAGCCGGAAGATCGCGGCGAATTCTTCGACCCGGCGGAAAGCAAAGTCTACCGTCATCCGACTTTCTATATCGTGCCGGACGGCATGGAACATATGTGAGGCGGCGATGAATAACCCTAACCCCGTAGCCACCTATGCCCTGCGGCTTGGCGACAATGGTCTGGTTCTGGCCCAGCGTTTAGGCGCCTGGTGCGGACATGCTCCCGAGCTCGAGATCGATCTTGCGCTGGCCAATATCGGCCTCGACCTGCTCGGCCAGGCGCGCAATTTTTTAAGCTATGCCGCCGAGCTTAACGGCTGCGGCGACGAAGATACGCTGGCTTTTGGTCGCGATGAGCGCCAGTACAGCAACCTGCTGCTGGTGGAGCAGCCAAACGGCAATTTTGCCGACACCATCGCCCGCCAGTTCTTTATCGATGTCTGGCACGTCGCCCTGTACAGCCGGCTGGTGAACAGCCGCGACGCGCAGCTGGCGGCCATTGCCGCCAAAGGGCTGAAAGAGGTGCGTTACCACCTGCGCTTCAGCCGCGGCTGGCTGGAGCGTCTGGGTAACGGCACCGAGTTATCAAATCGCAAAATGCAGCAGGCGGTCGACAATCTGTGGCGCTTCACCGGCGAACTGTTCCTTGCCGATGAAGTGGAGCTCAGCCTGGTTGAGCAGGGTATTGCGGTTGATCCGCGTGAGCTTCAGGCCGAATGGCAAAGCGCGGTACACACGGCGCTGCTCGACTCCGGCTTACAAATCCCGCAGGAAGCGGCCTTCCGCAGCGGCGGCAAACAGGGGCTGCACAGTGAACATCTCGGCCCGCTGCTGGCGGAGATGCAGTATCTGCAGCGTTCGCATCCCGGACTGCAGTGGTAAGTGAGGTGACTATGCAACGTCTTGCCGATATCGCTCCTGCAGAGGTTCGCACCATCTGGGGATTATTAAGCGCGATCCCGGATCCGGAAGTGCCGGTACTCACCATCACCGACCTCGGTATGGTACGCAGCGTCGCGCGCCATGGCGACGGCTGGGTGATTGGCTTTACCCCGACCTATTCGGGCTGTCCGGCGACGGAGCATCTGCTGGGGGAGATCCGCGCGGTCATGAGCGAGCATGGTTTTCAGCCGGTACATATCGTCCTGCAGCTGGATCCGCCGTGGACCACCGACTGGATGAGTCAGGATGCCCGCGAGCGCCTTCGCCTGTACGGCATCAGCCCGCCCCAGGGGCACGCCTGCCATGCGGACATGCCCGCTGAGGTGAGCTGTCCGCGCTGCGGCAGCGCCCATACCTCGCTGATTAGCGAATTCGGTTCCACGGCCTGCAAAGCGCTCTATCGCTGCGACAGCTGCCGGGAACCTTTTGATTACTTTAAATGTATTTGAGGTTGCCATGACGACGTTCCATTCGCTTAAGGTGGCGAGAGTCGAGCCGGAAACCCGCGATGCGGTGACCATCACTTTTGCGATCCCGCAAGCCCTGCAGGCAGAATACTGTTTTCGCCCGGGCCAGCATCTGACGCTAAAAGCCCGTCTGGGCGGCGAAGAACTGCGCCGCTGTTACTCCATTTGTCACAGCCGCACGCCAGGCGAAATTAGCGTCGCGGTCAAAGCTATCGACGGCGGACGCTTCTCGCGCTACGCCCAGCACGATATCCAGCAGGGTATGGAGCTGGAGGTGATGGTGCCGCAGGGGCATTTCGGTTATCAACCGCAGGCCGAACGGCAGGGAGAATATCTGGCGATTGCCGCCGGCTCCGGGATCACGCCGATGATGGCGATCATTAGCGCGACGCTGGCGACCGAGCCGCAAAGCCGCTTTACGCTGATCTACGGCAACCGCAGCAGCCATAGCATGATGTTCCGCCAGGCGCTGGCCGATTTAAAAGACCGCTATCCGCAGCGCCTGCAGGTGATCCACCTGTTTAGCCAGGAGTCGATGGACAGCGATCTGCTACAGGGGCGCATTGACGGCGACAAACTGCGCCAGCTCGCTGACCATCTGCTGGATTTCAGCCGTTTCGACGAGGCCTTTATCTGCGGGCCGGCGGCGATGATGGACGAGGCGGAAGCGACGTTACGTGAACTTGGCGTAGCGGAGAAATCGATTCATCTCGAACGCTTTAATACACCAGGCGGCAATGTGAAGCGCGCTGCCGGCGTGCAGGCGGAAGGGCGCACGGTGACCATCCGCCAGGACGGGCGCGATCGGCTTATCGCCCTCAGCGCCGAAGACGACAGCATCCTGGATGCCGCATTGCGTCAGGGCGCCGATCTGCCGTTCGCCTGTAAGGGCGGGGTATGCGCCACCTGTAAATGCAAAGTGCTGCGCGGTGAAGTGGCGATGGCCGCCAATTACAGCCTGGAAGCGGATGAGCTGGAGGCGGGCTACGTGCTGAGCTGCCAGTCATTGCCGACCAGCGGCGATGTGGTGGTCGACTTTGACGCGCGGGGGATGGCATGAGTGACCTGCTGATCCACCGTCATGGCCGGGTGCTTCAGTTGACGCTGAACCGCCCGCAGGCCCGCAACGCGCTGAACAATGCCTTATTAACCCAGATTGCCGAGGCGCTGGAGGCCGCGGCAGTTGATGACAGCGTCGGCGTCTGCGTTATTCGCGGTAACGCGCGTTTTTTCGCCGCCGGGGCTGACCTCAATGAAATGGCGGAAAAAGATCTGCCTGCCACCCTGGATGATATTCGCCCACGGTTATGGGCGCGAATCGATGCTTTTACTAAGCCGCTCATCGCCTCGGTCAACGGCTACGCCCTCGGCGCCGGCTGCGAGCTGGCCCTGCTGTGCGACCTGATTGTTGCCGGGGACAACGCCCGCTTTGGCCTGCCGGAAATTACCCTCGGCATAATGCCGGGCGCGGGCGGCACCCAGCGGCTGATCCGCAGCGTTGGCAAGGCGCTGGCCAGCCGGATGGTGCTGAGCGGCGAGAGTATTGACGCCCGCCAGGCGCAGCAGGCCGGGCTGGTCAGTGATATCCATCCGGCGGCGTTAACCGATGAGTATGCCCTGAAACTGGCAACCACCATTGCCCGCCATTCGCCGCTGGCGCTACGGGCGGCAAAACAGTCGCTGCGCCTGTCGCAGGAAGTCAGCCTGCAGGCCGGTCTGCAACAGGAGCGCCAGCTGTTTAGCCTGCTGAGCGCCACCGAGGACCGCCGCGAAGGCATCGACGCCTTCTTACAAAAACGTACCCCGGAATTTAAAGGACGCTAATCGTGGAAGCTTTCATTCTCAGCGCAGTGGAACAGGGCGTCATGACCATTACCCTCAATCGCCCGGACCGCCTCAACAGTTTTAACGATCTGATGCATCACCAGCTGGCGGAATGTCTGAAGCAGGCCGAGCGCGATGATGGCGTGCGCTGCCTGCTGATCACCGGCGCCGGCCGCGGTTTTTGCGCCGGCCAGGATTTGAACGACCGCAATGTCGACCCCAGCGGCCCGCCGCCGGATCTTGGCATGTCGGTAGAACGCTTTTACAACCCGTTAGTGCGCCGTCTGGCGGCGCTGCCGAAACCGGTCATCTGCGCGGTTAACGGCGTGGCCGCCGGCGCGGGCGCTACCCTGGCGCTGGGCTGCGATATCGTGCTGGCCGCGCGTTCGGCCAAATTTGTGATGGCGTTCAGCAAGCTCGGCCTGGTGCCGGACTGCGGCGGCAGCTGGTTCCTGCCGCGGGTGGCCGGCCGTGCGCGCGCGATGGGGCTGGCGCTGCTGGGCGACAGCCTCAGCGCGGAACAGGCCGCGCAGTGGGGGATTATCTGGCAACTGGTGGACGATTCAGAACTGGCGGATACCAGTCTGCAACTGGCGCGCCATCTGGCGGCGCAACCGACATTTGGTCTTGGGCTGATTAAAAAGGCGCTGCTGGCCTCTGAAACCAACAGTCTCGACGCGCAGCTGGACCTGGAGCGCGATTATCAGCGTCTGGCCGGGCGCAGCGATGATTACCGCGAAGGGGTCAGCGCGTTTCTGGCCAAACGGCCACCACAGTTCAGCGGGAAATAGATGATGACGACATCCTTAGCCACCGTGGCGGTGATCGGCAGCGGCACCATGGGAGCCGGCATCGCCGAAGTGGCTGCCGCCGCCGGGCATCCGGTGCGTATTTTTGATATTAACCCTAAGGCTGTAGACCTGGCGATAGAGGGTATCGCCGGGCGTCTGGCGTCACGCGTTGCGCGGGGCAAACTGGCGTCAGAGCAGGCCGATGCGCTGCTGGCGCGCCTGCATCCGGCCCACGATTTAGCCGCGCTTGCCGATGCGGATTTAGTGATCGAAGCGGCCTCTGAACGGTTGGAGGTCAAAACGGCGCTGTTCACGCAGCTGGCGGAGATCTGCGCGCCGTCAACGCTGTTGACCAGTAATACCTCGTCTATTTCGATTACCGCTATCGCCGCCGGGGTCAAAAACCCGGAGCGGGTGGCCGGACTGCACTTTTTTAATCCGGCGCCGGTGATGAAGCTGGTCGAGGTGGTGAGTGGTCTTGCGACCTCCACAGAAGTGGTGGAGCAGCTGTGCCAGTGCGTAAGCGGCTGGGGGAAACAGCCGGTGCGCTGCCGCTCAACGCCCGGTTTTATCGTTAACCGCGTAGCGCGTCCGTTCTACGCTGAGGCCTGGCGCGCGCTGGAAGAGCAGGTCGCCGCCCCGGAGGTTATCGATGCCGCTTTGCGTGACGGCGGCGGTTTTCCTATGGGACCGCTGGCGCTGACGGACCTGATTGGCCAGGACGTCAACTTCGCCGTGACCTGTTCGGTGTTTAACGCCTTCTGGCAGGACCGCCGCTACCTGCCATCGCTCCTCCAGCAAGAGCTGGCGCTGGCCGGGCGGCTAGGTAAAAAGAGCGGCCACGGCGTCTATCGCTGGCCCGCTGAGATACTGCCGGACGCGGCGCTGCCGCCGGTAATGATGGGTGCTGAATCCGTTACCGTCAGAAGTGACAACGTCACTGAATTAGACGATGTCTTGCTGCTGGAGACTGAAGGCGAGACCGCCCTGGCGCTAAGCGTTAAGCATCACCGCCCGGTGGTGGTGTATGACCTGTGCGCCAGCGATACGGTGGTGCTGGCCGCAGCGGCGACCAACGCGCCTGCGGCCACTGATAAGGCCGTGCATTACTTCCAGCAGCAGGGCAAGAAAGTGCTGCGTATTGCCGATTATCCCGGCCTGCTGGTGTGGCGCACGGTGGCGATGCTGATTAACGAAGCGCTGGATGCGGTGCAAAAAGGCGTCGCCAGCCCGCAGGATGTCGATACCGCGATGCGCCTTGGCGTCAACTATCCGCATGGCCCGCTGGCATGGGGAGAGCGCCTTGGCTGGCGGCGGGTGCTGCAACTGCTGGAGAACCTGCAACACCATTATGGCGAGGAGCGCTATCGCCCCTGTTCCCTGTTGCGCCAGAAGGCGCTGATGGAGAAGCACCATGAGCAATGATCCGTGGCGCAACGCGCGCGTGATGTACGAAAAAGATACCTGCGCCAGAAAGATGGGGATCGAACTTATCGAAATGGACGACGGTTTTGCGCAGATGAGTATGACCGTCTCGGCGGACATGCTTAACGGCCATCAAACCTGTCACGGCGGTCAGCTATTTACGCTCGCCGATACCGCTTTCGCTTATGCCTGTAACAGCCAGGGGCTGGCGGCGGTGGCCTCGGCGGCAAGCATTGATTTTCTTCGTCCGGCGTTTGCCGGCGACCGGCTGGTCGCCACCGCCAGAGTCAAACAGCAGGGCAAGCTGACCGGCGTCTACGACATCGAAATTGTTAATCAACAGCAAAAGATTGTGGCCCTGTTCCGCGGCAAATCGCACCGCATCGGCGGCACAATCACGGGAGACGTGTAATGCGCGACGCCTTTATTTGTGACGGGATCCGTACGCCGATTGGCCGCTACGGCGGCGCGCTGGCCAGTGTGCGCGCCGACGACCTGGCGGCGATCCCGCTGCGTGAGCTCCTGAGTCGTAATCCCGGGCTCGACCCGGCAGCAATTGATGATGTGATTTTCGGCTGTGCGAATCAGGCCGGGGAAGATAACCGCAACGTGGCGCACATGGCGACGTTGTTGGCCGGTTACCCGCATACCGTGCCGGGCACCACGATTAATCGCCTGTGCGGATCGGGTCTGGATGCCATCGGCTTTGCCGCCAGGGCGATCAAAGCCGGCGATGCCGATCTGCTGATTGCCGGCGGCGTGGAATCGATGTCGCGTGCGCCTTTCGTGATGGGAAAAGCCAGCACGCCGTACCAGCGTCAGGCGGAACTCTTTGATACCACGATTGGCTGGCGTTTTGTGAACCCGCTCATGGCGCAACACTTCGGAACTGACAGCATGCCGGAAACGGCCGAGAATGTAGCTGAATTGTTAAATATCAGCCGGGCCGATCAGGACGCTTTCGCCTGGCGCAGCCAGCAGCGCACGGCGCAGGCCCAGCGCGACGGCATTCTGGCGCAGGAGATTGTGCCGGTGCAGATTGTCGGCCGGAAAGGGGCGGTTAGCGACGTGCGCGAGGACGAGCATCCGCGCCCGGAAACCACGCTTGAGCAGCTGGCGAAACTGAAAGCGCCGTTCCGCCAGGGCGGCGTCATTACTGCGGGCAATGCTTCCGGCGTCAACGATGGCGCCGCGGCGCTGATCATCGCCAGCGAACAGCAGGCCGCTATCCAGGGGCTCACGCCGCGGGCGCGTATCGTGGCGATGGCGACGGCGGGTGTCGAACCGCGCCTGATGGGACTGGGGCCGGTACCGGCGGTGCGTAAAGTGCTGGAGCGGGCGGGACTCAATATTAACGATATGGATCTGATTGAGCTGAATGAGGCCTTCGCCGCCCAGGCGCTGGGGGTGCTCAGACAGCTCGGCGTGCCGGACGATGCGGCGCACGTGAATCCCAACGGCGGCGCCATCGCGTTAGGCCATCCGCTGGGCATGAGCGGCGCGCGGTTAGCGCTGAGCGCCAGCCTTGAGCTGCAACGCCGGGGCGGGCGCTATGCGCTGTGTACGATGTGTATTGGCGTGGGTCAGGGCATTGCCATGATCCTCGAGCGAGTGTGAGCTAATTTACCTGCGAGTACCCTACAATGATAACTACTACAAAATTAGATCCGATTGAAACCGCATCGCGTGACGAACTGCAGGCCCTGCAAACCCAGCGCCTGAAATGGACGCTGAAGCATGCGTACGAAAATGTGCCGATGTATCGCCGCAAATTCGACGCCGCCGGCGTGCACCCTGACGACTTTCGGGAATTAAACGATCTACAAAAATTCCCCTGCACCACCAAACAGGATCTGCGCGACAACTATCCCTTCGATACCTTCGCGGTGCCGATGGAGCAGGTGGTGCGCATTCACGCCTCTTCCGGCACCACCGGCAAACCGACGGTGGTGGGGTATACGCAAAACGATATTGATAACTGGGCCAATATTGTCGCCCGTTCGCTGCGCGCGGCCGGTGGTTCAGCAAAAGATAAAATTCACGTCGCCTACGGCTATGGCCTGTTTACCGGCGGCCTTGGCGCGCACTACGGCGCGGAACGTTTGGGCGCGACGGTGATCCCGATGTCCGGCGGACAGACCGAAAAACAGGCGCAGCTGATCCGCGATTTCCAGCCGGATATGATCATGGTGACGCCGTCCTACTGTCTGAATCTGATTGAAGAGCTGGAGCGCCAGATGGGCGGCGATGCCCGCGGCTGTTCATTGCGGGTCGGCGTCTTTGGCGCTGAGCCGTGGACGCTGGCGATGCGCGCGGAAATCGAGCGCCGGCTGGGGATCACCGCCCTGGATATTTACGGTTTGTCGGAAGTCATGGGACCGGGCGTAGCGATGGAGTGTCTGGAAACCGTTGACGGCCCGACTATCTGGGAAGACCACTTCTTCCCGGAAATCGTCAACCCGGACGACGGTACGCCGCTGGAAGATGGCGAGCATGGTGAGCTGCTGTTTACCACCCTGACCAAAGAAGCGCTGCCGGTGATCCGCTATCGTACCCGCGATCTGACGCGCCTGCTGCCGGGAACCGCGCGGACCATGCGCCGCATGGATCGCATCAGCGGACGCAGCGACGATATGCTGATTATCCGCGGGGTTAACGTCTTCCCCTCGCAGCTGGAAGAGGAGATCCTCAAGTTTGAACACCTGGCGCCGCACTATCAGTTAGAGGTCAATCGCCGAGGTCATCTGGATTCGCTGGCGGTGCGCGTTGAGCTGAAAGAGAGCGGGCTGGCGCTGAGTCATGAACAACGCTGCCAGATTTGCCATCAGTTGCGTCACCGCATTAAGTCGATGGTCGGGATCTCCACCGATATTACTATCGTCAACTGCGGCAGCATTCCGCGCTCGGAAGGGAAAGCCTGTCGGGTATTCGACCTGCGAAAAGCGGTGGTTAGCGGTTAATCCTCTCCCCGATAACCCGGCTGAGGCCTTTACGCCGTAAGCCGGGAATTTCCTGTGCTATGATTCATAAAGGAAAAATATAACAACAGAATGAATCAGATGAGTAAACTCGACGCCTTTATTCAACAAGCGGTGACGGCGATGCCCATCAGCGGCACGTCATTAATTGCCTCGCTGTATGGCGACGCTTTATTACAACGCGGTGGGGAAGTGTGGCTGGGCAGCGTCGCGGCGCTGCTGGAAGGATTAGGCTTCGGCGAGCGCTTCGTACGCACCGCGCTGTTTCGCCTCAATAAAGAAGAGTGGCTTGATGTTGTCCGCATCGGCCGGCGCAGCTTCTATCGCCTGAGTGATAAAGGGCTGCGCCTGACCCGGCGCGCGGAGCATAAAATTTATCGCGCCAGTGCCCCGGAATGGGACGGTACCTGGCTGCTGCTGCTTTCGGAAGGGCTGGAGAAAAATGTGCTCGCCGACGTTAAAAAGCAGCTGCTGTGGCAGGGGTTTGGCGCGCTGGCGCCGAGCCTGCTGGCCTCGCCGTCGCAAAAGCTGGCGGACGTCCAGTCTCTGCTCCACGAAGCGGGCGTCGCCGAAAACGTCATCTGTTTTGAAGCCCATTCGCCGCTGGCGCTCTCCAGAGCGGCCCTGCGCAGCCGGGTGGAGGAGTGCTGGCATCTCACCGAACAAAATGAGATGTACGAGGCGTTTATCGCCTTGTTCCGACCTCTACTGCCGCTGCTGCGCGATTGCGACCCGTCAGAGTTGACGCCGGATCGCTGTTTCCAGATCCAACTGCTCCTTATCCATTTCTATCGCCGGGTGGTGCTCAAAGACCCGCTGCTGCCGGAAGAGCTCCTGCCGGCGCATTGGGCAGGGCAAACCGCCCGCCAGCTGTGTATCAATATTTATCAACGCGTGAGTCCCGGCGCGCTGGCGTTTGTCAGCGAGAAAGGTGAGAGCTCGGTGGGCGAGCTCCCGGCGCCGGGTCCGCTCTATTATCAGCGCTTTGGCGGTTTGCCGGGCGCATAAGGAGGTTGCATGCCGATATATCAGATTGATGGACTGACGCCGGTGGTGCCGGAGGAGAGTTACGTTCACCCGACCGCGGTGTTGATTGGCGACGTGATCCTCGGCAAAGGGGTCTATGTTGGGCCCAACGCCAGCCTGCGCGGCGACTTCGGGCGCATCGTGGTCAAAGACGGCGCCAATATTCAGGATAACTGCGTGATGCATGGCTTCCCCGGCCAGGATACGGTGGTGGAAGAGGAGGGCCATATCGGCCACGGCGCTATTCTGCACGGCTGCGTGATTGGCCGCAACGCGCTGGTGGGCATGAGCGCGGTGATTATCGACGGGGCGGTCATTGGCGAAAACAGCATTGTCGGCGCTTCGGCCTTTGTCAAAGCCAACGCCGAGATGCCCGCCAACCATCTGATTATCGGCAGCCCGGCAAAAGCGATTCGCACCCTGAGCGAACAGGAGCTGGCGTGGAAAAAACAAGGTACCCGTGAATACCAGGCGCTGGTGGAACGCTGTAAGCAGACGCTGCACCAGGTGGAGCCATTACGGGAAGTCGAAGCAGGGCGTAAGCGGCTGGCGTTTGATGAAAACCTGCGGCCAAAAGCCGCAACCTGAGGGGTAAAATTATGGCAGAGAAATTATCCGCTCACTGTCACTGCGGTGCGGTGGCGTTTACCGTGGAACTCAGCGACGGCTTCAACACCGTTCGGCGCTGTAACTGCTCATATTGTCGCATGCGTGGGGCGGTCGCGGTCTCTTCGCCGCGTTCAGGAATAGAGGTGGTACGCGGAGGGGATAAGCTCACAGAGTATCGCTTTAATACAGGGGAAGCCGTGCACTTTTTCTGCTCGGTATGCGGGATCTACACCTTTCATCAACGGCGATCAAACCCAGAGCAGTATGGGGTGAATGTGGCCTGCATTGACGGCGTTTCGCCTTTCGATTTCCCTTGCGTGGAGGTCAACGACGGCGTGAATCATCCAAAGGATGGCGGCGGAGGCGTGGTGGGGTATTTACGCTACGAGAAAAAGTAAAACTCTCCTCCCGCAGGAAGCGAGAGGAGTGAAATATTAGGCTGCAACCACGCTGTCGATGGCCGCTTTCGCGTCAGACTGCGCTTTGGCCGCGACTTCCGGGCCGTAAGCGATACCTTCGGCGAACACAAAGTTCACGTCGGTGATGCCGATGAAGCCGAGGAAGGTGGACAGGTATGGGGTGACCAGGTCGGTCGGAGTATCTTTATGGATACCGCCGCGGCTGGTAACGACGACCGCGCGTTTACCGGTTACCAGACCTTCCGGCCCTTTCTCGGTGTAGCGGAAGGTGACGCCGGCGCGAGCCACCAGGTCGAAATAGTTTTTCAGCTGCGTCGGGATGTTGAAGTTGTACATCGGCGCAGCGATAACAATCACATCGTTGCCTTTCAGTTCGGCGATCAGCTCGTCGGAAAGGGCCAGCGCTTCCTGCTGACGCGGAGTCAGCGGCGCGTCGCTCGGACGCAAGGCGCCAACCAGTTCGCCATCCAGAACCGGGATCGGATTGGCGGCCAGGTCACGCACGGTGATCTCATCGCCAGGGTGTTTTTCCTGCCATTGTTCAACAAAATAGTCGGAAAGCTGACCAGATTGTGAGTACCCTGCCAGAATACTGGATTTCAGAACTAATACTTTGCTCATGGGTGTTTCCTTTTTTTAATGTGATTGACGGGTCAATGCCCTGGTGCTTGTTGACACTGTATTCACAATCGCGCCACAGAGATAGCGCAATATATCGAACCCTATGTTCAGATTTTTTGAACAAGGCACGAATGACACAGATGTGGTACTCTAAGGCAATACTTCAAAAGAGATTTTCCCGGGAGAGCTCTGCCCGATAACGCTATGACAGAACAACAAAAAATCACCTTCCCCCAGCTTTATCAACAGCTCGACGGCCTGATGCTGCGCGACAAAACGCGCTTTGCCCGCCGTCTACACGGCGTGAAGAAGGTTAAAAATCCTGAATCGCAACAGGCCATTCTGCAGGAGATGGCGCTGGAGATAAGCCAGGCAGCCGGTAAAGTCCTGCTGCGCGAAGCGGCGCGTCCGGCCATCACCTATCCGGAAAACCTGCCGGTTAGCCAGAAAAAACAAGAGATTCTCGAGGCGGTGCGCGACCACCAGGTGGTGATCGTCGCCGGGGAGACCGGTTCGGGTAAAACCACCCAGCTGCCAAAAATCTGCATGGAGCTGGGGCGCGGGCTGAAAGGACTCATCGGCCATACCCAGCCGCGTCGCCTGGCGGCGCGGACCGTCGCCAATCGTATTGCCGAAGAGCTGCAGAGCGAGCCGGGCGGCTGCATCGGCTATAAAGTCCGCTTCAGCGACCACGTCAGCGAAAACACCATGGTTAAGCTGATGACCGACGGTATCCTTCTGGCGGAGATCCAGCAGGATCGTCTATTGATGCAGTACGACACCATCATTATCGATGAGGCGCACGAGCGCAGCCTGAATATTGACTTTCTGCTCGGCTATCTGAAAGAGCTCCTGCCGCGCCGCCCGGACCTGAAAATCATCATTACCTCGGCGACCATCGACCCGGAACGTTTCTCAAAGCATTTCAATAATGCGCCGATTATCGAAGTCTCCGGGCGGACTTACCCGGTGGAAGTGCGCTATCGGCCGATAGTGGAAGAGGCGGACGATACCGAGCGCGATCAGTTACAGGCGATCTTTGATGCGGTTGACGAACTGGGGCGCGAAGGGCCCGGCGATATTCTGATCTTTATGAGCGGTGAGCGGGAAATTCGCGATACCGCCGATGCGCTGAATAAGCTGGATCTGCGCCATACCGAAGTGCTGCCGCTGTACGCCCGCCTGTCCAACAGCGAGCAGAACCGCGTCTTCCAGCCGCACAGCGGGCGGCGCATCGTGCTGGCGACCAACGTGGCGGAAACCTCGCTGACCGTGCCGGGTATTAAGTACGTTATCGATCCCGGTACTGCGCGTATCAGCCGTTACAGCTACCGCACCAAGGTGCAGCGCCTGCCGATCGAGCCGGTTTCCCAGGCGTCCGCCAACCAGCGTAAGGGCCGCTGCGGCCGCGTTTCGGAAGGGATCTGTATTCGTCTTTATTCAGAAGACGATTTCCTGTCGCGCCCGGAATTTACCGACCCGGAGATTCTGCGCACCAACCTGGCGTCGGTCATCCTGCAGATGACCGCCCTGGGCTTAGGCGATATCGCCGCCTTCCCGTTTGTCGAAGCGCCGGATAAGCGCAATATCCAGGACGGCGTACGCCTGCTGGAAGAGCTGGGCGCCATCACCACCGATGCGCAGGCAACGGCTTATAAGCTAACCCCGCTGGGCCGCCAGCTCAGCCAGCTGCCGGTGGATCCGCGTCTGGCGCGCATGGTGCTGGAGGCGCAGAAGCACGGCTGCGTGCGGGAAGCGATGATCATCACCTCCGCGCTGTCGATCCAGGACCCGCGCGAGCGGCCGATGGACAAACAGCAGGCCTCTGACGAAAAACATCGCCGCTTCCACGATAAAGAGTCCGATTTCCTCGCCTTCGTCAATCTGTGGAACTACCTCGGCGAGCAGCAGAAGGCGCTGTCGTCGAATCAGTTCCGCCGCCAGTGCCGGGTCGATTTTCTTAACTATCTGCGCGTGCGCGAGTGGCAGGACATCTACACCCAGCTGCGCCAGGTGGTGAAAGAGCTTGGCCTGCCGATCAACAGTGAGCCGGCGGAATATCGCGAGATCCATACTGCGCTGCTGACCGGTCTGCTGTCGCACATCGGCATGAAGGATGCCGATAAACAGGAGTTTACCGGCGCCCGTAACGCCCGCTTCTCCATTTTCCCGGGTTCCGGCCTGTTTAAAAAGCCGCCGAAGTGGACGATGGTTGCGGAGCTGGTCGAGACCAGCCGCCTGTGGGGGCGTATTGCCGCCCGCATTGAGCCGGAGTGGGTGGAGCCGGTAGCGCAGCACCTGATCAAGCGCTCATACAGTGAGCCGCACTGGGAGCGGTCGCAGGGCGCGGTAATGGCGACGGAAAAGGTTACCGTTTACGGCCTGCCGATCGTCGCCGCGCGTAAGGTCAACTACAGCCAGATCGACCCGGCGCTGTGCCGCGAACTGTTTATCCGCCATGCGCTGGTGGAGGGCGACTGGCAGACGCGGCACGCCTTCTTCCGCGATAACCTGAAGCTGCGCGCGGAAATCGAAGAGCTGGAGCATAAGTCGCGCCGCCGCGACATCCTGGTGGATGACGAGACGCTGTTCGAGTTCTACGACCAGCGCATCAGCCACGACGTCATCTCCGCCCGCCACTTCGATAGCTGGTGGAAGCGGGCCAGCCGTGAAACCCCGGATCTGCTCAATTTTGAAAAGAGCATGCTGATTAAAGAGGGGGCGGAGCAGGTCAGCAAGCTGGACTACCCGAACTTCTGGCATCAGGGCAACCTCAAGCTGCGGCTTAGCTACCAGTTTGAACCGGGCGCTGACGCCGACGGCGTGACGGTGCATATTCCGCTGCCGCTGCTCAACCAGGTAGAGGAAGCCGGGTTTGAATGGCAGATCCCTGGCCTGCGTCGCGAGCTGATTATCGCGCTGATAAAATCGCTGCCGAAGCCGGTACGGCGCAATTTCGTCCCGGCTCCCAACTATGCGGAAGCGTTTCTTGGCCGGGCGGCGCCGCTCGAGCTGCCGCTGCTCGATTCGCTGGAGCGCGAGCTGCGTAAGATGACCGGCGTGACCATCGACCGCGAAGCCTGGCAGTGGGATCAGGTGCCCGATCACCTGAAAATCACCTTCCGGGTGGTGGATGATAAAAACAAGAAGCTGCAGGAAGGGCGCTCGCTGCAGGCGTTGAAAGACGCCCTGAAGGGCAAAGTGCAGGAGACGCTGTCGGCGGTCGCTGATGACGGTATTGAGCAGAGCGGGCTGCATATCTGGAGCTTTGGCACCCTGGCGGAGAGTTACGAACAGAAGCGCGGTAACTATAAGGTGAAAGCCTGGCCGGCGCTGGTGGACGAGCGCGACAGCGTGGCCATCAAGCTGTTTGATAATCCACAGGAACAGCAGCAGGCCATGTGGCGCGGTCTGCGTCGCCTGCTGCTGCTCAACATCCCGTCGCCGATTAAGTATCTGCACGAGAAACTACCGAATAAAGCCAAGCTTGGGCTCTACTTTAACCCGTACGGCAAAGTGCTGGATCTGATTGACGATTGCATCTCCTGCGGCGTTGATAAGCTTATCGACGAGGCGGGCGGTCCGGTGTGGACGGAAGAGGGCTTTAGTCAGCTGCACGATAAAGTGCGAGCCGAGCTCAACGACACGGTGGTGGAGATCGCTAAACAGGTCGAGCAGATCCTCACCGCGGTGTTCAATATCAACAAACGGCTGAAAGGCCGGGTGGATATGACCATGGCGCTTGGGCTGTCGGATATCAAAGCGCAGATGGCGGGTCTGGTGTATCGCGGCTTTGTCACCGGCAACGGTTTCCGCCGTCTTGGCGATACGCTGCGCTATCTGCAGGCGATTGAAAAGCGTCTGGAGAAGATGGCTATCGATCCGCACCGCGATCGGGCGCAGATGCTTAAGGTGGAGAGCGTGCAGCAGGCGTGGCAGCAGTGGCTGAATAAGCTACCGCCGAACCGCCGTGAGGACGACGATGTCCGGGAGATCCGCTGGATGATCGAGGAGCTGCGGGTCAGCTTCTTCGCCCAGCAGCTGGGCACCCCGTATCCTATCTCGGACAAGCGAGTGTTGCAGGCGATGGAGCAAATTACCCCATAGCCTGGCTGGTTGTCCCCGGTGGCGCTGCGCTTACCGGGGCTACTGGTCAGGCGTCCACGCTTAAGCGTTTACCCACGCCAGAGTAAAGCCGTCCCAGCCTTTAGTGCCCACGGTCTGCAGCGCCGTTGCCGTCAACCGTGGCTCGGCGCCCATCATCTCAATGAACTGACGCACGCCCTGAACGCGCTCGTCGGCGCTCTGTGGGTTGACCACTTCGCCGTCGCGTACCACGTTATCGCCAATAATTAAGGTTCCTGGGCGGGAATAACGTAGCGCCCAGCGCAGATAATTGGGATTATTCGGCTTATCGGCATCGATGAAGATCAGATCGAAAGCGGGACATGCGCCAAGCGCCTCCAGGGACTGTAGCGCGGGTCCCTCCCGTAGCGTGACCCGCTGGTCAACGCCCGCCAGCTGCAGATTCTCCCGCGCCACCTGGGCATGATGCGCGTCGGCCTCCAGGGTGAGGAGTTGGCCGTCGGCAGGAAGCTCGCGCGCCATCCAGATGGTGCTATAGCCGCCGAGGGTGCCGATCTCCAGTATCCGCTTAGCCTGGGTTAGCCGTACCAGCAGGGCGAGAAACTGACCCTGATTGGCGGCGACATCGTGTGCCGGGAGCCCGGCAAGATGGTTGTTTTCCAGTACCCGATCGAGTACAGGATCGCCGGGAATTAAGGCCTTAATCAAATAATTGTCTACTGCCGACCACTGTTGTTGCATATGACGCTTCCCCATTTAGCTCCCTGATGAGTCAGACCAGCCGCCTCCCAGCGCCCGGTACAGATCGATCTGCGCCAACAGCAGGTTGTTCTTCACCTGCACCACGCTAAGCTGGGTGGAGAACAGCGTTCGCTGGGCATCAAGCACATCCAGATAAGAAGAGTAGCCGTTACGGTAGCGGTTTTGTGCAATACGTAAGGTTTCCTGGGCAACGGTCTCTTGTTCCTGAAGCTCGGTTAACTGTTCGCCATAGCGACTGATGGCGTCCAGGCTGTCATTGACCTCTTTGAACGCGCTGCGCACCGTTTTCTCATAGCTATAGAGCGCCTGGTTGCGCTGGGCCATGGAGACGTCCACCTGGGCATTTAACGCCTGGCGGTTTAGCAGCGGCGCCAGAATACTGCCGCCAAGACTCCACAGCCGCAGCGGGTTGTCCAGCAGATCCGGCAGCGTCCGGTCCTGCAGGCTGCCGGTAGCGGTCAGGTTAATAGAGGGCAGCAGCTGCGCCTGCGACGAGGCCAGCGTGGCGTCGGCGGCCACCAGCTGGCGCTCGGCCTGAGCGATGTCCGGACGGCGGTTGAGCAAGGTGGACGGCAGCTGCGACGGCAGACGCAGCGGGGTAAGCTGGGCGAACTCGCCGCGTTTTACCGCGCCGGGGTTATCGCCGAGCAGCACGCTGAGCGCATTTTCCTGCTGCGCAATCTGGTGCTGTAGCGGCGGGATCTGCGCCCGCGTTGACCGCAGCTCCGAATCCGCCTGCATCAGCTCAAGGCGTGAAGTATACCCGGTTTCAAACTGACGTTTGGCCAGGCGCCACGCGTCTTCCCTTGATGTTAGCGTCTGCTGGGTCACCCGCAGCTGCTCATCCAGCGACAGCAGCGTGACGTAGCCAACGGCCACCGAGCTGGCGACGCTCAAATTGGCGGCGGCGGCGGCGGCTTTCTGCGCCTCAAGGCTGGCCCCGGCGGCGTTGGCCGCGCTGCGGTTCGCTCCCCAGATATCGACATCATAGCTGGCGGTCAGGCCGCCCTTATACAGTGTGCTGTGGATCGGCAGGCCGGTGGCGGCGGACTGCGTCCGGGCGCGGGTGCCGGTGAGGCTGGCGTCCAGTGACGGAAACAGGCTGCTGTCAGCGGCGTAAGCGCGCGCCTGATACTCATTCACCCGCTCGCGGGCGATCAGCACATCGCTGTTATAGCGCAGCGCCTGGTCGACATACTGATTGAGGGTACTGTCATGAAAATTGCGCCACCATACGCCCTCCACCGGGCTGGCCGGGCCAACGTCGGCCCGCCAGGCGGCAGGAATGGTCAGGGTCGGCTGCGCGCGCTGCACATCGGCGGATTGACAGCCGACCAGCGCCAGAACGATAGCAAGGGCGACCGGGCGGATCATGGTTGTTTCTCCGCACGGGTATCAATAGTCACCTGCACCGACATCCCCGGCCGCAGGCGTTCGCTGTTGTTTTGCCCGTCGTTGACCGTAATACGCACCGGGATGCGCTGGGCGATCTTGACGAAATTGCCGGTGGCGTTGTCCGGAGAGATGGCGCTGAACTCCACCCCGGTCGCCGGGGAGATACTCTGCACCTTGCCGTGGAAGGTCTCGCCGTTGAGCGCGTCTACGGTGAAGGTGACCGGCTGGCCAACGCGTACTTCGGCCAACTGGGTCTCTTTGAGGTTGGCAATCACCCAGTGCTGCGGCGGAACCAGCGAGGTCAGATGGGTTCCGGCGCTGACATAGGCGCCAAGACGCACCGAGATCTGCCCCAGCTGGCCGCCGGTGGGGGCGATAATCTGGGTATTCTGCAGGTCGATCTGCGCCAGCTCAAGCGCCGCTTTGGCGCTGGCCACGTCGGCCTCCAGCGAATCGCGATTGACGATGGTCGATTCACGGTCCTGGCGCGACATCTCCAGCGCCGCTTTCGCCTGCTCAATATCCGCCGCCCCTTGCGCCGCGCTGGCCCGCGCCGAATCACGTTCGCGGATCGACAGCGAACCGTCGGCGGTTAACTGCTGGATGCGTTTTAAATCGGCCTGGATTTTCAGATTCTGCGCGCGGGCGTTTTGCAGCGCGGCTTCATTCTTGGCGATCGTCGCCTCGGCGCTTTTGCGCTGTTGCAGGTTATTGCGCAGCGCGGCCTCTTTCATCGCCAGGGTAGCCTGGGCCTGATGCACCCGCTGTTTATAGATGCGATCGTCTATCTGGAACAGCACCTCGCCCGGCTGGACAATCGCGAAATCTTTGACGCTGACGGCGGTGATATAGCCGTTGACCTGCGGGCTAATAAAGGTGGTCTGCCCGCGCACATAGGCGTTGTCGGTAAACTGGCTATGGCGAGTGAACGGCGGCAGTTGCCAGGCGTAGAGGATCACCAGCACGCCGACGAGGCCTATCGCCGCGGCGGTAAAAATGGAAACCACGCGAATATTATTCCGGGTGTTGGCCTGTTGTTTGGCCGCATCCTGCTGACTCATAACGACTCCAGAGATGAAATGATGATAATTATTTGCTGCCGGTAGCGCGTTGCAACGCGACACGGGCAGTCAGTCGTAAGCGAATTAAACGCCAGAAAACCCACACTAGTGTCCCGGCGGAGATCGCCGCCGTCAGCAGATAGGTATCATTCCAGGCGAGAATATTGGCCTGCAGCGTCGCGGCGTTTTGCAGCAGGGTGGTGGCCTGAACGTTGAGCAGCGTACTGTCGCCAATCTGGCTCTGATACATCTGGCTGTACTGCTGCAGCCGCTCGACGATCAGCGGGTTCAGGGTGGTTATCTGGTCCGCCAGCTGGCTGGAGTGGAATTTCTCACGCCAGGTCTGGAAGGTGCCGAGGATCGCCGAGCCGAGCAGCCCGCCAATGTTCTGGCTCATGCCGAACAGCACCGAGAAGCTGACCAGGTTGCGCGGGTCGGCAAACACGCCGCCAATCCCGGCGAGCATCGCCGGGGCCAGAAAGAAGGCGCTGCCGAAGCCGAGTAAAAACTGGCTGAACATTAATTGTTCCGGACGGGTGAGGGCGTTGGACTGGCTGTCGAGCAGCGAGGCTATCATGATCAGCGCCAGCGCGGTGGCGGTCGGCCAGTAGAGCTTCTGCGGGTTGAGCGTCAGACAGCTGGCAATGATCCCGCACAGAATACCGGCGAAAATCGACCACGCGAGGTTAGTCATCTGTTCGTTTTGCAGGCCAACGTACTGCAGCCAGCCGATGACCCCGGTGTTCTGCTCCGCCAACACGATGCGGATCAACAGCATAATCAGGCCCAGACGCACGATGCTGCCGCTGGAGAGCCATTTGGTATTGAGCAGGGGGTTGCTGCGGTTATGCTCGAAGGTAATCGCAGCGACGATCAGTATTACCGCCGCCGCCAGCGCCCAGCCGATCCACGGCGCTTCAAACCACCACTCGAGCCGCCCCAGCGACAGCACGGCGCACACCAGCGCCATGCCGGGCGCCAGCAGAAAGAAGGTAATGAAATCCTTTTTTTCGAACACTTTTTTACGATCGCTTGGCGGCAGTTTTAGCGCGATGACGCAGGCCAGCGACACCAGCGCCAGGCCCAGCTCAAAGAAGTAGAGACCGCGCCATTCATCGGTCTGCAGCAGTTCGGTGGAAAAGAGGCGCGCCAGGGGAATGGCCAGCGACGAGCCGGTGATGCCGATAGTCAGCCCTTTCAGGCGATGGCGCGCAGGCCAGGCCTGTACCTGGTAGTAGATCCCCAGCGAGCTGAGCGCCGCGGCCACCATGCCATGGGCGGCGCGAACCATCATCGCTGAGCTGAGATCGTTGACGAAGAGGTGGAAAAAGGTGACCAGCACATAGAGCACCAGAAAGCCTTCGGTGAAAGCGCGCAGGCCAAACTGCTGGCGGAATTTCACCAGCAGCAGGTTGATGGAGACGTTGGTCATCACGTATACCGCCGGCAGCCAGGCGATTTCTGTCGACCAGGCGGCGAAGGTACCCTGCAGCAGCTGCAGGTTGGCGGTGACCACTGCGTTGCCCAGCGCGCCGGTGAGACACACCAGCAGACCGACCACGCCGTAGGCGAGGCGTTTCGCCGGACTGTGCAGCGGCGTCGACGGCGAACCGAGCAGAGCCGGTTTTTCATGCGGCGCCCAGTCATGCGGGGCGTAGGGGTTATCCTGGCGACGGGGCATTATTTCTTCTCCACTTCGCGCAACAGCTTTTCCAGCACCCGCTGGGTTTGCTCCTGCTCCTGTGGGGTAATCGCCGTCAGGATCTCTTCGCGCAGATCGTCAGCCACCGTTTTGACCTGTTCATAGAGGGCCTTCCCTTTGTCGGTGACCACCAGCAGTCGCTTACGTTTGTCGCTGGCGGTGGTGATGCGCTCAACCAGTCCGAGGGCGACCAGACGATGGATCAACGGCACAATGGTCGGGCTCTCCACCCCCAGCTCCTGCGCCAGTTCGCTTTGCGACAGCGGCTGCTGGTGGCGGGCGATGGACGCTACCGCCACCCAGCTGGCCTGGCTGAGACCGAGATTTTTCAGCCGACGATTGACCGCCAGCCGCCAGTGGTGCGCGGTGAGGTATAAAAGATGGGAGAAGGTAAGCTGTCGATTGTCCATAGGTCGTCTGTCAATATCGTTAGAGCTCTAACGATTTTATGCCGGATAACCGCCGGAGTTCAAGATGAAAGATAGAAATTGGTTAACGGTATGTACGTTAATTGTAGTTAATCTTCCGGCCGCGATCCGTGTCGTGCGGTCTGCTGACCGAGGATATTTTTATTCTGCGCCATCACCCAGGCGATAAAGGCCCGCAGGGGGGCGGGAATATGTTTCCGGCTTGGGTAGTAGACGCAGAAATGGTCGGCAGGATAGCGGTAGCCGGGTAACAAATGGACCAGGCTGCCCGCGCTCAGCTGCTGCGTCACCAGCGACTGATAGACAAAGGCGATGCCTAATCCGCTCTCCGCGGCCTGGATCATTGCGCTATCGGCATCGACGACCAGATCGCCTTTAACCGCGACCTCGCTAAGCTCGCCGCTGGGGCCAATAAACTCCCAGCGGTACTTCTCACCACCAGGAAAACAGCGGTTAATGCAGCGGAAATTAACTAATGACTGCGGGGTATCGGGCTCTCCGGCTTCGCGTATATAGTCCGGGCTGGCCACCGGGATCAGCGATAGTTTCTCGCCAAAGGGGATGGCAATCATCTCTTTGGGCACATCCTGCGAATAGCGAATGCCGGCGTCAAAACCGGACTCGATAATATTGACTTTCCGATCGGTGGCATACAGTTCGAGCGTCACATTGGGACAGGCGTTTTTAAAGGCGATAAAATAGTCTTGAAAAAACAGGTCAATAACAATGCGCGGTAAATTAACTTTCACCACGCCTTCCGGAGTCAGACGGTGATAATTCAGACTGTCCACCACCCGGCGATAATCATTGACCACCGGCGTTATATTATTAAGAAATTCCTCACCCACTGCGGTTAATGACAAACTGCGTGTTGAGCGATTTAGCAGGCGCACGCCTAACTTTTCTTCCAGATGATTAATAGCGACGGTAAGGGCCGGTGGGGAAAGGTTTAACGCTTTAGCGGCCTGACGAAAACTGCCATGTTTCACTATGAGTATTAATATTTCTATTTGTTGCAGATCGGGTAAGGTTTTCATTGTTAATTTCCAGCTAACACCGCGTTCGGAATAGATTAATTGTTATCAATATGAAAGGGAAGTATATATTTAATGCCATTCAGCAATTAAGGAAAATAAGATGAAAACACGTTATCTTGGAAAAAAGAAGTTTCAGGTTTCTGCATTAGGTCTCGGATGTATGGGGATGAGTTTTGCCTATGGCGGCGCTGAAACGTCGCAGGCGATAAATACGATCCATGCCGCCATGGACATGGGCGTGACCTTCCTGGATACCGCCGAAGTATATGGTCCTTTCGATAATGAAGTTCTGGTCGGAAAAGCGATTAAAGGTTTTCGCGATAAGGTGCAGATTGCCACCAAATTTGGATTTCGTATTTTGCCGACCGGCCAGGGTCTGGAGCGGATGGCCGGCGTTGACAGCCGTCCGGCACATATTCGCGAATCAGTGGAAGGGTCGCTGAAGCGACTGAATGTCGAGACCATCGATCTGCTCTATCAGCACCGCGTCGATCCCGCGGTACCGGTGGAAGAGGTGGTGGGCACTATGGCCGATCTGGTTAAAGAGGGTAAAATTCGCCATATCGGTCTGTCGGAAGTATCTGCTCAGACGCTGCGCCGGGCCTGCAAGGTACATCCGATCGCTGCCGTGCAGACGGAATATTCGCTATGGAGCCGCGAGCCGGAGGCCGGTATTCTCCACACCTGCCGCGAGCTGGGGGTCGGCTTTGTGCCATACAGCCCGCTTGGCCGCGGCTTCCTGACGGGGACAATTACCGATCCCGGCGTTTTGGCAGCGGATGATTTCCGCCGCCATCTGCCGCGCTTCCAGGCCGAAACCATGCGCAAAAACCAGCTGCTGCTTGAGCGCCTGCAGCAGGTGGCCACCCGCTATGACGCGACCCTTGCGCAGATTGCCCTTGCCTGGGTGATGAGCAAAGGCGAGGATATCGTGCCTATCCCGGGGGCGAGGAAAATTGCTCATCTGCGCGACAATGCCGGCGCCGCGAATATTACCCTCGCGGCGGAGGACATCCTCACCATCGAACATATTTTCACTGCCGACAACATCACTGGCTTACGCTATACCCAGGGCGACTTTGATTTAATCGAAAAATAATCCCCTACGGGCAGCGGATGGTTATCACTTGCGTGACGTTGTCACCTTTGCCGAACAACTCCTCGTCTGATAGCGCACATTCTCGGCGGTTAACGGCGCGGCAAAGAAAAAAAGGGGCGGAGCAAGGCCACCCCTGATGCGGTTGCTGATGGGGATCAGCCCGGGTAGATGCCGCGGTCTTTACGCGCCATCAGGATGCGCTCGCAGGCCACGATATAGGCGGCGGTGCGCAGCGTACACTCTTTCTCGGCGGCTTTATCCCAGACGTGCACGATAGCGTCGGTCATAATGCGGTCCATCTTGGCGTTGATCTCCTCTTCGCTCCAGAAGAAGCTGGCCATGTCCTGTACCCACTCAAAGTAGCTGACGGTCACCCCGCCGGCGTTGCAGATAACGTCCGGCACCACAATCACGCCGCGCTCGGCCAGCACGTCGTCCGCTTCCGGATAGGTTGGGCCGTTGGCCCCTTCCAGCACCAGTTTGCAGGTCAGCTTCTCAGCGCGCTCGCGGGTGATTTGCCCTTCCAGCGCCGCCGGGATCAGGATGTCCATCGGAGTGGTCCAGAAGGCGTCTTTATCGATCTCCTGGGCGCCCGGGAAACCGGCAATCTGCTTTTTCTCCGCCTGCCAGGCGGTGAGGGCGGCCATATCGATTCCGCCTTCGTTATACAGGGTCGCGGTATGATCCTGAATAACCACGATACGAGCGCCGACGCCGGCGAACAGGCGGGCCGCTTCGCTACCGACGTTACCAAAGCCCTGCAGCGCCACTTTGGCGCCTTCAATTTCGATACCGGCGCGACGGGCAACTTCCCGGCCGGTGACAAACACGCCGCGTCCGGTGGCTTTTTCACGACCGAGGGAGCCGCCGAGGTGGATCGGTTTGCCGGTGACCACGCCGGTGATGGTGGTGCCATGGTTCATGGAGTAGGTGTCCATCATCCATGCCATCACTTTGCCATTGGTGCCGACGTCCGGCGCCGGGATATCTTTCTGCGGCCCGATAATAATGCCGATTTCGCTGGTATAGCGGCGGGTCAGACGCTCCAGTTCACCTTCCGACAAGGAGAAGGGGTCGACGCGGATGCCGCCTTTGGCCCCGCCGTAAGGAATATTGACCGCGGCGCACTTAATGGTCATCCAGGCAGAAAGTGCCATGACTTCGTTAAGATCGACATCCGGATGGTAGCGAACACCACCTTTACCCGGTCCGCGCGACAGATTGTGCTGAACGCGATAGCCCTCGAAGTGGCGGATGGTGCCGTCGTCCATTTGCACAGGAATGTCGACGATCAGCGCGCGCTTCGGATGGCGCAGGGTTTCCACCCAGTAGGCAAGATCGCCGAGATAAGGCGCGACGCGGTCGATCTGGCGCAGGTAGGTGGTCCATGGAGATGTACTACTTTCAGATGCGTAAGATAACTTTTCCATAAGAGTCCTGTTTCTCAGTGTTATTTATGTCGTGTAAAACCGTGGAATAGCTACAGCAGTAAACTCTGTGCAATGAATGGTATCACCAATTTTATAAAGCGGTATTTGACGGCAATTCCGATTTTTAAATTTTTGTTAGATTTTTTATTTTTTAAGTGAATAACTACGCACGTCAACCACCCGCAAGCTGTGCATTTTAATTCACTTTTTATTCACTTAAGTGCATAAGAAAATATTTTTTCTATGTTTTTCATTATCTTGATGATCTTCAAAAAGTGAATAAATTGCTTTTTTCCGTATTGACAATCTTGTTGTTCACAGGCCAGCATTAGCCCACACAACAACATGGCATTAACCATGAATTAACAATTACCCGTAAAAAGAATAGGGCTTTATTTTTCTGTGGTGAATATTTTTACCATCGCAGCGGGCGCGCTCGTGCCCAAAATAAGCCGAGGGGCAGGGTTAATGTCGATTGTCCAACGCGACGGGAGCGTTTTCCGTCGTCTTACGTTCCGGAGATAAATTATGTCAGGCAGTATGACTCGCGAAGATTTTGACGCTTACCTGGTTCCCTGTTTTGCCCCCGCGCCGTTTATTCCGGTCAGAGCGGCGGGCTCCCGCGTCTGGGACCAGCAGGGGAAAGAGTATATCGATATGGCGGGCGGCATCGCAGTGAACGCCCTGGGCCATGCTCACCCGGCGCTGGCTCAGGCCCTGCAGGATCAACTGGCGAAACTGTGGCATATCGGCAATGGCTATACCAACGAGCCGGTGCTGCAGCTGGCAAAAACCCTCGTGCAGTCGACCTTTGCCGACAAGGTGTTTTTCTGCAACTCCGGCGCCGAAGCCAACGAGGCGGCCCTTAAGCTGGCGCGGAAATATGCCCACGATAAGTTTGGCGGTGAAAAAAGCGAAATCATCGCCTTCAACCACGCCTTCCACGGCCGCACGCTGTTCACCGTCTCCGTTGGCGGCCAGCCGAAATATTCCAGCGATTATGCTCCGCTGCCGCAGGGCATTACCCATCTGCCCTATAACGATATCGAGGCGGTCACCGCGGCGATCTCCTCGCGCACCTGCGCGGTGATCGTCGAGCCGATTATCGGCGAAGGCGGGGTGATCCCGGCGGACCCGGCGTTCCTGCAGGCGCTGCGTACCCTCTGCGATCGCCATCATGCCACCCTGATATTCGATGAGGTGCAGACCGGCGCCGGGCGTACCGGCCATCTCTACGCCTACCAGCATTACAACGTCGTCCCGGACATTCTCACCAGCGCCAAAGGGCTGGGGGGCGGCTTCCCGATCGGCGCGATGCTGGCGAAAGAGGCCTGGGCGCAGGTCTTCCAGCCAGGCACCCATGGCACCACCTTCGGCGGCAACCCGCTGGCGGCAACCGTCGCTAACGCCGTGCTGGCCCATCTCGATGCGCCGCTGCTGGCGGGCGTTGGCGAGCGCCATGCGCTGATCGTTGACCAGTTGAATGCGATCTCTGCCCGTTACGATGCGTTCAGCGCCGTGCGCGGCACCGGTCTGCTGATCGGCGCTGAGCTGGCGGGGCCGCTGCGCGGCAAGGCCAAAACGTTGACCAACCTGGCGGCGGAAGAGGGGCTGATCGCCCTGATTGCAGGCCCGGACGTGCTGCGCTTCGCGCCGGCGCTCAATATCCCGCTGGCGGATATTGCGGAAGCCTTCGTGCGCCTTGATCGCGCCGTTGCCCGCTTAACCCGCTAACCGGGAGGACGGCCTGTGATGCTATTTCGTCCCGTACGGGAAAACGATCTCGACGACATCGTCCGCCTCGCCGCGCGGGCGGGGGTCGGCATGACCTCTTTACCGCATGACGTCGGGCGCCTGGCGGCCCGGATCCGGCGCAGTATCGAGACCTTCGCCGGCGAACTGCCGCGCAGCCAGCAGGGTTTCCTGTTTGTGCTGGAGGACACCGCGCTGGCGCGGGTGGTGGGGGTGAGCGCCATTGAGGTCGCAGTGGGCCTGGACGAGCCGTTTTACAATTTTCGCATTCAGAAAACGGTACGCGCCTCGAAAGCGCTGGGAGTCTATAAGCCCCAGGAGCTGCTTAATCTCAGCTATGACCACACCGGGCATAGTGAGCTATGTACGCTGTTTCTCGACCCGGCGTATCAGCGCAACCGCAATGGTCTGCTGCTCTCCAAGGCGCGCTTTTTATTTATCGCCGCCTTTCGCGAGTGGTTCTCCCCGCACCTGTTTGCCGAACTGCGCGGCTGCAGCGATGAGCAGGGACAGTCGCCGTTCTGGGATGCGCTGGGCCATCATTTCTTCGACATCCCGTTCGCCGATGCCGACCGGCTGACCGGCACCGGCATGAAAACCTTTATTGCCGAACTGATGCCGGCGTACCCGATCTATATCTCACTGCTGCCGGAAGCGGCCCGCGGGGTCATCGGTCAGGTGCATCCCAATACCGCCCCGGCGCGGGCGATCCTCGAGAAAGAGGGTTTCAGCTGGCGCGGCTCGGTGGATATTTTCGATGCCGGTCCGGTGCTGGAGGCGGACACCGATCAGATCCGCGCCGTGCGCGACAGCCAGCGCCTGCCTGTCCGGCAGCTGATGGGCGACCTGCCGGCGCCGACCCTCGTCGCCAACGGTCAATTCGACAACTTTCGGGCGCTGCTGGTGGCCCACGAAGAGCAGGTCTCGCTTGACAGCGCCGCGCTGGACGCGCTGCAGGTCAGTGAAACCGACCGCGTTTATACGGTAACCCTGAATCCAGAGGACAACAGATCATGGCGGTAAAAGCACAGTTTATAGCCGGGCAGTGGCTGCCAGGCAGCGGCGCAACGATGAGCAAACTGGCCCCGGAGGATCAGTCGCTGCTGTGGCTGGCGGCCAGCGCGGGGGCTGACGACGTCCAGGCGGCCTGCGCCGCGGCGCGCGCGGCGTTTTATCCCTGGTCGCACCGGCCGCTGGCCGAGCGTATTGACGTCGTACAGCGTTTTGCCGCGCTGCTGGAGACGCATAAAGAGGCGCTGGCGACCCTGATTTCCCGCGAGACCAGCAAGCCGCTGTGGGAGACCCGCACCGAAGTGCAGGCGATGATCGGCAAGGCCGCGATCTCCATCGAAGCCTATCACCAGCGGACGGGCTTTCATGAGTCGACGCTGCCGGACGGTAAAGCGCTGCTGCGCCACAAACCGCACGGCGTGATGGCGGTCTTTGGCCCCTACAACTTCCCGGGCCACCTGCCCAACGGACATATCATTCCGGCGCTGATCGCCGGGAACACCATTGTGTTTAAACCCAGCGAGCTGACGCCGGCTACCGCTGAAATGACCGTCCAGCTGTGGCAGCAGGCGGGCATCCCCGACGGGGCGATCAACCTGCTGCAGGGCGGAAAAGCCACCGGCCAGGCGCTGCTGGAAAATCGTGATATCGACGGCGTGCTGTTCACCGGCAGCGCGGCGGCCGGTTTCCACTTCCATCGCTACTTCGGCGGCCAGCCGGAGAAGATGCTGGCCCTCGAGATGGGCGGCAACAACGCACTGATCGTCGCCGACGTGGCCGATATCGATGCGGCGCTGCATGTGATTATTCAGTCGGCGTTTATCTCTGCCGGGCAGCGCTGCACCTGCGCGCGCCGGCTGATCGTGCCGCGCGGCGAGCAGGGGGATGCGCTGCTGCAGCGGCTGGTAGAGGCCAGCGCGCAGATCCGCGCCGGCAAGTGGGATGATCAGCCGGCGCCGTTTATGGGCGGGGTGATCTCTCTCGACGCTGCGCAGAACATGCTGGCGGCGCAGCAAAAACTGGAGGGGCTCGGCGGCAAGGTGCTGCTGCGCATGCGCCAGCCTGACCCGCGCTCCACGGTGCTGACCCCGGGGATCGTCGACGTCACCGGTATTGAGGTGCCGGATGAAGAGTACTTTGGCCCGCTGCTGACGATTATCCGTTACGACGGCTTCCCGGAGGCGATTCGCCTCGCCAATCAGACCCGCTATGGCCTGGCCGTCGGGCTGATCTCCAGCGATGCGGCGCAGTTTGATCAGCTGGCGGACGAGGCGCGAGCCGGGATCGTCAACTGGAACAAGCCGCTGACCGGCGCATCGAGTAAAGCGCCGTTTGGCGGGGTGGGCGCCTCCGGCAACCATCGCGCGGCAGCGTGGTACGCCGCCGACTACTGTGCCTGGCCGATGGCCTCTCTGGTCAGCGATACGCTGACGCTTCCGGCGACGGTATCGCCGGGCCTGCCATTCTGATAACGGATCCTGTGAGGACATATGTCTGGTTTTGAAGCAAACTTTGATGGCCTGGTCGGCCCGACGCACCACTACGCCGGACTCTCCGTCGGCAATGAAGCCTCGCAAAATAACCGCGATGGTCTCTCTAACCCTAAAAAGGCGGCGCTGCAGGGGCTGTATAAAATGAAAGCCCTGGCCGATCGCGGCTTCGTGCAGGGCATTCTGCCGCCGCAGCCGCGGCCGAATCTGCGTCTGCTGCGCGAAGTGGGTTTCCAGGGCAGCGATGAGCAGGTTATCCGGCAGGCGGCCCACGCGGCGCCGCAGCTGCTCTCCGCCTTCAGCTCCGCCTCGTCGATGTGGACTGCCAACGCGGCGACTGTCTCACCGTCGGCGGACAGCGCCGATGGCAAAGTCCATTTCACCGTCGCCAACCTGAACAATAAGCTGCACCGTATGCAGGAGGCGCCCACCACCTCGGCGATCCTTGGCGCCACGTTCGCCGATCCGCGCTACTTTGCCCACCATTCGGCGCTGCCGCAGCATGGCGACCTCGGCGATGAAGGGGCGGCCAACCATAACCGCTTCTGCCGGGAATATGACCGGCAGGGGGTGCAGTTTTTCGTCTATGGTCGACGCGCCAGCGGCGGTATCGCCCCGGTGAAGTATCCGGCGCGGCAGACCCTCGAGGCCAGCGAAGCGGTGGCCCGCCTGCATCAGCTGGATCCGCGCTACACGGTGTTTGCCCAGCAGGCGCCGCAGGCTATCGATCGCGGCGTGTTTCATAACGACGTCATCGCGGTCAGCAATCGCCATGTGCTGTTCCACCATCAGCAGGCGTTTGTCGATCAGGCGACAGTGCTGGCCACGCTGCGGGCTAAAAGCGACAGTCTGGATATCCCGTTCACCAGCGTGGAAGTGCCGGACGAGCGGGTTTCGCTCGACGACGCCGTAGCCTCTTACCTGTTCAACAGCCAGCTGCTGAGCAAACCAGACGGCAAGATGCTGATCGTGGTGCCGGAGGAGTGCCGCCAGCGGGAAAACGTCTGGCGCTATCTCAGCGATCTCGCCGCCGATAGCGCATCGCCGATCGATGAAGTGGCGGTCTTTGACCTGCGGGAAAGCATGCGCAACGGCGGCGGCCCGGCCTGTCTGCGGCTGCGAGTGGTGCTCAACGAGGCGGAGCGCCAGGCGGTCAACGCCCATAGCCTGATGAACGACGAACGTTATCAGCAGCTGACGGCATGGGTGGAAAAACACTATCGCGACCGGCTGCATGCCCGCGATCTGGCGGACCCGCAGCTGCTGCGCGAGGTTTATCAGGCGCTGGATGAGCTGACGCAGATCCTGCGCCTGGGCGCGGTCTATGATTTTCAGCGTTAAGGAGCGGCAGATGGAGCACCTGGTTAACGATTTACTGCACTGCCGCCTGCAGGCGTGGACCTTTCCGGCGGGCATCGAGGCCCGCTGGCTGGGCGAGGGCATTTTACAGCTGCTGCCGACGGCGCCGTGGCGCCAGGCGACGATCCTCTCCGCCGGCGTGCATGGCAATGAGACCGCGCCGATTGAACTGCTGCTGCAGCTAACCCACGATCTGAGCCAGGGGCGGCAGCCGCTCACGCAGGCGCTGCTGATCGTCTTTGGTAATCTGCCGGCGATCCGCGCCGCGCGCCGCTATCTGCATAACGACCTGAATCGCCTGTTCGGCGGCCGCCATCTGGCGGTCACCCCGGGAAATGAGTCGCGGCGGGCTTTTGCGCTGGAGCAGGCGGTGCAGGCTTTTTATCGCGCCGCCGATGCGGCGGGGCCGGTCAACCGTGGTCATCTCGATATGCACACCGCCATTCGCGGATCGCTGTATCGCCAGTTTGCGCTGCTCCCGGCCCACGCCGGGGATTTTTCGCCCGATTTCTATCAGCTGCTGCAGGCCAGCGGGATGGACGCCGTCGTGCGCCATACCGAAGCGGGCGGCACCTTCACCCATTTCACCTGCGAAAAGTTCGCCGCGCAAAGCGCCACCCTGGAGCTGGGGAAAGTGATGCCGTTCGGCGCCAACGATCTCAGCCTGTTCGCCGCCGCCGACGCGGCGATCCGGGCCTGGATCGCTGACGCGCCGCTGCCGCCGCGCGACAAAGCGCCGGTGGACTACTTCCTGGTCGAGGAGAGCATCATCAAGCGCGAGGGGGAATTTACGCTTAATCTCGCGGCAGACGTTGAAAACTTCACCGCGCTCCCGGCAGGGTATGAGATCGCCCGCCAGGCAGAGAAACGTTGGGTGGTGCAGGCCCGGGCCCCCTATATCCTCTTTCCCAACGCCGGGGTCGCCACCGGCCAGCGCGCCGGGCTGTTGCTCCGCGCCGCTGCCCTTCGTCTCCCGCAACCAGCCTGAGGAAACACCATGACTGAACATCAACATCAGGCGTCACCTGCCGCCGGAGGTGAAGGCGCGTCACAGCTTAAGCGCGGGCTCAGCGCCCGCCATATCCAGATGATTGCCCTCGGGGGCGCCATCGGCACCGGGCTGTTTATGGGGGCGGGGCGCAACATCGCCGTCGCCGGCACCTCGATCCTGGTTATCTATGTGCTGGTCGGGTTCTTTACCTATATGGTGATGCGGGCGATGGGCGAGCTGCTGCTCACCCGCCATGACTACCGCTCGTTTGCCGACTTTGTCGGCGAGTATCTCGGGCCGCAGGCCAGCTTTTACCTCGGCTGGACCTACTGGCTAAGCTGGGTGGTGACCTGTATCGCCGACGTGGTGGTCTGCGGGAGCTATATGCAGTACTGGTTCCCGGAACTGTCGGCGTGGATGCCGGCCCTCAGCATGCTGGCGATCCTGTTCCTGCTTAACCTGCTGTCGGTGAAAATGTTTGGCGAGGCGGAGTTCTGGTTCGCCCTGATCAAGGTGATCACCATTATCGCCCTGATCGGCACCGGCGGCTGGATGATTGCCACCGGCTGGACCTCCCCGGACGGCGTGACGGCCTCCCTCAGCCATCTCACCGACCCGACGGCCTTTATGCCCCACGGCATCACCGGCTTTTTCGCCGGCTTCCAGATAGCGATCTTCTCCTTTACCGGCATTGAGCTGCTGGGCACCATGACGGCGGAGACCCGCGATCCGCAGCGCATTTTGCCCAAGGCGATCAATGCTCTGCCGCTGCGGATTATCATCTTCTATCTGCTGTCGATGGTGGTGATCATCGCTGTCGCCTCGTGGCCGGGGGTGTCGGCGGAGACCAGCCCCTTCGTGACGCTGTTCGCCAAGGCCGGGCTGCCTGCAGCCGCGGCGGTGATTAACTTTGTGGCGCTGACCTCGGCGATGTCCTCGGCCAACAGCGGGGTCTTCTCCAGCACCCGCATGCTGTACGGCCTGTCGGTGGAGAAGCATGCGCACTGGCAGTTTCGTATCCTGTCGCGCAGTACCCGCATTCCGGTGCGCAGCCTGCTGTTCTCCTGCTTCTGCATGCTGATCGGCACGCTGTTGCTGTTTCTGGTGCCGAACGTGATGACCCTGTTCACCATCGTCTCGACCCTGGCGGCGATTATGGTGGTGTTCAGCTGGGGGATGATCCTCGTGGCCTATCTGGTTTACCGCCGTCAGCGTCCGGACCTGCACGCCGGGTCGATCTTTAAGATGCCCGCCGGGGTAGTGATGAGCTGGGTGAGCCTGCTGTTCTTCGCGTTCGCTATCTTCATCATGATCTTTGACCCGGACACGCTGCTGGCGCTGTTGGCTTCTCCGCTGTGGTTTATCGCGCTGTGGGGCTTCTGGAAGCTGAAGCAGCGGCGCGAGGGGCAGCTTCAGCTGGACAACCAGAGCGCCTGACACCCGCCGGCCCTGGCGGCCGGCTAAGCAGGGGGGAAGACTTGACGCCTGTTTGTGCCCGGTGGCGGCTGGCGCCTTACCGGGCCTACATGCTTACCGGACCTGGGATAAGCGGTTTCCCCCGCGGCGCGATCCCCCCAGGCCCGCGCAAGCGCAGCGCCGCCGGGCGGGATAGTCGGCGCCGTAGTAGCCCTGGCGGGCGGCGGTCAGGCGCTTTCCGCCCGGGAGGGGGCCGTGCTCAGCGCGGACTTCATCCGGCTGGCGCAGAATATCGCCAGGAGCGAAATCGCCACCGTAACGCCCAGATAAACGGCCACCGGCCGCCAGTCACCGTCATATTTTGCCAGCAGACCGGTGGCGATAAGCGGCGCGGTTCCCCCGGCCAGCGCGGCGCCCAGCTGGTAGCCGAGGGTGATCCCGGTATAGCGCACATTGGCGCTGAAAATCTCAGAGCACAGGGTGCCGAGCACCGCGGTTACCGGCGCCCACAGGATGCCGAAGGCAACGATCGTCGCCAGCATGATGCCCCAGCCGGTGCCGGTGTCGAGCAGCAGGAACCACGGGACGATAAACAGCCCCAGCAGCACCACGCTCAGGGTGTACATCTTTTGCCGACCCACCTTGTCTGACAGCAGCCCCATCAGCGGGATCATCACGGTGGCCACCAGCGCGCCCAGGGTCACGGATTCCAGCGCCTGCGACTTCTGATAGCTCAGGGTGGTGGTGGCGTAGCTGACTACAAAGGTGGAGAAGATATAGAAGGGGGCGGTCTCCACCACTTTCAGGCCGGCGGCGATCAGCACTTCCCGCCAGTGGTGCTTGAGCGTATCGCGCAGCGGGGCCTTCGCCACCTGGCCGGATTTTTTCACCTGCTTAAAGGCGGGCGTTTCGTCGATATCTTTACGGATCCACAGGCCGAGAAAAACGAGGACGGAGCTGAGCAGGAACGGTATGCGCCAGCCCCAGGCGAGAAACTGCGCCTCATCGAACAGCGTCATCAGCGAGACGATAAATGTCGCCATCAACATGCCGATGGTCACCCCGGCCTGGGGAATGCTGCCGAAAAAGCCTTTCCGCTTTTCCGGCGCGTATTCATAGGCCAGCAGCAGCGCGCCGCCCCATTCGCCGCCGATACCCATGCCCTGAATAATGCGCAGAGTAATCAGCAGGGCCGGCGCCCAGAGGCCCACCATCTCGTAGGTGGGCAGCAGGCCGATCGCCACCGTGGCGCTCCCCATCAGCGACAGGGTCAGCACCAGCGTCTTCTTGCGGCCGATGCGATCGCCGATATGGGCGAAAATCACGCCGCCGATGGGGCGGATAAAAAACGTCAGCGAGAAGGAGAGCCAGGAGAGGATCAGGCCGATAACCGGGTCGACCATCGGAAAGAAGATTTTGTTGAACACCAGCGCGGCGGCGGTGCCATAGAGAAAATAATCGAACCATTCGATGGCGCTGCCTGTCAGGCTCGCGATCAGTACCTTCTTGTTTTTCTGCAGAATGGATGCAGTGTTGTCTTGTGGATTGCTCATTACGAAACGTTCTCCCGCCACGGTAGATAGGTCAGGTGTCACTCTGTACGAGCAGGGTGCAACCTGATGTGAAAAGGTTGTGTAATTGTTAAGCAACTTAGGGTTGAAGGTTACAATTGGCAAGTTTATCGCTGGCAAACTGGGCGTTATGGCGCGCTTTGAACTGGTATAACCGCGACGCTATTTTTTATTTTCCACCTGATTTTGCTGTTTTTTGTTATTTTCATAGTGAGTTGTTCAGGTGCAACCCGCCTGTTTTTAGATGTTTCTTGTTATTTCAAAATGGTTACAAATCGACGCCGCTATGCCTTCCGGCAGGCGGCGTTTATGATAGCGAAAGCATCCTCTCCGCTCGGCTGAGAGAGGATTAAGGAGCCAGAATGGCAGAACAATTTCCTCCGCTGTCGGCAGCGACGCTGGCGGCGGCTAACCAGGTCGGCGCCTGGCTGGCGCAGGACGAGCTGGCGACGCTGCCCGCGCTGCCGCAGGTGGACGTGGTAGTGCTGGCCGGCAACGCCGTGATCCCAACCATCGACGGCGCCTGCCGTCTGGCGGCGGCGCAGGCGGTCCCGCTGCTGATCAGCGGCGGCGTGGGACATTCTACGGGCTATCTCTACGAGGCGGTGCGCCAGGATCCCCGTTACCGTACGTTGCCGGTGGATGGCCGCCCGGAAGCGCATATTCTGGCCGACATTGCTCATGACTACTGGCACATCCCCCATTCGCGGCTGGTGGTGGAGGACCAGTCAACCAACTGCGGTGAGAACGCCCGTTTTACCCGGACCACGCTGGAGAGCCGGGGGCTCGCCCATCGTCGCGGGATCATCATTCAGGACCCGACTATGCAGCGGCGAACCATGGCTACCTTCGCCCGCGTCTGGCAGGGGGCGACGACGCCGCCGCAGTGGTTGAGCTTTCCCGGCTGCTCGCCGGTGCTGGAGCAGACCGATGGCCAACTGGGGTTCGCGGGCGGCGGAGCGGGGCTCTGGCCGGTCACCCGCTACCTGGCGCTGCTGCTGGGCGAGCTGCCGCGCCTGCAGGATACCCCTGAAGGGTACGGTCCGCGGGGAAAAGACTTCATCAGCCATGTCACCTTCCCGCCGGAGATCCTCGACGCCTGGCGACAGCTGCGGGAGGACGCCCAGCTTGCCGGGGCGCTGCAGGCCCGCACCCTCGGCTGAAAAATGCCCGTTTACGGCAGATTCGTCGCAAACGGGCAATTTGTGTTATTAAAATGTAACCTCAAGCGGGCATTTTTGGCCCGTTTTTATGAATCAGCTCACAGAACTGCGTCAATGTGCTGCCGAACAGCGGCTTATCCGCCCGATATTTAACAAAAAAATCACCTGTTAAATACAAATGCACCACAGGAGCAGCCATGACAGCACCCGTTCAACACCCGATGTATATTGATGGCCAGTTCGTTTCCGGTCGCGGCGACGGCTGGATCGACGTGCTTAACCCGGCGACCGAAGCGCTGCTGTCGCGGATCCCGGACGGGACTGCCGAAGAGGCGCGGCTGGCGATTGACGCCGCCGAGCGCGCCCAGCCCGGCTGGGAAGCGCTGCCGGCCATTGAGCGTGCGGGCTGGCTGCGCAAAATTGCCGCCGGTATCCGTCAGCGTGCCGACGAGATCGCCGGGCTGATTGTCGCTGAAGGCGGCAAGATCCAGCAGCTGGCGGCGGTGGAGGTTGCGTTCACCGCGGACTATCTCGACTATATGGCAGAATGGGCGCGCCGTTACGAAGGTGAGATCGTGCAGAGCGATCGCCCGGGGGAGAATATCCTTGTCTTTAAACGCGCGCTGGGGGTGACCACCGGGATCCTGCCGTGGAACTTCCCATTCTTTCTTATCGCCCGCAAGCTGGCGCCGGCCCTGATCACTGGAAATACCATCGTCATTAAGCCCAGCGAATTTACGCCCAATAATGCCATCGCCTTTGCCGAGATTGTCCATCAGGTTGGGTTGCCGAAAGGGGTCTTTAACCTTGTGCTCGGCCGTGGGGAAACCGTCGGCCAGGAGCTGGCCGGCAATCCGAAGGTGGCGATGGTCAGCATGACCGGCAGCGTGGCGGCGGGAGAAAAAATTATGGCCGCTGCGGCGAAAAATATCACCAAAGTGTGCCTCGAGCTCGGCGGCAAAGCGCCTGCCATTGTAATGGACGATGCGGATCTGGAGCTGGCGGTGAAAGCGGTAGTGGACTCGCGGGTGATTAACACCGGGCAGGTGTGTAACTGCGTCGAGCGGGTCTATGTTCAGCAGGGAATATACGACCGCTTCGTCAACCGCCTCGGTGAGGCGATGAAGGCCGTCCAGTTTGGCGACCCGGCGACGCGGGATGACATCGCGATGGGGCCGCTGATCAACGCGGCGGCGCGGGACCAGGTGGCGGGCAAAGTGGCGAAGGCAGTGGCGCAGGGGGCGCGGGTGGCGCTGGGCGGTCAGCCGCTGGAGGGCAAAGGCTATTTTTATCCGCCGACCCTGCTGCTGGATGTACGTCAGGAGATGGACATTGTCCATGAGGAAACCTTCGGTCCGGTGCTGCCGGTGGTGGCCTTTTCGACCCTCGATGAGGCGCTGGCGATGGCCAATGACAGCGATTATGGCCTGACCTCCTCAATCTATACCCGCGATCTGAACGTGGCGATGAAAGCGATTAAGGGACTGAAGTTTGGCGAAACCTATATCAACCGTGAGAACTTTGAGGCGATGCAGGGGTTCCACGCCGGCTGGCGTAAGTCGGGGATCGGCGGCGCAGATGGCCGCCACGGCCTGAATGAGTACCTGCAGACCCAGGTGGTCTATCTGCAGGCCTGAGGCACTCCACACAGAACCGGCGGACAGCGCAGGCTGCCCGCCGTTCACTTAGCGGGCAAATTTCTCCAGCACGCGGATCAGTTGGGTGACAAAGCCGTATTCGTTATCGTACCAGGCGACGGTTTTCACCAGCTGTACGCCGCCGGCCTCCACAATCTCCAGCTGGGTAGCATCGTAGATCGAACCGAAATGGCTGCCGATGATATCGGAAGAGACGATCTCCTCTTCGGTGTAACCAAAGGATTCATTGCCCTCAGCCGCCTGCCTCATCGCCTGATTGACCTCATCCGCAGTCACCTTTTTCTCCAGCACCGATACCAGCTCCGTCACTGAGCCGGTTTTGGTCGGTACGCGCTGGGCATGGCCTTTCAGCTTACCGCTCAGGGCAGGGATCACCAGGCCAATGGCTTTTGCCGCGCCGGTAGTGTGCGGGATAACGTTTTCCGCCGCCGCCCTGGAGGCGCGCAGATCTTTTCCGCGCGGCCCGTCCACCAGCGACTGGGTGCCGGTATAGGCGTGGATGGTGGTCATGGTGCCTACGGTGATGCCGAAGGCATCCTGCAGAACTTTGGCCATCGGCGCCAGGCAGTTGGTGGTGCAGGAGGCCACGGAGATGATGGTGTCATCCGGGGTCAGGGTGTCATCGTTGACGTTGTAGACGATGGTTTTCATCTCGCCGGCGGGGGCGGAAATCAGCACTTTGCGCGCGCCGGCCTGGAGATGGGCTTGCGATTTCTCGGCCGAGGTGTAGAACCCGGTACACTCCACAATCACCTCGGCGCCTGCCGCCTGCCATGGAATATGCTGCGCCTCTTTTTCGGCATACACCGTAATGGTTTTGCCGTTGACGATCAGCGCATCTTCGGTAAAGTCGACGCTCCACGGGAAGGGGCCGTAGTTTGAATCATGCTTCAACAGGTAGGCCAGCACCTTTGGCGAAGTGAGGTCGTTGATAGCCACCACTTCCAGGCTGCTGTCGACTTCTAATAAACGACGTAACACCAGACGTCCGATACGACCAAATCCATTAATTCCAAGTTTACTCATGGATATTCTCCGGTTGGTAAAACGACTCGATGTGATGAAACTCCTCCAGGCTTAGCCCTGTCCCCCTGATTGGTCAACTGACAATCTGTGCGCTTTGCCAGGGCCTGCGGGCCGGAGAGGGGAAAAGTGAATGTTTTCCCGGTCTTTTTTGCCCGTGACGGCAGGGAATGATTTTTGTTACCAGAGATGAGGGGGCTGCCTGCTGGCGAAACGACGAAAAGCGTCTATGCTTAACTATTGAATAGCTTAGTAAAAAATTGACGTTAGACGAAGGGAGAGGTTATGGGATTCTGGAGAATCGTTTTCACTATCATTCTGCCGCCGCTGGGTGTGCTGCTGGGAAAAGGCTTCGGCTGGGCGTTTATTCTCAATATCATTTTGACTCTGCTGGGCTATATTCCTGGCCTGATCCACGCCTTTTGGGTGCAGACCCGCGATTAAAGGCTGACCCTCGCCGCCTCCCCCTGAGACCTGTTCAGGGGGGCATCAGGCACTCTTTATACAACAGCGTATTATCCTTAGACCAGTAGTGCCGGGTCTCCTCTTCCAGATCGACGATCCACTTAAACACCCCGGCGCTGGCGAGATCCCGGCAGTACTGTTCAAAGTTAATGGCCCGGGCAAAGTGGCGGATAACGGCGGCCCTGGTCAGACAATGGCTGGCCTCAGCGCGAACGCGCAGCAGCCCGCGGGCGCTTTTTACCGAGACCACCTCGTCGTTTGCCATTACGAAATTCATATTGCCGGTGGAAACAAAATAGATGTAGTAGGAGACCTTATGCCGACGCAGTTCATTGGCGAAGGTGGCATAGTCGGCGTCAGAACGCGCTTGCTCAAAAAAATGACCCAGCCTGACCAGCAGTTCCATTTCGATCCTTATCGTGTCGCTGTGTGCGGCTTTGGCCGATAGCGGCAGAAACCATTCACTAAATAACTTATTCGCATTTTAATAATATAGGTGCGTTATATTAATGGTTATTGCGTAACTGGAACACGGTTTCAAGTGTTACAATCTATTGCAATCGTTTGGCTACCTGGTCAGCGATGCGTAAGCGAACGGCGAGGCGGGAACGAGGAGACAAGCGCCGGCGGGGAAGGCCGCCGGCGGGAAAACGGCGCTACTTCTGAATCAAATAGCGAATGGTTGGGCCATCCTGTTGAATATCCAGCACCGTGTAGCCGTGGTTCCTTGCATCAAGCGGAATGTTATTGATCGACTGCGGACAGTCGCTGACCACTTCTAGGATCTCGCCTTTTTGCAGGGAAGGCATTGCCTCCAGGGTAGCGACCGCCGGATACGGGCAGGGTTCGCCGACCATATCCAGGCGATAATCAGGGATGATGTTTTTCATGCGCTCTCCTTCACGGTCCGGACCGCCGCCTGGCGGCGGAAAAAATGTCTCTCCCAGGCGATCACCAGCAGCAGGGCGATCAGCAGCAGTAGATAGGTGGCCAGTAGTCCGCCAAAGGGACCGAAGGCGTTCAGCAGGTTGACTTTCTGCCAGTGGGTGGCGAGCGGGGCGGCGATATCGTCCCAGCACCAGGCGAGCAGCGTTGAGCCGATGACGTTGCCCAGCCCAACCCACCAGTAGTGAACCTGGCCCTCCACCGCCCGGTACATCCAGCCGGTCTCACAGCCGCCGGCCAGCACGATGCCAAAGCCAAATAGTAGCCCGCCAATCGCCGCATTAGGACCGGCCCACATAATTTTCGGCGCCATCCCCAATTGCACATAGCTGAAGATACCGATGGCGCTCGCCGCCATGCCGAAGATGATCGCCTTCGCCATCACCGTCCGGCCGGTGATCCACATATCGCGAAAGGCGGAGGTAAAGCAGATCTGCGCGCGCTCAATAAGCAGCCCAAAGGCAATGCCAAACAGCATCGCCAGGCCGAGCGCCGGGTGGTCTGCAGCGGTGAGCAGGCCCCAGCCGATCATGGCGAAAAAGAGCACCATCCCCAGGCGGAAACGGCGGCGCGCCTGCTGCGGTTTTTGGGTTAACGGCGAGGCGGTGGACACCTTTTGTATTTTTACCGGGATGCGAAAAAGGGGCAGCAGCGTGAAGCGGGCGCCAAACCAGGAGCCGATGGCGGTGGCGATGGCAAACAGCCAGGCGTGCAGGGAGAACTGCGGAATGCCGGTGAAGAAGGCCGCCAGGTTGCAGCCCATCGCCAGCCGTGCGCCGAACCCGGCGATGATGCCGCCCGCCACGGCCTGCGCAATGCGGATCCGGCTGCGTGGCAAGCGCAGTTTGACGTTATTCGCCCACAGCGCGGCGGCCAGGCAGCCGCCGAACATGCCGATGATCATACTGCCATCGATGCGGGTCAGCGGCGACCCTTCGAGATGTATCAGCTGGTAATAGCCCCACTGTTCGCTGTGGACGCCCAGCAGCTGCAGCAGCTGACCACCCCAGCGGGTGAATTCGCCGGTCACCGCCCAGAAGGTGCCGGTGATGCCAAAATAGTAGGTAGAGAGGATGCCCGCGGCAATGACCGCCGGGACAGGAGACCAGAACCGGATAAGCCAGGCCTGTTTGAAGGATTGCCATGTCATAAAAATGCCTCTGAACTCAGAAGGTATTAACGGTCGATGACCGACCAAAGGGGGCAAATAGTACCCGCCTTAGCGCCTGCTTTCTCTGTTTTGGATCAAGGCCCTACGCTTGCGTCAGCACGGCAACCAGCGCCAGCAGCGCGGGCAGCGCCTGAATATAGAGAATTTTGCGGCTGGCGGTCAGCGCGCCGAAAATCCCGGCGGCCAGCACGCAGGCCAGGAAAAAGATAACCACCTGCACCCCCGGCGCCCCCAGCCACAGCCCCCATGCCAGGCCGGCGGCCAGAAAGCCGTTATACAAGCCCTGGTTGGCCGCCAGCACCCGGGTCTGCCGGGCGAAATCGGCGCTGAGGTTAAAGGCCCGGCGCCCGGCGGAGCCTTCCCAGAGAAACATCTCCAGCACCAGGATGGCGAGATGAATAATAGCGACCAGCGCAACGAGGAGAGTGGCTAACACAGCGGTCCTTAACGATTAGGGGATGTTTCTCCAGTATAACCGCAGGCGCTCACCAGGCGAGAGGACGACTGCTATAGTGCAGATAGCGTCATATTTTCCCGCCGCGAAGAGCGTCGGTTTATCTGATTGCCCTTTGGTTTAGCTAAGCGGTGCTAGCATGCCGGGTTCTTTTTACGGGTATGGCATAGGTTACTGAATGGTAAATAAATTATGGATTTTGTTATCAGGGCTACTAATGGTTGCCATGCCGTCGGCGCAGGCCGGGGAATTAAGCCTCTACTCGATGAATACCGGTTCCTATGTCTATCATATGACGGGTAACCACGGACAATATAACGAACATTTCAATAACAACTTTTTCTCGGTGGAGCGCAAGTTTTCTCAGGATTCAAAATACAGCGTGCTGGTCGGAACGATGAAAAACAGCTTTGACGATCGTTGCCTGACCCTCGGCGTGCGCCGCGACTGGCTGAAAAACGATACCGGCTGGGTACTGAAAGGGGTGTATGCCTATACCGGGGAATTTTTCTTTGATGCCTTCAGCCACTGTGGGGATTCCGGCACCTACCGCACCGCCAAAAAAATCACCGGCATCGGTTTTTCGCCCTACCTCTATCATGGCCTGCAATATAATTTCACCGATTATTTCGGTGTGGAAGGCGGCATTATTGTGCCGGCGATCTTTGTGATGAGTGTTCAGTGGAGCTTTCGCTAGACGCTTTATTTCCCGGGAAAAGAGCAGGCCACCACAGGTGGCCTGATACTAACGACCTGGCGGCAGGAATTAATGGAAGCCGAGACGGATCAGATCCAACGGGCAGAAGCGGCCCTCGCAGCCGTCGATTTCAACGCAGTCCGCCCGGCGCAGCTGCTCAGCGGTTTTCCCCTCGCCATGGATAGCTTTAATCACGCCCGTCGTCCCGTTACCGGCGATCATTACCATGCTGCCGGTAGCAATAGCGTTACGATTACGGTCATAGGTTTTCATGGTCTCCTCCTCAATAAACCTGGGTGAAAGCAATGATTAAGCGCGCAAATTAATACCGCTTTCTGCCTGAAAAAGTTTTGAGGATAATCAAATTTATTTTAATAACCGCCTGAGCATAAAGGCAAGAAGACCTTCCGTTCGCTTCCATCGCATCGCCTGCGCGGCGAGGGGATGAAGCGTGATACTGGCCGTCATATGTCAGCCAGGTTACTGTTTTATGACCAGATTATTAACCTTGCCAGCCCGCGGAAAATAGCGAAAGATGGCACTATTCGGGCATCAACGGTGCCAGTGCCTGTCCTGAGGGAGCCATGAGTCAAGACGTCACCGCGAAGATGTTAAAGCCCGATTTTGATAGTGAAGTTTCCGGCCTGGTGCATGGCTATTTGTTTCATGAACAGCGCCCCCCGCAGCCGATCGCCTCTGGCGAGGTCTGCGCCCGCTATCAGGCGCTCGCCGATGACAAGGCGTTTATCTGGTTACACCTGAATCTTAATCACGCCACCGCCGAGAAATGGTTAACCAGCCACTTTCCGGTGGCCGATTTTTTCTTCGAGGAGATCCGCAGCGGCTCGCACACCACCCGCATTGAGCGACAGGGGGAAAATCTGTTCGCTGTGCTTAACGATGTGCTGTTTCGTCCGCAGGATACCAGCGCGGAAACCGCCACGCTGTGGCTCTACTGTAGCCCCAGGCTGGTGGTGACGGCGCGCTTCAAACCGTTGCGGTTTATAGAATGGATGCTGCCGCGCTTGCAGACGCTCAGGGTGAACACGTCTACTGAGCTGCTGGCCTTTCTGCTGGAGGAGCAGGAGGAGGTGCTGGAGCAGGTCGTCCGCCAGGCCAGCCGCCATGTTGACCTTATTGAAGAGCGTCTTCTGAGCAATCACGTGCAGCGCAACCGGGCCGATCTGGCGCGGCTACGGCGGATGCTTTTACGCTTCCAGCGGCTGCTGGCGCCGGAGCCGGCGGCGATGTTCCGGCTGCTTAACCGGCCGCCGGCGTGGATGGATCGCGCGGTGGTGCAGGCGTTTCGTCAGTTCACCGAAGAGTTTAGCGTGGTGCTTAACGATCTGTCGGGCCTGATCGAGCGCATCAGTCTGCTGCAGGAGGAGATTGGCGCCCGCCAGCTGGAGCAGAGCAATCGCACCCTCTATACCCTGACGGTGATCACCGTCCTCGCGCTGCCGATTAACATCGTCGCCGGTTTTTTCGGCATGAACGTCGGTGGGATCCCGCTGGCAAGCAACCACCACGGGTTTATCCTGCTGGTGGTGATTGTCGCTGTCTTTACCCTCGGCGCCGGTTACCTGGCGTTTCGCCGGCGCGATGACCTGTAGATTGCGCGTCGAATCAGCTGAGGCTGCGCAGGGCGGCAATCAGTCCTTCGACACCGCGTTCCAGCTTCTCGCGCGGGCAGCCGACGTTGAGTCGCAGAAAGCCGTTGCCCTCAGGACCATAGGTATAACCCGGCATAATCGCCACCTTCTGTTCGGCGATCAGCGCCTGCTGTAGCGCGCGATCGTCAACGTTGAGCGGGCGCAGGTCGATCCATGCCAGGTAGGTGGCCTCCGGCGGCTGCCAGCAGAGCGCGGGGAAGGCGTTGTTGAGCGTGTCGGCGACATAGCGCATATTCGCCTGCAGGTAGTCGCGCAGGGCATCGAGCCAGGGAGCCCCGTCGCGGTAGGCGGCGATATGGGCGACCAGCGCCGGCACGGAAGGGGAAGAGAGCCCGTCGCGACCCTTTAGCGCCTGCAGGTAGCTGTCGCGCTCGTTCTCTTCGGGGATAAAGCCGTAGGCCCCGGTAAAGGCCGGAATATTGAAGCTCTTCGAACCGGAGGTGAACAGCGCCCATGGTCCCTGAGCGACCTCGCTCCACGGGATATGGCGGTGTTCGCTCCAGGTCATGTCCATATGAATTTCGTCGCTAATCACCCTGACGCCATGTTTTTGACACAGGGCCGCCATGGTCTCCAGCTCCTCGCGACGCCAGACTTTCCCCGTTGGGTTGTGCGGGCTGCACAGCAGCAGCAGGGTATTCTTTGGCTCCGCCAGCGCCGCCTCCAGGCGGTCCATATCGCAGCGCCACCGATTATCCTTCAGGATCAATGGCACCGGGGCAATCCGCCGCCGGTTAGCGGTGATGGTGTTATAGAACGCATCGTAGGCAGGGGTGTGGACCACGACGCCGTCGCCTTCTTTCGACCACTGGCGGATGGTTTCCGCCACCATATAGATAACCGAGGGTCCGTAGACCACAGATTGCGGATCGATGTCGCTGTTAAAGCGGCTGGCGTACCAGTGGGCAATCGCCCCGAGAAACGCCTCGTTGCGCCAGCGGCTGTAGCCGAACACCCCGTGGGCCAGCCGCTGGCTAACGGCGTCGAGAATACAGGGCGCGGTGGCGAAATCCATATCGGAAATAGTGAACGGCAGCAGATCGGCGGCGCCAAACCGGTCGGCGACATAGTCCCATTGCGTGCACCAGGTGCCGTGGCGATCGATAGGGGTGGCAAAATCAAACATTGGAGCTTCCTTAGCGAGCGCCCCCTCCGTAGCGGAGGGGGACTAGTGGGATCAGGCCTGCACGGTATTCATCAGCGTGGCCATCTCATCTTTTACCGACTGTACCTGCGGGCCAATAACCACCTGCAGATTATGCTGGTTGAGCTGTACCACCCCGATGGCGCGATGGGCTTTCAGCGCGGCGGCGTCCACTTTGCTCATATCGTGCACCGACAGGCGCAGACGGGTAATGCAGTTATCCAGCGAAACAATGTTCTCTGCGCCGCCGAGCGCCGCCAGAATCGCCGGTACGTTATACCCGGATTTGCCGATGGTACCGGCGACGGCTTTCTCCACGCTGGCGGCAGTGTCGATGTCGCGGCCCGGCGTTTTCAGATTGAAGCGGGTGATGGCGAAGCGGAAGATGGCATAGTAGACCGCGAACCAGATAGCCGCCACTACCGGCACCAGATACCACTTGGTCGCCAGGCCATGCAGAATGCCAAACACCACGAAGTCGATGATATTGCCGTCGGTGTTGCCGATGGTTACCCCGAGCACCGCCATGATGGTAAAGCCGAGACCGGTCAGCAGCGCGTGGATGACATACAGGACCGGCGCGACAAACAAGAACAAGAACTCCAGCGGCTCGGTGGTGCCGCCGACCACGCAGGCGATGACCCCGGAGATCAGCAGGCCTTTAATTTTATGTCGGTTTTCCGGACGAGCGCAGTGGTACATCGCCAGCGCGGCTCCCGGCAGGCCGCCGAGGAATGCCGGCATTTTACCCTGCGACAGGAAACGGGTGGCGCTTTCGGCGAAGCCGTGGGTCGTCGGACAGCTCAGCTGCGCCTGGAAGATGGTCAGCGCGCCGCTGACGCTGTGGCCGCAGACGTCGAGGGTGCCGCCGGCTTCGGTAAAGCGGATCAGCGCCACCAGAATATGGTGCAGGCCAAACGGCAGTAGCAGTCGCTCGCCGGTGCCGAAGATCATCGGCCCAAAATCCCCGGCGCTGTTGATCATCTTCCCGAGAGCGTTGATCCCCATAGCGAAGACTGGCCACACCAGCGGGATCGCCAGCCCGACCAGCCCCAGCACCACGGTGGTGACGATCGGCACGAAGCGGGTGCCGCCGAAGAAGGCCAGGGCGTCCGGCAGGCGAATGTTATGGAAGCGTTCATGCAGCAGCCAGACGATAATCCCGGCGATCACCGCCCCGAGGATCCCGGTATCGATTGACGGAATGCCGATAATGTTCTGGATATTGTTGGCCTTCAGGATCGCGGCGTCGGTGGTGGGCAGAATACCCTTCGCGGTCAGCCAGAAGTTGACCGCCAGGTTCATGACCGCGTAGCCAACGAAGCCGGCGAAGGCGGCGACGCCTTTGTTCTCTCGCGCCAGACCCAGCGGGATGGCGATACAGAACATGACCGGCAGGAAGCTGAAGGCAAAGGAGCCGACCTTGCTCATCCAGATAAAGATGGCCTGCAGCAGCGGCATATCCAGCCACGGCAGCAGAGTCAAAACATCGTGACTGCTTAGCGAGCTGCCGATCCCCAGCATGATCCCGCAAAACGAGAGCAACGCTACGGGCAGCATGAAGGTTTTTCCCAGCTGCTGGAAAAATTCCCATAAGGTGATTTTTGGTGCTGTTTTCGCCGTCATAGCACGGTTCCTGATTCATAAGTGGTCGGGAGAACTAACGCCACGGCAAGATAAAACGTTTTATCACTTTTTAGTGCGATAAAAATCACATATTCAAGCGATAATAAGGTTTATAAAGATCGCACAATGATAAAACGATTTATCGACAGGCAAGGGAGTCAGCCAGCAGGTTATGGCAATCGCAAAAAAGATCACCATCAATGATGTGGCGCTGGCTGCCGGCGTCTCCGTGAGTACCGTTTCACTGGTACTGAGCGGCAAAGGGCGCATCTCCAGCGCCACCGGCGAGCGGGTTAATCAGGCTATCGAACAGCTGGGATTTGTGCGCAATCGTCAGGCGGCCTCGCTGCGCGGTGGGCAGAGCGGCGTGATTGGCCTTATCGTCAGCGACCTGTCAAAACCGTTTTATGCTGAATTAACCGCCGGCCTCACCGATGCCCTGGAGAGGCAGGGGAAAATGGTATTTCTCACCCAGGGAGGCCGCAGCGGCGAGAAGATGGCCCAGCGGTTTGATACGCTGGCGGCGCAGGGGGTGGACGGGGTGATTATCGCCGGGGCGATCGACCGCGGGAGCGAGCTGCGCGAGCGTGCGGCGGAGGCGGGGGTGCCGCTGGTGTTTGCTTCCCGCGCCAGCTATCTTGACGATGTCGACCTGATCCGCCCGGACAACATGCAGGCGGCGCAGCTGGTGACGGAGCATCTTATCCGCCGCGGCCATCAGCGGATCGCCTGGCTCGGCGGGCAGAGTGCTTCGCTGACGCGCGCCGAGCGGGTCGGCGGCTATTGCGCCACCTTGCTGAAATACGGCCTGCCGTTTCACAGCGAATGGGTGCTGGAGTGCGAGTCCAGCCAGAAGCAGGCGGCGGAGGCGATGACCGGCCTGCTGCGCCAGAATCCGACCATTACCGCGGTGCTGTGCTACAACAACGTGGTAGCCACCGGCGCGTGGTTCGGTCTGTTACGGGCTGGAAGACAGAGCGGGGAAGATGGCGTCGAGAGCTACTTTGAGCAGCGGGTGGCGCTGGCGGCGTTTGCCGACGTGCCGGAGGCCGCCCTCGACGACCTGCCTCTCACCTGGGTGACCACCCCGGCGCGGGAGATGGGGAAAAGCCTGGCGGATTCGATGCTGCGGCGGCTGGAAGAGGGGACTGGCGAGACGCGAAACCAGATTATGCCCCCGCGGCTGGTGACGCGAAAATGAGGGAGACGGCGCGCGCTGGCCGTCTCCTGTACCGATAAGTTACGGCTGCGGGGCGGCGTCATCCTGCTGCGGCTGGCCTTCCTGCTGCGCGCTGTCCGGCAGCGAAGGCGCTTCCAGACCAAACATCGCGGCAAAATCTTGCAGCGGCATTTTCTGTCCGTTCAGCGTCACCTGGCCGTTCGCGTACTGCAGACTGCTGCTGATGGCGTTATCTTCCATGGTGGTAATGCGGAACATCTGGCCCATCGCCGCCAGGCCTTTGACCTGCTGATCGGCAAGCTTGGCGGCATCGGCCGGCTGATAGCCTTCCAGACCGGCGATCTTAGTCATAAACTCCGTCGCCATATCCACCGGGATCACCACTTTGCCGTCCAGGGACTGCACCACGCGATCCAGGCTGTCCGCCAGGGTCTGCGGCGGAGCGGTCACCTGGGCCGGATCTTTCAGCAGAACCGAGAGGTTGAGGGTGCTTTCGCCTTTGGCATTGCGCCAGCTCAGCGGAGAGATGGTCACCGACGGGTTGCCTTTGAGCAGGATCGGCAGCGCATTGAACAGCGTTTCGGTGAGGGCCTGCTGATACAGCTCCGGATTCTGCGCCAGCTCCGGTTTCGCCAGCAGCGCCTGAGACTGCGCGCTGTACTGCTGACTGAACTGGTGCCACGCCTGACCGTCGACGTTATCCACTTTCAGCGTAAGTTTGCCGCTGCCCATATCCTGCCCCTGCAGCTTGAGGCTGTTGACGGTGTAGTTCACCTGGCTGTTCACGCCTTTGCCGTCCTGGGTCAGCGTCGAGCCGCCGTCCAGCGCCATGCCGTCGATCAGCGCCAGCTCTTTGCCTTCGACGCTGATGGCCAGTTTATCGAGGGTCATTTTTTGCTGGCCGATACGTTCGTTGAAGCTGGCCAGCTCGGTGGCGCCGTCGGTGGTCAGGTTGACGAAGCGCAGCTGTACCTTCTGATTATATTCGTTGAGCGCATCGATCTGCCCGCTGCCGGCCTGGCCCTTCAGGCTGATGTTTTTGCCGTCGCGGTCGGCGTCGAGCTGGAACTGACCGCCGCTGAAGGTGACTTTCTCATCGCCTTTAGCGTAGTCGAGGGCGTTAAGGACGATAGCCGACTGGCTGTCGCCGCTGTAGGCAATGCGCGTATCGACGGTAAAGGGGGTGTCGCCTTTGGCTATCTCGAACAGCGCCTGGCTGGCGTCGTTTTTCACCAGCGTGGTGTGGACGGAAGCCATTGCCGGCGCCAGATTAAAGGCTTTTAACGAGGCCAGCGGGAAGGGGCCATGATCGACCACTTCGTCAAGCACCACGCTCTGCCCGGCGGCCAGCCAGCCGTTAGCCTGACCGGCGATCGGCTTCACCACCAGCTGCAGATGGCTGCTGAACAGCCCGCGCTGGTAGTCCTGATAGCTCAGCTCCAGACCTGACTCCGGCGCGCTGCTGCGCAGCTGGGCGTTTGCCTGCTGCACCATATCGGCGATCCGGCCTTCCAGCTGTTTACCGGTGAACCAGGCGCCGCCTGTCCATACCACGCCCAGCGCCACGATGACTCCTGCTGCGACCAGCGATTTTTTCATAGCATTTATCCATAAATGAAGCCAGGCGGAGAGACCGCCTGGCTGAGTTATCACCAACAGTAAGCGCGACCTGAAGGGTCAGTCGCTTACTGGAGCTTATTGAAAACGCGCGCCACGCGGCCGCGGCCGCTGACCTGCACCGGCGATTCACTGGCGGCCACGAAGGCCGACTCGCCCGGCTTGAGGGTCAGGCTCTGGTCGCCTTTGCGCAGTACGGCTTCGCCGTCGACGCAGAACACGATCGCCGCGCTTGCCTGGGCCAGATCGCTGGCCTCGGCGGAGAGGTCATGCAGGGAGAAGGCAAAATCTTCCACCGGGATCGGGAAGTCGAGTTCCGCGCCGTGACGCTGCGGCTGGGTCAACAGCTCACCCGCCGGTTTAGCCTCGAACTTGACGTTAGCAACCAGCTCAGGAATATCAATGTATTTCGGCGTCAGGCCGGCGCGCAGTACGTTATCCGAGTTGGCCATCACCTCCAGCGCCACCCCCTGCAGATAGGCGTGCGGCGTTTCAGCAAACAGGAACATCGCTTCGCCTGGGTTCAGCTTCACTACGTTCAGCAGCAGCGGGGAGAAGAGGCCGCTGTCGTCCGGATAGAATTCCGCGATCAGGCGGATAGTCTGCCACGGTTCGCCTTGTTCACGGGCCAGTACGTCGCGCAGCACCTGCAGCGCCTTGGCCTTTTCCTCACCCTGCATATTTAGCAGGCTGGCAAACAGCTGGCTCAGGTGAGTCGCGTCCGGCTGCTGCAGGAAGGCGCCGATTGCCGGATGCGCGCTAGCCACCGGCTGCAGCAGGGTGACAATCTCGCTGAACTCGCGAAATGCATTCATCGCCAGGAACGGCGTCAGGGCAAAAACCAGCTCCGGTTTGTGGTTCGGATCTTTGTAGTTACGCTCGGCGGCGGAGAGCGGGATACCGGCGGCGTTCTCGCGGGCGAAACCTTCTTCCGAGGCCCGCTTGTTGGGATGCACCTGAATTGAGAGCGGCTGAGCGGCGCACAGTACCTTAAACAGGAACGGCAGTTCACCAAAGCGGGCGGCAACCTTGTCGCCGAGCAGAGCGGCTTTATCCGCGTCAATCACCTCGCGCAGTGAACGCGGCTGGCCGTCGGCCGCCAGGATCTGCGAGCTGCTCTTCGGATGCGCCCCCATCCACAGCTCTGCCATCGGCAGATTGTCCGGGTTGGCGATGCCATACAGTTCAGTTAAGGCGGTGTGGCTTCCCCATGCATAGTTCTGCACGGCGTTAATCAGCTTTTGCATTCTCAATCCCTGTTTCAAACAAAGTAAATTTTATCGCCCTATTAAACCAGCAAACGGTGGAGAAGCAACTGCTGAAAGAAAAAGTCGTCCTTGTCTCAGTTTTTGTTAAAAAATTGTGTAAGATTGTTCGACTCGCTTTTCTACAGGCACATGGAGTCCCTGCCTGAAACATAATCAGCCAAAGCAGTAAGTGAGAGTACAATGTCGAATAAACCGTTTGTTTACCAGGATCCTTTTCCGCTCAAAAAGGATGACACCGAGTATTATCTCCTCAGCAGTGATTACGTCTCCGTCGCCGAATTCGCCGGCCAGGAAGTGCTAAAAGTTGACCCTCAGGCGCTGACCCTTCTGGCGCAGCATGCTTTCCACGACGCCTCCTTTATGCTTCGCCCTGCGCATCAGCAGCAGGTGGCGGATATCCTTAACGATCCGGAAGCCAGCGAAAACGATAAATACGTCGCGCTGCAGTTCCTGCGCAACTCGGATATCGCCGCCAAAGGGATTCTGCCTACCTGCCAGGACACCGGCACCGCGATCATCATGGGTAAAAAAGGCCAGCGCGTGTGGACCGGCGGCGGCGATGAAGCCGCCCTGGCGCAGGGGGTGTACAACACTTATATCCAGGACAACCTGCGCTACTCGCAGAACGCGCCGCTGGATATGTATAAAGAGGTTAACACTGGCACCAACCTGCCGGCGCAGATCGATCTCTATGCTACCGATGGCGATGAGTACAAATTCCTCTGCATCGCCAAGGGCGGCGGCTCGGCGAACAAAACCTATCTGTACCAGGAAACCAAAGCGCTGATCACCCCGGCGAAGCTGAAAAATTACCTCGTCGAGAAGATGCGCACCCTTGGTACTGCCGCCTGTCCACCGTACCATATCGCTTTCGTGATCGGCGGTACCTCGGCGGAAGCGACGCTGAAGACCGTGAAGCTGGCGTCCACCAAATACTACGATGGCCTGCCGACCGAAGGTAACGAGCACGGCCAGGCGTTCCGCGACGTGCAGCTGGAGCAGGAGCTGCTGCTGGAGGCGCAGAACCTTGGTCTCGGCGCGCAGTTCGGCGGCAAATACTTTGCCCACGATATCCGCGTGATCCGTCTGCCGCGTCACGGCGCTTCCTGCCCGGTAGGGATGGGGGTTTCCTGTTCCGCCGACCGCAACATCAAAGCCAAGATTAACCGCGACGGCATCTGGATCGAGAAGCTGGAGAGCAACCCGGGGAAATATATCCCTGAGCATCTGCGCCAGGCCGGGGAAGGCGAAGCGGTGAAGGTAAATCTTAACCAGCCGATGAGCGAGATCCTGGCGCAGCTGTCGCAGTATCCGGTGTCCACCCGCCTGTCGCTGAGCGGGACTATCATCGTCGCCCGCGATATCGCCCACGCTAAGCTGAAGGAGCTTATCGACAACGGCGAGGCGCTGCCGCAGTACGTCAAAGATCACCCGATCTACTACGCAGGTCCGGCCAAGACGCCGGACGGTTACGCCTCCGGCTCCCTCGGCCCAACCACTGCCGGCCGCATGGACTCTTACGTTGATCTGCTGCAGTCCCATGGGGCGAGCAAGATCATGCTGGCGAAAGGCAACCGCAGCCAGCAGGTCACCGACGCCTGCCACAAACACGGCGGCTTCTACCTCGGCAGCATCGGCGGCCCGGCGGCAGTGCTGGCCCAGCAGAGCATCAAGAGCCTCGAGTGCGTGGCCTATCCGGAGCTGGGTATGGAGGCTATCTGGAAAATTGAAGTGGAGGATTTCCCGGCCTTTATCCTCGTTGATGATAAAGGCAATGACTTCTTTCAGCAGATCCAGACCTCGCAGTGCGCCCGCTGCGTGAAGTAACCCACGCCACCCTTCGGGGCGGCGCTGGTCGATGACAAACCTGATTTCGTTAGGGTGAGCGCCTTTCTGCCGGGCGGCGGCTTTCGCCTTACCCGGCCTACGAAAAACAGCAATATCAATAAGTTATGCAGTTCTCTGTAGGCTCGCGCAAGCGTAGCGCCGCCGGGCAATCCCGACGATTGCATTTTGTCAGCGGTCTGGGCCGCCCCTCGGGGCGGCTTTTTTTATGTCGCTTCGCGGCACGAACCACCAAAACAACTTATCAATCTGGCCAATACTTAGTCTTTTAAGCAGGTGAGCTTTGTCGCTATGACGCACTTTTCATCCAAGGAGAAAGTAATGACAACGCATCGCAGTGAAAAAGACTCGATGGGCGCCATCGAGGTCCCGGCCGATAAACTCTGGGGCGCCCAGACCCAGCGCTCGCTGGAGCATTTCCGCATCTCGACCGAAAAAATGCCCGGGGAGCTGATATACGCCCTGGCGCTGACCAAGCGGGCGGCGGCGAAGGTTAACCAGGATCTCGGACTGTTGACGGCGGAGAAAGCCGGGGCGATCGTCGCCGCCGCTGACGAAGTGCTGGCCGGAAAGCACGCGCAGGAGTTCCCCCTGGCTATCTGGCAGACCGGCTCCGGCACCCAAAGCAATATGAATATGAACGAGGTGCTGGCCAACCGCGCCAGTGAACTGCTCGGCGGAGAACGGGGGATGGCGCGAAAAATTCATCCCAATGACGATGTGAATAAGAGCCAGAGCTCAAATGATGTATTCCCCACAGCCATGCACGTCGCGGCGCTGATTGCCCTGCGGGAAAAAGTGATCCCGTCGCTGCAGGCGCTGCGGGCGACGCTCAATGAAAAAGCGGTGGCCTTCAGGGATATCGTCAAGATCGGCCGCACCCATCTGCAGGACGCCACGCCGCTCACCTTAGGCCAGGAGATCTCCGGCTGGGTGGCGATGCTGGACCATAGCCTGAAGCACATTGAAGCCAGTCAGCCGCATCTTGCCGAGCTGGCGCTGGGCGGGACGGCGGTAGGAACCGGGCTGAATACCCATCCGGAATATGCCGTACGGGTGGCGGCCGAGCTGGCGTCGCTCAGCGGACAGCCATTTGTCACCGCGCCGAACAAATTCGAAGCGCTGGCCACTGTGGATGCCCTGGTCCATGCCCACGGCGCGCTGAAAGGCCTGGCGGCCTCGCTGATGAAAATCGCTAACGATGTCCGCTGGCTGGCCTCCGGCCCCCGCTGCGGCATTGGTGAAATCGCCATCCCGGAAAACGAGCCAGGGTCATCGATTATGCCGGGCAAGGTTAACCCAACCCAGTGCGAAGCTCTGACCATGGTCTGCTGCCAGGTGATGGGCAACGACGTGGCGGTGAATATCGGCGGTGCTTCCGGCAACTTTGAGCTTAACGTCTATCGCCCGATGGTCATCCACAACGTCCTGCAGTCGGTGCGTCTGCTGGCGGACGGTATGGCGAGCTTTAACGAGCACTGTGCGGTGGGTATTGAACCGAATCGCGAGCGGATCAGTCAGTTGCTCAATGAGTCGCTGATGCTGGTTACTGCGCTGAATACCCATATCGGCTACGACAAGGCGGCGGAAATCGCTAAAAAAGCGCACCATGAGAGGCTGACTCTCAAAGCCTCGGCGCTGGCGCTGGGCTACCTGACGGAAGCCGAATTCGACAGCTGGGTGCGCCCGGAAGAGATGGTCGGCAGCCTGGCTATTCGCTAGCCAGCCAGAGGTGCAGGCGCGGGATAAGCAATCTCAGCGACTGCGCCTCCGGTTTGTAGCGATACTGCACATTGTCGGCATCATAGTTCAGCAGCTCGCCAATATCCGGTACGCTGACCCCCCGGCTGCCGGACATCAGGGCGATCAGCGGGCTGGGGCAGGCGTACTGTACCTGTTTCTGCTCGCCGGCGTACCAGACGCGGGCGATCGGCTGGACTTTCACCGGTCGTTTTATTTTCAGCCGCGCCCGCTGCGGCAGGGCGGCGATATCCTGATACTCCCTTTCCAGTTTGCTCTGCCACTGCTCCCGGGTCCACGGCGGCACCGCCCGCGGCGCTTGCAGGCTTTTCTCCAGCATCATCAACACCTGGTCGCGGGTCAGATTCTTGATGACGTGCTTATTGGCCCAGCCGAAGCGGATGGTGCTCGGGTCGACGAGGGGCGTCAGCGTGCGGTAGGCGCTAAGGGTGATCAACCCAGGCAAATGACGGTGTACCCACTCAAAACGGGCGGTGGGGGGCAGGCCGGAGTCGACGGTGACGATCTTCTCGAAGGTGGCCTTCAGGGCATTGATATGCTGAATACGCGCCAGCAGATCCTGCTGCTCCGCGGCGGTAACCTGCAGGCAGATAGCCCCCGGCAGGCGTACGGCGGCCTTGCTGCTGCGGTTTTCCGATTGCTGCTGGATAAACAGATGGCTGTAGTGGCGCAGGGCGCGCGCCAGGGCCGTCTTGCCGATGTGCTGCACCACCGGAATGGTGGCCAGCGGATCGTGCTCGGCATCCTTACCGATCGCCGGCAGTTCAAATACCCGGCCCGCCAGCAGACGGCAGTCACTTAACGCCTGCTGGAGCGCCTGCAGCTCCAGCTCGATCTGGCGAAAGGTATTATTCAGACGTTCAACGAGGTCGTAGCTGGCCATTATTACCACCTTAGTTACAACATACTATTAGATTTTTGCAGCATACCCAGCCCGCGGCTTCTGCGCAAGTTTTATTCAGGCAGAGGTGAAATCAGGCAGCTGATGATAGACCGGCCAGCTAAAGCAGAAGCGGGCGCCGCCGAGAGGGCTGGCCTCGCAGCGCACCTCGCCGCCCATCGCCTGGGCGATACTGTGGACAATCGCCAGGCCGAGGCCGCAGCCTCCTGTCGCCCGGTCCCGGCTGGGGTCAAGGCGGACAAAGGGCTCAAACACCCGCTCGCGCTCCTCGGGGGCGATTCCCGGGCCGTCATCCTCAACCAGCAACGATGCGCGCGAACCCTGCAGCGTCAGGCTGACCGCCACCCGCTGGCTGCTGTAGCGCAGGGCGTTATTGACCAAATTATCCAGCACCCGCTCCATCAGTCGCATATCCAGCGCGCCGTAGTTACCGTGGGTCAGCGTCGCCAGGGCGACCTCGCGCTGTGGGTTAACCATCTGGATATCCTCGACGTGATCGCTGATCCAGGCGGGAAAATCGGGAGTCGTCAGGCTGAGCTCCGTCTGCGGGCGGTCGAGGCGGGCGTAGGTCAGGAGCTCTTCAATCAGCGCCTCCAGCTGACCGATATCGCGGTTCAGCGCCTGCGATTCCGCCTCGCTGAGATTCTCGCTCATCTCCAGACGGTAGCGCAGGCGTACCAGCGGTGTCCTGAGTTCATGGGCGATGCCGTCAATCAGCTGCTTTTTGCTGGCAATAAGCGCATTAATGTTATCGGCCATTTGGTTAAAGGCCACCCCGAGCCGCTCGAAGCTGGACATACTGTCGAAGTGAATGCGCTCGCTGAGGTGACCTTCGCCAAAGCGCTGGGCGGCCGTCTCAATGCGCAGCATGTCCTGCCAGTGCGGGCGCATCCAGATAAACACCGGAAAGGCCAGAGAGATAGCAATAAACGCCATTAGCGCCACGTCCAGCAGGCGCATCTCATGCAGAAAATAGAGATAGGGCACCGGGCCCACCGACAGCACATAGTGGCTGCGGGGAATGCGCTGAATAAAGGTGTACTGATCGTCGAGGGCGACGATATCGCCGGCGCGCAGGTGCTGCATCGAGCTTTCCGACAGCTTAAATTTGCTGATCGGCTCGATGTGCAGATCAAACGATAAATTCAGGTCCAGCTCTTTAAGGGTCTTGCTCCAGTCGCGCGGCGGTATCTCCCGCAGCTCGCTGCGCATCAGATACAGCGAGCTTTTCATCAAATCGTCAAGCGACTGCCGTCCGGCGCGCTCCGCGGTAAATTTATAGACCAGACCGACCAGCATGGTCATCACCAGAAAGCAGACGAAGAGCAGAAGATAGAACTGCACGAACAGCTTTTTCATTACATTACCGCGTATTCAAGAGAAACCTGTCTGGCGCCCCAGGGGCATCTTCTGCGCGTCGGGGAGTCAATGTTATCGATATCCCCGGGCGAGGCGCGGGGAAATCATCGATACGCTATCAAAGCAGGGTTTATGCCCCCTGACAATAGCCAGCCTGGAGACAGAACGGTGAAAAGGTGACAGTGTCACTCGATGCGGTGATTTCTTCACCCTCGGTGGGAGCAGGGCAATCGTATTTTGTGCGTCGATGGATACGCTACTCACGATAATAAGGAATGTCTACCGGATAGGTGGTCGTCAGACTCAGCAGCCGACAGCGCACCAGTTTTTCCGTTTGGGCATACCAGTAAGCAAACTCGCCGGTGGTCTGGTGGTAAATCATCTGATCGAGGTTGGCAAACGGGATCACCAGCAGCGGCCCCTGGCGAACGTGGCCGCCGCCGGTTTCAAAGTGATGCTGCCCCCAGGATTGCTGGGTATGTTCATAGCGATGAAGGATCACCTCGATTTGCCCGCGCTGCGGACAGAGGAGTCGAATATCGGCGTTGTCGAGGGAAAAAGCCCAGCCAGAGAGAGAAGTGAACAGTGAGAGTGCCAAAAGTACAACGTATTTCATCATGCAAAAGTCCTGTGTTTTCAGGCTTTATGCCACTCTGACAGCGGTAAGTCCTTGAGCACAATCATATTGAGGAGTTATGTGATGGGGTTCTGTACGGCTAATTCTATTGATTTAGTCAATATGACAAGTTCCGGTGATGAATGTGCGCGCCAGGGACGAACGCAGCAGGCAGCAAACGTGATAACTTTGCCGCCGGCGAGCGCGCGATGAGCGGGCCCCTCGCAGGGCCGCAGAAGGGCCGCTTAGTTATCCCAGGCGTGAGGGGCGAACAGGTAGCCTTTGTTGCGAACGGTCTTAATACGATAGGGCTCCGTGGCGTTGTCGAGCAGTTTTTTGCGCAGGCGGGAGATAGCCACGTCGACGCTGCGATCCATCCCGTCATAGGTAACGCCGCGTAAATTTTTCAGCAGTGCGTCGCGGTCCATAATCTGCCCGGCGTGGGTGGCCAACTCCCACAGCAGATCGAAATCGGCGGTCGACAGGGCGACGTTTTCTCCGCCAAGCAGCACCTGGCGGTTGACCGGGTCAATGGTCAGCGAGCCGAAGGAGATGGTTTTATGTGGCGTGAGCGTTGAGGAGGCGGATCCGGCGCCTGCCGGAGCAATATGCTGGCGCAAATGCAGACGCAGTCGCGCGAGAAGTACCGCTGGCGGGGTGGTTTTCAGAATATAATCGCTGGCGCCCATCTCCAGGGAGAGGATATGGTTCATATCGCTGTCGAGCGAAGTCAGCAGGACAATCGGCCCTTGCCATTGCCCGCGCAGATCGCGACAGAGCGTCATTCCGTCCTTGCCGGGCAGCATAATGTCCAGCAGCACCAGATCCGGTTTCTCCCGCGCGATCACCTCCTCAGCGCGGTCGCCGCGAGGCTCGACCACCACATCTATATCATGCTTGCCGAGATAGGCGGCGATCAGCGTGCCTACCTCAGGGTCATCCTCAACAAAAACGATTTTATTCATGTCTATTGCACATCAGTAAAAGAAGTAACATACACCGCACTTATTTTACCCGCCATTACTCTTTTATAAACAGCGTTAAATCCGCTATGCTGCCCTAACTTATTGATTCACTGTTAAGGCATACGGGCATGGGGCTGTTAATCAAAGGGCTGCTGGGAGCGCTGGTGGTGGTGCTGATTGGCGTGCTGGCGAAAACCAAAAACTACGCTATCGCTGGCCTGGTCCCGCTGTTTCCCACCTTTGCGCTCATCGCTCATTATATTGTCGCCAGCGAGCGGGGGATCGAAGCCCTGCGCGCGACCATCGTATTCGGCATGTGGTCGATTCTTCCCTATTTTATCTATCTGCTGTCACTGTGGTATTTCACCGGGATCATGCGCCTGCCGTTGGCGCTGGCAGGCGCGGTGGGATGCTGGGGGCTGTGCGCCTGGCTGTTAATCCTCGGCTGGAGCCGTTTCCACTAGCGCAGCGGGCGGCCGCCGTCGACAGCGAATGAGCGGCCGGTAACGTAGCGGCTGGTAAACAGGTAATCGATGAGATCGCTAATCTCTTTTTCGCCAGGGGCGATTTTCATCAGCGATTTATCCAGCGCCTGCTGACGATAGGCCTCGTCGTCACCCTCATTAAACATGATTAGCGACGGCGCGATGGCGTTGACCTTAACCTCTGGCGCCAGCTTGCGAGCGAAGGAGCGGGTCATGTTATCCAGGGCGGCTTTGCTGGCGGCATAGGCGATATGTTTGTCGCTCCCGCGCTCCACCACGTAATCGGTGATATGGATAATGTCGCTGGCGGCATGGCCGTGGCCGCGCAGCAACGCCTCCAGCGCATGGTTGAGCAGATAGGGGGCGTTGACGTGGATCTGCATCATGCGGTTGATGACGGTGCTCAGCGGGACGCCCGGCTTTTCCGCCATCCAGTCGCTGGCGTTATGGATGATGGCGCGCAGACCGTCGGTGTGTGATTTGACCGCTTCAGCGAAGGTCAGAATGCCGTCATCGCTGCTAAAATCGGCCTGCAGGCAGAGCGCGCCCGCTTCGCGCAGGCCGTCAATCGCCGGATAGGGCGTACGATAGCTGACGATGACCGGCTGGCGCTGCTGCAGAAAATGGTGTGCCAGAGCGAGGCCGATGCGGCGGCCTGCTCCTGTGATCAGAATCGGGCGGGGCTGTTGTTCAGCCATGGGTATCTCCTATGCGTTCTGCGGCAGGGCGACCGCTTACCCCACCAGCATCCACGTTGCCGGCACAGCGGCAACCAGCAATAAACCAATTAGCGCCACTTCGCGGCGTTTGAGCGAACGATCGTGCTGGTGCGTACGTCGGGCGTACAAAAAGACCAGAAGACCCGGAGCGTAAAGTACCACCGACAACAGCAAATGCACAGGCCCCGACGCGTATAATAACCATATGCCATAAATACAGGCGCCGATAGCCACCGCTTTATGCAGCGGGCGAGTGGCGATTTTCAGCAGAAAGGCGCCGACCAGCAGATAGGGCACGAGAATCATCTCAGAGGCAATGGTCAGCAGCGTGCCGTAGTCCGATCCGGTCAGCCAGATCAGCACCAGCGATACCTGAACGCTGATATTGGTCAACCACAATGAGGCGGAGGGGGCGTTGTTGCTATTCTGACGGGCAAACAGGCGCGGGAAGGCTTTATGAGTGGCGGCGAGGAAAGGCACCTCCGCGGCCATGATGGTCCAGCTGAGATAAGCGCCGCACACCGACACGATCAGCCCGGCGGCAATGACGATCTCCCCCCACGACCCCATCAGCCTGACCATCAGTCCCGCCATCGACGGGTTGCGCATTTCGGCCAGTTCGCTGCGCGGCACGACGCCCAGCGACAGCAGGGTGACCAGCAGATACACCGCGAGGGCCGACAGCACCGCCAGCAGCGTCGCGCGGCCAACGTCGCGCTTGTGTCGCGCCCGCGCGGACACGACTACCGCCCCCTCCACGCCGATAAACACCCACAGGGTGATCAGCATGGTGTTTTTGACCTGCTCCCATACCGGCACGCCCAGCGCCAGGCCGCTAAAATCGAGGCGGAACGTATCCAGCTGAAAGGCCAGGGCGGCGAGCGCGACGAAGGCGCCCAGCGGCAGAAGCTTGGCGAGGGTGGCCACCAGGTTAATCCCCGCTGCCGTCTGGACACCGCGCAGGACCAGAAAGTGGACGACCCACAGCAGAACCGACGCGCCAACGATAGACTGCCAGGTATTACCATCGCCAAACAGGCGCAGCTCAGGGGTATCGGTGAAAAAACTGAGCGCCGAAAAGACGATAACCAGATAGGAGACATTGGCGATCACCGCGCACAGCCAGTATCCCCAGGCGGAGCAGAAGCCGATCAGTTCGCCGAATCCTTCGCGAGCGTAGGTGAAGATCCCGCCGTCGAGGTCGGGACGAATACGGGTCAACAGCAGCATGGCGAAAGCGAGAAACAGGATCCCGACGCCGGTGATGGCCCAGCCAATGAGCAGAGCGGAGGGGCTGGCCACGGCAGCCATATTTTGCGGCAAACTGAATACGCCAGCGCCAAGCATTGAGCTAAGGACCAGGGCGGTCAGGGCGCTCAGGCCCAGTTTCTTTTCCATTGCATTCCCGAGGTGAAAATGGCTGTTCCAGAATATTTATTTTGCGAAATCGCATAAAAATGGAGGATTGCGCTAAGGCGCGGGATTTTACGGAGTGTCCGGGGGCCATGCAATGGCGGGGGATGAAAAAAAATGAAAAGGCGGCAATGCGCCGCCTTTTTAGCCAGCCAGCAGCGATTATTTGTACAAATCGGCGCTGATGGTGATGTTGCCGCCGCGTTCCTGCCACTGGCGGGTGATGTGGTAGTACTTCGCCCCTTTCTTCGCCGCGCGTTTCGCCGTCTGATAGGAGATCTCGGTCATGTTGCCGTAGTTGCCGGTGAACTGGATGTTATCGAACGGCACCATTTGCGCCGCAGTCACTTTGTTCACTTCTTCGACCTTAGTGCCGTTCGGCAGGGTGACAGTGTAACGTCCACCTTTCGAAGACTGAGTCTCAAAGAAACGCCCAACGCCGGTACCCGAACCCACCGCGGCGGTGGTGGCAACGCCCGGAATTTCCACGTTCTTCGCCGCTTCGCCGCCTTTGGCCAGCGCTGCGCGGCCAGCTTCAGAGTCAGCCGGGATCGCGTCCGGGCTCTGCAGCACGCGTTTTTCAGCATCTTTTTTGTAGATATAAGCGGTAATGCGCTGGTTGCCGCCCTGGTTGGCGTCAACCTGGCGGACGATAAAGAACGCATAGGCGCCTTTTGCTTTCGCCGCTTTGGTGATGGCGTCGTTGACTTCCGGCTGGCTGCGATAGAAGCCCTGAACGGTGACGGTGTCGTAAGGCATCAGCTCAACGGCCTGATCTTTCGGCAACTCCATCACGCCGTTGATAATGCGATTCTTCGGCGCATCCGCTTTCGGCGCGTCTTCTTTATAAAGGTCAGCCGTGACGCGCCAGTTGCCGCCATTGCCGTAGTCCGACGTGTCGACAACATAGAATGAGGCCGCGCCGTCTTTGTCGGCTTTGCGCGATACTGCCTGTACCGCATCGCCAATGGCATTAAACCGGCCGGTGACGACAACGCGATCGTAGGGCTTCAGCGCAGCCGCCTGCTCCGGGGTCAACTCGGTCGCTGCATGGGCAGACAACGTGGCGGTTGTCAGGAGAGCAGACGCCAGGAGGGTGTTTTTAAGCTTCATAAAAATAATCCTTTGCCTTGCGCAAACCATATACTGGTGTTGTTGTTGACTGAAAACGTTTGATTATTGCATTTAATCGCCGTGACTGTCTGCGTCAATTTTTGCTTGCCGCCCGAATCGTATACTACGGAAAGATAACATTTTTCGATATGTTGAAAAAACAGGCGCTTGACCAGCAAAAACGATAATCAATACCACTTTTATTAGTTAATGTAATGTTAACACAATGATCTCAATGGCGATAAATGGCGTTTTATACCGCAGGATAAGCGGATTATCAGGCCTGGGCGGCAAATTCAGGTAAATATTGCTGCCCGGACCCATCTGAGCTGACAATAAGCAATAAAATCAAAATTTGTGTTTTATCGTAGTAGATCACAATCGGTATTTTCAGTAGGTTATAAAAAGTTTGTTACTGTTTCATTTTGTAGACAGCGAAAGATGGCGAGGAAGATTTTGCCGTCCTGGCGTTGTTGGGCAGAAAAGTAAACCATCATCAAAAACCGATGGAAGGGAAAACTATGCGTATTGGTGTACCACAAGAAAGGCTAGCCCAGGAGACCCGGGCCGCCGCCACGCCGAAGACCGTTGAGCAATTGCTCAAACTCGGCTTTAGCGTCGCGGTAGAAAGCGGCGCCGGGAAGCTGGCCAGCTTTGACGATGAGGCCTTTGCCGAGGCAGGAGCTGAAATCGTGACCGGCGACGAGGTATGGCAGTCTGATGTCATCCTTAAGGTCAATGCTCCGAATGACGATGAAATTGCCCTGCTGAATCCGGGGACCACGCTGATTAGTTTTATCTGGCCGGCGCAAAACCCGCAGCTGATGGAAAAACTGGCGGCCCGTAATATCAACGTAATGGCGATGGATTCCGTGCCGCGTATTTCCCGCGCCCAGTCGCTGGATGCGCTCAGCTCAATGGCCAACATCGCCGGGTACCGCGCTATCGTTGAAGCGGCGCATGAATTTGGTCGATTCTTTACCGGGCAGATTACGGCGGCAGGCAAGGTTCCGCCCGCCAAGGTGATGGTCATTGGCGCCGGGGTAGCCGGTCTGGCGGCGATTGGCGCCGCCAACAGCCTGGGCGCTATTGTTCGCGCCTTCGATACCCGTCCGGAAGTGAAGGAGCAGGTGCAGAGTATGGGCGCCGAGTTCCTCGAGCTGGATTTTAAAGAGGAAGCGGGCAGCGGCGATGGCTACGCCAAGGTGATGTCTGAGGCCTTTATTAAGGCTGAAATGGCGCTGTTCGCCGCGCAGGCGAAAGAGGTCGATATCATTGTCACCACGGCGTTAATCCCGGGCAAACCGGCGCCGAAGCTGATCACCCGCGAAATGGTCGACTCCATGAAATCGGGCAGCGTGGTGGTCGATCTGGCCTCGCAAAACGGCGGCAACTGTGAGTACACCGTACCGGGCGAAGTGGTTACCACCGCCAACGGCGTGAAAATCATCGGTTACACCGATCTTCCTGGCCGTCTGCCGACCCAGTCCTCCCAGCTCTACGGCACCAACCTGGTGAACCTGCTGAAGCTGCTGTGCAAAGAGAAAGACGGCAATATCGTTATCGATTTCGATGACGTGGTAGTGCGCGGCGTGACCGTTGTTCGCGAAGGTGAAATCACCTGGCCGGCGCCGCCGATTCAGGTCTCCGCTCAGCCGCAGGCCGCGGCGAAAAAAGTGGAAGCGCCGAAAGAAGCGGTGAAACCGGCGTCGCCGTGGCGCAAATATGCGCTGATGGCGCTGGCGATTATTCTCTTCGGCTGGCTGGCCAACGTGGCGCCAAAAGAGTTCCTCGGCCATTTCACCGTCTTCGCGCTGGCCTGCGTGGTGGGTTACTACGTGGTGTGGAACGTCTCCCATGCGCTGCATACGCCGCTGATGTCGGTGACCAATGCCATTTCGGGCATTATCGTGGTTGGCGCGTTGTTGCAGATAGGCCACGGCGGCTGGGTCAGCTTCCTGAGCTTTATCGCGGTGCTGATCGCCAGCATTAATATTTTCGGTGGTTTTACCGTGACTCAGCGCATGCTGAAAATGTTTCGCAAAGGATAAGGGGTAGCACATGTCTGGTGGATTAGTAACGGCTGCATACATTGTTGCTGCAATCCTGTTTATTTTCAGCCTGGCGGGCCTGTCGAAACACGAAACGTCGCAGCAGGGCAACTATTTCGGCATCGCCGGGATGGCCATTGCCCTGATTGCTACCATCCTGGGGCCGGACGCCGGCAACGTCGGCTGGATTATTCTTGCGATGGTGATCGGCGGGGCGATCGGTATTCGTCTGGCGAAGAAGGTCGAGATGACCGAGATGCCGGAGCTGGTGGCTATCCTGCACAGCTTCGTGGGGCTGGCAGCGGTGCTGGTGGGTTTCAACAGCTACCTGCAGCATGAAACCGGTATGGAGCAAATTCTGGTCAATATTCATTTGACCGAAGTGTTCCTCGGGATCTTCATCGGCGCGGTGACCTTCACCGGTTCGGTGGTGGCGTTTGGTAAATTGCGCGGCAAAATTTCCTCCAGGCCGCTGATGCTGCCCAATCGCCATAAGCTGAACCTGGCGGCGCTGGTGGTTTCCTTCATCCTGATGGTGATTTTTGTTCGCTCTGACAGCACCGGCACCCAGGTCCTGTGCCTGCTGGTGATGACCGCGATCGCGCTGGCCTTTGGCTGGCACCTGGTGGCCTCTATCGGCGGTGCGGACATGCCGGTGGTGGTCTCGATGCTCAACTCCTACTCGGGCTGGGCGGCAGCGGCGGCGGGCTTTATGCTGAGTAATGACCTGCTGATCGTCACCGGCGCGCTGGTGGGCTCTTCCGGCGCCATCCTCTCTTACATTATGTGTAAGGCGATGAACCGCTCCTTTATCAGCGTGATCGCCGGGGGCTTCGGCACCGATGGTTCCTCCAGCGGCGGCGATGAAGAAGTGGGCGAGCATCGCGAGATTAGTGCCGAAGAGACGGCGGAGATGCTGAAAAACTCGCACTCGGTGATCATCACCCCGGGCTACGGTATGGCGGTGGCTCAGGCGCAGTATCCGGTAGCAGAAATTACCGAGAAGCTGCGGGCGCGGGGTATCAAAGTACGCTTTGGTATTCATCCGGTGGCCGGGCGCCTGCCGGGGCATATGAACGTCCTGCTGGCGGAAGCCAAAGTGCCTTACGACATCGTGCTGGAGATGGATGAGATCAACGACGATTTCAGCGACACCGACACCGTGCTGGTGATCGGCGCCAACGATACCGTCAACCCGGCGGCGCAGGACGATCCGAAGAGCCCGATCGCCGGCATGCCGGTGCTCGAGGTGTGGAAAGCGCAGAATGTGGTGGTCTTTAAGCGTTCAATGAACACCGGTTACGCCGGCGTACAGAACCCGCTGTTCTTTAAAGAGAACACTCATATGCTGTTTGGCGATGCTAAAGCCAGCGTCGATGCGATCCTGAAAGCGCTGTAATGTAACATAATTGTTTTACAACGTTTGTTTATAAGCCGTCTCCTGTGAGACGGCTTTTTTATATGCAGGGGGATGCCTGGAATTGTTCATAAAATAAGCGGCAAGAGGTGATATAATGTTCCGGTTCTTACATCAGACAGAGGATATTATGGATACCGAGTTAACCCCAACGCAGATGGCCATCGAATTCTTACGCCGCGACCCCACCGTCATGACCCCAGCGCAGTATCTGAAAAAACTTAAACTGCTGGAGCTGGAGTTTGCTGACCTGATGGCGCTCTCCTCGCTGGAGCTGAAAGAAGAGATCGATCTGGCCTGGCGTCTGGGTATCCACTAAGCCATTCTCGCTGGACAGCGACAGGGGCCGCCAACGGCCCTTTTTTTGTGCCTGGCTGGCAGCAAGCAAAAAAATCCCCCGCGAGGCGGGGGAAGATGAGTGGTAGCGGTTAATCGTCGTCGTCGTCCAGTTCCACCGGCGTCTGGTAGGCCTCCGGTTTCAGCACCAGCAGGTCACAGCGCAGGTGGTCGACAACCTGTTCCGCGGTATTGCCGAGGAACGCCGCCGACAGGCCGGTACGTCCGACCGTTCCCAGCACCACGATCCCCGCCTGCAGATGCTCGGCGAGGTCCGGGATCACCTCTTCAGGCAGTCCTTTTTCGACGTGGGTGAATTTTTCATCGATGCCAAACTTCTGCCGCAGCGCTTTCATCGCCAGCAGATGCTGGCCGCGGATCGCGTCGTTGTAGACGCTGGGATCAAAATCCGGCAGTTCTATCGCGATATTGATCGGCGTCACCGGGTAGGCACCGATCAGGTGCACTTCAGTGTGGTTGACTTCTTCCGCCAGCGACAGCGTCTCGCGAACCAGCTTCTCGTTAAGGGTGTTGTGATAATTCTCTTCGCTGGCGAGATTGACGGCGACCAGCGCTTTGCCGCCTTCCGGCCACGGCTGGTCTTTGACCATCCACACCGGGCAAGGGCATTTACGCAGCAGATGCCAGTCCGTCGGGGTAAAGATCACCGCCTCCAGTTTGTCGTGCTGGTGGGCCATCTTCAGCAGCAGATCGTGTTTCTCACTGACCACCTCCTGAATAATCGCTTCGAAGGGGCGGTTGTGCCACACCACTTTCACGTCAATCGGCACGCCCGATTCCAGGTAGAATTTCGCCTGCTCGCGGATCCAGGCCGTTCGTTGGGCAATGACGCCCTGGCGCATTGCCGTCCGCTCGTCCGGCGACAGCAGGGTGGTCATTTCATAGGAAAAATCATAGATCGGCAAAAAGGCTTTGATGCGTCCACCAATCCGTTGGTGCAGGTACACCGCTCGCCTTAGCGCCGGCTGGTCGTCCTGGTTAGGATCGATTACTACCAGCATGCTCTGATACTTCGCCATACAGGGTCTCCTTACAACATTTCCCCCAACAGCAAAATCAGCTATTTAGCAATTCGCTTAGGGGTTTAGTGTGGGGTTTTGTGTGTGGTAAGTCAAGGAGCACCCCCACACATCATAAGGCTGATAGCATTATACGCTAAAGGAAGGGAAGCGGGGAACATAGCCCCATAGGAAGGGGCTAGTGAATCACATTTGTTTCTTGGCGAATAAGTTGATAAATATTAATACCTTTAGCCTGTGTTTCACGGTTTAATTTTTCAAACATATCTGCATTAAGTTTCATTTCTAGCATTGTTCTTTTTCCTTCAGGGTTATAGTGAGATTCAGAGCATCAAGGTAACGCTGAATAGTTTTAAGTTCTGGTGTGGTTTTGCGATTGAATACATTATACAATGCAGGGGTATTCATTCCTGTAAGCTTGCATAAACGATAACGAGTAATGTTATTAGTAATCATATATTCTTCAGTCATAGATAAAATATCATTCATTTTAATTCCTTTGTTTGTTTATGTTAGGGGTTATGTACACCACAACGCTGTTTACGTTCCTGGGTAACTATGTCAAAGGTAGGATGTGTCAATCTGCTACAGGTGTATATGTATTGATTGCAGTAGATAGGAAAGGTTTACCGGACTAACCCCGGTAATGTTTACCGGAGTACCCCGGAAAGGTTTACCGGAGTAGTGCGGTAAACATTACCCCGTGTAAGACAGTGTAGATACATTTAATAAGACAGTTTATTAAGACTTTAAAATAAAAGGGCACTCTGAAAGAAAAGAGAAAGAAATATAATAATCATTACCATATATACTAACAAAAAAGGCCTCCACTATGGGAAGCCCTTCAATACTCTCAGCGTGAATACACAGCGTCAATAGATGGTGTCTATTTCATATGCACTATTATTTACATTAGCTTGCAGAAAAACGAAATGGATAGGAGCATTGTTAACTTTGTCTCTGAACCATCCCTGACAGGAATACACAGAGTTATACATCTGCGTGCCATTCACGCGAGCTACAGCACCAAAGTTATATTTATTTCTCACATCATAAATGAATGGCTTGCACTTGTTAGACGCTGCAAGTCGCTTAGGTGCATCAGCTCTCCATTGTGCATCACTCTTAGCTTTAGCTGCTTTGGCCTCTGCATCTGCTTTCGCTTTTGCTTCATCTAGTTCTTTAGCTTCCTGCTCATCACGTCTGGATAGTTCACTTTCAGCCACGGCTGGGATACAGGCCAGAGTATTGCTGTTCACATCCAGTGCAGCCACATCATCACGCGCACATCGAAGCAGAGCAGCCTGTGATGCATTCTGAGCGCTTGTAGCAGTTAATGGAGGGAAAATCATTCCCCCTACCTCTGCGCAGCCACTGAGAGCAATACAGAGCAATACAGGAGCCATACTATTTAAGATTCGCATTAGCGGTGTATTCCTCGTTCAGTGTGCATTGAGCTGTGATGGTTGTTGCATTGTTCTCATAAATCACCTGAGCAGAATTTTTGTTTACCTTAACGCCAATCTCTGAATCTCTGACAGTGCTCATTACCCCGTTCTCCAGCTCTGCGTAGCTGTGGAATGGATACATCCCCATGTGAATTCCGTCAGGCAGAAATGCAGGGACAACCATTTGCACCCCGTTCAAAGGTTCAATCATTAACCCTGCTGTAGTCACCTTGTCGCCAGACACGCAATCGTAAATATAATTTTTACTCATGATGTTAGCCTGTGCTGCAAGAGGGGCCAATAAGCTAAGGGCGAATATATACTTTTTCATAGCTCTGTATGTCCTGATTTGTTGGAGCAATTAATATTGCCAGTGTTATAGCTAGTGAGGATAAACGCTCCTTCACTAAACTCTCCAGAATTACCAATGAAGCCCCTGTTAATAATAAAGGTAAAATCTTTAAGCCTGATATTCTGTAATGTAGGCCCGTCAGGAGACTGAACAGAAGTCATTGCATTCTCTAGCTTCACGTTATCAATAGGATTGCCATTTTTGAACAGGTAAGCTGTACCTGCATTCTGATAACTACCATTCACCATAAATGAATTGGTAATATCTACCTCAATGGCATAATCACCGCACTGGAACGTTTCATAGGCTAAAGCGTTAGTGCTGAGCATAGCTAACGCCCCTGCAATAAGTAAATGTTTCATTTTTCGCCTTCAATCAATGCGGTTAAATAATTCCAATAAATCGATAATGAAATCTACCCGGTTTCTTCTCTGCTTCCTGCGTTCATAAAGGTCTGCACATGGAAAATGTGTACCTCCTAATATTTTCTTTATTTCACGGAAATGTTTATACACTTCATCGTATTCTGCACGTGTGAGTTTTATCATTTACTTAAAATCCCGTGAGTTTGCTGAAGTGCAGTAGCTAATCAAAATAGCAGCAGGGGGACAAAACAGCCCTAACCAGAAGTAGCGATAAAAAGCTACAGTGGCTGACTCCTCTCCACAGATTTTATGTGAGCAAATGGCAGAGATAACAATGACCGCCAGCACCAAAAAATAATGGGGATAACTAAAATATCCAAAGTGTTTTTTCCTTGTTTGAATGAGTTTAAGGAAAGGGAAGCATGTTCCCCTTCATTAACACCACTAGTAGCAAATACCCCCTTTATGATGGCTACCGAAGCCACCGTGAATATGTTCGCCTTTTGGACAAGCTGAAGCACCTACAGCCACACACAGCAGGATAACGCCTAATAAACTTTTCATTTAGTCCCCAAATTTACAAATGTAATAGCGTGAGGCTACTAACTGTTTCCCATTCTGAACTTTATCAACCCGAAGCCTAAAATTAGGTGAAGTAACACTGCCTGTTACTAAGTAATTTAGCATCAGTTGGTTGTGCACATTATTAGCATCATCACTTTCCTGAAGAGTGCTATAAAACTGAATGTGTAGTTTACCCATAACCCCTTCATCAGCTACCTGATAGCCAGCATAGAAATAATGATGTGTATAGCCATCAATATCTTTAACATCCATCGATTTATTTTGTGGGTCAGTGTCCACAGAAATATAAATTGATTTACCCTCTGTGATATTGCCTATAGGGGCATCAGTAGGTAAGCACTCTACATAGTTTGTATGGGTGCTCTGTGGTGCTTGCTGCACTGTTCCCGGCTGTACACGGCTATCATGGGAGCGTAGGCCGCACTGTGAACCATCTGCTGCCGTTCCGTAGTAGGAATCACAGTTACCAGCCACAGCAGACGCTGAAGCCACCAAAAGAGCCAACATAGCTAAGTGTTTCATTTACTCCCCTGCCTTAAAAGCCTGAACAGAGCAGGGGTGATTACCTCTACCATCGATTAAATGAAAATGAGCTTTGTTATCTATTCCGTATTGCTCTATTTCAAAGCTCTGCGTCACATCCGCCAGCACCATTTCACCTTCAGTCCTTACGAGGGGAGCAAACACGTCTGTGTCCATGTTGTTAGCAGTAACGCCGCCAGCTATCACGTAAGGCTTATCATCCTTCTTAATGTAAAACCCTGTCTTAGCGGTCTGGATGATATCAAGCTTCACACCACCACAAATAGCAATCCATTCGTTAGCCTGTGCAGCCAAAGGCGATAGCAGGGATAATCCCATAATTATAATTTTGCGTTTCATATTAAATGCCTTCTTTTATATCTTCAGTTGCATCAACAACATTTTTATAGTCCTGAGTTAATATATTGGCCGGTGCATTGATACAACTTAGGAGAGGAACCTATAATTTTAATAGAGCCTTTCACGTCACCGTCGCTGGCTAGTGTCCAGACGATATTATATAAATCTTTATTGCCGTTTTTGTTCCCGTTCTGCATGGTGCCATACATCGAAGTGCTGAGTTGGTCATTAAGCTGGATGAGGTCTATTAAATCATCGTAGGTTTCAATATTCATTACCTGCTCAGCTTGACTGTTTTCAAGGGTGAGCTTGGTAAATATTTGCGGCTCCTTGCTGGTGGTAAAGGTAGTTTGAGTGGAGATGCGTGCAGTATATTCCCCACAATTCAAAACCGTGATATCTGAGATGGTGCTATTTCCTGCAATGGCAGATAAGGGTGCCAGCAGAGCTAATGCTGCAATTAATTTAAGTTTCATATTTTCCTCTGTTCGAGTAAAGGGCTATGCACTGCACCCTGGATAATACAGTGTCTAACCCTCTTCATTTTTAACTGCTCAAATATGAGCAGATGGAATTATCCCCGCTAGCTACTTACCAGCGAGTGCTGAACCATCACGCTATGCACGTGCTTCTTTAAAGCTCCCTGCATTGCCGTACAGGCGATACGTTCACCCATATAGAACACCCACATTGGCAGCTTAGGAGCTACCACAACCCAGCCAGTAACGCCGTTAAGCTGGAAATGCACGTGATGCACTACCACTTCAGACTTAGCCATTAGCAATGCCCTTTATGCTGCTGCTATGCGGCTCTGTGAGGTGTTTTGCCCCACAGTAAGCCCAATGCCTTACTTTATGCTGCTGAAGTCTCTGAGGGGCTTACAGCACCATCTGTAGGTTGTTCTTTGGCCTCAGCTTCAGCAGCTTTTTCTGCTGCTGCTTCACGGCCTTTGTATAGCACGTCTAAAATTTCTTTTGCTTCAGCCATACCAGACTTAGCCATTGCCTCTAGCCGCTTCTCTTCATCTGCCGTGATGGTGGGAGGATTGGCCTTAATAGCGTCATACATGCGGATTTTAAATTCATCATCCGGTTCTATTGGATTGGTGGCTTCAGTTTTAACCTTTGCATCCTTATCCAGTGAGGCAATCAATTTCTGTAAATCTGTCCACTGAGGATATTTTTCACCCATATCAATTAAGCGGTTTTTATCTGCTGGCTTCAGTGAATACCAACCATCTTGCGTGTATTCATCCCCGCCTACGTACAGCTTAATGTCTAAGAAAAATTCCCGGTCAGGTTTGTTTCCGGTGAGTGCAGTCATCTCAGCTTCAGCGCGTGCTAGTGCTTCCTGCTCAATTCTTTTCTTCAGTTCTTCCAGTTGACTGATAGTTTCTTCCCGGATGATTTTATTCACTTCTGCATAAGCATCCTCCAGCTTGCCAACGCTCAGCAAGGTTTCTTTAGCTATGCCAATAAACAGATATTCTGAATGTGAAATTGTATGCGTTTCTGATGGCTTCTTACCCTCCAGCATGTCTAAAAACTGCTGCTTAGTATTGCCACCATTAGCCGGAGTGGTGTTAACTGGCTTAGGGCTTACCTGTGTATTGGTGAATCCTGCTGCTTTCATTGCATCATTAACACCCTGTGGAAAGAATGAAGCACCATTTTCTTTGCCCCAGTTGCACAGGTTTGCGGTTTTCCAATCTGTACCCCAACCCTTAGCCATTTTGAGCATTTCAGCATCACGTACAGCTTTGTCCTTGCTGGTGATTTTCTGCATATCCACACCATACTTCTTAAATGCAGCTTGCATCACTTTGTTATAGTCCACGGTTGGTTTAGCCATTTTATAAATCCTCATTAATAAGATATAGAAGGGCGGCATACACCGCCCACAGCTATTTATACTCGCTCAACTTCATCTTCAGCAAAGAAAGTAGCTGTATTGCCATTAGATCCAATGGCGTTAATAACACCTGTTTCCCGTGCTGTTTTGGTGTGGATTTTGCCATCTGACAAATCACGAAATTGCTCACTTACGAATAGTTCAGAAAAATACATATTACCCCCCCCCTTCAGGTTTAGTTAAAACATTAGGTGTTTGAGCATCATTGTTAGAAGCCCTCACAGTTAATGTTTCAGTGGCAAAAACCAATTCTTCAAGCTGAGCAGTACAGCGTTCTAAATCTGTAACTACCTGTGCTTTACGTGTCCAGTCTTCAGCCGGGAGGTCAAAAGTGGTTGTATAACCTGATTGCTCTACGCAAGCGTTCCACTCTGTTACAACCTTGCTAATAGTTGTTTTCTTATTCTTACGCAGCATTACAATTAAGCTCTCGGCAGTATTCATAAGCGCATGTGCATTCAGGTTAGCAATGTCCACTTTCACTTTCTCAATATGTTTTCGTTGCCCCTTGATGGGGAGGGCAATAATGCTCTTATGCATGATTATCTACAATTAATATCTGTAGCTATTGCTGTAGATAAGCACTAATAGCTTAGCTCTGAATGATGAATAACCGATTAAATTCATACGGTGAATATACGGGTGAAAATACGGCGTGGCTAATAAACTATTTATATGCCTTTGCATCATGTCTTATCGGGAAGTTATCGATCTGTATCAGTGGTTTATTCTCCATTTTGACGCGTAGAGGCTACATTCATGAGGGTTATAATTAGCATGAATATGAACAAAAAAAACCTTGCGCGTCAGCTATTTACAGTACACTAAAGGAAACAAAAGACCAGAGAACAACACCATACACTTACTGATATAGCCATACACTCGATACATTGCATGCGCTCACAGGCCGCCTTATCTATGCTCAAAAGTCTAAAGCGCGTAATAGTCACCAGCCGTTAGCCAGAAATAGCACTAAAAGCTAATACATGCAGCCTTGAATGGTAAGCTGGTCTACATATTCCCCTCACACCGATAGCAATGCATTCAGGCTTAACCCAGCAATAGCAGGTATTGGTACAGTCTGTGTAGAACTATGTACATATCAGGCTATCAGCTAACGAGCTGAGACGCTCTGTAAGGCTCTGTCAAAGGCCAGGTAATGCAATGCATACCTACGTGCTTGCAACGCAGCACAGAGCGATACAGGAGTTTTGAACATAATCAATCACAACCTATAACACTCAGGCAGCATACCCCAAAGCACCCCCTACGAAGGAAATAAATTAGCGCTTTAGACCATGAGCGGAAAAATTAAAAAATCAGAACTATTTAGACCATCGCTAGTTTATTTCCATTGTCTAAATCCTTTGGAGATAAAATATATGCTTACTGAGATTGAATTAAATTCCCTGAAAAATAAATTTAATTATGATGGCAATACTGGATTGCTGCTGTGGAAAGGTAGTAATAAAATAGCTGGAACAATAGCTAAAACTGGATATGTGAAAGTTAGCTACAAGACTGAAGAGGGCAAATATAAAACCTATTCAGCTCACAGGCTCATCTACCAGATGCATAATGGATTGATTGATGATAGCCAGCAGATTGACCATATCAACCGGGTGAGGCATGACAATAGAATTGAGAACTTACGACTAGCTACCCCTTCACAAAACTCTTCCAATGCTATAGCTCAAAGGGGTGTAACGGGTGTGAAAGGTGTTCAGCCTGCTAAGGGTGGTAAATTTAAGGTGGCTATAGAGCATTAAGGGAAACATATTCATTGTGGCATGTATCCATCACAAGCCCTTGCTGAAAAGGTGGCTAAGCTTGTCAGGCGTGAACTTAAAGGTGAGTTTGCTTGCTCAGAGGTAACGGGTGAATAGTTAGCATATTTATAATGTCGAAATTCGGTTTTTCCGGGTCCAAGTCATCGACGAACTAAGCCTTTCAGGAGTCATTGCCCTGAAGAGCTTTTTTATTGTCCTGATAAATCTGGTGTCCCAGCTTATCGGAATAATTTTCTGGCTTGCAAGTACATTACTATTGTAAAGGTTTTCTGGAAATAATTACTAGAAAGAATATTTACATTATATATCTAATTATATTTATATAGCATTTACTTTATGTTCTTGACGGTACGTAGGGTAACGGGAAAGGGGGGCAAAATAAGTTCCCTTTTCTTTTGAATAAATTAAACTGATGTCCCAGCAAGTGAAGGGGTTAATAAATTGAGAAATAAGATGATGAATGGAAATGAGGTGAGGGCACTAGAAGGCCTTCCCTATAAAGCCTCTCTAATGGCTAATCTAATTACTTGCATGTTGTTTAATAAACTCTCTCAGCGACAGTTAGCAGGGCTTGCTAATGTCCCGCATGAGACGGTGAAGAAGATGATTAAACAGCCTGCTCATGGTTCCCTGATTATGTGGGAGCATCTATTAAAGACAGCTTTAAAATATGAAGCTGAACACAAGGAAGATACAAAATGATTGAGATGAAAGTTGGTGAAACTCTGGTTATTGATGCACGTGAAATTTTAACTTCTCCAGAAGATATTGAGCGTAAAGAGTTCTATGCAGCTGCTGAAATGCTTGAGGAACGCCTGATTGCTCAGGGATGCACAGACAAAGCTATTCATACAGTGATGGTAGGCTTTGGTATTGGTTATGCTGCCCTCAGCTCTCAAGCTCTCCGTGATGAGATTGCATATGATATTGCTCATTCAGAGGATGAAGAGAAAGCTATTGCTGCTGAAAAAGCTGCTTAAACGATTAGCTCCTTATCATGAGGCTATCGAACGTCTCAAGGCTGAATATGAAAATGGCAATATGAGTTTAGAGCGCTTCTGTGCTGCATGCTCTAAAGTTATGTTGAATGCATTGGGTGCTTAATATGTCAGAGATTACAGATAACGATATTAATCCTGAAACTGGCCGCAATCGTAAAGGTCAGTTTGCTAAAGGTAATACCTGCATGCCTCGCAAGAAACGCAAGCCTGTAGAAATCAGTGCAGATGTGCGTGAGTATGCAGACAATAACAATCTAATCCTAATGGCTACACAGATGCTTGAGAAGATTGCTATGAATCAGCGAGGTGCTTATGACGTTAAAGACCAGATTAAGGCCTGTGACCTGATTATTAAACAGTTTGGAATTGCTGTAGAAAAAGACTTAGACCGTGAGGTTCAGGAAACAACGAATGAAACAGCGGCTGAGATGATTAAGATTTTGAAAAAAGCTAAGTAGTAGGTAGCCCTTCATATCAGAGGATAACAGATGCTAGATATATTTGAACTAGCAGCTGAATATGAAGGCCTTCAGGAAATTGACGACAACGAAATTGATAAACTAAATGAAGTCGAAATTGAAGCTCTATTTAAGCTGCACAAACTAAAAGAAACATTTAAACGAGAAAACAAACTAGCTTTCTATAAGCCTTACGCTTTCCAGCGTGAATGGATTGAAGCAAGCAATACGCATAGACAACGTTATTTTTCAGCGGCTAATCCAATTGGTAAGACGTATGGTGCATGCATGGAGCTTGCCTCTCAAATTACAGGCCTATATCTGCTCCTGTCTAATCACTTCGTCACGGTACTGTTTCAGAGCCAGATACATAGCCTCGTATGGGATGTTCATTGGCTCAAGCTCCAGATACCGGATAGAGACAGCAGCACCACGTTGTGCAGCCATGGCTGCTTCTTTGGTTCTCAGGGCAAGGTAGAGTGTTCCAGTCTGGTAGCGTTTACGGAACACATAGCCATTTTTGTTAGTCAGTGAAACGTGAGGGATTTTAGGGGTATTCATAACATCATCACCTGTAAGGAAATTTTCTGAGAAATATCTTAAACCCTTGTATTACGGGCTTCTTAGGCGAGGGTGCTAATAGCGCTAGTGAGGGAGGTAAGATTCCTTACAACTGCAGCTACCGTCAGTTATTAAAAAGATAACCTATATGGATGAATTGAAACAGGGGAGGAGCCTGGTCAGATCAACAAATCTGAAAAAATTGCCGATCGTGACCAGGTATTGCGCAGAGATTAAGCGACGTTGCGCGCCTGTCCGGCCAGCTGGGCCAGCAGATCGCTGTTTTCAATAGTGATATATTTGCCTTTCACCGCCAGCATGCCGCTTTTCTGAAAACGGCCCAGCAGACGGCTGATGGTTTCGACGGTGAGGCCGAGATAGTTGCCAATATCGCCGCGGGTCATGGTCAGCCGGAACTCACGTGGTGAGAAGCCGCGCTGGGCGAAACGACGAGAAAGGTTATAGATAAACGCGGCCAGGCGCTCTTCGGCATTCTTTTTGGAAAGCAACAGGATCATATCCTGGTCGCCTTTAATCTCACCGCTCATCAGGCGCATCATCTGCTGACGCAGATTGGGCATTTTTCCGGAAAGATCGTCAAGAGTTTCGAAGGGGATCTCGCAGACCATTGAGGTTTCCAGCGCCTGCGCAAAGCTCGGGTGCAGACCGGTGCCGATGGCGTCAAAGCCCACCAGGTCGCCCGCCAGATGGAAGCCAGTGATCTGCTCATCACCTTGCTCGGTGATGGTATAGCTTTTGATGGTCCCGGAGCGAATAGCGTACAACGACTTCAGCTCATCACCGGCTTTGAACAAGGTTTGACCTTTCTGGATAGGCTTTTTCCGCTCGATAATATTATCCAGCTGATCAAGCTCATGCTCGTTCAGAGTAAAGGGGATGCAGAGCTGGCTAATGCTGCAATCCTGACAATGGATTGCACAACCGCCAGACTGAATGCGTCGAATAATTCGCTTCTCAGGGATCATATGTCTGCTCAGGCCTTAATTGATATTGGTCAATTTTAACATCTTTTTGATCAGCAGGTAAGTCTTCAGGCCCGGAAACACGTAATATCAGCAGGGTAAATCAAATCGTCTGTGTATCTAATTGATTAAAAAGAGATTATTACGCCACTTTCGATTGTAAAATTACCTGAAAATTCCAGAAAAGGCATTTTCAGTCAAAGCAACAGATAGCCCTCATGACGCAAAAGCCACTCTTTACGCTGTACGCCGCCGGCATAGCCGGTCATGGTGCCGTTGCGCCCGATGACCCGATGGCAGGGCACCACGATACTCACCGGATTGGCGCCATTGGCGGCGCCCACCGCGCGCGCGGCGCCGGGACGACCGAGTGCCTCGGCCAGTTGGCCGTAGTGCATCACCTGGCCACAGGGGATATCGCGTAACGCCTGCCAGACCTGGCGCTGAAAAGGGGTGCCGGCGGTGGCGGTAGGCAGAGTCTCGATAATGGCTAAATCGCCGGCAAAATAGTCGCTCAGCTTACTGCTGAGACCGCCGGGATTGCGGCAGTCGACGCGCTGATAGCCTTCCCGGCGATAGTGAACGTCGAGCAGCGTTTCCATCCGATCGCGGTGCTCGTCCCACTCGACGGCGCGCAAATTAAACTGTTCGTCGCAAAGCACCCACAACGGCCCCAGCGGGGTATCCATTTTATCCTGCAGCAAGGTCAACATCGTTTCTGTCATCCACCATCGTACATGAGAGGCACACGATACCACGCGCTGACGGCAGTCAACTATACTCCCAAAAGGTAAAACCGCATCGCCAGATAGCACGGCGGGCTATCCGCCGTGGAGGCATTCTGCGATCGCCACGATGATTTATTTTTGGATCGATCCTGGCGGGTTACCGGACAGGGTTTTTGCTACTTTTAAGCTGACGACGTCGGTCCTCCGCGCCGCTGTGCGCGCTCGGGAAAGTGCTACCGCGTCGGCGCGGCGAGGTTAATAACTCAGAGGTGGAGCTATGCAATATATACTGACTGGCGTAATCGTACTGATCTTCAGCGGTCTGGTTATTCACGGTATGTCGCTGTTGCTTGAGCGAGGGTATCGCGCGCTTTTCGGCATATTCGCCGGAGCCGGGGAAGCGACCCGTAAGTTCAAAGTGAAGATATCGCGTTAAGCTAAGGCGGCCGTCCCTGGCGCATCGGTGGGTTAAGACAGCCGCGGATAGATGCCAGGGCCGATCGGCAGTCCCACCAGATACCAGCCCACCAGCAACAGCAGCCAGACGGCGAGAAAAATCAGCGGGTAAGGGAGCACCAGCGAGTAGTAGGTGCCGAGGCGGGCATCCGGCCGGTAGCGCTGTAGAAAGCCGAGAAACAACGGCACAAACGGTGACACCGGCGCCAGCGGCAGCACCGATGAATCAGCGATACGAAACAGGATCTGCGCAAACGCCGGGTGAAAGCCCAACAGCATAAACATTGGCACGAAGATCGGCGCCAGAATCGACCAGATGGCCGAGCCGCTGGCGATAAACATACACAGAAAAGCCGACAGCAGCGCAAGACCGACAAACGCCGGAACACCGTTTATGCCTGAACTCTCCAGCAGATCCGTCAGCCCGACGGCCATAAACTTGCCCATGTTGCTCCAGTTGAACATCGCCACGAACTGCGCCAGCGGGAAGACCATCACGATAAACCCGGCCATCTCTTTCATCGGCTCAATCATCAACTGCGGCAGGTCGGCCTGGCGGCGAATTTTGCCGGTGGCGATGCCGTATGCCAGCGACACGACAAAGAAGAAAAAGATAATTAGCGGCACGATGCCTTTGATAAACGGCGAGGGCATGACCGTATGCTGAACCGGATCGCGAAGAATACCGTTTTCGGGGACCACCATCAGGGCGATGACCGCCACGAATACCAGCGTCGCCACGCCGGCGATGCGCAGGCCGAACCGCTCCCCGGGCGTCAGCGTCTGCAGCTTTTCATCACGACTGCCTTGCCACTGGCCCAGCCGCGGCTCGACCAGCTTATCGGTGATCAGTCCGCCGACGAGCGTCAGAACGATCACCGAGGTCGCCATAAAGTACCAGTTGTCGATCACGCTGACGTGCAAAGAGGCATCGATGGACTTTGCCGCCTCGGTGCTGATCCCGGAGAGCAGCACGTCGGTGGTGACAATCAGTAGATTGGCGGTAAAGCCGCAGCCCACGCCGGCTATCGCCGCCAGCAGACCAGCGACAGGATGCCGACCGACGGCAAGAAACATCAGCGCTCCCAGCGGCGGCATAATCACCAGCGCCGCATCGGAAGAGATATGGCTGAAAAAGGCGATAAACAGCACCATATAGCTGGCATAGCGGGCGCTGACGTGCGAGGCCATCTTGACCATCAACGCCGGTAACAGGCCCACCCGCTCGGCAAAGCCGGCGCCCAGCACCAGGGCGAGGATCGCGCCCAGCGGCGCGAAACCGCTGAAGTTTTTAATCACGTTCGGCAAAAACCAGTGCAATCCTTCCACGCTGAGCAGGTTTTTGACCACCACCCGCGAACCGTCAGTTGGGTTTTGTACCCCAACGTTGAGGGCGGAGAGGATTGCCGTGGCAGCGATCAGCACGGCGATGAGATAGATAAACAGCAAAAACGGGTGCGGGACCTTGTTACCGATCTTCTCTACCCAGCCATAGCGCTTTCCGCCGGGGGAAGATGACGGTATGGATGACATACTCATGGGCATTCCTCTGTTGTCGTTGTTGTGTTGGGCAGGCCTGCTCCCGTACTGCCGGCGGTTATTATGGGCGGTGCGTGCCGCGATCCGGTCAGCGTTGGCCAGGAGTAGCCTCTAAGTGGTTATCGTAAAACGGACGGACTCACCTCCGCCGGGATCGGGCAACGATAGGGGCGTTCGGCCAGTACCTGCCTGAGCTCTTGCTGGCTGGCCTCCAGCAGGGCGCTGTCGCTGAATAAACGGATGGCGGTCGCCGCGAGGACTTTCCCCGCCAGCAACATCCCTTTATGGGCTATGGAGGTTCTGCCCTGGCTCACCAGCTGCCAGCTGTGCAGCGGGGTACCCACCGCGAAGCACGGGCTGAAGCACTGGGCCACCGGCGCTTTCCAGCTAACATCGCCGACGTCGGTGGATCCGGCGAGGACGTTATCCGTGGCCGCCCAGGGCGCCACCTCATCAATCAGCAAGGTGTCGCGGTGGCGACGAGCGAACGTTTTGCCTTCCTCGCCACTGGTGCCGGCAATATTGTTCAGGCTGTTGTTAATATCGTTGGCGCTGAGAGTGGCGCGGATCGCCGCGGCAAAAGCGCGTTCCTCGTCGCTCCAGGCGGGGGTACCGTAATGACAGACCGCCTGATACATCGCCGCCTCAAGCGTGCGGTTGGGCAGATAGCTGGAGCAGGCTTTTTCAAAGCGGCAGCTGACCTGGGTCTCGGTCATCAGCGCGGCCCCCTGGGCAATCTTCTCTATGCGGGCGAAGATTTGCTCAGCGTCGGCCATCTCCGGCGCGCGGATCAAATACAGCACTTCCGCCTGCGCCTGCACCACGTTGGGCGAGACGCCGCCGGTATCGGTAATGGCGTAATGGACCCGCGCCTTCTCGATGATATGTTCATTGAGGAAATTGCTGCCGGTGGTCATCAGGGTGACGGCATCCAGCGCGCTCCGGCCCAGGTGCGGCGAATTAGCGGCGTGGGCCGCGGTGCCGGTAAATCGCCATGCCGCCTGAATGTTGGCGAGGGTGCGGGTGCTGAACATCCCGGCCCAGGCTTCCGGATGCCAGGTCAGCGCCGCATCGACATCATCAAACAACCCTTCGCGCACCATAAAGGTTTTTCCCGAACCGCCTTCCTCGCCGGGACAACCGTAGAAGCGCAGAGTGCCGCTGTCGCCGTGCTGCTGCAGCCAGCCTTTGGCGGCGACCGCCGCGGCGAATGCCGCGGTGCCGAGCAGATTGTGCCCACAGCCGTGGCCGTTGGCTCCCGGTGTCAAGGGCGTCGGTTCCGCGCTGTGGGCCTGCTGGCTGAGTCCCGCCAGGGCGTCAAATTCGCCGAGCAGGGCAATGACCGGTTGGCCCTCACCGACGCTGGCGATAAAGGCATTCGGGATCCCGCCGGCATCGCGGGTGAGCTGAAAACCTTCCGCCTCCAGGGCGTCGGCCAGCCGTTGGGCTGACCAGAACTCCTCAAAGCGGGTCTCCGGGTGGTCCCAGATGTCGTCAGCGATGGCGCAGTAAGTGTCGCGTTGTGCCTCAACCACCTCGTCCACAAACTGAAAAATGGCTTCCATTACACCCCCCGCTGCCAGGGAAAGTTAAGCGCGACGCGCGCCAGGGTTTCGACCGCTACCGCCATCACGCTCTCGTCGAAGTCAAACTTTTCGTTGTGGTGACCGGCGCTGAGTTCAGTGCCGAAAATCATGTACGAGGCGAGGCCGCCGCGCGCCTGGACCCGGGCCATCATCAGGGTGGCGTCTTCCGAGCCCGCCGGGGCGGCGATGCGATCCACCGCCTGTTGCACGCCGGGCACCCGGGCGGCCTGTTCGCGCAGATAGTCCACCCACGCCGGCGACGGTGCGCTGGCGGTCGCCGCGCCCATCATGCGCAGTTCGTAGCGGGCTTCGTACATCGCCGCAGCCCCGGCGACGACGTGCTGCGCCCGCTCGAACACGTACTGATTAATGGCTTCGCTTTCGCCGCGGGTTTCCACTTTTAACAGCGCGGAAGAGGGCACCACGTTGCGCCCGGTACCGGCCTGCATCACCCCGACGTTGACCCGCGAGGCGCCGGCGCTGTGCGGCGGGATGGCGTGCAGGCCAAGGGCGGCCTGGGCGGCGGCCAGCAGAGCGTTGCGTCCGTCCTCGGGCTTGCCGCCGGCGTGGGCGGCCACGCCGCTGAACTGCACGTCGAATTTGGTGGTGGCCATAAAGTTGTCTCCACCGCAGACGACGGTACCTGCCGGCACGCCGGTCCCGATATGGATCGCCGTGAAATAATCCACGTCATCAACCACGCCGGCGGCCACCATCGCGCGGGCGCCGCGGGTACCCTCTTCAGCAGGCTGGAAAATCAGTTTAATGACGCCATTGAGCTGGGCGGCATACTGCTTGAGCACATGCGCCAGCCCCAGCCCGATGGCGGTATGGCCGTCATGGCCGCAGGCGTGCATCATGCCGGCGTTGCAGGAGGCGAAATGATCGCGATAGGGGCGGTGGCTATCGTCATGCTGTTCGTTGAGATCAAGGGCATCCATATCGACGCGAAAGGCTAGGGTTGGCCCGGGCCGCCCGGTGTCGAGCGTGGCCACCACGCCGGCGAAACCGCCTTCAAACGCCGGCAGCCAGCGCTCCGGCGCGCCCTGTTCGCGGGCGCGTTCGAAAGCCTGGGCCAGGGTCTCCTCGTCCGGCAGCCCCATCCGGCTGTCGGCATCGATGACGTCGCGGCCTAGCGCCAGCTGATAGCCTAGCCCGTCAAGAATATCCGCGACCTTACTGGCGGTGCGAAACTCCAGCCAGCCGGATTCAGCGTGCAGGTGAAAATCACGGCGCCATTGGGTCATGGAGGGCGTCAGCTGGCGGAGGTATTCATCAAGTTGCGGCATAGCTTATCCTGTCATAAGTAAAAAATGTGACGGCGTTCACGATGTGATAGCTTTTGTTTATCACTGACGCGCTACAGGCCTTAACACCCTTAACCTGCCACAGCCTGATGGATTACAGTAGATGTCATTTTCTTCTGTCTGATAAGCAACGGTTATCACTAAAAGCATGGCATTTCAGATTAAATTTCATCAAATTCGCGCCTTCGTCGAAGTAGCCCGGGAAGGCAGTATCCGTGGCGCCAGCCGGGCGCTGGCGGTCTCGCAGCCGGCGCTGACCAAAGCGATTAAAGAGCTGGAGGAGGGGCTTTCCGCCCAGCTGTTCGTCCGCCGCAGCCAGGGGGTGGCGTTAACCGACAATGGCGAAAGTTTTTATCAACATGCGAGCCTGATCCTTGAGGAGCTGCGGGCGGCGCAGGATGAACTGCTGCAGCGCCAGGGGGAACAGGCCGGGCAAATTAATATTGGCCTTGGCGCCAGCGTCGCCCGGTCGCTGATGCCGTCGGTGATCTGCCGCTTTCATCAGCAGCATCCGCAGGTGAAGGTGCGGATCATGGAGGGTCAGCTGCTGGCGATGATTAATGAGCTGCGCCAGGGGGAGCTGGATTTCACCATTAATACCTATTACCCCGGGCCGTACGACCATGAGTTCAGCTTTGAGAAACTGTTTGAGAAACCGTTCGCGGTGTTCGCCCGCGCGGGCCATCCGGCGGCGCAGGCCACCTCGCTGGGGGAGTTGATGGATCACCACTGGACCATGCCGACGCCTCGCGGCAGCTACTTCAAGCAGCTGCAGGAGCGCTTCGAACAGCTGGGACGGGAGCCAAAGGTGGGGATCGTCTGCGAAACGTTCTCATCCTGCATCAGCCTGGTGGTGAAAAGTGATTTTCTCAGCATCCTGCCGGTGGAGCTGGGCAACGACCCGCTGATGGCCGACAAACTGGTGATGATCCCCATCCGTGAAGTGTTACCCACCGCCACCTATTATCTGATCCAGCGGCGCGATACCCGGCAAACGCCGCTCACGGCGTCGTTAATCACCCTGTTCCGCCGCCAGAGCCGACAATTGTTTCCTTAATCGTCCGTCGCGCTCACTTTGCCAGCGAACGCGGCTAAACGCGTTGAGAGGGGAGCGCGAGGCGGCTATAGTAGCTGGCGACGGCCGCTGGAGGAGAGCCCATGAACCTTGATGACAAATCCCTGTTTCTTGACGCCATGGAAGATGTCCAGCCTCTGAAACGTAACAATGACGTGCACTGGCATCCCGGGCGTAACAGCCGGGCCCCGCAACGCGTCGATACCCTGCAGCTGGATAATTTTCTCACCACCGGCTATCTCGATATCGTGCCGCTCGCCACGCCGCTGGAGTTTAAGCGAGAAGGGCTGCAGAGCGGCGTGCTGGATAAGCTGCGGCGGGGGAAATACAGCCAGCAGGCGAGCCTCTCCCTGCTGCGCCAGCCGGTGGAACAGTGCCGGCAGATGCTCTTCGCCTTTATGGTACAGGCGCAGAAAGAGGGGTTACGCAATGTGCTGATCGTTCACGGCAAAGGCCGCGACGACCAGTCCCACGCCAATATTATCCGCAGCTATCTGGCGCGCTGGCTGGAAGAGCTGCCGGAGGTGCAGGCCTTCTGCGCCGCGCTTCCGCATCATGGCGGCAGCGGCGCCTGCTATGTTGCGCTGCGTAAATCGGCGCAGGCGAAGCAGGAGACCTGGGAGCAGCACGCCAAGCGCAGTCGTTAGCGCAGAAGCAGCGTCAGCTCGCGGGCGGCTTTTTGCAGCTCCGGCAGCACGCGCTCGATCATCTCGCGGGCCGTCATCTGGCCCGCATGCACCCCGACGTTGAGCGCCGCCTGGACCTGCCCCTGAGCGTTAAACAGCGGGACCGCGAGGGAGCGCAGCCCCATCTCCAGCTCCTGATCGTTGAGGGCATACCCCTGCTGATGCACCCGTTTCAGTTCGGCGCGCAGCTTCGCCACCGAATCCACCGTCTGTGGGGTATAGCGGATCATGGTCACCCGGGCCAGCATATCGTTGAGCTTCTCCTCCGGCTGATGGCTCAGCAGCACCCGGCCCATCGAGGTCGCCCACGCCGGAAGGCGACTGCCGATATCCAGGTCGATGGTCATAATCCGCGAGCTGGAGGCGCGGGCGATATACAGGATATCGTCGCCGTCGAGGGTGGCGATGGAGCAGGACTCATTGAGCATTTCGCTCAGATGCCGCAGCACCGGCTGCGCCGAACGCGCCAGCGGCGTCGAGGCCAGCCAGGCGTGGCCCAGCGCCAGGATCCGCGGCCGCAGCTGGAAATTCTTACCGTCTTCGGCATACACGAACCCCAGCTTGCTCAGGGTATACAGGCAGCGGCGCACCGCGGCGCGCGGGATGCCGGTCTTCTGACTGATCTGTGAGATAGACAGCAGGGGCCGCTGCGGCGTGAACGCCTGAATCACCTCCAGACCCCGCGCCAGGGAGGCCATAAAGTTAGGATCGCCTTTAAACGGATCGCCGTCGCCGGTCAGTAAATCGTCTGGATGCTTGTCCATTTCTGTTCCCCATATTTGCCATCGATCACATTCTTTCGCTAAAGATAACCGATGTTCGATTATCGCACCATATTTCGATTATCGCCCTTGACCGACATCGTTAAGCGGGTCACATTTTGTGCGAACAACGAATAAAAGTGCGATTACCGCACATCACTGGAGCGACCTGATGATTGATAAAAGCGTATCGACGCTGAGCGAGGCCATCGCCGGGATCCACGATGGGGCGACTATTATGATCGGCGGCTTTGGCCCCGCCGGCCAGCCGACCTTTCTGATTGACGCCCTGATTGACCAGGGCGCTCGCGACCTGACCATCATAAATAACAACGCCGGCAACGGGGAAGTGGGTCTCGCGGCGCTGCTCAAGGCGGGCCGGGTGCGCAAAATGATCTGCTCCTTTCCGCGCCAGGTGGATTCTCAGATTTTCGATGATCTCTACCGTCGCGGCAAAGTGGAACTGGAGCTGGTGCCGCAGGGCAACCTCGCGGCGCGGATCCAGGCGGCCGGCGCCGGGCTGGGGGCGGTGTTTACCCCCACCGGCTACGGCACGCCGCTGGCGGAAGGCAAGGAGACACGGGAAATCGACGGTCGCCACTACGTGCTGGAGTACCCGATCAAAGCCGATTTCGCGCTGATTAAAGCCCACCAGGGCGACCGCTGGGGCAACCTGGTCTATCGCAAGGCGGCGCGCAACTTTGGCCCGATCATGGCGACAGCGGCGAAAACCACCATCGTAGAGGTCTCGCAGCTGGTGGCGCTGGGCGACCTCGATCCGGAAAACATCATCACCCCCGGCATTTTCGTCCAGCGCGTCTTCTCGCTGGAAAACCTGACTGCCGCACAACACGCCTGAGGAGCCCGACATGCAAAAACTGACCCGTGACGAAATGGCCCAGCGCGTGGCCCGCGATATTCCCGAAGGCGCTTACGTCAACCTCGGCATCGGCCTGCCGACCCGCATCGCCAATTACCTGCCCGCTGACAAAGAGGTGTTCCTGCACAGCGAAAACGGCCTGCTGGGGATGGGGCCGAAACCGCAGCCCGGGGAAGAAGATCCCGAGCTGATCAATGCCGGTAAAGAGTATGTCACCCTCCTGCAGGGGGGCTGCTATTTCCACCACGGCGACTCCTTCGCCATGATGCGCGGCGGTCATCTCGATATCTGCGTGCTGGGGGCCTATCAGGTTTCCGCCAGCGGCGACCTCGCTAACTGGAGCACCGGTGCGCCGGATGCGATCCCGGCCGTTGGCGGGGCGATGGATCTGGCCATCGGCGCCCGCCAGGTGTTTGTGATGATGGACCACCTGACCCGTGACGGCGAGTGCAAGCTGGTGGCGCAGTGCAGCTACCCGCTGACCGGCGTCGGCTGCGTCAGCCGGATCTATACCGACCTGGCGGTGATCGACATCACCGACCGCGGCCCGGTGGTGCGGGAAATCTTTAACGGCCTCTCTTTTGAAGAGCTGCAGCGCATCACTCCGGTGGCGCTGACCTTTCAACAACTGGCGGAAAGCGCGTAAGGAACCTATGATGAATCAGGCATTTATCTGTGATGCGGTGCGTACACCCTTTGGCCGTTTCGGCGGTGCCCTGGCGACGATGCGCGCTGACGACCTGGCGGCGCTGCCGCTGAAAGCGCTGCTGGCGCGGAACCCGGGACTGGATCCCTCGCGCATTGACGATGTGATCTTTGGCTGCGCCAACCAGGCCGGGGAAGACAACCGCAACGTGGCGCGGATGGCGCTGCTGCTGGCCGGCCTGCCGGAGAGCGTGCCCGGGAGCACCATCAACCGCCTGTGCGGTTCCAGCCTTGACGCGATTGGCGTCGCGGCGCGGGCGATTAAAAGCGGGGAGACGCAGCTGATGATCGCCGGTGGGGTGGAGAGCATGTCCCGCGCGCCGTTTGTGATGGGGAAAGCGGAGAGCGCCTTTAGCCGCAGCATGCAGATGGAGGATACCACCATCGGCTGGCGCTTTATTAACCCGCAGATGAAAGCCCTGTACGGCGTGCATTCCATGCCGGAGACGGCGGAAAACGTCGCCGATGAGTTTGCCATCTCCCGTGCCGATCAGGACGCGTTCGCCTTACGCAGTCAGTTGCGTACCGCCGCGGCGCAAGAGGCGGGGCGTTTCGCCGATGAGCTGATCGCCGTCCAGGTGCCGCAGCGCAAAGGCGAGCCGCTGCTGTTTAGCCGCGATGAGCACCCGCGCAGCACCTCGCTGGAGGCGCTGGCTAAACTGCGCGGCGTGGTGCGCGCCGACGGCAGCGTTACCGCCGGTAACGCCTCCGGGGTTAACGACGGCGCCTGCGCGCTGTTGCTGGCCAGCGAGACGGCGCTGTCGGCTAACGATCTTCAGCCGCTGGCCCGGGTGGTCGGCGTGGCGACGGCGGGCGTTGCGCCGCGGATCATGGGCTTTGGCCCGGCGCCGGCGGTGCGCAAGGTGCTGGCGCAGACCGGCCTGACATTAGGCCAGATGGATGTCATTGAGCTGAATGAAGCCTTCGCCGCGCAGGCGCTGGCGGTGACCCGTGATTTGGGCTTACCGGACGATGCCGCCCACGTGAACCCTAACGGCGGGGCGATTGCGCTGGGCCACCCGCTCGGCGCCTCCGGCGGCCGGCTGGCGATGACCGCAGCTTATCAGCTGAAACGGACCGGCGGCCGCTACGCCCTGTGCACCATGTGCATCGGCGTCGGACAGGGGATCGCCCTGATTATTGAACGTGTTTAAGGAGCCAGAATGAGTTTGTTGACCCCGATGCTGCGCAGCAGTCCGCTAACCGACTGGTTCAGCGACGCGCAGCGGGTGCAGGGCATGCTGGATTTTGAAGCGGCGCTGGCGCAAGCGCAGGCCGCCTGCGGGATGGTGCCGCCGGAAGCGGTCGGGCCAATTGTCGCGGCCTGCCGCCACGAGGCCATCGATTTTGCCGCGCTGGGCGAGGCGGCGGTGGGAGCCGGTAATCTGGCCATCCCGCTGGTGAAACAGCTGACGGCCCAGGTAAAAACGCGAGATCTTGAGGCTGCGCGCTACGTTCACTGGGGCGCTACCAGCCAGGACGCCATCGACACCGGACTGGTGCTCCAGCTGCGCGGGGCGCTGGATGCCGCTGAGACCCTGCTTGAGCAGCTGTTGGCGGCCCTGGCTCTCCAGGCGGATCGTTATCGCGATACCGTGATGCCGGGCCGGACCTGGATGCAGCACGCGCTGCCGGTGACCTTTGGCCTGAAGCTGGCGGGCACCCTCGACGCGCTCCTGCGCTGGCAGCAGCGGCTGCGCGAGATGCGTCCGCGACTGCTGGCGCTGCAGTTCGGCGGCGCCGCGGGCACTCTGGACGCGCTAAAAGAGAAAGGGCCGGCGGTTGGCCTGGCGCTGGCGCAGATCCTCGGTCTGTCGCTGCCGGATACTCCGTGGCACAGCCAGCGCGATCGGCTGCTGGAGGCGGGCGCCTGGTTCGCCGGCGTCTGCGGCACGCTGGGGAAATTCGCTAACGACTTTTCCCTGCTGATGCAGACCGAAGTGGCTGAGGTGGGCGAGCCGGTGGCGGAAGGTCGCGGCGGTTCGTCGACGATGCCGCATAAGCGCAATCCGGTGGCCTGCGCGGCGATCCTGACCGCCGCCCAGCGTACGCCGGGGCTGATGGCGACGCTCTACGCCAGCCAACTCCAGCAGCATGAGCGGGCGCTGGGCGGCTGGCAGGCGGAGTGGGAGACCCTGCCGGAGCTAATTACCCTGGTGGGCGGGGCGTTGGCGCAAAGCGAGGCGCTGGTGCGCGACATGCAGGTTTTCCCGCAGAAAATGCGCGCCGATCTCGATATCACCCATGGGCTGATTATGGCTGAGGCGGTGACTCTGGCGCTGGCGGAATTCATTGGCAAAGCCGAGGCGCATCATCATATCGAGGCGCTGTGCCGCCAGGCGCTGGACCGTCACTGCCCGCTGGTCGATCTGCTCGCGGCTGACCCACAGGTCAGTCAGTATCTCTCTCGTGAACGCTTAACCACGCTGCTGGACCCGGCAACGGCGACCGGCAGCGCCGAACGCTTTGTGCGCCAGGTGCTGGCGCGTTATCAGGAGCAACGTGATGAATCTTGATTATCAACTCGACGGGCCGGATGGCGCGCCGGTTATCGTCCTCTCCAATTCGCTGGGCACCACCCGGGCGATGTGGCAGCCGCAGATCGAGGCGTTAACCGCCCATTTCCGGGTGCTGCGCTACGACACGCACGGCCACGGTAAAACGACGAAAAATGGCAAAGTGACCCTCGCCCAGTTGGGTGAGGATGTGATTGCGCTGCTCGATCACCTGAATATCGACCGCGCCTGGTTCTGCGGGATCTCGATGGGCGGTTTGACCGGCCTGTGGCTGGGCCGCTTTGCGCCGGAGCGTTTTCATGGTCTGGCGGTCGCCAACACTGCGGCGCGCATTGGCGATCAGGCCAGCTGGCTGTCGCGGGCGCGGGCCGTACGTCAGGAGGGGATGGCGGTGGTGGCCGCCGGAGCGGCAGACCGCTGGTTCACCCACGCGTTTCGCCAGAAGGCGCCGGAGGTGGTCGAGGCGCTTTGTCACCAGCTGACCCATACCGATGCTGAAGGCTATGCCGCCTGCTGTGAGGCGCTGGCCGCCGCCGACCTGCGGGGCGAAGTGGGGCAGATCCCGCTGCCGACGCTAATCATCGCCGGGGAAAGTGACCCTGTCACCACGGTCGGTGACGCTCATTTCCTGCAGCAGCAGATCCCCGCCTCCGAGGTGGTGGTTCTGGCGGCATCGCATCTGTCTAACATTGAGGCGCCGAAAAGCTTTACTTCAGCGCTGCTGAGCTTTTTCCAGGGGGAACGCCATGGATGATAAACAGCGCTATCAGGACGGGATGGCGGTACGGCGCAAAGTATTGGGCGACGCCCACGTCGACCGTACGCTGCAGCATCTGACGCCGTTGAATGATGAGTTTCAGGACTTTATTACCCGCTATGCCTGGGGCGAGACCTGGACGCGTCCGGGGCTCGATCACCATACCCGCAGCATGATCACTATTGCCATGCTGATCGCTCTCAATCGCGAGGCGGAGCTGAAGATGCATCTGCGCGCGTCGTTTAACAACGGGGTGACCCGCGATGAGCTGAAAGAGCTGATCATGCACTCTGCGCTGTACTGCGGGCTGCCGGCGGCCAATGCCACGATGCATCTGGCGCAGCAGGTGTTTGACGACATCGACGCCGCGCAGGGTTGAGTCGTCGTCCGAGTCGGATTGCCCGGCAGTCGTTGTAGGCCGGGTACGGCGCCGATAGATTGCCCTCCGGCGCAGCGCTTGCCGGGCCTGGGAAGCGAAGATCGCCTGTAGACCCCGTAGGCCGGGTAAGGCGCAGCCGCCACCCGGCGAAATGGCGGCACAACCGGAAATGTCCCTGTTCGCACTATGTTTGGCAGGACCACAACGTTTGGCAGGGCTACAACTTCTATGTTAATTCCGGGCAGATTGCGCTCCCGGTTGATCTTCTGCGTTCTGTCTCTTATGGCGCAGGGAGCGCACAGGGGGCGGCCAGTCGCCGCCGCCCCCTGTACCCGAGAAAGATGACCAGCACAGCATAGAGTCGAACTTCAATATTGCCGAGATAGCGCCGCCAGTGCTGCGGTATGGCGCTACGTTTTTCGAGGATCCGCAGCAGGAAAAAACGTCGCACCCGCCGCCAGGCGCGGAAGGCGCCGTAGTAAAACAGCGCCAGCAGCAGCGCCCCGGCCAGGGCTTTACCGGCGGAGATGAACAGATAGCGGTTGTTGAACTGCTCCTGGAGGCTGGTGCGCTGGGCTTCCATACGCGCCAGCACCCGCTGGGCTGCCTGGTCGAGGGTTAAATCATCGCCCTCGTCGAGATCCGCCTGGCTCAGCAGCAGCACCGGTTTGCCGTTCATCAGAAACAGTCTGCCTGGCTGACCATAGCGGATAACCGGCACGACCCGCAGCGGCTGGCGAATATCATCTTCGGTGAAGGCGCGCAGGGCGCTGCGGGTGCGCAAAACGCGCTCTTCGGGCGTGGTCTGGCCAAAGGTGGCCTGCAACATGACGACAGGTTGGTGGAAAATCGTGACCGTGCGTGCCTGCTCGCGCGCCGTTGGCTGCTGTCGCGGTTCGGCGGCCAGCGCCGGCTGGAGCGCCAGCCGCGCCAGCGCCCAGAGGATAACGATGCTCATCCTGTTCATTGAGGCACCTGAGATAAGAATTATTATTATTTTTCAGCAAAAAACGGAGGGCTTGTAGTTGAGCATAGCCTGGTGCGAAGTGAATTCAAGCTGGGGAAACGCGGACATAAAAAAAGCCGTCGCCCAAACGGCGACGGCCTGATATCAGCGTCAGAGGATAGCGTTAGCCGTGCTGTTTACAGCCCGCGCACTGCTTATTCTGGATCTGCTGGAAGAAGTCGTTGCCTTTATCATCGACGAGGATAAACGCCGGAAAATCTTCCACTTCGATTTTCCAGATAGCTTCCATCCCCAGTTCCGGATAGGCCACGCACTCGAGGCTCTTGATACTCTGCTGGGCGAGCACTGCCGCCGGGCCGCCGATGCTTCCAAGGTAGAAGCCGCCGTGTTTATGGCAGGCATCGGTCACCTGCTGGCTGCGGTTGCCTTTCGCCAGCATCACCATGCTCGCGCCGTGGGACTGCAGCAGATCAACGTAAGAGTCCATGCGGCCGGCAGTGGTTGGGCCGAGGGAGCCGGAAGCGTAACCGGCTGGCGTTTTTGCCGGGCCCGCGTAGTAGATCGGGTGATCTTTGACGTACTGCGGCAGCGCCTCGCCGTTGTCGATAAGTTCCTTCAGCTTGGCGTGGGCGATGTCGCGGGCCACGATAATGGTGCCGTTAAGGCTCAGGCGGGTGGAGACCGGATGTGCCGACAGCTGCGCCAGGATCTCGCTCATCGGCTGATTCAGGTTGATGCTTACCACTTCGCCTTCGCCGGCCTGACGCAGATGTTCAGGAATATATTTTCCCGGATTGCTCTCCAGCTTCTCGATCCAGATACCGTCGCGGTTAATTTTGGCTTTGATATTGCGGTCGGCGGAGCAGGAGACACCCATGCCGATCGGGCAAGAGGCGCCGTGGCGCGGCAGACGGATCACCCGGATATCGTGGGCGAAGTATTTCCCGCCGAACTGCGCGCCGAGGCCGAGGTTATGCGCTTCCTGCAGCAACTCCTGCTCCAGCTGCACATCGCGGAACGCCTGACCGTGTTCGTTACCTTCGGTCGGCAGACCGTCGTAATAGCGGGTCGAGGCCAGTTTGACGGTCTTCAGCGTCGCTTCCGCTGAGGTGCCGCCGATCACAAACGCGATGTGGTACGGCGGGCAGGCGGCGGTGCCGAGAGTGCGCATCTTCTCAACGAGGTAGTTTTTCAGCTTCGCCGGGGTGATCAGGGCCTTGGTTTCCTGGTACAGATAGGTTTTGTTGGCGGAACCGCCGCCTTTCGCCATGCACAGGAACTTATATTCTTCACCGTCGACGCTATAGAGATCGATCTGCGCCGGCAGGTTGGTGCCGGTGTTAATCTCTTTATACATATCCAGCGGCGCGTTCTGTGAGTAGCGCAGGTTATCTTCGGTATAGGTGTTGTAAACGCCCTGCGCCAGGGCGGCTTCATCGCCGCCGCCGGTCCAGACGCGCTGGCCTTTTTTCCCCATGATAATCGCGGTGCCGGTATCCTGGCAGGTCGGCAGCACGCCCTTGGCGGCAATTTCCGAGTTGCGCAGGAACTGCAGGGCGACATATTTATCGTTATCGCTGGCTTCCGGGTCGAGCAAAATCGAGGCGACCTGTTGCTGATGGGAGACGCGCAGCATAAAGGCGGCGTCGTGGAAGGCCTGCTGAGCGAGCAGGGTCAGCGCCTGCGGCTCTACTTTCAGGACCTGCTGGCCGTCAAATTCAGCGACGGAGACGTGCTCTTTGCTGAGCAGATAGTATTCCGTATCGTCGTGCGCCAGCGGAAACGGATCCTGATAAACAAACGGTTTAGTCGACATAGTCACTTACTCCATAAAGATAAAAACCGCCGGGGTAGTCCCGGCGGTTATGAATCAGAACATCATGGACATCCACGGATAGCCAATCAGCAGCAGGGCGGCCAGGAAGATGGCGCCAAAGATGGTGCCGAGGCGCCAGTAATCTTTGGTCGGCAGGTAGCCGCTGCCGTAGTAGATTGGGCTTGGGCCAGTACCGTACGGGGTGATGATCCCCATCACGCCCAGCGAGGTGACCATCAGCAGGACAAACACTTCCATATTCATTCCCGGGATAGTCGAGGCAATGGTCAGCATGGCCGGCAGCAGCGCGGTGGTGTGCGCGGTGGTGCTGGCAAACAGATAGTGCAGCAGGTAGAACGCCAGCAGCAGGACGATGGTCGCCATCCCCGGGGAGATGCCGCTCATCAGCGCGCCGCCCTCTTTACCCAGCCAGGCGATAAAGCCGGTGGAGGAGAGGCCGTCGGCCAGTGCCACCAGGGTGGCGAACCAGACAAAGGTGTTCCATGCCGCTTTGTTGTTGGTGATATCGCTCCAGGAGAGCACGCCGGTCCACAGCATCAGCACGATAACCAGCAGGGCAGCCAGCGCCGGTTCGATCCAGTCGGCGGCGAAGATCCACATCATCAGCGCGAAGCAGACGAATACCAGCAGCAGAATTTCATTGCGCGACAGTTTGCCCAGTTTTTCCAGTTCACGCGCGGCCCACAGTGGCACTTCGTTATTGACTTTCACTTCCGGCGGGTAGAACCAGTAGGCCAGCAGCGGCATAGCCAGAATCAGCAGGATACCCAGCGGCAGGAAGGCGATGAACCAGGTGCCCCAGGAGATATTGATGCCAACAATGCTTTTGACCAGCGCCAGGGCCAGCAGGTTCGGGGCCAAAGCCGACAGGAACATCGAGCTGGTAATACAGGCGGCGGTGATCGCTACCCACATCAGATAGGAACCGATTTTACGTGCGCTCGGATCGTTTGGCTTTGAACCGTACAGCGGCGGCAGGTTAGCGATAATCGGGTAGATAGTCCCCCCGCTGCGTGCGGTGTTAGACGGCGTAAACGGCGCCAGCAGCAGATCCGCGAAGGTGATGGCGTAGCCGAGCGTCAGGCTACGACGGCCAAGATATTTCACCAGAATCAGCGCCAGGCGGCGGCCGAACTGCGTTTTATCGTAGCCGGCGGCGAACATGAACGCGCCGAAGATAAGCCACACGGTGGAGTTGCCGAAGCCGCTCACCGCCCACTTAAAGGAGGCGCCAGCCATTTTGAAGCCTGGCGCGGCCATCTGATCCGGGCTGAACAGCAGCCACTGGCTGCACAAGGCAATAACTACCACGCCGGTGATACCGATAACGGCGCCGGGCAGCGGTTCAAAAATCAACCCGACGATCACCCCGACAAAGATAGCGAAGTAGTGCCAGGCGTACGGCGGCAGGCCTTCGGGGACCGGGACGAACAATAACAGCACGGCAACGATAATCGGCAGCGCCATCATCAGGAGAGGTTTTTTATTCGCAGTCGTTGGCTTGACTGCACCGGCAGGCGGTATGGTTGTCTTTTTCTCTTTCATAATGAGTATCTGCAAGTTGTTGAAAATAACGTTTACGCCAGCGTCTTGCTCAGTGATTTCTTTAATTACAAAAGTTACTTTAGTTTTTATTTTGCGTTTTTGAGTATCGACAGGGCGCTTATTTAACGCGTTTTATGAGGCGTTAAATTAAATTTGTTGGCTATTTATATATTGCGCTTTCAATGGCCGTTGCAATTGATCAAGATCAATAAAAGCCGGTGATTTCACTATTTTTTTTATTATCAGCATAACCCTATATGATGAGGTGTTATTTTGACGAAAATATCGATAGATGTTAAAAGAAAAATGAACAATAAATGCTGAAATTATTTTATGTTTTAGTATCTTTATGATTTTATTGTATTTTTTGTTGTTTCCTTGTCATTGTTTATGTTAACAAAAGTATCCTAATTGTTATCACGCATTTGTATTATGTAAATGCTATTTATTATTTTAATAATACAATAGAGGTAGCGATGTTATTGCTGGGGTTAAATAGTTTTATAACTAACGTAATTGGTTTGGTAATTAAAAAAGGTGCTATATTATTGGCATGACAACAGGAATTAAAAAACCAAAACCATTAATGATTCCGTCACCCCATTCTGAGCTTTTAATATTTTAAAATCTGGAGCGTAACTTATGACCAGTAACGAACGTATTTTGCAGCCATTTACTTTACCAAATGGTACCGAGCTGAAAAACCGTTTGCTCATGGCGCCAATGACCACCTGCACCGGTTATTTCGATGGTACCGTCACCAGCGAGCTGGTGGAGTACTACCGCGCGCGCGCCGGAAGCATCGGTACCATTATTGTCGAGTGCTGCTTTATTGATGACTACGGTCTGGCCTTCCCGGGCGCGATCGGCATTGATAATGATGAAAAAATTGCCGGCCTGGCGAAAATCGCTGAGGCGATCAAAGCCGAGGGTTCAAAAGCGATTCTGCAGATCTACCACGGCGGCCGTATGGTCGACCCGCAGCTGATCGGGGGGCGCCAGCCGGTGGCGCCGAGCGCTATTGCCGCGCCGCGTGAGGGCGCCGCCATGCCGCGGGCGCTGAGCGGAGAAGAAGTGGAAGGGATGATCGCCAAGTTTGGCGACGGCGTTCGTCGCGCCATTCTCGCCGGTTTCGACGGGGTCGAAATTCACGGCGCCAACACCTATCTCATTCAGCAGTTCTATTCGCCGAACTCCAACCAGCGCGATGACGAGTGGGGCGGTAGCCGCGACAACCGCGCCCGTTTCCCACTGGCGGTGCTGGATATTACCCACAAAATGGCCCGTCAGTATGCCGACGATGCCTTTATCATCGGCTATCGCTTCTCGCCGGAGGAGATGGAGGTCCCGGGGATCCGCTTTGACGACACCATGTATCTGCTGGAAAAGCTGGCCGCCCGCGGTGTCGATTATCTGCACTTCTCGGTGGGCGCGACCCTGCGTCCGTCTATCGTCGATACCAGCGATCCGACGCCGCTGATCGAGAAATACTGCGCGATGCGCTCTGACACCCTCGCCCAGGTGCCGGTGATGGGCGTCGGCGGGGTGGTGAACGCCGCCGATGCCGAGCAGGGCCTCGATCATGGTTATGACCTGATCGCCGTGGGCCGCGCCTGCATCGCCTATCCGGACTGGGCGTCACGTATCGCCGCCGGCGAAGAGCTGGAGCTGTTTATCGACAGCACCCAGCGTGAAGCGCTGCACATTCCGGAACCGCTATGGCGTTTCTCGCTGGTGGAAGCGATGATCCGCGACATGAGCATGGGCGACGCCAAATTTAAACCGGGGATGTTTGTTGAGACCGTCCATGATGACGCCAATGAGCTGGTGATCAACGTCAGCCTCGAAAATGACCATATTGCCGATATCGAACTGGCGGCGAGCCCGGTCCAGACCGTGGAATTCACCACCAGCTTCGAAGAGATCCGCGAACGTATTCTCACCGCCAATACCCCGCACGTCGATGCCATTTCCGGGGCCACCAGCCAGAGCGAGGCGGTGAAAAAAGCGGTCGCCAAAGCGATGCTGAAATCGAGTAAAGCGCTGGCGGCGGAAGAGGGCGGCAATGACGCCGCGCCGAAAAGCTATGATGTGGTGGTAGTCGGCAGCGGCGGCGCCGGTCTGGCGGCAGCCATTCAGGCACACGACGAAGGGGCCAGCGTGCTGATCGTTGAAAAAATGCCAACCATCGGCGGGAACACCATCAAGGCTTCCGCCGGGATGAACGCCGCGGAAACCCGCTTCCAGCGCGTGAAAGGTATCGAAGACAGTAAGGAGTTGTTCTATCAGGAAACCCTGAAGGGCGGGCACAACAAAAACAACCCGCAGCTGCTGCGCCGTTTCGTTGAAAACGCGCCGCAAGCCATTGAGTGGCTGGCGGACCGGGGCATTATGCTCAACGACATTACCACCACCGGTGGGATGAGCATTGACCGTACCCACCGTCCGCGCGACGGGTCAGCGGTCGGCGGCTATCTGATTAGCGGCCTGGTGCGCAACATCACCAAACGCGGTATTGACGTCCTGCTGGATACCTCGGTGGAAGAGATCCTGATGCGCGGGGATGAGGTTAGCGGTGTACGTCTGATCAACGACGAAAAAGAGGTCATTGAAGTACAGACCAAAAGCATCGTAGTGGCCACCGGCGGCTTCAGCGCTAACAGCGCGATGGTCGTGAAGTATCGTCCTGACCTTGAAGGCTTCGTCACCACTAACCACAAAGGGGCTACCGGGAGCGGTATCGCGTTGCTGGAACGCATCGGCGCCGGCACCGTGGACATGGGCGAAATTCAGATTCACCCGACCGTCGAGCAGCAGACCTCGTATCTGATTTCCGAATCGATTCGCGGCGGCGGCGCTATTCTCGTTAACCAGCAGGGGAACCGCTTCTTCAACGAGATGGAGACCCGCGATAAAGTCTCGGCGGCGATTATCGCTCTGCCGGAACACTATGCTTACATCGTCTTCGACGAGCATGTGCGGGCGAAAAACAAAGCTGCCGACGAGTACATCGCCAAAGGCTTCGTCACCAGCGCCAGCTCACCGCGGGAACTGGCGGAGAAACTGGGGATGGATTACCATGCCTTCCTCGCCACCCTCGAATGCTACAACGGGGCGGTGGAAAAACAGCATGATGAACAGTTTGGCCGGACCACCGCGCTGCGCGCGCCGATTAACGAAGGCCCGTTCCACGCCATTCGCATCGCACCCGGGGTGCACCACACCATGGGCGGCGTGACCATTAATACCGATGGCGAAGTGCTGAATGTGGCGCAGCAGCCGATTCGCGGCGCCTACGCCGCCGGTGAAGTGGTGGGCGGGATCCACGGCGGCAACCGTATCGGCGGTAACGCGGTGGCGGATATCATCATCTTCGGTACCCTCGCGGGCCATCAGGCGGCGAAACGTGCCAGAGGATAACCTGTAACCTTGCTCCTGCCGGGTTGGCGCTTTCGCCGCCCGGCTTGCCCCTTCTAAGGAGAGCCCGATGTCCGATAACCGCGTCTATAGCTACTCCGCCGTGTTGATGGGCTCGCCCATCCTGCTCAAACTCTGTTCCCACGATGAGGCGATGGCCTCCCGCGTTTTCCAGCTTATCAAGCGCTACGAAGACCTGCTTACCGTTAACCGCGCCGAGTCGCAGGTGATGGATATCAACCATGCCGCCGGGCGTCATCCGGTCACCGTCAGCCGACCGGTCTTTCAGCTGATCCAGTGCGCCAAAGCCGCCAGCATGGTGCGCGACAGCGCCTTTAACCTCGCCATCGGCCCGCTGGTGAAGCTGTGGCGAATTGGTTTTCACGGGCACAGCGTGCCTGACGCGGCTGAGATCAGAGCCCGACTGGCGCTGACCCGCCCACAGGAGGTGATCCTCGATGAGGCAACCTACAGCGTGTTTCTCCAACAGCCGGGGATGGAGCTGGATCTCGGGGCGATTGCCAAAGGTTATATCGCTGACCGCGTGCGCGATTATCTCCGTCAGCAGCAGGTGGAGAAGGCGCTGATCAACCTCGGCGGCAATGTGCATACCCTCGGCGAATGGGCCATTGGCCTGAAAAAACCATTTGCCGACGCGCAGGCGCTGATCGGTTCCCTGACGGTCAACGGGCAATCGGTAGTCACCTCCGGGACCTACGAGCGCTATTTCGAACAGGATGGCAAACGCTGGCACCATATTCTCGACCCGCGCAGCGGTTATCCGCTGGACAACGAACTCGACAGCGTGACGGTCATTTCCGCGGATTCTTTAGACGGCGACATCTGGACCACGCTGCTGTTCGGCCTCGGCGTGGAGAAGGGCTGCGCAGCGCTGCGTCAGCGGCAGGATATCGACGCGATTTTCGTTACCAAAAATCGCGACATTATTCTCTCATCGCCGCAGCGGCTGCGTTTTGCGCCGCTGGACAGCGGCTATCGGGTTATTGACTGTACTGCTTAAGCAAACTGTACTGTTCGGCGACCAGGCGGTAGCGATAGACCGGCCGCCCGGTAGCGCCGTAGTGGATAGTGGTATAGAGAATATTGATCTGCGCCAGCCAAATCAGATATTTGCGGCAGGAAACGCGGGAGATATTCACCGCCGCCGCCAGCTCATCGGTAGAGAATTCGACATCCGGATGGGCGTCAATCCACTGGCAGAGTGTGCGCAGCGTTTGCGCGGTTAACCCTTTAGGCAGCTTGCGCGCGTCGCTGGCCTCCGGCGCGCCGCCGTGCAGCAGGCGGTCGACATCGGCCTGTTCGTAATAGGGCTGGCCGGTTATTAGCTTGCGCTTCTCCCGCCAGGTGGTGAGCGCCTCTTCAAAGCGCGGAAACTGGAAGGGTTTGATCAGGTAATCGACCACCCCGTAATGCATCGCGGTCTGTACCGTGGCGGCATCCGCCGCCGAGGTAATCATGATAACGTCGATGGCGCGCCCCGACTCGCGGATGGTCGGCAGGAGATCGAGCCCGCTGTCCTGCTGCATGTAGACATCCAGCAGCACCAGATCGATCTCCTGCTGCGGATCGTTAATCATCTCCTGGGCCTGACTGAGCGTCGAAGCGCTCCCGCTGCAACGAAAGCCGGGAACCCTTGCCACGTACAGGCGATTCAGTTCGGCCACCATGGCATCATCGTCAACAATTAAAACATTTATCACGCAGGTTTCCTTTTACTATCCCAGGGGAGATGAACAAAAAATTGGGTAAATACGCCGGGTTCCGATTCGACGGCGAGGGTGCCGCCGAGCTCGCGCAACTGCTGGTTGGCAAGAAACAGCCCGACGCCGCGATTCTCGCCTTTGGTGGAGAAGCCTTTGTTAAAGATAGCGTCGATGTTGTTCTCCGGGATCCCCGGCCCATCGTCGCTCACTTCACCGCTTAGCCAGCCGTCCTGGTAGTGCAGCAGCAGGCCGATCTCACCCTCCGCCTGGCCGCTCATGGCGTCCAGCGCGTTCTCAATAAGGTTGCCCAGCACCGTCACCAGCACCGTGACCTGTTTCTCGTTCGGACAATCCGGCACCAGGCTCTCCTCCGCCAGCGTCAGGGTAAAGCCGCACTCTGTGGCGCGCTGAATTTTACTTATCAGGAAGCCGGCCACCACCGGGGATTTAATGCGATGTTGAATGTCGCCGATGTCCGCCTGGTAGCGGTGGGCGGTCTGCAGCACGTATTCCTCGAGTTTGCCGTAGCTTTTCATATTCAGCAGACCGAGGATCACATGCAGTTTATTCATAAACTCATGGGAGGTGGTGCGCAGGGCATCCACATAGCTCATCATGCCGTCCAGTCGCTGCAGCAATTGGCTGACCTCCGTTTTATCACGGAAGGTACAGATGGCGCCGACCACCGCACCCTGGCTGCGAATGGGCACTGTATTGCCGATCAGCAGCAGACCATTGCACCCCAGTTCGCGGTCGTACATTGGCTCGCCGCTCTGCAGTACGGTCTGCAGATCGTCGAGCAGGGGGCTGTGAACGAGAGTCTTATCCGGGCCGGAAAAGAGGATCTCTTCCGCCGCGGGGTTGATGAGATTTACCTCGCCATGGGCATCGACCGCTACCACCCCCTCCTTGAGGGCGTGAAGCATGGCCTGACGCTGCTGAAACTGGGTGGATATTTCGTGCGGCTCCAGCCCCAGCAGCACGCGCTTAAGGCCGCGAACCAGGCTCCAGGTACCCAGCGCGCAGACCAGCGCGCTGAACAGGATGGTCAGCAGCACGTCCCAACGGCTGTTGGCGATCTGTTCGTCCACTTTACTCAGTGAAATGCCGACCACCACCACGCCGATTTGCTGATGCCGTTCGTTGAACACCGGCGTAAACACCCGTAGCGCCGGGGCCAGCACCCCGTGGTTGATGGCGACATTCTCTTTTCCCTGCAGCGTTGGCTGAATATCGTGGCCGATGAACGGTTTGCCGATGATTGAGCTGTCCGGATGCGAATAGCGAATACCCTGCATATCGGTGACGATAGCGTACAACAGGTCGTTGCGGCGGGTAATGGCCTGCGCCAGCGGCTGAATGATCTGCTGCTGCGGGGGCGCCTCCAGTCCGCGCTTCACCTGCGGCATATCGGCCATGGTGCGCGCCACCGCCAGCGCGGTCTCTTTCAGACCGTCGCGGGTGGCGTTGCTGATCTGCATATACCACAAGGCATACACCAGCAGCAGCACGGCGCCGATGACGCTGCCGATCATCAAGGACACGGCGGTGCTCAGCTTTAACGGTAAGGCGCGTTGGCGAACGCGAGGCGGGTGCTCTGAAGCCTTCATGACGACCCCGGGTAGATTCAGTGAAAGATTATTATCGCCGATAGCGCGGCATACATAAAGCCGTGTAATCAAAGCAAAAGGCCGCTTTTGCTACGGCAGACTCCTTCTGCGCGCGGTACACTGCGGCTTTTCGCCACAGGCTTAAGGGAGACACTATGGAACTGGCTTCTCTGGTCCGGGATATCCTCCGGCAGCGGCACGTTGAACGTCTGGCGCAGCATCGTGAACAGGATAATGAAGCGGAAGCAGAGTGGGAGATCGCCCGCTGGCGGCATCGCAGCGGGGTGGTGATCCAGCGCCGCTATGAGCTCGAGATCGCGCAGCAGGATAGCGCATCCTGCCCGGAGTGCTGGATTGACTGGCAGGTTATCGACGCCGCCGGCCAGGAGATCAACCCGATGCGCAAACAGTTTTATAACCTTTGCCAGCAATCCTTCTGGCTGGCTATGCAGGCGGGTGGTGAAGATGAGACCTCAGACAGAATTGCTCAGATAACCGACAATCACCCGTAAACGCGCGTTGGGGACGGTAAACTGTGACCCCGACGGCGGTAAAGCGCAGAACATTCCACTTATAGTGGCGGCAGAGGTTAAATAGTCCTGATGAATATAAGGATATGCATCAGGACGCTGATTTTGCCGAGATGCGCTTTTTCTGTCGTAAATGGAGGTTGTTATGAGCAGTTCGCTAACCGCGTCAATGCAGGCTCGTCGTCACCCGGAGACCACCCACATCGATCGCCTCGCCACCGCCGATATGCTGGCGATGCTGCATCAGGATGATAAGCAGATATCGGAGGCGGTCGGCGCCTGTCTGCCGGATATCGCCCGGCTGATTGATATCGCCACCGCGACGATAAGCCGGGGAGGGCGCCTGGTCATTATTGGCGCCGGCGCTTCGGGCCGGACGGCCATTGAGGCGGTCAGCGACTATTCGCCGGAAGGTAAACACGCGCTGGTGGGGCTGATTGCCGGTGGGCAGACGACGGCGATGGCCGAGCGGGAGACTGAGGCGAATAATTATGACCTGGGCGCCTTTGAGCTGCAGTCGCTGGACTTCAGCAACCGCGATATGCTGCTGGCGCTGACCGTCAGCGGCAAGACGCCATGGGTGTGGGGGGCAATGCGCCACGCCTGGTCGCTGGGCGCCCCGATAGCGGTCATCACCCAGCAGCCGACCAGCGAGGCGGCGCAGCTGGCGGATATCATTATTGCTCCGCAGACCGGGCCGGAGGCGGTGGCGGGGTTAGCCAATCCGAAGGCTCAGTTGGCCCAGAGGCAGATCGTCAATATGCTGACAACCGGACTCGCCATCCGTGACGGTCGGGTGTACAGCAATTTGCGGGTGGACGTGCAGGCTGACAATTCGCACTGGGCGGAGCGGCAGATAGCGATTGTGATGGCGGCCACCGATTGCACGCGCAGTGAAGCAAAGGCCGCCCTGGCCAGCTGTCATCAGCACTGCCGCACCGCGATCCTGATGCTGCTCAGCGGGCTTGACGCCTGGCACGCGCGGGAGCTGCTAACCAAACATCACGATCATCTGCGTCTCGCCCTGCGTGAAGCCCAGCGTAGCGCTGTCACTCCCGCCCAGTAATCCCTTCTCTGCCAGGCGCGCGATGAGCATGCGCGCCTGGGCTTTTGTAATTAAAGAAATTCTTATCTTTTATTTTACCCGGCAATAGATATTGAATTTTCGACCTTATTTTTTTATCCGTCTTCGCTCTGTTTTTAAAATTGATTTTTTAAGTTAAATAACTGTTTGGTTTAAAATGTGAGAGTGTAAATGATATTTTAAAATAAAGTAAAAGTGCGTTAATATGCTGCCTCTTATGACCGTGTGCTACGTGATAATTCTATTATGCCTGCAATGAAAAAAACGATTATTTCCTTAACCGCATTAGCAATGTTCGTCAGCGCGGCGACGCATGCTGAAGCGGATACCTCGAAAAAAACCGACTTCCTGCTGATTGGCGGCGGGATTATGAGCGCCTCGCTCGGCACCTGGCTGCAGGCGCTGCAGCCGGACTGGGATCTGACCATGGTGGAGAAACTGGACGGCGTGGCGCTGGAGTCTTCCAACGGCTGGAATAATGCCGGTACTGGCCACTCGGCGAATATGGAGCTGAACTATACGCCGGAGCGGGCGGACGGGTCGATTGACGTCAGCAAAGCGCTCGATATTAACGAGCAGTTTATGATTTCCCGTCAGTTCTGGTCGGCACAGGTGAAACGCGGTATTTTGCACGATCCGCACTCGTTTATTAATTCCACGCCGCATATGAGCTTCGTCTGGGGTGATAATGTGGATTATCTGCAGAAGCGTTATAACGCGCTGCAGCAGACCACCTTATTCCAGGGGATGAAATTCTCCACCGATCACGCGCAAATTAAACAGTGGGCGCCGCTGGTGATGGAAGGCCGCGATCCGCAGCAGAAAGTGGCAGCCACCTGGACGCCGGTGGGTACCGATGTCAACTACGGCGAAATCACTCGCCAGCTGATCGGCAGCCTGAAGAAAAATAACCACTTCACCCTGCAGACCTCCTCTGAGGTAACGGATTTCAAACGTAATGCCGACAACTCCTGGCACGTAACGATTAAGAATGTGCAGAGCGGGGAAGCGCAGACTATTGACGCCAAATACGTCTTTATCGGTGCCGGCGGCGGCGCGTTGAAGCTGCTGCAGAAAACCGGTATTCCGGAAGCGGACAACTATGCCGGCTTCCCGGTGGGGGGCTCGTTCCTGATGACCGAGAACCCGGCGGTCACCGCGCAGCATCTGGAGAAAGTGTATGGCCAGGCTTCAGTCGGCGCGCCGCCGATGTCGGTGCCGCACCTTGATGCACGTTACCTCGACGGTAAGCGCGTGGTGCTGTTTGGGCCATTCGCCACCTTCTCGACCAAGTTCCTGAAAAATGGTTCGTTCTTCGATCTGCTCAGCACTACCACCACCAATAACGTGCTGCCGATGACCCACGTCGGTCTCGACAACTTCGATCTGGTGAAATACCTGGTTAGCCAGGTGATGCTCAGCGATGATGACCGTTTCGCTGCGCTGAAAGAGTACTACCCGGACGCGCGTAAAGAAGACTGGAAACTGATCCAGGCCGGCCAGCGCGTCCAGATCATCAAGAAAGACGCAGAGAAGGGCGGCGTGCTGAAGCTCGGTACCGAAGTGGTGGTCGATCAGCAGAAAACCATTTCCGCGCTGCTCGGCGCTTCGCCGGGGGCTTCCACCGCCGCGCCGATCACCCTGAACGTGCTCAAGCAGATGTTCCCGCAGCAGTTTAACTCGCCGGAGTGGCAGAGCCGCATTCACGCTATTGTGCCGAGCTACGGCCAGAAGCTGAACGGTAACGTGGCGCTGACCCAGCAGGTTTGGGATGACACCGCTGCGACCCTGCAGCTGACGAAACCGCCGGTGATCCAGATGCCAGCGGCTGCGCCTACCGCGACCGCCAAGCCGGCAGAGACGCCGCGCGAGGCCTCGCCGCAGCACGATATGGCGCTGTAAAAGCAAACTCGACAGTGAACAAAAGGGAAGACCATGGTCTTCCCTTTTTTGCGTTATTTACCGGCTGAGGCCGCGCGCTGCCTGCAACTTTGGCGTCATAAAAGATATACTGGTTTGAATTGAAATAAGAAAATTAAACCAGGAGTGTGGAAGGGCCATGCAAGAGGATATTAACCAGGAGATCACCTTCCGCAAGCTATCGGTCTTTATGATGTTTATGGCGAAGGGCAATATCGCCAGAACCGCCGAAGCGATGAAACTCAGCAGCGTCAGCGTTCACCGCGCGCTGCATACCTTGGAAGAGGGGGTGGGCTGCCCGCTGTTTGTCCACAAAGGGCGCAACCTGCTGCCGCTGCAGGCGGCGTGGACGCTGCTTGAATACTGCCAGGATGTGATAAGTCTGATGAACCGCGGGCTAGAGGCGACGCGCAAGGTTGCAGGCGTCGGTCAGGGGCGGTTGCGCATCGGTACCCTCTATTCTCTGACCCTGGAAACCGTTCCGCGCATCATTATGGGGATGAAGCTGCGTCGCCCGGAGCTGGAGCTGGACCTGACGATGGGTTCAAATCAGATGCTGCTGGATATGCTGGAAGACGATGCCCTCGATGCCATCCTGATCGCCACCAACGAAGGGGAGTTCAATAATACCGCTTTCGACGTGGTGCCGCTGTTTGAGGACGATATTTTTCTCGCTGCCCCGGCGACCGAACGGCTGGATGCCTCACGGCTCGCCGATCTGCGCGATTACGCCGACCGCAAGTTTGTTTCGCTGGCGGAGGGGTTCGCCACCTATGCCGGATTCCGGGAAGCATTCCATATCGCCGGCTTCGAGCCGGAAATCGTGACCAGGGTGAATGATATCTTTTCGATGATAAGCCTGGTGCAGGCTGGCGTCGGTTTTGCCCTGCTGCCGGGGCGGATGAAGAAAGTGTATGAGAAGGATGTACAGCTGCTAAAGCTGGCGGAACCCTACCAGATGCGCCAGCTGATCTCTATCGTCTATTCGCACCATCGCGAACGCGATGCCGACCTGCTGGCGCTGGCGGCGGAAGGACGGATGTACGCCCGCAGTATTAATCGCTAAGCCGCTGCGCCAGATGGCGGGCGACGTCCAGGCCGCTGCGCTCCAGCGCAATGGTCTCCCCGCGCCAGCCCGCCTGGCGGGTCAGGCAGGTGAGTACCCCGCCGGGGGGCATCTCAATGGCTAAGCGCGCATCGCGCTCATCGGCGGCGACCATCGCCTCCTGCCAGTGGACCGGGCGCGCCATGTTCATCGCCAGATCGTCGGCGATCCGCTGCGGATCCCATAGCACGCGCGCCGTCGAGCCGCTTAAATAGGCGCACCGTGGGCGCCTTAAGCTGGCGCCGGCAAAAGCTTTCGCCAGCTCAGCGGCGGGTTTATCCAGCAGCGCGCAGTGCGACGGGACACTGACCGCCAGCCGCTGGGCTTTACTGGCGCCAGCCCGCAGCGCCAGCTGCGCCACCTCGGCCATTGCCTCATCACGGCCCGCAATCACGAACTGCGTTTCGGCGTTCAGGTTGGCGAGATAAACCTCGTGGCCCTGCATCAGCGCCTCAACCCGCGGGCGGGTCAGGCCCATAATCGCCGTCAGTCCGTAACCTTCAGGATACGCCTGTTCCATTAAGTCCCCGCGCAGGGCCACCAGCCGCAACGCGCTGGCGAAATCGAGCGCGCCGGCAATCACCGCGGCCGGAAACGCGCCGATAGAGAGGCCGCTGACCATCTGCGGATCCACGCCCTGACGCTGTAGCTCGCGCGCCCAGGCGACACCGGCGATCAGCAGACAGAGCTGGACCGCACGGGTGTGTTGTAGCGCGTCGGCGCTATCGAGGGTATCGACTTCATCCCCCAGCACGGCGCGCGCCTGGGTGAGGATCGCTTCGCGATCGGGGAGCGCCGCCAGCATGCCGGGGCGCTGGCCGCCCTGGCCGGGAAAGGTAAATAAAATCTTCATTATTCCTCCCTGTGCCACGGCGTCGCGGTTAAGCGCGCGCCGCGGGACGTTTTCAGCAGCGCGCGCCCGTCGCGCAGCCATTCATTAAGGGCGAAGGCGCCGTACGGCGTTTCGACCTGGGTATCAGCGCGGCATGGGAGTTGGGCCACCCGGGTCTGCCATTCCAGCAGCGCCTCGCGGTCCAGCGGTTGTGGCGCGCGGATCAGCAGATCCAGATCGCTGGCCGCATGCAGCACCGGGATCTCGGTTGCCAGCGCGTAGCCGGTACTGCCGGTGACGCCCCAGCCCCAGGGCCAGCGGTGTAAGGTGAGGGCGATAGCCCCCTGGACCGGCGGCTGCGAGACAAAAGGCGAATGGAGTAAGACCTCACGATCAACAAGCATCTCCGGGGTGACGCTGCGCACGATATTGCGCGCCTGTACCCAGCCGGCGGCGCGCTGCTCGCGCTTCATGCCCCGCACCCCAACCGGGACGCGGGCCTGGTCGTCAACGTCGCGCCTCACCACCACCGGCAGCGCGGCTCGCCACTGCTGAGCCACCCACGGCTCGGCAATGTCTTCCAGGGCGCTGGCGTGGTTTAACCAAACTAAATCGTGGGGACGCGGCGTTGCTGACATGGTTTACAGTCCTGAAGTCAAAGAGATAAACAGCGGTAGCGACAGGATACACAGAACCGAGCTCAACAGCAGCACGGCTTCAGCATCCGGAGACTGCACGCCGAAACGGTTGCCGAAGACCACGCCGAAGAAGCCGGCGGCCAGGGCTATCATCAGGATCGCGGTAATGGCAATGGAACCGTGCAACCCAAGTAACATCACCAGACCCCAGGCAATAAACGGCTGCACCAGCAGTTTCACGATGGTTGATGTAGCGATCAGCGCATTGAGCTGCAGTTTACGCGCCGACAGGATCACCCCGGTGAGAAACAGCGCGGCGGCGGTGGCGGCCAGGCCCAGCGGTTTGATCGACGCCAGCAGCAGGTCCGGCATTTTAATGCCGATCGCGGAAAGCACCACCCCAAGCAGCGGGCCCCAGACGATCGGTTTTTTCACCGAACGCCACATCAGCACCGGCAGCATCGCCAGCGTAGAACCGCTGTTTTCTCCCGCGGCGCGGGCTTTTTCACGTTCCAGAATCAGCAGGCAGAACGGGGTCATCAGCACCGAGCCGCAGGCGATAGAGACCGCTACCGACAGTGAGGTTGACGCGCCTTCACCCAGCACGCTGCCGAGGATCGGCAGACCTAACGCGGCATAGTTTGGCAGGGCGACGGTGAGGGTCAGCACCGCGGCATCCTGCGGCGTGCGTTTGAACACGCTGGTGGCGAGGAAGTAGATCGCGGCATAGGTGATCCACATCGCGCCGGTCAACACCAGCACCAACGGCGACTGGGCGACGATCCCGGCCCACGGCGTTTGTACCGTCGCGCTAAACAGCGTGGCGGGTAAGGCAAAATCCATTACAAAAATATTAAGCAGCGAGACGTTTTTGTTATCTACCATCCCGGCCTTACCGGCCCAGAAGCCCAGCAGCATAATGACGAAAATCGGGGCAAGAGCATGAATAATCACATAAGTCATAAATCACCTGTAAATAAGATAGAGTACTGGCGCGATTGTTATTTTTTCTAAAAGCCGTCCCTACCCGGCGCGGTTATTACGCGCTCCGGGGGACGGCTTCCGGCAGGTTTTCTTCTACTACTTACGTACGAACGTCTTACCAGCTGGCGCGCATGCGATCGCGAACCAGCTGCGAGCTGCGGCGGTTTTCCGCGCCCAGGCGGCACTTCAGTGAGGCATCGGTGCGCGCATCAGCGATGGCGTCGCGCAGCGTGTTGCTGACCAACGACAGATCGTGGTCGTCAGGGGCATCCGGATTATTAATATCCAGAAGGGCGGAGAGCAGGCCGAGCGTCGCATAGTTGCTGACGTCGTAGGCCATTGGCGGAATGGTAGCCGCCAGTTTCTCCAGCGCCTCTACGGTACGCAGCGTAATGCGCGCCGCCGACGCTTTACCCATCGCGTGGACCAGCACGCCGCTATCGTTAAAGGCGATCAGGCGGTTGGCCTGGTAGCCGTGGGCCAGAAACGCCCCGGACATCGCTTTGCCGACGATCAGGCCAATTACCGGGTGGCCGGCCAAACGGGCTTTGGCATAAGCGCCAGCCGCCCCGGCCAGCGCCTGGTGAATGCCGAAAGCTTCTTCGCGGCGGCCATAGGCCTGGCTTGGCACATCGATCACGGCGACGATCGGCCGTTTGACTGGCTGGTCGGCGTCGGCGGCAATGGTTTCATTAACCACTTTCGCCAGCGTCCAGCCTTCCAGCAGGCCGACTTCGCCGCCGGCGGCGCGCGGGTAGTGGTTGTTAGCATCCGGGACCACGGCGATAAAACGCACGTTTTCGCCATTAATCTGGCCGTCTGCCACCTGGACGGAAGGGCACAGGCCGCTCATCAGCGGCGCGTTGGGCGCCAGTTTGTTCAGCCACAGCGCGGCGCGGTTTGGGAACTGACTCATTATTTATCCTCCCGGGCAAAAAGCTGTTTAATCTGCGCGGTATCCGCCTGCTGGCGGGTATCGAACTGGCTCAAGCGACGCAGATAATCGTCATAGTTGTCGCTGCGGTGCTGTGCCGGTACGCCTTTGGCGATCGCCTCATTCATTGCGGTTTTAACGGCGTTAACGCCATCGCTAACCAGCGCGTCGACCAGTCCGCTGGCGGCGCGAATTTCGCCGCCGGTCATGCTCCAGATAAACGGCCGGTTGCGGGAGTCGTACTCTTCAATGCCGGCTTCCTGCTCGATAACCTGCGGGCCGTTGAGGCCGAGACGGGCTTCACGAGTGACAATGAGATAGCTGCACAGCGCGGCGGCGATAGACATACCGCCAAAGCAGCCGACGGTGCCGGCGATGATGCCGACTACCGGCGTGTAGCGGCGCAGATCGACAATCGCCGCGTGAATATCAGCGATGGCGGCCAGACCGAGGTTGGCCTCCTGCAGACGTACGCCGCCGGTTTCGAGGCACAGCACCGCCTGCGTCGGGATACCGTTGCGGTTATCTTCCGCCGCCAGCTCCAGCGCGGCGGCCATTTTGGCGCCGGACACTTCGCCCATACTGCCTCCCTGGAAGGTGCCCTCGATGGCAATCACCACCGCAGGCTGGCCGTTGATCGTGCCTTTGGCGACCACCATACCGTCGTCGGACTGCGGGACGATGCCCTGGGCGCCGAGCCACGGCGACATAATACCGTCAAAAGGATCCAGCAGTTCGCGGTAGCTGCCGTCGTCCAGCAGAGCGTGGGCGCGTTCGCGAGCGCGCAGTTCGATAAAGCTGCGATCGTTACGCATGAGCGGCCTCCTCAAAAACCTGTTCAATACGAATACGGGCGACGCCCGGCGTGGCGCCGAAGTCGTGGATAATCAACTGCCCGGCGGGCAGGCCGTTGATCAGGTTCAACCTGTCGAACAGCGCCTGCCAGCGCGCCTGGCTGTTATCCACTGAGGTGGTGATCTGTACGTTGAGCGTGGCGCTCTGTGCGGCGGTATAAAGTACTTCCATATCGCCTGAACCCACGACTCCTGCCAGCGCTCGGCCGCTCAGGGCGCGGCTGGCAGGAAATGACAATGTAATCTGTTCCATAACATCCTCTGAATGCGTTAGCCGGCAACTCTGTCGAGAAACAGGGTGGCGGCAAGGAGATCGGCGGCGCCTCCCGGCGAGGCGTTTAGCGCCAGCATGATTGCGTCCAGGCGGGCCAGGGCGGCGCGCCCGGCGAAACTGGCGCAACCGCCAGCCGCCAGCACCTCGCAAGCGCCTTGCTGCATGGCCTGCAGCCCGGCCATACCGGCGCGCGACAGCACGCAGGTATCGCTCAGCGAGGTCATGATGGCCATCAGCGCATCAAGCTGCGCCTGCGGCTCACTGGCGCCTCGCGCCCGGCTGTGCTGCAGTTGCGGCAGCGCCAGGCGGGTGATATGCGGGAAACCACACTGCGCTTCCTCGCGGGCGCCTGGCACCTGCCAGCGGCGGCTGGCGCGAAGCCCTTTACTAAAGCTTTTCGGCGCGAAGCCGTCGGGCAGGCGGGCGAGGGCGGCGGCGGCGTCGGCGATCGCCTGTGACTGACCCTCTCCACCCAACATCGCCACCGCGCTGACCAGCAGGCCTAGCGCCCAGATAGCGCCGCGGTGGGTGTTAACCCCACCCGTCGCCAGCATCATCTGCGCTTCGCCTTCGCGGCCAAGGCGGCCGACGGTTTCGCGCAGCGCGATGTCCGCCGGGCGACGCCAGCTTTGCTCGGCCAGCGCGTGAAAGGTCGGCTGCAGGCTGCGGGCGGAGCGCTCCATCAGCGCCAGATTCAGGTCCTGATGCGCGCCGTTGCCGCGGCTATCCACCAGACCCGGTTTCGGGCTCAGACGGGCTTCGTCAATCAGACAGGCGCTGGCGGTATGCGCCAGCCAGCTGACGCGGCTTTCTGCGTGCAGGGGGGAGAGATTTTTCATTACCAGCTCCGGAATTTTGCCGGTGGGTTGTACAGTCCGTCGGACCACTCCACCAGGTCGGCGACGCTGCCGGCGGCCAGCAGGGAGCGGGTGGCATCGCTGCGGCGAATCCCGAGATCTTCCGGGTAGACCACTTTGCCGCTCTGACGCAGCGCGGCGACGCGTTTGGCGTCCACACCAAGGCCGATATCGGTGATCCCGGCCACCGCGGCGACCATCGCCCGGCGCTCTTCAAGGCTCTCCGCACGGTACAGGTAGGCGATACCCTCTTCGGTCAGGACGTGGGTGACGTCATCACCATAAATCATTACCGGCGCCAGCGGCATGCCGGAGGTTTTCGCCACCTCAACTGCATCCAGCGTCTCAACGAAGGTTGGTTTCACGCCGGCCTGGAAGGTTTCGACCATCTGCACCACCAGCTTTTTCCCGCGCTGCATCGGGTCCGGCTCGGTGATCATATTGAGCCATGCCGGGGTGGCGTGGCGGCGACCGTGCGGGTCGTGGCCCATGTTCGGCGCGCCGCCGAAGCCGGAAAGACGGCCGCGGGTGACGGTCGAGGAGTTAGCCAGACCATCTACCTGCAGGGTTGAACCAATGAACATATCTACCGCGTACTGGCCCGCCAGCTGGCAGAAGGCGCGGTTAGAGCGCATCGAGCCATCCGGGCCGGTAAAGAAGATATCCGGGCGGGCACGGATGTACTCTTCCATCCCCAGTTCGCCGCCGAAGCAGTGCACGCTCTCCACCCAGCCGCTCTCGATGGCCGGGATTAAGGTTGGATGCGGATTCAGGGTCCAGTGTTTACAGATTTTGCCTTTCAGGCCGAGCTGCTCGCCATAGGTCGGCAACAGCAACTCGATGGCGGCGGTATTAAAGCCGATACCGTGGTTAAGCGACTGCACCTGATGTTCCGCATAGATGCCCTTGATCGCCATCATCGCCATCAGTATGTGTTCTTGCTTAATCAGGCGCGGATCGCGGGTGAAGAGCGGTTCGATAAAGAACGGCTTGTCGGCAACCACCACGTAATCGATCCACGAGCCGGGAATATCGACGCGCGGCAGATCGCATTCGTCGTCCACCAGTTCGTTGACCTGGGCTATCACAATGCCGTCGTGGAAGGCGGCGGCTTCCACCAGCGCCGGGGTATCTTCGGTACTCGGTCCGGTATACAGGTTGCCTTTGCGGTCAGCTTTATAGCCGGCAATCAGCGCGACGTTTGGCGACAGATCGACGTACAGGCGCGAGTAGAGTTCGATATAGGTGTGGATGGCGCCGATTTCGAGCAGGCCATCTTCCAGTAGTTGCGAAATGCGCAGGCTCTGGGGGCCGGAGAAAGAGAAATCCAGCTTGCGGGCAATACCTTTTTCAAACAGGTCCAGATGCTCGCTGCGCCCGACGCTGGGCATAATCATATGCAGGTCGTGGATTTTTTGCGGATTAACTTCCGCCAGCATGCGCGAGAGGAAATCGGCCTGTTTCTGGTTGTTGCCTTCCAGCACAACCCGGTCGCCGGGGGCGAGCAGGTTTTCCAGTACGCTGACCAACTGGTCAGTCGGGATGACCTTACCTGGCATGTTCGCCTCGGCCAGCCGCCGCTGTTTTTCCGTTCGGCGACGGTTCCAGACCCGCCCCGTCGTTTGTTCGGCATTCATTAATAACCTCCTGATTCGACAAATCGTTTTGTTTGTCCTGGTGGAGATTAGTGTGCGACGCGAGGCTATGAGCATCAATTAAGCGCGGTGGCCGATCGTTAGCATCAGAGTAACGATTCCGCCGCAACGTTTGTGATGCGGATCAATAATACATAAGGCGTAGTGGTCTACGGAGAGAGTGTAGGGCAGGGAGCAGGCCGGCGAAGCGCCGGCCTGCGGAAGGACTACTGTTTACTGACATCGCTTAATAAGAAAGCGATACTCTGCCCGCCGCTGGTCTGCTCGAGGGCAATTTTGACGATAATCGTCAACGGCACCGAGAGCAGCATGCCAACCGGACCCAGCAACCATCCCCAGAAGATTAAGGACAGGAATACCACCAGCGTCGAGAGGCCCAGCCCGCGCCCCATGATACGAGGTTCGAGAATATTGCCGAATACCAGGTTGACGATCAGGTAGCCGGCCAGCACTACCAGCGCCTCGTACAGACCACCGAACACCAGCACCTGCAGGATCGGCGGAATGGCCGCCAGCACGGAACCGATATTGGGAATATAGTTAAGCGCGAAGGCCAGTAGCCCCCACATAAAGGCGAAGCGCACATCCAGCAGCACCAGCATGCCCCAGACCACCAGGCCGGTGATCAGGCTTATAGCAGTTTTCAGCACCAGATAATGCGATACGCTGTCGATGGCCCGCTGGATGGCGCCCATGCCTTCTACTGGTCTGGACATTAACTGCTGCAGCTTAGCGGGAAGCTGCGGCACCTCCAGCAGCATAAACACCACCGTCAGCAGCAGCAGAAAAATGGAGGACATGGCGTTCGACAGCTGAGTGAGCAGGCTGGTGACCAGGGTCATTACGGCGTTAGGGTCGATGTACTTATTGAGCTCGACCACCGAAACGGTGAATCCCATACGCTGCAGCCAGGGCGCGATGGTTTGCATCGGCTCATAGAGATAGTTGCGATACTGCGGCAGGGTGCGCGCCAGCTCGTTGAGCGAGGTCCCCAGCGAGGCCAGCAGCACAATGGCTAACATAACAATCAGGCCAATCAGTAGCGAGATCGCCAGCACGCGCGGCACCCGGCAGCGGACCAGGAGCTGGACCAGAGGATTGATGATCACCGCCAGAAAAAGCGCCAGGATAAACGGGACGATTATGTCCGCCGCAAAGCGAATGCCGGTAAGGATGATCACCAGCATGCCCAACATGATGACCATCTTTAATCCGTTAAGTGTAATAATGGGTTTAGCCATAGGATCCCGACCTCAAACTTCCTTGCCTATTAACAGGTTGCGTTACATTAGCATAATGACGCTTTTTTGCAGAACAAACGCATTGAAGAAAAACCGCGGCGTAAAGAATTGCAAAGTCTTTGAATTAAATGTAGCACTATGCTACAAATCTACCTGTGTTTAACTACTGAGGACAATTTTCATCCGCACCGGACGAGAAGCAACACCGCGGATAATTGTAATTTTATGGACAATCAGTTCAGGATGTATATTTCAAATCACCCCGCAGTATCCCTCACTTTTTCCCGTTTTGCCGGCGAACAGCACTGGCATTCGGCGCTATAGTCACCTTCTTTCTGCCTGAGCTGGCGCCAAGCGTACAGCGATATCTACGTCAGAAATTTTCCTGTTTACGTCTCGCGTAAACGGTAATGGATTATATTCTCAAGCAGGAGAAGGGATCATGTTTTATTGGATTTTATTAGCTTTAGCAATTATTGCTGAAATTACCGGCACCTTGTCTATGAAATGGGCAAGCGTGAGCGGCGGGCACACCGGCTTTATTTTAATGCTGGCCATGATTGCCCTGTCATATATTTTTCTTGCCTTTGCGGTTAAAAAGATTGCCCTCGGTGTGGCCTATGCGTTGTGGGAAGGGATCGGTATTTTACTGATTACCCTGTTCAGCGTGCTGCTGTTTGATGAGAGTCTGTCCCTGCTGAAAATAGCCGGCTTGACCACCCTGGTGATAGGGATCGTCTTAATTAAGTCCGGCACCCAGAAAAAAGCGTCTTCCAAGCAGGAGGTGGCCCATGCAGCAGTTTGAGTGGATCCACGCCGCCTGGCTGGCAATCGCCATTGTGCTGGAAATTATTGCCAACGTCTTTTTGAAGTTTTCCGACGGCTTCCGCCGCAAGATCTACGGCATCCTGTCCCTGGCGGCAGTATTGGGCGCGTTCAGCGCCCTGTCGCAGGCGGTTAAAGGGATCGATCTCTCGGTCGCCTATGCGCTGTGGGGCGGCTTCGGTATCGCGGCGACCATCGCCGCCGGCTGGGTGCTGTTTGGTCAGCGTCTGAATAACAAAGGCTGGGCGGGGGTTATCCTGCTGGTAGCCGGCATGGTGTTAATTAAACTCGCCTGACGTCTCGCCGCCTGCAAAGCCAGGCGGCAAATGGAAACTTCCTTCACGCCTGGCCCCGCTGTAATTGTGTCAGGTGACGCTGAGGGCTGCGCAGGTTCACTGCTTTCGGCTGGCGGAAAATCATTTCCGCCAGGACGATGTCAATAATGATATTCTTCACCGGCCTCGGTCCATTACTCACCGGCAAGCGCCTCCAGCTTATCGCGAAAGCCAGTCACCGCAATGGCGCGATTGTCCGCCCGCCAGCGATCCTGCGGGCCGGGGGCCGAACTCTGCACGGCGATCACCTGCCAGCCGTCCTCCGTTTTCAGCAGCAGCGGCGAGCCGCTGTCGCCAGGCAGGGTGTCACACTGATGCGACAGTACGCTGGTTTGCGCCCACCCTGTCACGATGCAATCCTGGTGGCTGTAAAGATTATCGAGATGATCTTCAGGATAGCCAGACTGGGTAACTTTACGGTCCGCCGCCTTCAGCGCGGCGGTGAGATCGGCCTTGCTGCCCGGAAAGAGCGGGATCGGCGTAATGCCAGACGGAGCATAGCGCAGCACGATCAGGCCAAAATCGGACGGCGCCGCAGCGGAAGGGACAATCCAGCCGTCGCCATCGGCTTTCAGGCGTCTGCCTAAGCTGGGATCGACTCGCCCGTCAATGCCGTGGATCTCATAGACCCAGTTGCCCTTGCGGGAAATAAAGCGCAGGGCGACCGCTTTGTCCGGCTTGCCGCGCGGGGGCGTTAACAGACAGTGGCCCGCGGTCAGCGCCAGATGCGGAGAGATGAGCGTCGCCGTACACAGATTGCCGCTGGCGGTTTCCAACTGGCCAATCGCGTCCCACGGACTCTCCTCGGGGCGGTTCACCGCTTTGCGGTCATCGTGACCGAAAAACAACGTCTTAATATCTTTGGCGCTCAGTCCGCTATCATCGGCATGTGCGCCCAGAGGTAACAGATAAAATGAACACAGTAATAACAGAACGTCTCTACGCATATCACTCTCTGGGGAGGCTATGATGTCTATTGACAGTAGCAGGAGATTTAAGTTTTTGAAAGTAAACAATAATTCTAAACAGGCCAAACCGTATACCACATCAGCGCGCGGTGGGGTCTGGCGCTGGTAAAACCTCCTGATTTCAAGCGGTTAATACCAGTGTTCTGCTTGTGCTATTTCCGCAGAAAGTGGCGTCTTGCGCAACAAAATTCATGTATCAGAACGTACTGAATTCGGTTAATAATGCAGCAATTCATCCGTGGGATTATTCCTGGTTTGTCAGCATAATGCCCAAAAATAATACTTTTACCCACCAGATCTTCACCGGAATTCGCACTTCTTTACGCCTCTCGTAATTATTTTCAATGCGAAACATTTTCTCACCGAAAACGTTGTTACCGTCGCCCTGCCGTTGAGTAAATAGAGAGGTAGTACCGGCGATGATAGCCTGAACTCTATTTCCCCTGCGTTCGGAGGGCTTATGTCTAAAAAAGGTATTCGCGCACTGGTTTATGTTTCCCTGGTCTCAGTCGCTATCTGGGGCGCGACCGGCTATCTGGTGATGGAAGCCGTGCGTGCATTGTGATGGGCGCGCCACCCGGCAAGGGCCAGGCGTGCGACATATTACGACTAACATGTCTGGCGTCTTCTGGCGCCGGACATTTTTTTGCGCCGCAGAGAGTCACAGGATAATGGGAAGCGGGGAGCGGGTCAGCGATAGCCGCACGGTATTCATTTTAATGAAAAGCTGGTAGAAGCAGCAAAATGCGAGCGCGGGATAAATAATTAAGAGAGGAAAAAACGGGTTGCAACCACTGCGCATATAATTAGCAGGATCAGGATGAGCTCAAAACGATAGCGCCGCAGCATAGTGCTCTCCAGAAAAAACGGCGCTGAAACAGCGCCGATTATTAAGAAGGTTGGTTCACCGGGAGGAATTATGCTGCCGGCTGTGCAGTCGGTTTAGCGGCCTGGTGTTTAGTGGTTTTGTGGTGTTTTTTCGCTGCCTGCGCTTTCTGGGCTGCCGGTTTAGCCGCAGCTTTGTGATGCTTTTTCGCCGCCTGAGCTTTCTGCGGAGCAGCTGGTTTAGCTGCTACTTTTTTGTGTTTTTTAGCGGCCTGGGCTTTCTGAGCAGCGGCTGGTTTAGCTTCTGCTTTTTTGTGTTTTTTGGCAGCCTGAGCTTTCTGCTCTGCAGCCGGTTTTGCCGCGGCTTTGTGGTGTTTTTTGTGATGGGTGGTCTTGGCAGCCGTGCTGTGGGTGGCAGCCGGTGCCTGAGTGGTGCTTACTGCGTCAGCAGCGAAAGCGGCGGAAGAGAGACCCATAGCAGCGGCAACGACCAGAGCTAATACTTTTTTCATTCTGATATCCTCGAAAAGTTTTCTTAATTTCAACCCCACTGCGGGGCCGGTGAAATCACTATATGCTTGTCTTTTCGAGCTTTCCGTGAGTGTTTGGTATCGGCGTGTAACCGAATGTACAAGGCGGGAACGACAGGACGCGCCGGGTAGCCCGGCGCGTATGATTACAGGTAGCGAGTGGTCAGATGCTCGCGGAAGTAGCGGCTATTAAGATCCTCACCGGTGGCCTGCTGAATCAACTGCGAGGTGGTGAAGCGGCTGCCATGCTGCCAGATATTCTGCCGCAGCCAGTCGAACAGGGCGCTGAAATCGCCTTCCTCAATATCGCGATCTAATGTCGGCAGCGCGCGGCGGGCCGCGGCCATCAACTGCGCGGCATACATCGCGCCCAGGGTATAGGAAGGGAAATAGCCGAATCCGCCGTCGGTCCAGTGAATATCCTGCATGCAACCATCCCGATAGTTGCCGGTGGTCGACAGCCCCAGCCAGTGCTGCATTTTCTCGTCCCACAGCGACGGGATATCATCTACCTCAATCTCGCCGTCGATCAGCGCACGTTCAATTTCATAACGCAGGATGACATGCGCCGGGTAGCTCACCTCATCGGCATCGACGCGAATAAAGCCGGGTTTCACCTGCTGATTCCAGGCGACAAAATTGTCCTGGCTAAAGGCCGGCCGATCGCCAAACCGCTCGCGCACCGCCGGTAACAGGCGGTTAAGAAACCGCTCGCTGCGTCCCAGCTGCATTTCAAAAAACAGGCTCTGCGACTCGTGGATAGCGGTGGAGCGGGCGAGTCCTACGGGCTGGTCGACCCACGGGCGAGGTAGATTCTGCTCGTAGCGGGCGTGGCCGGTTTCGTGGATCACGCCGAACAGAGCGCTGAGCAGGTCGTTTTCGTTGTAGCGGGTGGTGATGCGCACATCCTGGGGTACGCCGCCGCAGAACGGGTGGGCGCTGATGTCGAGGCGCCCGCCGTCGAAGTCAAAGCCAAGGATACGCATCGCCTGCAGGCCCAGCTCCCGTTGTTCAGCAATGGGGAAAGGCCCCTGCGGGGCGATTAGCGTCTGCTTCGCCTGCTTCTCCACCGCCTGGCTAAGCAGGGAAGGTAGCCACGATTTGAGATCGGCGAACAGGTTGTCCAGCCGCGCGCTGGTCATATCCGGTTCGAAAATATCCAGCAGCGCGTCGTAGCGTGAGCCGCCCCTGGCATCGGCGCGGATCTGCGCTTCCTGACGGCTCAGTCTGACCACCTCGCGTAGGTTGTCGGCAAAGCCCGTCCAGTCATTGGCGGGACGCTGGCTGCGCCAGGCATGTTCGCAGCGGCTGCCGGCCAGCGATTTTGCTTCCACCAGGCTCTCCGGCAGCAGCGCCGCCTGATCGTACTGACGCTGCATTTCCCGCAGGTTGGCCTGTTCAACATCATTAAGATCCTGCTGGCGGGCCTCCTGTAACCATTGTCCCACTTTTTTATCGGTCAGGATCTGATGCTGCAGCACGCCGAGCTCGGCCAGCGCTTCGCCGCGGGCGACGCTCCCGCCCGGGGGCATCATCGCGAACATATCCCAGCCGGCGATGGCGGCGAGATGCGAAAAGCGCGACAGGCGCTGAAAGGTACGGGTAAGCTGCTGATAAGGCGTATTTTCAGTCATAGTGGCGTTCGGTCCGTGACAGGTGAATAAAGAGATTATAGCTTTGCCTCTACACTATCCTGATACGCCCGGCGGGTCGAGCGTTGCGCACAGGGGAAGGGAAAGACACATGGCGGGAGAATAAGCTCACCTCTGTGATCGGTGTGACAGAAAACGGTAACATATCGGTACTAAACTGTGATCGATTACACAGGTCTGGAGGTTCGGGGGTGGTTTATGAATCCGTTCACCTGGCTGTTTATTGCACTGCTGTCCGTTGATGCCGTCAGAGAGCTGATGGGCTTGTCTTCCATAATGGGCATGTGGTGAAACGTGGCCCACAGGCCACGTCACACGCGACTATTTCAGTCGCTGATGTAAGCAGGTGCCGGTCAACAGCGCGGCAAGGAGCAGCAGCGCGATAAACCCACCGACGCCGTTCCAGCCGTAGTGATGCCAGAATACCCCGCCTAACGTCCCGGCAAGACTTGAACCCAAATAATAGCTGAACAAATACAGCGATGACGCCTGACCGCGGGCGCGGCGGGCGCGTGGGCCAATCCAGCTGCTGGCGACGGAATGCGCGGCGAAGAAGCCAGCGGAAAACAGCAGCATGCCGATGAAAATAAGCCACAGGGAAGAAAAGAGCGTCAGCAGCAGGCCGCAGAGCATCACCGCTGTAAAGCCAAGCATCACCGGCCCGCGGCCAAAGCGTACGGTCATGGCCCCTGCCTTCGGTGAACTCCAGGTCCCGGTGAGATAAGCTACCGACAGCAGGCCTACCACCGCCTGGCTTAACGACCACGGCGACATCATCAGCCGGTAGCCAATATAGTTAAACAGGGTGACAAAAGCGCCCATCAGCAGAAAACCTTCGATGAACAGCAGCGGCAGGCCACGGTCGCGCCAGTGCAGACGGAAGTTAATCAGCAGCGTTTTCGGTCGCAGCGAGGTCGGGCGGAAATGGCGCGACTCGGGCAGGATACGCCAGAACATAATCGCCGCGGCCAGCGCAAAGCCGCTGATCGCCGCCAGCGCCACGCGCCAGCCGAAGAAATCGGTAAAGACGCCGGTCAGCAAGCGGCCGCTCATGCCGCCGATGGAGTTGCCGCTGATATAGAGTCCCATCGAAAAGGCGACGAAACTGGGGTGGATCTCCTCGCTCAGATAGGTCATGCCGACAGCCGCTACGCCGCTCAGCGACAGGCCGATGAGCGCGCGCATAATCAGGATGCCGTGCCAGCTGGTCATCATAGTCGACAACAGTGAACAGCAGGCGGCCAGCAGCAGGGCGGTGACCATCACCGGCTTGCGGCCTATAGCGTCCGACAGCGGGCCGGTAAACAGCAGGCCCACCGCCAACATCGCCGTGGAAATTGAAAGCGAAATACTGCTGCTGGCCGGCGACACGCCAAACTCGTTCGACAGCACCGGCAGGATCGGCTGCACACAGTAGAGCAGGGCAAAGGTGGCCAGACCGGCGGAGAACAGCGCGAGAGTGACGCGCATAAACTGCGGGGTGCCACGTTTAATAAACGGATCCGGGCGGGATGCACCAGCGACGCTGACCTCGCCCGCCGGCACGGTGTCAACGGTTGTTGTACGACTCACAGAGAATTCCTTGCGTAGAAGTTGCTGCTTACCAACAGAGTGTTGTGACCATTCAGCTCACATTTTTAGGGTATGAAAATGTAAATATTCTGTCTAATATATTAATAATCTCAAATAAGACGTTTTAAATATGAATATCGAGTTGCGTCATTTGCGCTACTTTGTCGCCGTCGCCGAAGAGCTACATTTTGGCCGCGCCGCGGCGCGACTGAACATCTCTCAACCACCGCTAAGCCAGCAGATTCAGATCCTTGAGCAGCAGACCGGTGCTCGCCTGTTTGCCCGTACCAACCGCAGCGTCAGCCTGACGGCGGCCGGAAAGCAGTTTCTCGCCGATAGCCGACAAATCCTCGCCCAGGTGGATGAGGCGGCTGCTCGCGCCGCCCGTCTACACCATGGCGAAACGGGTGAGCTGCGCATCGGCTTTACCTCCTCGGCCCCTTTTATTAAGGCCGTCTCCGATACGCTATCGATGTTTCGCCAACGCCTTCCGGATGTGCATATTCTCACCCGCGAGACTAACACCCGCGAACAGATAGTGCCCCTGAGCGAGGGGGCTCTGGATTTGGGGCTGCTGCGCAATACTCAACTGCCGGACACCCTGGCGTGGGAGCGGGTTCTGCGCGAGCCGCTGTTGGCGATGGTCCCGGCGAATCACCCGCTGGCCCGCCAGCCCTCGGTCAGCCTGGCGGCGCTGGCGCGCGAGCCCTTCGTCTTTTTCGACCCGCACGTCGGCACTGGCCTGTATGACGACATCCTCGGCTTGCTGCGCCGCTACGGCCACACGCCGAAGATTGCCCAGGAGGTGGGGGAGGCAATGACGATTATTGGTCTGGTGGCCGCCGGCCTGGGGGTATCGATCCTCCCGGCCTCCTTTCAGCGCGTCCAGCTCAGTGAAATGCGCTGGCTGCCGATCGACGAACAGGATGCGGTATCGGAGATGTGGCTGGTGTGGTCTAAACACCATGAGCAAGGGGCACTGGCAAAACGCTTTCGTGAGGCGCTGCTCTCCTGGAAAAGCGAGCATAATTGAGGCGAAAAGGGGCTGGAAATGTGCGGTAAATCACAAGGCTAAGTAAAAATTTGACGTTCACCGTCGAAGTGCTTCACCATAGCCGAAAGTTTATTTCGAAGCGCGAAAATAAGGGAGTCAATGGTGGTAGCGGATAGTCAACCAGGCCATATCGATCAAATAAAGCAGACCAATGCGGGCGCCGTGTATCGCCTGATTGATCAGCTCGGCCCGGTATCGCGTATCGACCTTTCCCGATTTGCGCAACTGGCGCCGGCCAGCATCACCAAAATCGTCCGCGAAATGCTGGAAGCGCATCTGGTTCAGGAGACCGAGATCCAGGAGCCCGGCAGCCGCGGCCGCCCGGCGGTGGGGCTGATGGTGGAGACCGAGGCATGGCACTATCTGGCGGTGCGCATCAGCCGCGGTGAGATCCATCTTTCGCTGCGTGATTTAAGCAGTCAGCTGGTGGTGGAGGATCAGCTGGAGCTGGCGCTCACCGACAGCACGCCGTTTCTGACGCGCGTTATCGACCATATTGATCGCTTCTTTATTCGCCATCAAAAGAAGCTGGAACGCCTTACCTCCATCGCCATGACGATGCCCGGTATTATCGATACCGAAAATGGCATTATTCATCGCATGCCGTTTTATGAGGATGTTAAAGATGTCCCGCTCGGCGAAGCGCTGGCCAATCATACCGGGGTGCCGGTCTATATTCAGCATGACATCAGCGCCTGGACCATGGCGGAATCTTTGTTTGGCGCCTCGCGCGGCGCCCGGGACGTCATTCAGGTGGTCATCGATCATAACGTCGGCGCCGGGGTGATCACCGATGGGCGCCTGCTGCACGCCGGCAGCAGCAGCCTGGTGGAGATTGGCCATACCCAGGTCGATCCCTACGGCAAACGCTGTTACTGCGGCAACCATGGTTGCCTGGAGACAATTGCCAGCGTAGAAAGCGTGCTGGAGCTGGCGCAGATGCGCATGGCGCAGTCGATGAGCTCGCTGCTGCACCAGCGTCCGCTGAGCGTGGAGTGGCTTTGTCAGGCGGCGCTGCAGGGCGATTTGTTAGCCCGGGACATCATCAGCGGCGTGGGTAATCACGTTGGGCGGATTCTGGCGATCATGGTCAATCTGTTTAATCCGCAGAAAATTCTGATTGGCTCGCCGTTCAATCTGGCGGCAGAAATTCTTTTTCCGGCAATTTCCAGCTGTATTCGGCAACAATCTCTCCCAGCCTATAGCCGGCATATTACCGTTGAAAGTACTCAGTTCTCCAACCGCGGAACGATGGCTGGCGCGGCGCTGGTTAAAGATGCGCTCTATAACGGATCCTTACTCATACGACTGTTACAGGGTTAACATTTTTTCATAGTCACACCAAAAATTGCGCTATCTCAAGCTGACCTCAGACGGCTTCACGTAGACTTTGCCCACCGTTGATTATTTCTCTCCCGTATATTTCATCGACAAAACTGTGGGGTTAGTGATGTTTAAGCGTTTCTTTATTACAGGTACAGACACCTCTGTCGGGAAGACAGTGGTTTCCCGTGCGCTGTTGCAGGCACTTGCTGCCAGAGGCAAAAGCGTGGCCGGGTATAAGCCTGTGGCGAAGGGCAGCAAAGAGACGCCGGACGGTTTACGTAACAAAGATGCGCTGGTGTTGCAGAGCGTCTCCACGCTGGCGTTACCTTATGAGGCTGTCAACCCCATCGCCTTAAGCGAAGACGAGAGCAGCGTGGCGCATAGCTGCCCGATCAACTACGGTCTGCTGTCCGATGGTTTGCAGCGTCTGGCCGCGCAGGTCGAACACGTGGTGGTTGAAGGCACCGGCGGCTGGCGCAGCCTGATGAACGACCTGCGGCCGCTCTCCGAGTGGGTGGTTCAGGAGCAGCTCCCAGTGCTGATGGTGGTGGGGATCCAGGAGGGGTGCATCAACCATGCGCTACTGACAGCCCAGGCGATCGCCAATGACGGTTTACCGCTGATTGGCTGGGTGGCCAATCGGATCAACCCCGGTCTGGCGCACTACGCCGAAATCATCGATGTCCTCAGCAAAAAGCTGCCGGCGCCGCTGATCGGCGAGCTGCCTTATCTACCGCGCGCCGAACAGCGTGAGCTGAGCCGCTACGTCGACTTAGACATGCTCGGCAACGTGATGGCGATAGATCGAATCCCGGCGTAACGTCCGCGACAGCACAGACGACACGACGCAGGTTATCAGCAGACCGGGCAGCAGCGTATACTGCCCGGTCATCTCGCAAATCATCAGGGTTGACATGATCGGCGCATGGGTCGTGGCGGCCAGAAACGCCGCCATGCCGGTCAGACCCATCATGATGGCCATTTCTTCACTTCCCGGTAGCCACAGCCTGCTGAAGCAGGCAAACAGCATGCCCATCGCCAGGCCGACAAACAGCGTCGGGGTGAAGACCCCGCCAGGCGCGCCGGAGCCGCTGCTGGCCAGCACCGCCAGCAGTTTGCAGATAAATACGCCCACCAGCAGCGCACCGGACGGCGGCAGCAGCAAATAGCTTTGCACTACGCTGTAGCCGTTGCCCCATACTGCCGGGGTGATGAGCGATAAGCCGCCGACAATCAGCCCGCCCAGCGCCAGCTGCCACGGCGGCGCCAGCTTTAGTTTAACGAACCCGCGGTGGCTGTAGTCCATCAGCCAGATAAACAGCGGCCCGCACAGCCCGGCCAGCAGGCCAGTCGCCAGCATTAAGCCATAGTGCAGGGCGCTGAGGTTTTGCTGTAACACGACGTGATACAGCGGCGCGGCGCCGCCATTAAGAAACTGCGTCAACAGCAGGGCGATCACCGCCGAGATCACCACCGGCCCAAGCGAGGCCAGCATCAGCGTGCCAAAGAGAATTTCAGCAATAAACAGGCTGCCGGCCAGAGGGGCATGATAGGCGCTGGCCATCCCGGCAGCCGCGCCGCAGGCGACCCATAGCTTCCATTCACTCTGCGGCGTGAAGCGACGGGCAAACAGCGAGGCCGCCAGCGCGGCCAGCAGGATCATGGCGCCTTCCCGGCCAATCGCGCTGCCGGTCACCACGACCAGCAATGACGCCTGCGATTTCACCAGGCTTGCCGGCGTATCGAAACAGCCGTCGCCGGTCTCCAGGGCTTCCATATAATCGGTGGCGGCATGCGGACGCGCGATGCTGCGTCGTTGCCAGAGCCAGAGTAAGGTTCCCGCCGTCAGGCCGCCCAGCGCGGGGGTAACCAGCCGACGCCACGCCGGCAGCGACTGTGCGGCGTTGACCAGGCTCCCACTGTCATTACTGAGCAACAGCGTTTCCAGCACCACCATAGCGTGGCGAAACAGCGCCACCGCCAGGGCGGCGAGAAGGCCAATCAGGGTGGCGATCAGCAGGCGGCGAAACATCACCTGCACATCAGGATAGGGATGAAGACGATGCATTAGTCACGCCGAGGTTCGAAAAACATTGGCTTATTGTGATAGGGAATAACCTTAGATGCAAAAGCGATAAGTGCGGGTGAAAGGCTGGGAAGCGGCAAAATAAAACCGCGCCGGATACCGGCGCGGCGAAGGGTTAACGATAGAGCGGTTTTTGCGCCACGGCGATCGGCAGATTCTCCTGCCACTGCGCCAGAGTCGCCTGCGCCAGCTGACCCAGCGCCTGATAGAAGGGGTGGGCGGCATGGTCGACAAAGACGCTCAGGAAGCGCCCGGACCACGGCAGCAGGTGCCAGGCCAGCAGCTGAGCGAACAACGCATCCTGCTCCGTTTCGCACAACCATGCCGCCAGGAGTAGCACGGTGCCGAAATGATCTTCCGGTTCGTTGCCATCGGCCTCCAGCGCGATACCGTTCTCGCGCATCCACTGGCGCAGAGCCAGCGTGGAATCGCCAAACAGCACAGACTCTTTATCCAGCCAGACAGAGCCCCAGGGCGGCGCCGGCAGGGCCCATGGCCCGATAAACAGGCGCTGCCAGGCTTCCGGCAACGTTTCTTCAGCCGATGCGGCAAACCCTGACGCCAGCGGGGCTGCGACCGGGAAGGGCCACTGCTGCTGCCAGCTCCCGTCCTGGAAGGCGGCGACCAGCGGCGCAATTTCCGCGCTATTCGGCGCATAAGAGAACAGCGCGCCCAGGGTGCGGGCGCTTAACGCGACGGCGTCGCGATTTGGGAACGGCATCATCACTTATTCCTTTCTGCGGCGCGCGCCTGCGCGCCGTCTCATTAACCGGCAACCGCCATACCGACGGTCATATGCAGACCATAAAACAGGCCGCGGCCAATACATTCGGCGATCAAGACCAGCAGCAGGCCGATCAGCAGCCCCGTAGCGCGCGGCGGCTGGCGGCGGATCAGCGGACATAGCCAGCAGCCGAGGCCCAGCGCCAGCAGTACCAGGCGTAGCGCCTGGAGTTTGCCGTAATCTGGCAGCAGGGTGGCCGCCTGCTGAACCGAGCTGTGAAGGGTACTGAGCCCGGCGCTTTGCATAATGATAACTGCGGCGCTGATGACCAGCGCGGCCACGCTCAGTCCGGCAAAAAACCAGCCGTTAAAGTCGACTTTCGCCAGCCGCAGCAGCAGGGCGGCAAACAGCGGCCCGCTGAGGAGCACCGTCAGAAAGAACGCGCTGGTGGTGTAGCCATTGTACCATGTTGGCACGGTATTGATTTGGTAAACCCGGGTCATTGCGAGGACAAACAGCAGCCCTAACAGCATGGCGATCGCCAGCCAGACTTTACCCAGCGTCGCCGGCATTTTTTCCAGCACCGCCAGCAGCCACCAGAATCCGCCCACGGCGAAGAACAGAGCGCCGCTGGCGATTTCGTTGCTCAGCGCCGAGGCGCCGATGCGGTTCAGCGAGTTAAACGCGCGCAGCGGTGAACCGAGATGCATCACCGAAGCAAGAAAACCAATGCCCATCAGCAGCCAGATAAAAAACATATTGCGCACCAGCCGCCGCCGGGCTTCCCGTTGGTCCCCCAGCGCCAGCCAGCCAAGACCGCTGACGATGGTCGCGCCGACCACGCACTGACCCAGCACCGTAAACAGCACCAGCGGCCATTCATGCCATCCGTTTCCCATCTCACACCTCCTTCGGGTTCGCCAGGTAACCGGTGGTATCGCCACACGGCCGGGCATTGGCGTTAGGTTTGATAACGATACTCGGCCGGGTAAAGTG